>Ga0209314_10000672_pt1 | contig 15315 bp, 17 predicted proteins | sample I19B2metaG_FD_184146 | JGI IMG/M metagenome (GOLD analysis project Ga0209314, IMG submission 184146) | Lake sediment bacterial and archeal communities from Gulf of Boni, Indonesia to study Microbial Dark Matter (Phase II) - ​I19B2 metaG... | ecosystem: Environmental > Aquatic > Freshwater >...
TCCCTATCCCCGCCAGCAAGATCCTCTGGACAAAACAAGAAATGGTTACGATCAGCTGTTCAAAGCCCAATCCAAGCCCGTTCCAAGAATCCTGCCTGACTATGCATAATGTCAGTACAGGCATCAGTACATCCCCCTGCCCTCCATCGACTAGATCCAGCTGAACCTTCATGAAATGGTTCAGACTCAGCATCCTGAGTTCGGTTTGGGCGGGTAAGCTCAGCCCGAGAAAACAGGTTGCTTTGTAGGGCATATGCGCATGTATAAACAGCCCCACAGGTTTTTCCAAGGAAATGCTTCACGCCCTCACCTTATGGATTGCCCGTTGGCTATTTATACCCTAAATGGTATAATATTATACATCAAATGGTATAATAGGTGAAAGCTGTGGACGAAACCACATTCAGAATACTAGACACTCTCTCAAGGGAATTAGGCAACATGATCTCTATGCATCAGTTGACATACAGAATCAGACAATACCATGGAACCGCATACTATGCCAGAACATACAACAAGCTCAACGAACTTTCCAAGCAAGGGCTCATCACCATCACCAAGGCAGGCAGGTCATCGGTTCCATCCCTCAATCTGGCAAACTATGCGCTGCTAGATCTCCTATCAGAGATCGAGATGAGGAAGAAAAGAGAGCTCCTTGATAAGGCGAAGCCTCTTCAACTACTTCTAATAAACATGGAAGCCTACGCCCACAACAATCCCCAGATAGAATCGATCTCACTGATCAATCCAGAAAGAAACGCGCGGCTCAACATAGCCGAGGTTCTGATACTGATGCGTAACTTCTATGAAGCCCGTTGGAATGAATCGAAATCTGTTTACAAGATGATAAGAGACTCCCAGAGCAAGTTCAACATCAGGGCAGACGGACTCCTGCTTTCCACTGAAGACTTCATTCACATGTTGGCGTCTGATGAAGTCAATCCCTTAAACGAGATGCTGTCGAACAAGATAGCCTTCTACGCACCTCAGGCCTTCTGGGGTGAGATCGCCGCCGCCTTCTCCAGAGGATACAAGATCAGGCTTCGAAACATGGAGACAAATCCAGCGAAGATAGCTGAGGAAGACCTGATCTTCAATCTCAATAGATTTGGCTACAGGGAGCTTGGACCGGAGATAACTGAGAGAGAGAAGATCTGCATAGAGTACATCATCATCGCACTCCTGATGAAAGGAGACGCAAGACGCATTAACGCAATACCGGAAATTCTGTCCAAGAACAAAGTCAACTATGGCCTCCTTACTTTCCTGTCTCAAAAACACGGGCAGTCAAGCAGACTGCTAGGACCGCTAAAGGCCATGGATAAGACGAGACCTGAAGAGACGACCGCATTTGCTATAAGTATTTTGGAGGAACAGATGACGAAAACAACCAAAGCTGACGAAGAGTCCGTCGCACAAAACATGAGGTCACACAATGCCATTAGACAAGAGCGCACTACTCGATTTTCTGCTTGAAATCGATAAGGCACTTGAAGCATCGATCACTCTAGTCGCAGTCGGCGGAACAGCTCTTACCTTGCTTGACGTCAAGACATCCACGATAGACTTGGATTTCACAATCCCTAGCAATGACTATACTGTCTTCAAGGAAACGCTCGGAAGGATTCCCCACGGTTTCAACATAGATTACTGGAAAGACGGCATGGTTTTCAGTCAGATTCTTCCGAATGACTACCTAAAGAGGAGCATCTCGATCGAGAGAATGAAACACATTCATCTTAAGGCGTTGAGCCCCGTGGACATAGTCGTGACAAAGATCGGACGATTGGATACACGTGACAAACAAGATATCGAGGCTGCCATCAGGAAATTCAAGCTCGGAAAGAGTCAGATTGAGAAGAGAGCGAAACAAGTCGAGTATGTTGGCCGCGACGAAAGCTATGAAGCAAATCTGAATTATGTGTTAGAGAAGCTTCTGAACTGAGCACCAAGTGCGTGGCAGTATCACCATCGCTTCATCCATTGCCATCGTCGAAACGGGCTTGTACACGGAGTGTCGTGCACGTGTGCGTACAAGTGGATGTACATCCTCCTAGTTTTTGAAGAAAAGCACCCGATCATCGGCGATGGCCCAGGAGATTGTCGGCTACGGGACGATTCAGCTTGATGAGGTTCCTTGGCCTGCGAGCTCAGCGTATTTCGAAAGGAAATAGATGCTTGTCTTGATGCCCCGGCAGTAGTTTTGTAGGTAGAATCGTTCATTGGGGGAGTGGGCGCGGTCGCTTGGAAGTCCAAACCCCATGAGGATTGTCTCTAGACCGAGCTGGCTTCTGAACTGGTTTACAATGGGGATGGAGCCTCCTTCCCGGGTATAGACCGGCTTCTTGCCGAAGACCTTGGTGTAGGCGGCCGCGGCGGCCTTCATTGGCGGGATGGTGTAGTCGATGATGCTAGCTGGAGCACCCTCGCGGATTGCGAGGTTGACCTTGATGCTTGGAGGGGTAATGGTGGCGATGTATTTGCGGAATAGCTCGCCAATCTCCTTGGGATCTTGGTCAGGAACCAGTCGCATGGAGAGCTTTGCGTGTACGGTGGAGGGAAGGACGGTTTTGGTTCCGGGCCCAGTGTACCCACCGACAAGCCCATTCAAATCGAGCGTGGGACGTGCACCCAGTCGTTCAACAAGAGTGTACTCTGGTTCGCCCCATGCCTTGGGTGCGCCTGTCTCCTTCAGCCAGTCGGCCTCAGATAGAGGCGACTTCGCGAGAAGTTCCCGCTCTTCGCTGCTCAATGGTCGTACCTTGTCGTAGAAGCTCGGTATGAGTATGTGGCCGTCCTCGTCTTTCAGCTTCGCGATGATGTGGCAGAGCGCGTTCAGGGGATTGTCGATTCCGCCACCGTAGCTACCTGAATGAAGGTCTCGCGCGGGCCCTTTAACATCCATTAGGACTGAGCATATGCCGCGCAATCCATAGACGATCGCCGGCTGCTCTGGGCTTGGGATTGAGGTGTCGGAGATAAGGACAATGTCCGCTGCCAACAGCTTCTTGTTTTCTCGTATCACTGCGTTCAGATTGATGCTTCCACTTTCCTCTTCACCCTCAAGGATGAATTTCACGTTGAGAGGCAAACCACCAGTGCTTTTCAGGTAGGCTTCAGCCACCTTTATGTGGATGTGGAGCTGGCCCTTGTCATCCGAGGAGCCACGCGCATATACGTAGCCTTCTCGGATTCTCGGTTCAAAGGGGGGAGTCTCCCAGAGCTCGAGAGGCTCAGGTGGCTGAACATCGTAGTGGCCGTAGATGAGGACTGTTGGAGCTGGCGGGTTGGCGTGAAGCCAATCTCCGTAGACCACTGGATGGCCTGCGGTAGGAATAATGCGAATATTCTCCAGCCCAGCTGTGCGCATGTTGTTTGAAAGCCAGTCCGCGGCGGCTTTCGTATCGGCGTTGTGTTGTGGTTGAGCTCCGATGCTTGGAATCCGCAGCAACTCAATAAGCTCTTCCAAGTGAGCCTTCTGATTCCCGTCAACATGCTGCAGAACAGCCCGCAGCCCAACATCCTCCTTTTCACTCTCTAGCTTCGATTGCTCTCGATACGCAGGCGACATCCTGTTTCACTCGCTTCACTGAGCCATGGCTAGGCACAGATGCCCATATTTCCGTTGTGTTGTACGTTCAAGCGCAGCCAACGCAAGAACAGATGAGAGAACTGCGATAGCTTCACTTTCTCGAGCTTGGTACGCGCACGATGCACTGCACGACTGCTTCCTGTGGAGTTGCCGCCCTAATGTGTCTTCTCCGTTTCAGGATGTGCATTGGCAGGATATAACAGAAAAAAGGGAGGTACACGTCTAGAGTTTCATTTCCTTGATTTTCTCACCTAGTGCGTCCACCAGTCCGGCGATTTTGATTATGAGGTAGAAGGACGCGACCATCACAAGCAGTCCTCCCACTGCCATGATCAAGCTCAACACTGGTGATCCGCCCCCTGTGGTTGGCATCCTTGCAGCTACCATTCACTCACCTCCCTTCCAACCAGCAGGTCGAGACCACTGAACGCCGGATATAAGGAGAATGGACGAATCATTCATCATTCAAATCATGCTCAAGAAATGGATTCGTTCGTCTCCAAATGATCTAGGCAGTAGGGCTTCGCACGTGACAATAGATTCCGCTAACGCGGCGAAAAAGAGAGGTTTCTGTTCTTCAATGCTGGAAAGTGACTGAAGGCCATTCCTAACCACGCCAGAGCCATGATTCCTATCATGATGCCAAGGGTTGTCAGACTGCTTGCGAAACAGGTTGAGTTCACGTTCACCGGCTGATTGTCTCCAAAGCCCCCGAGAGGCCTCCCTAATCGTAATGATACTTGCCATCCGCAAAGTCGCTGCAATCGTCAGAAGGGGGCGACATCGACCACAGAAACGGTGTATGGGTATCTGACCTTCTCTCCAGTGCCGGCGCGTGCGGCTGCTGATGCCAGTGTTCTCGTGACGATCTAACTAGTCTTGTTTCGGAAGTCTTCACTGGTACGGGGCTCTGTAGAGTATCGGTTCGGTGGTCCGAGTTTTCCGCTCTTTTCTTCTTCCAATAGCATGTCAACCTGTCTTTCGTCGAAAGATTTCAATCCTAAGCCCAACTGCAGAGCCAGTGCGACGAAGACTGTATCGTAGACAGGTGCCTTGCGTTTGACCGAAAGCCTGTATGTGTCGTTAATCAGTTTCTCGTCCGGTCTCACTAACTGGATGGTCTTGGTTGAGACCAATTCCAAGAGAAGCTTGATGTGAGCGGACGAGTTTTCCAAGTCCCTTATCAGAACCTGATGTTTCCAAAGTGTGTTTATGATCTCGTATAGTGCCAGGTCAGGTGCGATAATCACTTCATTCTCGAATAGGCTTGCATCCCTTAGGATGCCTTCGACGATGTAGCTGCTATCAGCCACTATCATCGTTCGCGGTCTGCCTGTATAAGCCTCAGATCGTTCTGAATCGTGGTTTGTAACGATGTGTTCCTTTGAAGTTCCTTCAAACGGGTAAGTACTCGCCTAGAATCTCTGGTCCTCAAGTACATACGAAGGGCTTCTCTGACTACCTCGGAGATTTTTCCACGTTTCTGTAGTTCACGCCTCTCTTTCTCAGATAATCGGACGGTGATAGTGGATGTCATACAGCATGTCTTACGACATGTAACATAAAAGCGTATCGAACAAGACTATGCGAGCAAACCAGCGCGAGATTGGACGCGGCCACCGGGACTCACCACAATATCGGTGCTGGAAGCCGCTTGCGAAATTCAGAACCATATGGCTCGGCAAGTTTGAGTTGCGAACCCGTATCTGGCCGCATTTTCGGGGTGGACCCGTGGGAATTTGAACGCCGAAGCTCCGGCTCCGCAGGCAATGTTGGCCATTCGGCAGAAGAGCACGCTTCGTCGCTTCTTCGGCGCGCGCTCACGCTTTACAAGGAGAGTATGCGATCCTAATGCTTTGTTCCGGCAACGCAGTAGCTCAGGGCTATTGATGTCGTAAACAGAGGTGCGGACGGCTACCTGATGAAACCAGTGAACATGGATAGGCTTCTTGAGGTCGTGAACAGGTACTTAAGCAAGCAGCAAGAAGAGGAGAAATACAGCGAAAAGAGAGTCACTGAATACATGGAAACAAGGGCAAAAGAGTTTCAGGGCGACGCGCGGCCACGCTAACCCTTCTTCTTCCAGAGTGCCCCCTTGTACCGGAAACTCTGCCGCATATTCCGCAAACAACCCGTTGTCAAATTGACTCATCGATACATCACATTCCTATAACGAAAATGGGAGGGATTTGAACCGCAAGTATGGCGCCGGGAGGGGGATTTGAACCCCCGTGACCCGTGAGGATCATCGGCTCTCCGCCGTAGGTTAGCAAGCCGACGCCCTACCTGGTTACCCGATCCGTATCCGAATCTCTAGGCGATCCCGGCTTGGCTCCTAACCATCCCAGAAAACAGAGCAGGCAGTAAAATAGTCTTTCTACCTTGGTGCCTGCTAACGCGATTCGCCTGTGAATGGAACAGGCCTAGGCGTTGGGAGTTGCCGCACATTTGGCAAGACATGACCTCAATCGCGCAGCCCTAATCACCATCAGCTCGCTCATCGAACCATCAACTCAAGCTGGATGAAGGGATAGGCCCAGTCCTGTCTACTGGAGCACATTGTCACGCGGCCCGTTGAATAGGATATCGAGGATATGTTGCTGGATCTTCGGAGTTGGTGCGTCCTATTCTGCCAGCACCTGTTCTACGCCCTCAAGAAACTCCTCTGCCTTTCTCACCGCGTAGGCAGCCTCCCTCACACCGCTCTTGGTCTCAAGACCGTAGATCGTTTCGTGCCTATCCACCCTCAATGAGTCAAGAGCATTCACCAATGCTGCCCCAAGCCTTCCCCTTTTGACATATTCAGTTCTCAAGTATTCGGCCAGACAAACATGGCTCTTCTCGACTATTCCATCCTTGAATAACAGTGCTCTCGCAGCATGGAACATAGCTGTGTAAGAGAGAATTATCGCTGCGTCAAACAGTTCGCTCCTAAGGGCTTTCTCAGCTTCCTCCAGTTTTGCTGATGCAACCTCAAATGATCTTCTGCTCTTCACAGTGTTGGGTATGACGCGCCTTAGCAGCCTTTTCTGAAAGCACTCTCTGAGGTTCATTTCTTGATCACCGGGAGAGCGCCTTGAACTACCAGCCCGTCAGTGATTATGCTCTCATAGAAGGCCTGGTCCTGTTTAGCTTTGTCCTCCCAATCTTGATAGCTGAAGATTAGGAAGGTAATTCTTCGATTGAGTTTTCGTTCGAGATCTGTCAGGTCGATCTTTTCAGTTCTTCCGATTGCTAACAGGTCAACATCACTGTCCTTGTCATCTTCTCCTCTGGCGCAGCTACCGTACAGCACGATGGAGGCATTCTTGTATTTCTGCTTCAGACGCTTGATAAGAGGGCTTGCTTGACATAGGAAGTGTGCTATCTTGAAATGTCTGAATGCGAGGCTTTCCATGTTTGCTCTGAACAGTGTTAGGTTGGCTCTATTTGACTTCAACAGGAATTCATCTGCCACGAATGAGTCTAGGTAGGCTTTGGCAGTGCTGACGCTCACTTTCGCCTGACTAGCCACCTCTCGCAGGTATAGCTCTCTGTAGGGCTCTAGAAGAAAGATGGAGAGCACCCTGAAGCCGGGATATTCGTACAAGGTCTTCATCGAACAATCGTTCGATACAGAGAACAAATGTTCTTTTAAACATTATCATTTCTCAAGGGGAGGAATGCCGAACGGCGCCCGAGATTTGACATCACGAAACCTGGCTTTCTATCCGAAACGCCTCTTTGATGAGCGCTTTGGCTAGAGGCGTTGCATTAACATATGGGAGAGGATCTTCGTCGTTAACCGAATTGTAGACCGTTGTATATGAGAGCATTGTTCCTAGCGTACGCCAAAGGCACTCGTCTTGGCCCTTGAGTATCGCATTCAGAAAGCGAGGCCCTGGATGAGAAAAAACCACGCCATTTGTCCACTTCGATTCCCAAAATAGCAGAGATCCAAACCCAAGAGCACGGAAATCAGAGCTGTGATGAAGACAATTTCCATGATTTCTCTTGGAACCGGAATGAGCGAAGAGCGCGTGAAATGAGTGTCACTCAGTTCATGGGAATAGTCTGAGGCCGTGCGTTCGCAGAGGCTTGAAGTGTTTGAAGTCCATTGTATAGAGTCTTGCACCGTTGTTTATGGTTATCGCGGCTATCATGGCGTCGGCTCTACGTATAGGAACCCCCTTCCTCTCCTGATCCAATTCCACTCTTGCCGATAGATGAGCATCTTCCTTTGTGTAGCTGAGCACGGGTAATCGAAGGATTGCGTCCACTGGCCTAGCATATTTCTCCAGTCCGTAGGTGACCTCATGAAGGCTGATTGCGGTTGTGCTTACATTGTCGCCGCTTTGAAGAATTTCCTGCAGGGCACGATCACCCTCCTTCGAGCCTTTGTCGAATAGCTCAATCAGAACATCAGTGTCTAGAACTATCACAGCCTGCGTTCCGCCCTCATGATTTGAATCTCTGCAAGCATTCGCTCCTTGTCCCTAAACTCGACGCACCCCCTTAGCTCTTTCAGAGTTTCAAGTGCACCTGCCTCTCCGACCAGCCTATCGAACAGCTTGCTGAAGCTTTCACCCTTCCTCTTGACTCTCACAAGCTTTCTGTAAACATGATCGGTTATTGTCAAGGTTTTTGTCAAGTTTGAACGGCCAGAATGTGTTTACAGATACATTTAAACATACCCTCCGAAAAATCTGATCTACTCCAAAATCAATCTCACACGGTTCTGTCACAGAAGCTACAGCCAATCTGACCCTAGCAGCGGCGCGACTCAAATCTTTCACAGTTCACTCTTCCATTTTCGCCTCAGCGTCATGCCTTCATGCGCACTATCCATGAAACCGCAGGCCGGATCACGTTGAAGTGATGTGCATGACTTCGGCTTGACAGACAGTCTCGTGTAAGTCTGTCAACTAGTCAGAACGCGGCGGTGAGGCTGTGCGCGAAAGATGGTTTTCGGTCTTGCATCCTCACGCTATTCGGTCTTGATTTTGAGCTTGTTCTTGGCTAGGCTTAGGGCGTGAGAGAGGGTGAACGGGTTGAGGGCGCTGGGGTCGGCGTTGATGGTTTCGCACAAGGACTTTACGATGAGCATTTCTACTGTTCCTGCTCCGGAGCCAAACATGGCCTTGAGAGCGTCGAGGAAGCGATCCGGTTCTTCAATAACATCGTGTTTCGCCAGTGAGAACCGTTTGTAGAGATTGGTGAATACGACTTCAGCCACGCTTTCTCCTAGAACTGATAACCCCTGCTCTATGGCGAGCGTCAGTATCCTTCTGTGCTCATCTGATGCTGAGTTCGATCCATGATAGGGATCTGAACCGGTGGCCCCCCGAAGGCTATACGGGACAAACGAATACATGTTTCTTGCACTCAATCCAGGTTGCATGTCTTGCTTCTATCGCAACGCAGCAAAGTGGCTTCCAGTGGTATAGACTCATATGCCCGCCAGAAAGCGCTCCAGTGGAAGTGTCTAAACATCTCTTGAGGTAGTGCGTGTGGGGTGCCGATGCTTGGCGTGGGCTGGCGCCTTTCCACAGGAAACAGAGGCCTTGCCGCTGGACAGAGAGAAACAACAACAGAAGTCATGACTAGCCTGACAGTTGAGTTTCAAACTCGTGAAGCAGACGCAGGGCCCTGTCCTTGTCCTTTTCTGACATGAAGCCTCCGATAAGCTCCATATGCACGAAAACCTCCACAAAGCCTCCGTTGCCGGTCATGCTCACCGACACGATCTTCCGGTACTGATCAAAATCAATCGTCCATATGGTGCCGCCTTCTGCGAGCAAGGTGCTGGTGGACGTGGCCCCATTTTCGGCTGCTTTCGACAGCTCTTTCCTTTTTATTGAGAGATTCTTCTCTTTCCAGAATGCAGCAGCTTCATCCAACAGTTTGCTGTCCAGCTTTCTATTGATTGAGAAGCTTGTTGAGATCGTTGATCCGAAGGTTATCTTTCTCGTCTTTGCGGGTTGCAGCATATTGTTTCTTCTCCTCATCTCTTTTTCAGGAAGTTCTCCAACTTGGCTGCGACTTCTTTGATGTCGCGGCCTTCGAGGACAACGATCCCGCGAGAGTCCGCGAATGTTCTTGCCCGTTCGGATATGGAAGGAATCACCAGCAAAAGCCCTGCCTCCACCTTGACATCGGACAGCTTAGCGAACAAGGTGAGCACCTGCGCTACATCAACTGCTTCCTGCGCTTGGACCAAGTCTGCGGCGATAGGTTTGTCATTCTTCTTGGCGAGTAGGGTGAAGTCTTGAGGTACGCCGGATGCTCCGACCAGAGATCCAGGCATCTCTGCTCCATAGCCGCACTGTTCGAGAGTCTTTTTGAGTACGGGCAGGAGCAGAGCGCCTTGGATCTCCTTGGCTGCCTCTGGGTTGAGGGAGTAGGAGTGTATGTCAAGCATTCTGACATCGCCTATGTGGCTTTCCTTGTCGCAGATTCTGCAATAGAAGGTCTGGGTTGGTCTGTCGAACTTTATTTTGCATTTGGGGCAGAGCCAGCTCATGCCGACGACGTGAAAGGCTTCGCTGTCAGGCGATACGCCTATCCCACATTTCGGGCATTTGGTTTCCTCGGGCGCGGTTTTGGCTTCCCAGACGGAGCCGCATTTCGCATGCTCCCATATGTTGGTTCGATCTATCTCCAATGCTCCGCATTTCGGGCATTTGTGGTGAACAAAGAGGGAGGCGGGGGATTTGCAGTAGGGGCATAGTATTGCTCGCTCGTAGAAGCTTCTCGCAAGTATACCTGCGTCCTTCATCTTATCAAGCAGATCTACTGCCTCGGTTGGACTGATCTTCGCTATGTTCTCGATGATTGGGTATCGAGGCATTCGGTCTGAGTCGAAGACAGGTTCGATCTTTGTTACAGATCCTTCCGTGAGGCCGCTAAGTATCATCTGGATCATGTGGTCGCTCAGCAGTTTGCGTCGCAGCTCCGTGACCTTCCCAGCATCCTCTACGGTTTTGTTCTCTACGGTTTGCGATACCTGTGCATTTTCGCTCATTTGGTTTCGAGCCGCTCCATGTCTGGCGCGTAGGATACTGGTGATCACACGTTGTTGGATTCGTTCGAAGGCCGGTTCTTGACCCGTATTTGCATGAGAAAGAGAGTTATTTACCATATTGCGCTAAATCATGTCTGAACAGCATATCCTGAAACTGCTATGTTTCGTTGGCCATGAGTCTACACCGGAAGTTTTTTCCCATGACCCATGGATGTGGAGGGTAGTGAGCTGTTTGCGTTTGAGGTTGTCACCATGGCTGCTGCCGCTGATCCTTCTTAGCGCGCGCGCCAGCCTTATGACACCTTATAGTCTACCTGTTGCACAGGTTGAAGAGGACACCCTCTACTGCACCTATTGGCCTGAGAGGCCGGTCATGGACGGCCTGTGGACGACCAAGAATGAATGGGTGAACAGCACCGAGCTGAAGATGGCTGTGACCGCGGCTAATAGGAATCAGACCTGCGCCTTCAGGTTGAAGCATGACGGCTATTACCTTTCTATCATAGCTGATGTGGCTTTCGCAGGCAATTTCTCAAGCATGTTCACCGAGGTGCTGGTGGGGATCGATGTGAACGGCCAGAAGGGCGTGGCGCCTCAGAAAGATGATTACCTGTTCCGAATGCTTTTCACCCAAGAGAGTTACGGAGTCATGGATACAATATTCTATGACCAAGGAAACGGGGTAGCCTGGGTCAGACCGAAGTATTTCACTCAAATCTTGCCAGTGGCTGGATACGGCGTAGGAAACTACTCCTCCAGCAGCAGCCCATACAATTCAGGAAACCATTGGGCATGTGAGATGGAAATCTCACTCAAGTTTCTCGGCGCCAGAGAGACCTATGGATTCTACATCTCAGCCCGAAACAGCGACCTTGACACAGTTTTCTCTTTCCCCAAGAACGCCTCCTTCGAACGCCCAGACACTTGGGGCCGACTCGCAAGGTTCCAGTTCCCAGATCTGCAAGTCGTCAACGTATGGGCGGGGGACGCTTCAGGTAAATGGATCTTTCCGAAACCGGGCAGGGAATACTATCTTTGGACAATGGTGAGGAACCTTGGAAATGTTTCAGTATACGGCTTCAAGCTCTCAATGAAGACCATCTTTGAGGATGACCCGCAAAAACTTGAAGCATACTGCGGATTTCTTGAATCCAATGAAACGCTTCGGCCCAATCAAACCAAGAAGATTGGGCTTTATGTTCCGGCCGCATTATCGTGGCTGAGAAGACTTGGTGAACATAAGATCAAGGTTTCAGTCAATGATGATCGGTCCACGCCGGAGCTAAATTACACGAACAACGAATTCTTGAGAGATTACCTTGTGGACTACGGCTACATTCTCACGATCAAGCTGCCCTACGAGAATATGACCGTGAGAATCGACGGTCGACCGTTTGTGTCTGATCCTTTTGGCGAGATCAATGAGGCGTTTCTCAGCCGCAAGTATTCGCTTGAGGTTCCCGGACTCGCCTTTCCAAAGCACGGGACCGAGGTCAAGTTCCAGAGATTCAGCGACGGCTACAACTCGACCCGCCGCCAATTCAACCTAACCGACGACATTGTGTTCGAGGTGAAGTATGGAGTGCGATTCCTCCTTGAAATAGATTCGAGGTATGGAGATCCGAAAGGGGCCGGATGGCACACCGAAGGCGTGATGGCTAACATTTCCGTTTCGCCAGTCGTTGATTTCGGCAACGGAACCAGACTAGCATTTGTCAGGTGGATATTGCCAGGAAACAGATTGCACCCGTATCCTGCTGCAAGTATCATGATGGATGAACCTAAGAAGGCTCAGGTTGTCTGGAAGAAACAGTTCTATTTGAGAGTCATATCCGAATACGGCGTGACCAGAGGCGAGGGATGGTACGATGCCGGCTCGGTCGCCAACTTCTGGACTGAGCAGGCGACCGGCACTGTCATAGTGAATACCTTCCAGGAATGGGTTGGCGACGTGAAAACGAATACACCGTGGGCATCGGTGGTAATGGATTCCCCCAAGGAGGTTCGGGCAGTGTGGGCAAGAAGCTACACTAGGCTATACATAGTGATTGGGTACTTTGCGCTCATGTGTGGCATTGGCGCATTTGTAGCTTGGAGAGTCCGCATCTACTCAAGAAGAAGATTGCTTGCGCGTCGCAAAGCAGCGGCTTCCAGCTAAATACCCTTGACGTGTGCCCCACATCTGTCGCAGTAGACAGCGTTGGGAAGCAACCTTCGCCCGCAGTAACAACAGAACCTCGGAAGAATCGGCGCCTGCCCCGGCTCAGCCTCCTTCTCCTCAACCAACAGGCCCGCGATCCTTGAAAGCTCCTCACTGGTCTCAGTCAATGTGGCGCGTATCTCCTCTTTCAGTGACTCATCCAGAACCGGAACCCTCTTCTCCGTCTCTGATCTCTCTGGCGGCCTCCTCTCCCCTGGCTGCCCGGTCTTCGCGTCTATCTCCGCTTTCACCTTCTTCGCCTCACTTATTAGCCATTCAATCTTCTCAGCCGGGCTAGCTCCAGACCGATCCTCACTACCTGACAAATCTTGGGACACTGTCCTGTGGCTATGTTGAGCGGCATGCAGGTATTAATAGTTGATCGCAGGAGTCGAGGCGTACGCGACCCCAAACAGAGCCCTATCGCATACTTCAGAGTCGATCTCGGATCCACGGATCCGGTTAAGACAGTAGGTCCCCTTTTCCGATCTACAGCCTCTTCTTGCAGAACCGCCCTATATGTGTGTGTGTTTCTGCGAATTTCTGTCAAAACGTTAAAATTCGCCTTTAGGCGACATTCAGTTTGAAGGATTTGAAATGAAGCTTGTGCGCAGGAAAAGAGGGGTAAGCGGAATCATAAGCGGCATCTTCCTCGTAGCTGTTACCGTCATGATTTTCGGAGCAATGGTTTCACAGTATTCGTTGTTCGAAAACTACAATAGCGCTGTTCAAAGAGCTGAACAGCGAGCGTGGGAAAGATATAACGAACGATTGGTAATAGTGGGAGTGACCGCGAATTCCTCTTACCTGAATTTTACGGTTACGAACTGCGGCTCAGTGACAGCTCACATAGTTGACGTCTTCCTTCGATTTGTCAACGGAACCAACAAACTGTACACAATAGATGTATGGATCGCGCCAGGATCGTCAAAACAGATAGTAGCATACAACATCCGCTTGGGCCTGAACGATAAATATGATTTTCAGATTGCCACAGAAAGAGGAAATCTCATCTCCCCAACGCCAGTGAACCAGGCAGGCAGTCAGTATTACTACTACTACAATGGTGGCTACTACTACTACAACAACCCCGGCGGCACGACTCCTGGTGGGTATCAGCCCATGCCTTTCATCTTTGGATTTGGATACAATGACTTCCAATACTCAACAGCATCGGCAAGCGGTCCTTGGTCGCCAGCATGGATCATGCCGAAGGGGAGTAGGCCTTGGTTCCGTGTCCTTCTGAACAACACATACTCGAAAGATATCGTTCTTCAGGGGACACACACTAGACTCGTATTCTACCAAGACGATCAGTGGCAACCACGTCAAGCCGTGACTCTGGTGAACACGCCGATCTCCGCCAAATCGGGCGTATATGTGTATTTTGACCGGATTCCAAATCAGTTTCCGAACACCGCAAATCAACATCTCTATGCCATGATCGAAGCGTTCTATTACTTCACAGACAATCCGTCGCAAGTCATGGGGACAACCGTAACGATTCTCGCGGTGTATCTGACATGATCAACCGAAAGAAGGCTGTCTCGACGGTCATCGCCACAATTCTTATGATCAATACTGCTATCGCAATGGGAGTGATCTATGTGTTCTGGGCTAATGGACTTCTCGGCACTTACACAAGCAAGGCCTTGGTATATTTCATGTTGCTGGAAGATAGAAGAGACGAAGAGATTACCCTTGAGAAAGTCTGGTTTGAATCAACGAATAATATCACGCTCATTGTGCGAAACATTGGAATCAAAGATCTGAACATCACAACCATCTACGTCAATGGCACAGCCATTACACAGTACAATACTACCAAGACCCTCCCTTACAAGATGTATGTCGGCCAGAGACGGGCGTTCTCAGTCACATATACATGGGCTACAGGATCAATCTATCCAATAATCGTGGCCACTTCTAGAGGTAATCAAGGCAAGGGAGAATGGGTTGCTCCGTAGGCCTGTGTGAAAGGGAACATTTCGCCTTCTTTCGTTAGGGTGTCTTGTGGTACAGTCCTCTCATCGTGCTCGAATGCGCCAATCTCAAAATAGCCAGCGTGCTGAGCTCTTACACAGACTCTGCCTGACCCCTATGCAAAGCTCATGAAATCTTTGGCTTCAACAAGTCCCTCACCTAACGCCAAAAGCACCTTCTCTACAGGCTCTTCGCTTCTTGCCTGGATATTTTTGTCGCATGCGATTGAATGAAAACCTGTTTCTGACGGTTTGAGCTAGGAGGGATCTGAGAGAAGCATAGGCGTATGGTTGATCTGGGAATAGCGCGCCAGCTTGGTTCATAATTGGGTTTTAATGGCTTTTATTTGCTTCTGATTATGTGTGGGCAGAGGTGTGAGGCGCAGTTTCCTTTGTTGGCTTTGCAGAATCCGCCTTTGCTGTGCTTGCATATCTGCTTAAGTCTTGTGAAGGTTAGGGTGACGAGGCTTGTGTAGGGTTCCGTGAGCCTTAGACTGATGTGTTGCTTGAGCTTTGGGGTCAAATAGTAGGCGTATTC
>Ga0209314_10000673_pt1 | contig 15311 bp, 10 predicted proteins | sample I19B2metaG_FD_184146 | JGI IMG/M metagenome (GOLD analysis project Ga0209314, IMG submission 184146) | Lake sediment bacterial and archeal communities from Gulf of Boni, Indonesia to study Microbial Dark Matter (Phase II) - ​I19B2 metaG... | ecosystem: Environmental > Aquatic > Freshwater >...
TTGTAAGGCTGGTAGGTCCTGAAGCCCTGCCTGAAGCTGACAAGTTAGTGCTACTAGTAACCAGGATGATACGAGAGGATTTTCTGATGCAAAGTGCCTACCACGAAATTGATACCTACTGCATGCCAGGCAAAGCGCAACTGATGCTTAGCACTATAATCAAGTTTTATGGGCTGGCTCAGCAGTTGTTGGACGCAGGGGTGAGTGTGGCTGAAATCCGCTCCTCTCCAATTGTGCCTAGAATATCCAGAATGAAGGACATAGCTAACGACGTCTTTGACCAAAGGATTAAGGAGTTATGGTCGGAGATGGAAGCTAGCTTGGTAGCCAGGAAAGGAGGCGCATCATGACTTCGTTCTACGTAAAAGAGACCCAGGCAATAAGCCGGACTAAAGGTTCTTTACTGATAGCCGAAAGTATTCCGGATATAAAATTCGGTGAGATAGTTGATGTCCTGCTCTCCAGCGGTGAGGTAAAACGCGGTCAGGCGATAGACATTAGTAAAGAAATAACTATTGTCCAGGTATTTGGTGGAGTCAGCGAAGTTGACCTTATTGGCAGCAAGGTAAGATGCAAAGGCGAGACTTTAAAGCTAGCGGTATCTGAAGACATCTTGGGCAGAATCTTCAGTGGCACCGGGGAGCCCATAGATGGAGGTCCGTCGGTAGTCCCTGAGGGCTATTTAGATGTTAATGGTGCGCCGATTAACCCTGCCGGTCGTGAGCCTCCAGCCGAATTTATTGAAACCGGTGTCTCAGCCATAGATGGCTTAAATTCTCTAGTCAGGGGGCAGAAACTACCCATATTTAGTGGCGCCGGGCTGCCCCATAACCGAATTGTGGCTCAAATAATCAGGCAGGCTTCGGTTAAAGGCAAAGAGGAGCAGTTCGCCATAGTCTTTGCTGCCATTGGGGTAAGCTATGACGATGCCGCCTTTTTTATGAAAAATTTGGAACAGACGGGGGCTCGGGAAAGAACTATAGCCTTTATCAATACCGCCTCCGATCCGGTTATAGAGCGAATATCAACGCCCAGACTGGCATTGACTGCCGGCGAGTACCTGGCTTGGCAGCAAGCGATGCATGTTTTGGTTATACTTACCGATATGACCAACTATTGTGAGGCTCTCCGCGAACTCTCAGCGATGCGGGAGGAGATACCATCAAGGAGAGGGTATCCGGGGTATATGTACACTGATTTAGCCACGATGTATGAGAGAGCCGGCAGGATTATGGGCCAGCAGGGTTCAGTAACCATAATGCCTATCCTGACTATGCCTGATGATGATATAACCCATCCCATACCTGACCTGACCGGCTATATAACCGAAGGCCAAATTGTCCTTTCCCGAGAACTGGAAAGAAAGGGGATATACCCACCAATAGATGTTTTCCTATCCCTGTCACGAATGATGAAAGAAGGTATTGGAGCGGACAAAACCAGAGAAGACCACAATAACGTCTTTATGCAGCTCTATGCCGCCTATGCTGAAGGGCGTAACCTTAGGGAGATATCAACTATCATCGGTGCTGAGGCATTAGGTGAAAGAGACAAAATATACCTGACAAACGCTGACCGATTTGAAAGGGAGTTTATATCTCAGGGCGAGTTTGAAAAAAGAAAAGTAGAGGAGACTTTAGACATAGGCTGGGGGCTGTTCTCAGCCTTACCTGAGGAAGACCTAAAACTAATTAGTGAGGGACTAATTAAAAAGTACCTCCCAAAGTACTCAAAAGCTTAAACTGGACACATGCCACAGCAGGTTATCAAATTAGTTAGACCAACCAAGATTGAGCTAATAAAGCTAAGGCGGCGGCTTGCCTTAGCGTCTAGAATACAAAAGATAGTAAAGGATAGGGTATTAATACTAATCCTGGAATTTCTGCAGATAGCTAGGCAGACGGTAGAAATTAAGCGCCAATTGCTGGCTGAGTTTGCCGGGACTTACAAAGCATTATCACTTGCCGCCGGGTATCATGGATACATTGCTTTAGAAAAGGAGCTAGTAGCTTCTGAGAGGGAGCTAGGAATCGCCGCTGGCTCAAGAAATGTAGCCGGGGTGAGAATCCCTGCCTTCGAGTTAAAGGAAGCTCAAGGGGTGGTAAGAGGTTATAGCCTAGTTGATACCTCTTCGTGGTTGGATCAGGCAGCCCAGCTATCTGAAAAATGCCTTGAGACAATTGTTGAGCTGGCTGAGCTCCAGCGGAGTCTGGAACTGCTGGGGAGGGAGATAAGTAGGACAAAGCGAATACTCAATGCCCTGGAATATCTAATAATCCCCAGTTTACAAGCGACGATAAAATACCTGTATATGAAATTTGAGGAGCGGGATAGAGAAGAGAAGTCGCGGTTAAAGCGAGTCAAGGTACTGCTGGAGCGGAGATAGAGAATGGTGAGCGAGTTACCTTATGAGCGGCTGCTCCAAGAATGTCTAAAGGATGAGTTAAGGGTAGTAAATGCCCATTTGCCGAGTAAGCAAAAACCGCTTTCGGTTCTACTGGCTGAGGAGTACCCTCATGTCTTATGTAGAGATGGCAGCATGCATCTATTTAAAAGAAAAGAGCTTAAATATCTAGCCGGTTTGATAGACAATGATGAGCAACAGGCATTATTACTACCTATGCTTTTAGAGGTGAATGGCGGGCGAGGTGAGGTAGCAGTAATATGTCAGGGGGAGGTGGAGGGGAAGGTCATGGCAAAGGTTCTTGATATGCCGGTCACCCCGAGACAAAAAAGGATTGTCCTCTACAAACCGCAGCTAGCTTTAGTCAGGAAGCTGCTTAGAACAACCACGCAATATCTATTTTCCCCTAAATCGTAGGTGTAGCTCTATAGTTCTTGTTGAATGATTCTTCATAGCGGTGATATGATATAGTATGCGTGGCCCCTGTAGCTCAGGTGGATAGAGCACCAGCCCCCGGAGCTGGGTGCGAGCGTTCGAGTCGCTCCAGGGGCGTTTTCATGATAATTGGGGGCTAAGGTGGTAAATAAAGCCAGGTTTATTGAGATTAGGTGGCATGGTCGTGGTGGTCAAGGAGCAGTTACCTCAGCTGAATTGGTCGCCCAAGCGGCGATAAATGAGGGCAAGTATGCCCAAGCCTTCCCTGCCTTTGGTGCCGAGAGGAGAGGAGCCCCAGTGGTAGCCTTTGTCAGAATAAGTAGTAACGAACCTATCAGGGTCAGAGCCGAAATTGCTGAGCCAGATGTTGTCGTAGTGCTTGACCCTGGATTACTGCGTATTGTGGATGTTACTTCGGGGCTTAAAGCTAATGGGATATTAGTAGTTAATACCAAAAAACAACCGGAGCAAATTAGGCAGGAATTTAATATTAACTGGTCATTAGCCACGGTTGATGCTACTAAGATTGCCCAAGAACTACTCGGAGTTCCCGTTGTTAATACTTCTATGGTTGGGGCTCTATTAAAAGCTACCGAGGTGGTTAAATTAGAATCATTGTTTGAGCCTCTAAAACAGCGGTTTAGACGTCTGGCGGAAAGGAATATTGAAGCTGTGAAAAAGGCATACGAGGAAACTTTAGTAAGGAGTAGGAGTAATTGAAACTAGAAGATGAGCTAACCTGGAAAGACGTTGAAATTGGTTCAATAGTAACTGAGCCAGGAAATGCTAGCCAATACCAAACTGGAGGCTGGAGGACAGAAAGGCCAATTATTGATCTTGACAAGTGCAATAAGTGTGGCCTGTGCTATCTTTTTTGTCCTGATGCAGCTATCGAGCAGAATAACGACGGGTACTTCAAAGTCGATTTGTTCTACTGCAAGGGATGCGGCATCTGTGCTACGGAGTGTCCAAAGCAGGCGATTACCATGGTAGAGGAGGAATAATGGCAAAAAGGGTAGGAATGGAAGTCACTGCTGCCATTGGTGAGGCAGTCAAGCTGGCTAATGCTGATGTCGTTGCTGCTTATCCTATTACTCCCCAGAGCCATATTGCTGAACACCTTGCCGAGCTAGTAGCCGATGGTGAGTTAGATGCCGTCTATATTCCCGTTGAATCTGAACATTCAGCCATGAGCGCCTGCCTTGGAGCGGCAGCAGTCGGGGCAAGGACATTTACTGCCACTGCTGGGCAGGGATTAGAGCTGATGCACGAGGTTCTATATGTTGCTTCAGCAATGCGACTGCCGATAGTTATGGCAGTAGCTAACCGGGCTTTGTCAGCGCCACTAAGCATCTGGGGTGACCATTCGGATGTAATGGCTATCCGTGACACTGGCTGGATTCAAATATTTGCCGCTAATGGGCAGGAAACCTTTGACAATGTGCTCTGTGCCTTCCGCATTGCCGAAGACCAGAAGGTTCTACTCCCGGTAATGGTTCACTTGGATGGATTTCACCTAACCCATATGATTGAACCTATATACATTCCGGAGCAAAGCGAGGTTGACAAATTTCTGCCCCCAAATCAGTACCCTTTGCCACTAGACCCTGATAGACCGATAACTATGGGTGCTTTCGCCCCACCCTACATATATACCGAGGTAAAGAAAGCACAGCAAGTAAATTTAACCACGGCTAAAGAGGTAATTCTTCGGTGCTGGAAGGAGTTTGGGGACTGCTTTGGTCGCTACTATTCTCCGGTGGAAAGCTACCGTGGTGACAAGGCTAGGGTGCTTCTATTAACTATGGGTAGTTTCAGCGAGACGGCAATGAACGCCATAGATAGTCTGCGGGACGAGAGTAAAGAAGTGGGGCTAATAAAACTTCGCCTGTGGCGTCCCTTCCCGTTTGCTGAAATCCGCCAAGCAGTTAGCGATGCCGAGGTTCTCATTGTACTTGATAGAGCCATTTCCTTTGGTGGACCGGGTGGGCCAGTCTGCTCTGAAGTTAGGTCAGCCTTATATAAAGAAGACAAGAAGCCGAGGGTGATAGGCTTTGTTGGTGGTTTGGGTGGGAGAGATATTTCCCCGGATGGATTTAAAGAGATAATTAACCGAGGTATAAAGATTTCACAGACGGGGAGCGAGCAAGAATTTGAAATGTTCGGGGTGAGGGAATAATGGGGGACCATGTTACTTTCGGTAAGCGCTCAGTAACCAAAGAGGAATACTTTGCCCCTGGTCATCGGGCTTGCGTCGGTTGTGGTGAAGCTTTAGCGGTAAGGCTTGTCTGCAAGGCATTAGGGCGGAATGTAATAATTGTTACCGCCACTGGTTGTATGGAAATAGTTTCATCACCGTTCCCTTATACCTCTTGGCGCGTTCCCTGGATTCACACCCTATTTGAGAATGCGGGGGCAGTGGCTTCAGGTATAGAAGTGGGGTTGAAGGTCATTATGAGAAAGGGGAAGCGCTCAGCTAAGGAGATAAAAGTGGTCGCAATGGCTGGCGATGGTGGCACCAGTGATATCGGGCTCCAGGCACTATCCGGAGCATTAGAACGAAGGCATGATTTTCTCTATATTTGCCTTGACAACGAAGCCTATATGAATACCGGGATTCAACGCTCTTCATCCACTCCCTACGGTGCCTCAACCACTACTGCCCCAGCCGGCAAGATGAGCATAGGCCAGGTTACTTGGAAGAAGGATATGCCAGCTATTGCTGCTGCCCACGATATACCTTATGTGGCTACTGCCTGCCCTAGTTATCCTTTTGATTTGATGGCTAAGGTAGCCAAGGGAGCAGCCATCCGTGGACCAGCTTATGTCCATATTTTATCGGTTTGCCCTATTGGCTGGGGGTCGGCGACTGAGTTAACCATCGGGATAGGCCGCTTGGCTGTGAAGACAGGGATGTTTCCTCTGTATGAGGTGGAGAATGGCAAGTATAAATTAAGCATTGATTTGCCTCGGTTAAGACCGGTCCAAGACTATCTGAAATTGCAGAGAAGGTTCAGGCATCTGTCTGAGGAAACGATAAACGAGATCCAGGATAGAGTCAGTGAGGAATACGCCAAACTTAAGGACAAAGTAGCGTGCACATAGCGGCAAAGCAACTGAAACGGGAGGTGAAATCAATATTAGATAGCTATCGGCATGGTAGGGAGATGTTGATCCTCACAATATCGGGTACACCTCCTGAAGAATATGACGTTTGTCCCAACTGTAGAGAATAGAATCAGCAACCGTTAGCTTGACCGTCACTAAGTGGTCTGCTATATTTTTAGTCACGGGGTGTAGCGCAGATGGCTAGCGCGCAGCGTTTGGGACGCTGAGGTCGGAGGTTCAAGTCCTCTCACCCCGACCACTATTTTATAGGAACCCCTCAAGTCTGACCTCAGTAAAAGCCTCACCAATAAATTCCTAAGACTATTCATCACTTGCCGCAGGCTGGTCTCCATGCTTTAGTGTGCCCAAAAAGGCAAATTCAGTACATTTGGCTTGCCTTTTTGGGCACAAATTTTTGGGAAATATTAATTTTTTCTTTTTTGGGGGCTTGACAAAAGTGTCATTTTGTGCTAATATGTGGACAAATGACTTGTTATGCCATATAAAAATATTGACAAGAGTATTCTTTATTGCTCAATATGCTCATTAGTCTAAATATCTATAGATAGTCATCGTGTCACTATTTAGCGACTGGGGGGAGGAAACGGGTGCCTGGTGGTGATGCATGGCTTATGAGTGCCATGTATCGTGAGTCATCACTTTGGAGTTTGACAAGTGAGTGCGAAACCAAGAAAGCGAGTCAGTGTAAGCGTCTCGCAGGAAACAAAGGGGTTGTTGGATTCAATCAAACATCGCGGGCAAAGTTACGATGGTTTACTCCATGAGCTAGCCATGCGTTGGAAAAAGATGAAGGAGGCAGAGGTAAAAAAGTAAGACTGAACGGGTGCTCACTGAGCAAGAGTAAGAATGATTGTTAACAGGAGGTGAGTAATGTTCAGTAAGGAGTATGAAGTTTAGACAAAGGAGGTGATGGCTATGTGAAAAGGTTCAGCAAGGTTGGTTATTTGAGGACAAATCTAGTTTAGGAGGAATGAATACTGATGAAAGGAAAATTTAGGATTTTAGGGCTTGGGCTAGGAGCGTTTCTGGTGTGTGCCCTGATGCTGGCGTTAATACCAGTGGCTCCGGTCGCAGCCGCCACTGCGGTAACCAATGTCTGGGTGGACTTTCCGTATTCAGATGCCCCGAATACATGCTCGTCTACGTCAAACACCTATATCGTCCACTTCAAGGCAACCACTGCCCTCAAACGCGGTGTGGACTCAGTCACGGTCACCTTCCCTGATGGCTCAACAGCTATGGGTGGCGATGGGGACACTGGCGGAAATTACGTCTTCACCATCAGCTCAACGGCACCAGCGGCGTCCACGATAGACTTCTCCACTAACTACAACACTACCGACTTAGTAGTTGGTGCCACCTGGACTGACTGCACGGCTACTCCCACCGTTGGCGGCAAACGGATTAAGGCGCTGTCGCCGATAGACGTGGCTGCCGGGCAGGATGTCTGGGTGAGATTTGTCTGTGGCTCCGCCATTACCGCGGCGGCTACCGAAGCCAGCACCTACAAGGTGTATGTGGCAACTACCAAGGATACTACCCCCGTACTGTCCAGCGCCTTTGCCCTGGGCGATAGCACCAGCGTGGCGGGTTCAACAACAATGGAGAGTGGTTATCCTCTGCCGGATACGGCTGGTTCGACAGCCACCTATATACTTATCTTTGTGCCGGCTAATGGTACCACCCTGACAGCGTCGTCGGGCAAGGTGACGATCAAATTCCCCTTACAGGCAACGGTTCCCAGCTCACTAACCGTTAACGATGTCAGCTTCAGCGCCGCCGGTACCACTTATACCAACACCCCTGAAACACCCACGGTTAATGTCAACACCAAGGAGGTGACGGCGATAACACCTCTTACCATGACTGGCGACGGTAGCGCTGACTGGTACATCAAGATAGCCGGCATCACCAACCCCACCATCGCCGATGCTAGTTCCTATAAGTACATGATACGCACCAGTGGTGACGGTAAATACGAGTGTACAGCCGCAGATGCCATTACGGCTGGCTCGATAAGTAAGGTAATAGTTGCCAACGGTGAAATCGGTACTCCTACCTCCCTCTATTCCGATAACGCCACCATGGTTGACATGTACAGCAGCCAGATATACCTGGCTGTTGGCGACCAGTATGGCAATGCCAAGGCTCCTGACAGCGCGGTAACGGTAACCCTGAGTTCATCCTCATCCACGGGGCAGTTCTACTGGTGCGATGGCTATACGTCGATGTCGACGACGGTGACTTCATGTACCAGTGTCAGTGTAGATATACAAGACCCTAATGCTGCTGACGATGGTGACCAGATTATCTACTACAAAGACAGCACTGCCGGGACACACACCTTTACCTTCTCGGCCAGTGGCTATACCTCAGCCACCTGGACATTTACCGTCTGCCCTGGGGTCTCGGTGTATGACAGCGCTAATAACCTGATAAGCACCTACAAACCACTGTCTACTTCCCCAACGGCTGAGACTGGCGATGGTAGTCCTTATACCCAAAAGTGGTCAATGGACTACATCGCTGATGCCATAACCGCGGCTTTTACTGGCGACACGGTGAAGCTGGGCGACGGCATCTACGAGCTGGATGGCTGGATCAATCTGAACAAGAAGGTTACCCTGACCTCGGTGAATGGCGCCTCGTCCACCACGCTTAGACCCGTGAGCGAGCCACTGTCCCATCGCTACCAGAGTGCAACTGACGTAGCAATAGTTGTGGGGACCGATGGCACATCCACTAACCCGGTAATAATTAGTGGTCTCACCTTCACCCGGCTGAGAGCTGATTCCGAGTTCGACCAGGCAATTTGGAACAACTCGTATGACTATGTTACGGTGCGCAACTGCGTATTCAACTACATAATTCCGGATTGCGGGGCTTATGCAGACCACGAGTACGGTTCTGTAGTCACCTTTATCACCTATAATGCAGGTGCGTGGACTGGTGATACCATAACCTCAGGCACGATTAGCAACAACACCTTTACTAACTGCGGCACTTTCGGTTTTACCGAATGGGGCGAGCAGTATGCCTGTATCAACGTGTTTGTTAAGGACGGCACCACCGACTATGCAATAAGCGGGGTAACCGTAAGCAACAACACCCTGACCAACTGTAATGGCATCGGTATTGCCATGAAGGGTCATCCTAGTGCCGATGGCACGACCTTTAAAGGCGATGTCACCGATAATACCCTAACCAACAGCGTTTACCCTATCAGCATTCAGGGTTACACTGATGGCATTAACGTACTGCGCAATACCATCACCGGTGGCTACATGGCTGGGCTGTGGGTTGAATTTAGCGACCACGAACACCTGGTGATAAAGAACAACACCATCACTGGAGTCGCCGGCACTGGATGCACACAGATGAACTACAGCTGTGCTATTCTTCTATATGACGATGGCGGTGATGCGAACCATCCGGTGACTGTCCAGTACAACGCCCTCTACGACAACGATGCCACTTACAGCATCTACGCAAAATCAGATATTACTGGTGTCCAAAGTTGCCAGTACAACTGGTTTGGCGACGCTACTGGTCCAGCTTACACTGCGGTGACTGGAGCTACGGTTACCAAGTCTAACCCCAATGGCACCGGTGCCCAAGTCAGCGACCTGGTTACCTACTACCCGTGGCTGCACAAGTCCTTGGCAAATGTGGTAGCGGACAATGCTTCTTACCAGGCGAGCACTGTGAAGCTGGGCTCTGGTTGGAACACCCTGTCCACGCCGGTGAAGCTCATCTCAGCAGCGGATAGCGTTGATGAGCTGATTCCTTCGGGAATGACCATCGGCTACTACTACAGTGGCGGTTGGCAGCAGATAACCACTGGCTATGTGCTGAACCCGTGCGATGCCGTCTATGTCAAGATGAGCGAGTCCAAGTACGTGCTGCTCAAGTTTGATGCCAGCGCTTTCTCTACCCCGAGCAAAGCTTTGGCAACGGGGTGGAACCTGGTTGGTCTGGCAGCGCTTGACTCAGATGGCATGCATGCTGACGATGCTGTAGCTTCGGTGGCTAAGACAGCGGCTAACCTGCCTGGTTACTCTCAGGTGGTCAGCCCATCAATCAATGCCACCCAGACAGACATGTATTACAACACCGGAACGAGCTGGGCGGTCGCCTATGGTCAGTCCAGTGTAACTGACATGATGTTTGCTGGTCTGGGCTACTGGGTCTTCATGCAGAATGCGGCAACATTGGCTGGTTTTGAAATCACGCCGATAGCACCAGACCTTGATTGACAGTCTGTAACGGGAGGGACAGGCTGATCAACCTAGGATGGGGGAGGGGGACCCCCAACTCCCCCTCCCCCAAAATTTTAGCGGATATTGGGATATAAAAATAAGAACACAAAATTGGGGAGGAAAACATGAAAAGAAAGAGAGGATGGCTTTTCTACCCATTGATAATAGTGGCGCTGCTCCTCTGTACCTTTCCTGCCTATGCTGACACGCCGACTTTACCCCACGCCTTCTATGGGACACTTACTATAAGTGGTTCCCCAGCCGCGGTGGGAACGGTGGTGAAGGCTAAGGTAGGAGGGGTGGAGTGTGGCAGCATCACTACTACGGTTGCAGGTCAATATGGTGGCTCAGGTGCCTTTGATGCCAAGCTTTTGGTCTCGGGTGAGATTGAGACTGGGGCTACCATATATTTCTATGCCAATAATAGTGTGGCAGGCCAGACCTATGCCTTCAGTGCTGGAGCGGTAACTGAGCTTAACCTGACGGTAATACCCACTGATACTACACCGCCATCGGTAAGCATAACAGCGCTTAGTCCTGACCCGACTAACGACAATACCCCGACCTTCACCGGGACAGCAACGGATACAGAAAGCAACATCAGCTCGGTGGAGTATAAGGTTGATAGTGGGAGCTGGACGGCGGCAAGTGCCAGTGATGGTGCCTTTGACAGCACGAGTGAAGGCTATACCTTTACCACAGCTGCCCTTTCTGACGGGGCTCACACAGTGTATGTCAGGGCAACTGACGCTATCGGCAATACTACGCTTGAGGCGAACTATGCCAGTGATAGCTTCACTGTTGATACTACGCCGCCATCGGTAACCATAACAGCGCTTAGTCCTGACCCGACTAACGACAATACCCCGACCTTCACCGGGACAGCAACCGATACCTTATCTAATATCAGCTCGGTGGAGTACAAGGTTGATGCCGGGAGTTGGACGGCGGCAAGTGCCAGTGATGGTGCCTTTAACAGCACCAGCGAAGGCTATACCTTTACCACGGCTGTGCTTAGTAACGGGGCTCATACGGTATATGTCAGGGCTACTGACTCAGTGGCTAATACCACCGCTGAGGTGAACTATGCCAGTGACAACTTTACTGTTGATACTATAGCGCCGACGGTAGTCAGCACCTCACCGGCAAACGGTGCCACTGGGGTGGCGGTTAATACTACAGTGAGCGTCACCTTCAGTGAAGCAATGAAAGCTTCTACCATAACCACCGGTAGCTTTACCCTGGTCGCTGATAGCACATCGGTATCAGGCAGCGTCTCTTACAGTAGCGGCACCTATACTGCTACCTTTACCCCCAGTGCTAATTTACCGAACAACAAGACCTGTACCGCCACCTTGAGTACAGCTATTACCGATGCTGCTGGTAATCCATTAGCCGTAGCTTATTCATGGAGCTTTACCACCACTTCGGCACCGGTAGGGGTTACTGTTAGCATTGATGCCCCTGAAGAGGTAGCCCCAGGTGATGACTTTACCGCTAAGGTAAATATCAGTCAGGTGACAGACTTTGATGCCTGTAACTATGACGTCTCGTTTGACACCTCAGTATTACGGCTGGATGATGTAACCTCAGGGGTTACCGGTTCAGCAACAATCCCGGTTGATTTTTATAACCAGATTAGCCCGGGGACATACGGGGTGGTTCAGAATGTCCCCGGCTTACCTGGAGTAAGTGGCTCTGGGTATCTAGCGGTATTACACTTCCACGTTATTGGGTCTACTAACAGTAGCAGCCCAATAAGTCTATCCAGCGGCGTGCTGTCGAATATTGAGGCACAGCTAATACTAGCCACTTGGGTCGGGGATTCAGTAAGTGTGGTAGCCCCAGTAACTACCACCCCATCACCAGTAGTTAGTCCGCCACCTGAGGCTAGTGCTCCCAGTGCACCAGCTCCACAGCCACCTGAGGCTACTGTTCCCAGTGCGCCAGCTCCACAGCCACCTGAAGCTACTGCTCCCAGTACGCCAGCCCAGCCAATTAAATGGCCGGTGCTGTGGGGAGTAATAGGTGTAGCGGTTGCGGTGGGGGTAACTGCTTTCTTACGAGTTAGGAAAAGAAAAGCATACTGATTTGGCATCGCTATATTATGGGATAAATTTGTGTGTGCTTAATCAGACTTGAAAAACTAGGATTAAGCCAAGCTATAGGAGGTAACCGGTAAGTAGCTCTAACTGCCCGATTTAGACTTTATCGAGAGAAATTTTAAAGGATCCGATAGTTTAGAAGGATCACTGCGGTTTTTGCCGCTAAAGAATATTTAAACTCTCGACCGAAGGTTGTTTGTAATTGGACAGGTAAAGCGACTGGTGCCTCCTATAGCTTTTACTTCGCCGGGGCAAAGTCTAAGACGTTAAGCCGCAGCCTCTCCCCACCACCCCACGGGTCTACCTCTAAGTTATAGACAATGTCAAGGGGTGACGAGACTTCTGTCAGATAGTTTCCAAATCCAAAGGCTACCCCGTCCCACACTGTGCCACTCTGTTTTAGCCTCAGCCTCAGGTGTTCTCCGCTACTGCCTATGGTCTGGCAATCCATGACCTCTACTCCCCGGCTAAGAAAGGTAGGCGCTGGGTTACCTTGGCCAAAGGGGGCTAGCTGTTGGATTGATTGGAAGGTATCTCCACCAAGGGCAAGCAGTTCAATTTCAGCATCAATATCTAGGCAAGGGCGGAGGTCAACCCCGGCTAGCTCGGTAGCTGCCAGCTGTAAGAGTGTTTGCTTAAGGCGAGCCAGGTTCTTGGTCGGTAGGGTAAAACCAGCTGCCTGGGAGTGCCCGCCAAACTGAAATAGTAAACCACTGCACTGATTTAGAGCCTGGATAATGTTAAATTCAGGGATGCTTCGGCAACTGCCGCTGCTTATCTCCTTGCCGGTTTTAATGACCACCGCCGGGCGGCAGAATTCATCGGTAAGCTTGCCAGCTACCAGTCCCAGGACTCCACCAGGATAGTCCTCATCGCCGGCTATTAAAAGGGGCATGGCTCCCTGAGCCAATACTTGCTCTCTAGCTTTAGCCAAAGTATTACTGGTTAATTTCTGCCGCTCAGCATTTTTTTGCTCCAGCCATATAGTTAGCCCACGCGCCTCTTGTAGCGAGTCTGTCGTCAGCAATTTATAGCTGGTCATGGCATGGGCTAATCTGCCGGCAGCATTCAACCGCGGGGCTAGAATCCAGGAGATAGTTTCGGCATCAAGATTGCCAATGTTTAATCTAGCCTGAATTATCATTTCTCTAACCCCAAGGCGGGGGGAGGCATTAATTAACTTCAGTCCGTGCTTAACCAGGTATCGATTTTCCCCTAGTAGTGGCATCATATCAGCTACCGTCCCTAGGGCGACCAGGTCTATTAGTTCATCCAGTTGCTTCTCCTTACCAATGCCCTGGAATAGAGCCTGAAGAAGCTTGAAGGCTACCCCAACGCCTGCCAGTTCTGAGAAGGGGTAGTTTGAGTTTGGCAGTTTAGGATTAACCACGGCAATAGCCGGCGGGATTACCGACGGAGGGATATGATGGTCGGTGATAATTATATCCAGCCCTATCCTCCGTGCCTTCTTAACCTGGGAAAAGGCAGTAATTCCACAATCAACGGTGATGATTAGGCTAAAACCTTGTTGGGAAAGGTTCTCTAGGGTAGCGGTTTTAAGCCCATAGCCTTCGGTCAAGCGATGTGGTATGTACGGGGTGACCTTGCCGCCGAGGCTGGATAGAGCCTGAACCAGTAAGGCAGTGCCAGTGATGCCATCAACGTCAAAGTCTCCATAAATAGCAATGTTTTCACCGGATAGCAGAGCCTGGTAAATTCTGGCTACCGCCCGGTGCATATCAGGCAGTAGTAGCGGGTTACCCGACAGGCATTCATCAGCGGCAATGAATGATTTGAACTGGGATGGTTCAGTGAGCCCACGATTATACAAGAGCCGGGCTATCAGAGTTGGGAAGCCCGAGGTTTTAGCCAAATATTCGACTGGGGCTGGTGGTAGAAGGTTCCAACGACTATGATTCAAGTTTATACCTCACCAAATTGTCGAAAGACCAGAACCGAGTTATGACCGCCGAAGCCGAAAGAATTAGACAAGGCAGTGGTAACCTTAGCTTGGCGGGCTACATTAGGCACGTAATCTAAATCGCATTCAGGGTCGGGGTGGGTAAGGTTTATCGTCGGTGGTATTACGCCGTGCTGGATAGCCATGATGCATATTGCTGCTTCAACAGCACCAGCACCGCCAAGCAGATGCCCCATCATTGACTTGGTTGAGCTTATTGGAATGTGATAGGCGGTGTTGCCAAATACAGCTTTTATCGCTTTGGTTTCCATTTTGTCATTAAGTGGGGTAGACGAGCCATGAGCATTAACATAATCAATTTCAGTAGTAGCTAGCCCAGCTTTGTTAAGCGCTATCTGAATAGCTCTTATCACCCCTTCCCCCTCTTCAGATGGCTGGGTGATGTGATAAGCATCGCTACTAACTCCGTAGCCTATAATTTCAGCCAGAATTTTAGCTCCTCGCCTTTGGGCAAAGGAAAGGTCTTCCAGTATAAGGACGGCAGCTCCCTCACCGAGGACGAAGCCATCGCGTTCGGCATCAAAGGGTCGTGAGGCTAACTGTGGCTCATTATTTCGGGTGGAGAGGGCTCTGAGAGCATTGAAGGCGGCAATCCCTATCGGGGTTACTGCTGCCTCACTACCACCAGCCAGCATGGCCTGGGTGTCACCGCGCCTGATGATTTCGTAAGCAGTGCCTATGGCATCTGAGCCACTGGAGCAGGCTGAAGTGGTGGAGAAGTTTGGTCCCTTAGCCCCGAGCAGGATTGATACCTGGGCTGAAGCCATATCGGCAGCCATCATTGATACCAGGAAGGGACTTACCCTATCCGCCCCCCTTTCTAGCAGTATTCTTATTTGCTCAGATAAAGTAAGTAATCCCCCAAACCCGCTGCCGATTATGACGCCGATATTATCCTGACTATCAGGGGTAATTTGTATCCCGGCTTGCTTTACTGCCTGCAGGCTGGCAGCCACCGCTAGCTGGACGAAGCGGTCCATGTGGCGGGCTTCCTTACG
>Ga0209314_10000675_pt1 | contig 15310 bp, 11 predicted proteins | sample I19B2metaG_FD_184146 | JGI IMG/M metagenome (GOLD analysis project Ga0209314, IMG submission 184146) | Lake sediment bacterial and archeal communities from Gulf of Boni, Indonesia to study Microbial Dark Matter (Phase II) - ​I19B2 metaG... | ecosystem: Environmental > Aquatic > Freshwater >...
TTATTGTGGTGAACAAATATCTTGCCATTTCCTTTTGTTGGTTGGCTATCAATCTCATCTAAATAATCTAAAGTTTCTTTCCCTTCCGAACCATTATCTACAATAATAACCTCGTAAGGAATATTAATTGTCTCTCTTAAGCTCTCAATGTTTCTCCGTAAGTCCTCCCCCCTCTCCAAATTTACAATAACAATGGAAACTAATGAGTCTTCCAACCTATCATCCCTCCGTTCAGGCATATGTTGGAGCAGTAAAGCAAAAGTTTTACTTTTCCCCCTTACCTCTACCCTCTCCCCAAGGGGAGAGGGACAAATAAGTTGTAAGGGACGGACTCTGTGCCGTCCCTACCGGGTGGCCACGGAGTGCCACCCCTACAGGGCTTCAATCTCGAATTCGATGAATCGAACCTCTACCTCTTGCTTTCAATCGCGGATTCCGATTTATCGGAACCCCTACATTACACAGGATGACCGCTTTACCACTACATTTATTTTTTAACTTTACCAAAGAATTTTAATAATTCTTTCCGCAGTCGTGATAATAAATTATAGAATACCGAATATTTCTTAGTCTTGATAATTTCTTTTGTTAAGTCCATAAGATTCTGATAGTGCTGAGCATCTCTATCCCTTATGAGACTTTCCAGATATGCAATACGCTGGTCCTTGAGAGTGATAGCCTTATTCAGATTATTGATATGTTGGTTCTTGGCAACGATAGCCTTATTTAGATTGTTGATATGTTGGTCTTTAGCACTGAGTGTCCCATTCAGATTATTAATATGCTGGTTCTTGCCAATGATAGCTAAATACTGACTCCTGCTCTCTAACCTAAAATCATCAATAAGCTCAACCATATGTGCCATCTCTTCTAATAGAGCTCCAACTTGGGAAGTTCCCTCCAACACGCCGTTATCTCCTGAATGAAGTTTTCCAATTAACTCTTCCCTAAATAGGTCTTTAATGTCATGCGTCTCAAGATATTTCTCAATTCTCTCTTGTAATTTTATTTTCATTCCACTCGGTATGTTATCAAAAACCTTTTCCATCTCAATGCTTCTTTTTACGGCAATCCCTCTTCTTTCTCTTTCCTCGATGATTGCCTCATAAGCCCTTTTTGCTTCTTCCATGCTAACATCATTAAAGGATACGCCTTCCCCTAACAAATCAGGATAACCCTTTCCAGTTAGGAATATCTTATTATCCCGCCACATATGGAAGTCTGCTTCAATTACATTAAACCCTGTTCTCTCTGTAAAAGCCATTATACTCTCAAATATCCTGTAAGGGTCGAGCCTTTGACGTAAATAATTTTCCTCTCTTTTCTGTTTCTCAGCATCCTGAAGCGATATGTGGCGGTGGATAACAATAGAATCTGGAACATTAACCATTTTATATCCTGACTCTGCTATCTGAAAAGAATAATCATAATCCTCAAAACCGCTTAAATAAGAAGTAATATAGTCAATCTTCTTTGCAATATCCTTTTTAATCAATGTCAAGGTCCCAGTTAACCAATCACATTCTATCTGCCCACTAAGTTGGCTTCGCCCATAAACCTTTCCATTATCTACAGAGACAAATCGCATAAAGTAATTTCCAATAATATTGAGTTTTCCTCCATTCCATTGCACACGTAGTTTTCCATCTTTATGAGGTCTTAATATCAGGGGACTTACCGCCCCAATCTCTCCTGACTTTTCTATTTGAGAAATAAGCTTGTCCAGCCAACCGGGAGTGTAAGTTACATCATTGTCCACTCTAAGAATGTACTTTGAATCTGTTTTAAAAGCAATTTCAGTTCCTAATTTTCTCCCGCCTGCACAACCAAGGTTTATTTTATTGCGATGAATAAATATCTTGCCATTTCCTTTTGTTGGTTGGCTATCAATCTCATTTAAATAATCTAAAGTTTCTTTACCTTCCGAGCCATTATCTACTATAATAACTTCGTAAGGAACATTGATTGTTTCTTTTAAGCTTTCAATATTTCTCCTTAGGTCTTCACCCCTCTCCAGACTCAAAATAATTATAGAAACTAATGGGTCCCCTGATAAATCCCCAGAAACAGCCGCATTATTTTGGGCTTTATATCCCGGAGCTGCTTTCTCAAATGAAATTATTTTCATTATGTCCTTTTCACACAACCTACCCACCTCTGGTTAGGTATATTTACGGTGTCGTCGCGCGAAGCTCTGCTTCGCTACTCCCTATATCCAGTGGTATCTTGCCTTCTTTTTCTGCAATAGCTTTTAGATAATACTCCACTACTTCATCGGGAATTCCAACTTCTCTTATAACACCTCCATCCAGCCAGACAACTCTATCACACCACCTCTTAACTGTTTCTAAATTATGGCTAACAATCACCATACTCTTACCCAGTTTTCTGAATTCAGCAATCTTCTTTTCACATTTATGTTTGAAATATTCGTCTCCCACAGCCAGAATTTCATCAACTAATAGAATATCAGGGTCAACATTAGTGGCTATAGAAAATCCAAGGCGCATAAACATCCCATCAGAATAAGTCCTTATAGGCTCATCAATATAATCTCCAAGTTCGGAAAATTCTACAATATCATCGTATCTTCTCCTTATTTCCTTTTTTGACAAACCCAGAATTATGCCATTGATATATATATTTTCCCTCCCTGTAAATCCAGGGTGGAAGCCGACTCCCAGTCCAATCAAGGAAGCAACCCTTCCTTTAATGGAGACCTTGCCCGAGGTCGGGTGTTGTATCCCTCCCATCAATTTAAGAAGGGTGCTCTTTCCCGACCCATTCATTCCGATTATTCCAACACTTTCTCCTTTTTCTATCATTAAATTGATATCCTTTACCGCATCAATATATCTAACTTTTTCTCTCCTCTTAAGCCATTCAAAACTAAGCAGAGTTTCCCTGAAAGTGGTATAGTTCCTTTTTATCTTCAACGGTTGTCTCTTAAATGTTTTTGTCACATTTTCCAACTTGATGGCAACCAACTTACACCTCTTCCGGGAAAAACTCTCTATATTTATTGAAGACTAAATTCCCTAAAAAGAAGACCACGAACCCAAAAACCAGCGTAACCCCCAGAAGAACCCAGTTGGGAAATCGTCCATAAAACAGGATATTCTGATAGGATTTGATTAAACTCCCCATCGGATTCATATATATTATAAACTTGAGGCTCGTTGGTATTGAGGTAGAAGGATAAATAATTGGTGTGACAAAAAACCATATTATAATTAGATTCCCCAGTATATGCTGGAGGTCTCGAAAATGGACATTCAGAGCGGAAACCATTAGAACAATACCCATTGTAAAAATAGCCTGAATTATCATAACTATTGGTAGAGCAATCAGGGAAGTAGCTATCTTAATCTTAAAAAGCAGAAAGAAAAGGAATAGTATAGGAAGGCTGAGAACAAAATTTATGAGGTTGGTAAAAACAGTTACAGTAGGTAGAACCTGCGGAGGGAATAGGACTCTGGTAATGAGTTCGCCACCTCTGAGTATGGAATCTGCGCCCTCCAGAACTGAAGTGGAGAACCAAGCCCAGGGAAGGAGCCCACAAAATAGGAATACGGCGTAATTCTCCACCCCAATTCTGAGAAATACTGAGAATACAATGGTATAGACACACATTAATAGAAGGGGATTTAGAAATGTCCAGAAGAATCCCAAGGCTGAACCTTGATAACGAAGTTTCAGTTCTTTTAATATGAGACTGATAACTAATACCCGACAGCGATAAAGTTCTTTAATGTTAGAAAACATATTCGTCCTACTAAGTTTTGTAGTGTAGAGCTCTGTACCCGTAATTTGGAATTTGTAATTTGAAATTTGTCATTTGAAATTTGTAGTGTAGGGATTTGTCCCCGTAACGACTTTGGTCGCGTAAGGGCGACCTTTATGGTCTCCCGGGGGTTTATCCCCGTCCCGATAAATCGGGACGGCCATAAAGGGCTACACTACCTTCTTTTTGCCACACTCTCTAATAGAGCAATAATGGAAAGAACAAGCGCTGCCTGAATAAAGATAACAATAGCCCCTGAAATATTTACCTGGGTGAGTAGAGTAGCTGTAATTCCCAAACAGAAGGTTATTAAATAGATAACAAGGACTGCCCCTCTCTGACTGAATCCCAGGGCAACTAAACGATGGGAAAAATGGTTTTTGTCTGCACCAAATATTGGCTCTTTTCTCTTAATTCTGATTGAAATAACTGAAAGTGTATCAAAAATGGGAACTGCCAGTATTAGGAGGGGCATAGCTACTGGCAAACGAGTGGGAAAACCTTCCCTATAGTAGGAAGCTATTATTGTTAAAACAACCAGGATATAACCAATGAACATACTTCCTGCATCACCTAAGAATATCTTCGCTGGATTAAAATTGTAGGGAAGAAATCCCAGGAGCGCCCCAGCAAGAGCAAGGATGGCAATACTGGTAAAAGTCTGTTGTTGTTGAGAGGTTACTATAAAAAACACGAAACAAGCAATAAGCCCCACACCCGTGGTTAAGCCATCCATATTGTCTAGAAGATTAAAAGCATTGATGATGGCCACCATCCAGAGGATAGTAATCAGGCTACTGATAAAAAGATTGGGTGTGAAAAGCGTAATTCTGACTCCCATAGTAATGAGGGGTAAAATTACCAGAACCTGAACCAAAATTTTCGTCTGCGGTCTTAGACCTTTTATATCATCTATCAACCCCAATAGAAATATAACAGTCCCTCCCAGAAGGATTGCGATTAATTGAGGCAAGACTCTTAAGAACCTGGGAAAGTTCCTCATAAGAGTGGAACCAATAGCGCCGGGAAGAAGGTTGAGAAGTCCTGGGCTGGATTTTATTATGAACATAATGAGAAAGTTCACCAATATGGTAAAAAGAAAAGCAAAAAAGATTGCCAGCCCACCCAGTAAAGGCATTGCTTCCTTCTGTAACTTTCTCTCTCCAGGATAGTCTAGAACTTTAAACTTAATGGCTAACTTCTTTGCCCACGGTGTAAATAATAAGCTTAACAGAACGGCTAAACAGAATACATAAAGATAAATAAAATTCCACATTTCTAACTAGCCTCCTTTCTTTAGCGATAAGTTTGGACTATCTGCTTTCTTCTATGGTATTCAATTGTCTTTTTGAGACCGTCATCCAGTCCTACCCTCGGCATATACCCGGTTAGATTATGAATCTTGGTAATATCGGGTATTCGGTGGCTCATATCTTCAAAGCCTTCTCCATAGACCTCTTCGTAGGGCAGGTAGATTATCTCTGAATTACTTCTGGTAAGCCTCTTTATCCTTTTAGCTAAATCGGAAATAGTAATCTCTTCATCACCTCCCAAGTTAAAGATTTCTCCTGTTGCCCCAGGATGGTTGGCTAAATTAACCATTCCATTTACAACATCGCTCACATAAGCGAAACTTCTGGTTTGACTTCCATCGCCATAAATGGTAATAGGCTGTCCACTAAGAGCCTGTTCGATGAATCTCGGCACAACCATTCCATACTTCCCTATCTGTCTGGGACCAAAGGTATTAAAAAGTCTGACTATTATTACGGGCAGGAGCTTCTCCCGGCAGTAAGCCAAAGCTAAGAATTCGCCTAAAGCTTTACTGCAGGAATAACTCCACCTGTGGGCAAGTGTTGTTCCCAGGATACCACCATCGTTCTCTTTGAAAACTTTCTTCTCATTCTTACCATAGACTTCTGATGAGGAGGCGATTATTACTTTCTTTCTACTTTTCTCTGCCATCCTCAATACTATTTCTGTCCCGAGTACATTAATTTCTATTGACTTTACAGGATTGCGAATGATGTATTCTACACCCACAGCAGCCGCCAGATGGTAGATTATATCAGACTCATCGATTAATCTTTCCATTAATGGCTCATTCAGAATAGTGCCATGAATAAATGAAAATTTTTCGTCTTCTTCCAGATGGCTGATATTCTCTCGCTTTCCAGTAGAAAGGTCGTCAATCACGAGAACTCTGTTCCCTCTTCTGAGGAGCTCTTCGGCCATTTGGGAGCCAATGAAGCCAGCTCCTCCGGTAACCAGTGCCGTCATTAAGAAACACCTCTCTCTTTAATTAACTCCTTGTAAACTTCACTAATCTGTTCCAGCATTACTTCCATCCTAAAAGCAGGGTCAACCATTTCTCGCCCAGCTTCTCCCATCCTTTTTGCTTTTTCCTTATCGTTCAAAAGATGGATAATAGACTGGGCTAACTTTTCCGAATCCTTGGGAGGAATCAGATAACCATTCTTTCCATTTTTTATTATCTCCGCTATTCCATCAATCTCAAATGCTATAACTGGTTTAGCCATTGCTAAGGCTTCCGGCAAAACCCGGGGCAGCCCCTCTCTCAAGGATGTATGAACGACCACATCCATCACGGATATTAATTTAGGAACTTCTCTCCGCTCTACAAGTCCAGTGAATATGATATTCTCTCCCATTTTCAAGTCCTCCGCCTGGCGTATCAATATCTCCCTTAAGATGCCATCGCCCACTAAAAGGAACTTCGTTTCCGGAAAAACCTCCACTACTCGAGAAGCTGCCTCTAAGAAATAATTGTGACCTTTGAGATCGAAGAGTCGGGATATATTACCCACCACTGGTGCATGGGGGTCCAAATTCAACTCCTTCTGTTTTTCACTTATTGAAACGTGAGTATTGAAAAAATGGTCCAGTTCTATACCACTATAGATGGTTCTAAATTTATCCGGTTTAGCCACTCCAGCGGCTATAGCCTTTCTCGCCATTGCCTGACAAACAGAAATCAGCCTATCAGTAAAAAGCGCGGTAAACTTTTCACATAAAATATAGAAGGAATTCAGGAATCCATTTTGATACGCATAGAAAGGCAAACCATGAACGCTGTGAATTATTATCTTCACGCCTGCTATCCTGGCCGCTAAGCGACCCAAAACACCGGCTTTAGAACTATGAGTATGGACTATCGTATACTTTCCTTTTCTGATTAAAAGATATATTTCAATAAAAGCCAAGAGGTCTCGAAAAAAGTTAATTTCTCTTCTCATATGGCGTATTATTGTTACCTTAATTCCCTTCTCTTTAGCTTCCTCTACAAGACTTCCTTCCGGCCCGATTGGAAGACCTGTGGCTAACTCTACCTCATAACAATCGCTCTTGTTTAAACCCCAAACAGTGAGTATTGTATTCTCCTGCGCACCTCCTAATATCAGCCGAGTAATAATGTGGAGCACTCTGATTTTTCTCATCTGTCTCTCGTAGCAGCAAAGCGCAAGCTTTGCCTTCTGTGTAGCAGCAAAGCGTAAGCTTTGCCTTTTAGCAGAGTTATCGCTCTGCAGCTACATTTTGTTAACATTCGCCAAAATTTCAAGAAGTTTGGGACCATTAACTTTAACCGAATATCTTTCCTCAACGGTCTTTCGACCCATGGAACCAAGCCTTTCTCTCAGAGATTCATCCTTAATAAGTTGCGATAACTTCTCAATCCACTCTTCCTCAGAATCGGCTAAAAATCCATTGACACCATCCTGGATAATCTCTCTATTTATACCTACTCGAGAAGCCACTACGGGAATTCCCACTCCCATATACTGAAGTAATTTACTTCCACACTTACCTAAAGCCCACTCATCGTTAACCAGGGGAGCCACTCCGATGTCAAAATCTTGCAAATCGGAAATTTCTCTTTCCAGTCTCCAGGGTCTGGCAACTGTTTCCACCCCATTAACTCTATACTCATCGGCACCAATGGCGCTTAAGCATACATTGTATCTATTAGCAAGAATTCTAAACATATTTCTTAGGCGGTTAAGGTAGAATATTGCGGTCTTACTTCCTATCCAACCAATATTTATTTTGTCTTTTTTCTCTTTCTTCTTAACGAAGTATTTCTCGGTATCAATAGAAGTCGGTATTACTTCAACATTTCGATTGAATCTCAAAGCATACTCTTTCAAATAGCCATTGCCAGCAATCACACAGTCACTCATCATCAAAATCCTGGGAATAGCATTTTTATACCGAAAATTATACAAGAGACTTCTCGTTTTTGGTGGTAAAAGGAAGATAGCGTCATCAAAATCGAAAACCAATTTCCTATTCAATTTCTTAATGAGCTCTTCTATTAAAGGATAGGCTTGTGGCAGAATTTCTTTCTGCAAGAAGACAATGTCACTTCTCCCAATCCTGGTTAGTTCTATTAAACGCTTCAATAATACCAGACCAAAATAGGGAAGTTTATTGATGAGTCTTGTGGTATAGTAAACTTTTGTGTAATGATTGGAGGATATGGCTGGAATGACCTTACAACGGACACCCTCTCTTTTCAGGAAATCGAGATACTGATAAACGCGGTACCTGCTGGAGGGTCCGAATTCTGAGGTCTGGGTTAAAAAGAGAACTCTCATAAATAAAGCCCGCTTCGCTCGTTCCCCACCCCTCCAAAAACGGAAGAGTGTGAGGCAAAGGCGACCGACCAATTTAATCGTCACCCTAAAGGGCGACCGACCTACTGGCTTCTTAATTTGCCACTCTTATTTAATATCTTTTTTACCTTTTCTAAGTTGGACTTAGCCTGTTCATAGTTCGGATTGATTGCCAGAGCTTTCTCAAATTGCTCCAATGCCCTTCTTAATTCTCCCATATCAGCAAAGGTAACTCCAAGATTATTATAGGCAATAACAAAAGAAGGGTCGAGATTTACAGCTTCCTGGTATTCACTTAACGCTTCAGTATATAATCTTTTCCTTCTGTATGTATTTCCTAAGTTATTATGCACTCCCGCGAGATTGGGATTAATTTCCAGAGCAACCATAAACTCTCTTATTGCCTCATCGTATAAGCCTTTCATAGCATAAAGTATCCCTAAATTGCTATGGGCTTCAACAAGATACGGGTTAATCTTCAGAGCTCTCTCGTACTCTTTCATTGCTTCTCCATATAAACCTGCATCCCGATAGGCACTTGCCAAATTATTATGTGTTTTCTCATCGTGGGGGTTAAACTTTATACTTTTCTTATACATACCAATTGCCACATCATGGTCTCCCCTCATGCTGTGGTAACCTGCTCTGTCAAAGTAGAGACCGGCGACAAAGGGTTTAGTTACCCAAGTGAGAAGGAAAATAGCTATGAGTACTATCGTGGTTTGTCTTATTATTGAAGGAGGAACTTTATCCTTGGTTTTTTCCATTTTAGTATGGTCGGTATTTAATAGCCCAAGCCAGAGCCAGAATAACATGCTTGTCGCCGGCAGATAGAAAGAGTAATGGAAAAAACTATGAATCAGTATTGCTGTAAGGCTGGAAAGAATGATGATGAGCAAATTTGGAGAATATTTTGACTCATCTAACCGCTTAAGTCTCTTAAAGGCTATCCAGTAGAGAGCGACAATCAGCCAGAGAAAGGTTCCTAAACCTAATATACCACTATCTGCGGTTATTTCCAGGTAGTCATTGTGCGCAAACATCGACAACCCTTCAAACATACCATACTTTTTTGTCTTTAGATACTTACTTTGATATTTTGGATATATCTTTTTAAAAGAGCCAATTCCAGTCCCCAGTAGTGGATGTTCCTTTACTATGTCAATTCCAGTATGCCACATAACAAATCTATGTCTTGTCGCCGGATCTTTGAGGTCAGCAATAGAAAGAAATTTCCTGGTGAAGGAATCGGGCTTTCTGTAGTCATATTCTATCAATAATCCAAAGCATATAACTAACAAAACCATGATAATAATAGACCTTTTAGTAAACAAACTTTTACAAAATCTCTTTATTCCTCCTTTGCTCATCAGTTTTGCGCTGGCAAAGAAAGCCATCGCTCCAATAAATCCCAACCAGGCTCCACGAGTGCGAGTAAAAATTAAGGCAATCAAACTTAATATCGTTACTAAACCAACTATTATCTTTAATTTCTTACTAATTTTTTCGAAGAGAAAACCTACACCTACCGGCATCGCAAACACAAGAAAGCTTGCCAGAACATTCCGGTTTTCAAAAGTTCCAGAAATATAGCCGCTCCCCACAACTTTTAAATTTAGCAAATCTATCCCGAAGTACTGCCCTATGCCATAGATGGAAATGAAACCGGAAACAAAGATTAACGAAACCATTATTTTTCTTATCTGTTCTCTATCTCTAACAATATTTGGCACAAGGAAATATAGCCCGGCAAGGAGAATGATACTGACGAGGCTATAGAAACTGACATAAATGTCGATTGAAGATAATAGCGATATACTGCAGGCAATTATAAAAGCAATGATGGGAAGGTTCAAGCCACTTTTTACTATTCTGTATTTCCCCTCCGCCAATAGATATAAACTTGCTACTACAATGACCAATATTTGAATAAAAGTTGTCTTCATCAGTGATATAAACCAGGGGTTATAGACAAATCTTGCATAAATGAGCGGTGTTCCAATAACCAATATTAAGATAATCACCATTAATATTTTGCCAACTTTATTCGCGGTGACTTCCTTCTTCAATCTAATCCCCTTTTACCTATATCAGAATTTCCCAGAATCTATTAATAACTCCATATAGATTTTTTAATATTTCTCTATTCCTCTGGGAATACTCTCTCCCCTGCTTGCTCCCATTAATTGAATTGACTGATATTATAGCGGCTCTATATATTGTCTTCAGAATCAATCCCAAAAGGTCCAACTGTTTCACTATCCACTCCGAGAGCATTCCATAATGTTTCCTGAAAAACTTGTGCCTGCTTTTGTATCTCTGGATTTTCATCTCAGGCATATTTGAGCGGGAGCTTTGACTTCCGTAATGGATTATTTGGGCTAAGGGGATAAAATATATTTTCCACCCTTTTCTCTTAATCCTATAACACCAATCTACATCATCATAATACATATAAAATTGTTCATCCATTAGTCCCACCTGGCTAATTATTTCTCGTCTTACCATAAGAGCTGCGCCTGTTGGTTGATCGACTTCTCTAATATCATTATGTCCCCAGTAACCCATTCGATGCCTTCCAATAAATTTATTTCTCGGAAATAGTTTTTCCAGCCCTGTATTTTCAAAGAAGGCAGTAGTTAAGGTGGGGAAACTCCTGCACGATTGCTGCAGGCTCCCATCAGAGTTCAAAAGCTTACAACCCAATGCACCAGCCTGAGGATTTCCATCCATAAATTCTACCATTTTGCCTAAAGCATCGGGTAAGACGATTGTGTCAGGATTCAGCAGGAGTAAGTATCTTCCTTCACTCTCTTTTAGACCTTGATTGATGGCTTTGGCAAAACCCAAATTCTGGCAGTTTTCAACTAACTCGACCTCAGGAAATTCCTCCTTGACCATCTCTATGCTGCCATCATTGGAATTATTGTCCACAATAATTGTTTCCAAACTTACCTCTTTTCTACTCCGGGAAATAGACTGTAAGCATTGCCTCAAGTTACGCTGTACATTATAATTAACAATTATAATTGATAAATCAACCAATTCTTTTAACCCTCGGTTACACCTGGCCAGTCGGTAATGTTTGCGATGCTATTCTTCATCATCCTGCCCCCTTCCCCAAGCCGGAATGAGAACGGGAAAGGACAACAGAGCGAATTAAAATATGCATGACTTCCTTCAGCAATATCCTACCAAAACATCAAGTCAGGATTTTCTGCGCAAAAGGATGGTTAGAATTTTGACATGCTGATACTTTAATATGTGTGTTATTAGCGATAGTTCTGTTGAATTATGGGTCCTTTGGGTAGGCTAAATTTTAATAGAATTCTATCACAGCGGAGGAACTTTGTCAAATAAAAAAGTGTCTTTTAGGTGATAGAAAATATTGACATATCAAAATAGAGTTAATGAAATTGAGGTTTTATTTCTCTGACAATTACTCTATTTCGGAAGAGTTTTTAGCCTTTTATACACGTGAACTATATTATCAGAGAAGACCGGGATGAAAACATCAGGAAAAAGGAGTAAATTTTTCTCCATAGGGGGAAACTGACCAAAATCTGCGAAATTAGAATCATATGTCATTATACCCATCACTATGAAATCTATCTTTTTGTTGATTAACCAGTCCTTAAATTTGTGCGGGTCTTCAGAATCTCTCACTTTATGGATTACCTCGTTGTTTAGCCTTGGACCATAGAAGGGATAAAAGCGCAGTCCCGTTACCAATACTCTCTTTCCCTCTACATTCTGGTCAAACCATTTATATACATCTGTATAGCCAAACCAGCCAGACAACCAATTGCCGTAAAGCTCGGCCCTTGTTTTTTTCTTGTATTCTATTAAAACAAAAGATATTAGACTCAAAAGTAATAAACCCACTATACTTAAGGAACATATTTTCCTTTTGTCCAATCTCTTGCCAGCCATTTTTATATGAACAATTTGCAAGCCGAAGAGGGCAATTAATAAGATATAAAGAGTAAAAATCAAAATTTTATTATTTGGTGGTGTAATTGAGAGAGACAAAAAATTTAAGCCAACCATTCCCAGTATAAAAATTTCGCCTAAAAGCGTCAATTTAGTCTTCCCAAGATAATTTAATAAAAAAGAAAAACAGAGGTAACCAAGCGCCAGGAATGGCATTCCCAGGCGGATTGACCATCCACCCTTTAACATGTTTAAAGTTCCGGGCACATTTTCCACTGCGAAAGGAGTCAAAAAGAAGATACAAAGAGTAGCTAAAGGAGCCAGGCACAACAAGAGTAGTTCCTTCAGCCAGATTCTATCTTTCCGAAAAGCCTTATAAATAGCAATTCCGCTGGTGCCAATTATTACGGGTAAGGAGAGGAACCCCGCGAGTCCTCCCCACTTATAGAATCCATTGAAAAGTAACCCTGATGTTTCCGGGTAATTTCCATGGTAAATGATGGAAGTCTTCTTTAGCCACTCAAGTCCCCAGGGTCCCTGAAAAATCTGCTTGCCAAATAGTGATACCTCTACTGGAGCAAGAGGATTTTGCCAGAGAAAGTAATTGCGAATATACCAGTAGCCACCAAAAACGAGTATGCCCGAGAAAATTATCAGGAAATCCCTGGCCACAGACTCAATCTTGAGTTTACTTGTAAAAAGATAAATCAAAACCAGTAGAAATGCGTAGGCAATCGCACTATGTTTTATTCCTAACAAAAGGCCCAGAGAGATTGAAAATAGAACAAGAGAACCTGTTTTTCTATATTCCTGGTAGGAAAATATGTAATTCAAGGAGACTAGGAAAAGCGAAGAGAGCGCAAGGTAATTAGTAGAAATCCCCAGCTCCTCCCTTACGATGGGAGCACTAAATAACAATAATGCTCCATAACATGCCCATTTTTTTTCTATGCCTGCTTTTCTACAAAGGCTATAGATTGAAAGGAGAGCAAGAAAAAGTAAGGGAAAGTTCACCAGGTTTACCAGTAAGTCATTATGAAAAGGGATAACCAGCCAGAGCGAAATCAACTCCATATTACCAGGATATGGCCAATGAGGAGATTCCGGGTTAACCAGGTTATGTGCCAGGAGCCAATCTATTACCTTGGGAAGACGGTTCCCCAGCGAATCACTATCATAAGGCGGGGTGAGTAAACTGGAGAAAAGTTGAAAGAAAAAAATGAAAAGACATACAAATAGCGCTATCTGGAGAAGTCTATTCCCCCGTAAATATTCTCTAACTTTGTGGTAAATCTCGGATTTCTCGGCAAATTTCCACCTGGTGCCCTTCCGGGAAATCAATAGGATGAGAAAGAAGCCCAGTAGGGATAAAACAAGAAGATTCAGGTGAGTTAAGAGGTGGGTTGCGCCGAGAAAGGTCTCGTAGAATATAATCTGGGCGAGATAAAGAACGCCTACAGTTAAATAATTGTCTGCCTTGCTGTCTACCCTAAAATATTTTTTAGTTAATAGTGCTGCCGATAAAATTATGCATGTATTTAATAGTAAAAATGAGGCAACGGAGATACTTGTATTTACAAAATTGGTCAGTAAGGCCATTTTGCTTTCACTTTTGATTCTTAATTGCCAGGGAAACTCTCATCCCTTCTTCAATGCAATCATCCATATTGAGATACTTAAAAGTGCCGGTTCTACCAGCCAAATAAAGATTATTATACCTGGCAAGATAATCGATAATTATACTGACATTCTTTTCAAAATCTACCCCATAAATAGGATAAGCATTTTCTACTTTTTTGATTATATAATCTTCTATTTCATCATCCTTGAAAAGAACCAAACCCTTCTTGACCATTCGCATCAAAGTTTCATCGCTCGATTTCCACAAGTCATCGCCTTTATTGCAGAATATTTCTAAACAGATTCCTGTTTTCTCAGGAGGAGCCATCAGGGGACTCCAATTCTTAGGCTCATGCAATCTCCCAAAAACCTCTCCTCCAGGGAAATATATCCAGTGGGCTCTGGTAGCTTTTTTCCTATCCACAACCAGAAAGATACAGATTAAATCTCTCCAACTCAATCTCTCTGCCGCATTGATTACTGACTTTGGGGGGTTGAACATCTTTATTAGCTTGGTTAAGGGAATGGTAGAAATCAAATTTTTACACTTGATTTCTTTGCCGTTGACTATTACGGTCTCTACGGCATCTTGGGAACAGTTTAAGCCTGTGACTTCAGAGTTGAGTTCAATATTTAGCCCTTGTGCAAGTTTAGCACAAATTGTGCCTATGCCTCTTCTGGGATATAAAAACTTGTCTGTAAAGGACTTCACAGGTTCATTCTTGAACAGGGCGTGTTTGATAACTCTTTTCAGGGAAAGGCTGGGTATCCTGGCGTTCGCCCACTCTTTAGATATCCGTCCACAACTTATGCCCAAGATTTTTTCAGTATAACCTTGAAAATAGTAACTGTATAATTCATCGCCAAAATGGTTAATAATGTATTCTCTAAAGGAGTACTCTTTTAAGGGTTTCTTTTTCCTGATTAGATAGGAAATTAACATTCTCAATAATCGGAAAGGATTATTGGAAAGAAGAACAGTAGCACTTAAAGGATAATCTAAGAACCTTCCATCTTTATAAATTTTGCTTACTCTATTTACTTCCAGAAGTTCCTCTCCCATTAACTCTTTTACAAAATTGGCTATCTTCTCCTTTCCGGTAAAGAACCTATGACCTCCGAGGTCAAAGCTGAAACTGTCAAAACGAATGGTCTTTGCTAAGCCACCAATTTCTGCATCTTTTTCATAAACCACCGCATCTTTTAACATATAAGCAGCCGATAACCCCGTTATGCCAGCGCCCAGAACAATATTTTTCATATAATCCACACCTTATTTAAGTTAGTCCCTTGTATTTATTAAGAAATAGTGGCTCTTAATTCTAATATACAGGATTAA
>Ga0209314_10000676_pt1 | contig 15304 bp, 14 predicted proteins | sample I19B2metaG_FD_184146 | JGI IMG/M metagenome (GOLD analysis project Ga0209314, IMG submission 184146) | Lake sediment bacterial and archeal communities from Gulf of Boni, Indonesia to study Microbial Dark Matter (Phase II) - ​I19B2 metaG... | ecosystem: Environmental > Aquatic > Freshwater >...
GCTGTGCGCCGGTGGGGGTGAATTTCCACGGACTGGAGATGTATCAACTGTCGGCCACGATGAAGGAACGGCTGCAGCATGGACTGTTCCGCCCCTTTGTCTCCAGGGTGCTCCGTTCGGCGGATGCCTCGTTTTCATTGGGCGGCCGCCTGGGTGACATCATCGCCTCCATCGGGGTGCCGCAAGAGCGGATCTATCTCTCCCCCAACGGGGTTGACGCAAGCTGGCTCGTGACGACTCCGGCGGTCTCGCCGGGCTTGCGGCGCTTCCTCTTCGTGGGGCGCTATGAACGGCGGAAGGGAATCGAGGAGCTTGCCAGGGTCATTGAACGCCTTGCCGCAGCCGGCGTCCCGTTCGCATTCGACTTCGTCGGGCCGATCCCCGACCAGCTGCGGTTGAAACAGTCCCGGGTCCGCTACCATGGCACCGTTACCGACAGTGCCCAAATGCAGGCCATCATGCAAGGGTGCGACTGCCTCGTCTGTCCGAGCTACGCCGAGGGGATGCCGACGGTGATCATGGAGGCCATGGCCTCCGGTCTGGCGGTGGTTGCCACCGACGTGGGGGCGGTCCCCGCCATGCTGGACGCCGGGAGCGGCTGGCTGATCCCCCCCGGCGACGAGGGGGCCCTGGAGCTGGCGCTGCGCCGTGCCATCGACCTGCCGGACGGGCAGCTGCTCGCCATGAAGCGGGCCGGCCTGGAGCGGGCCCGGAAGGACTTCCTCTGGGATGCGGTCGCCACAACCACACTCAAACAGATGCAAAGGATCATCCAACGCCATGCCCACTGAGCAACCATATAGACTGGCGGTCCTCTACTCCGAACCGGCCCCCTACACGCTGGCCTGCCTGCGCCGGCTGAACGAGGCCCATGGGGTGAAGATTCTGGCCGTGTTCTGGCGGCCGGCCGAGGCGGCGCCGTTCGTCTTCGATACCGGCGGCTTCATCGTCCGCCAGTACGCCCGCAACGAGCTGGACGAATCCGCCATGATTCAGGTGCTCGACGAGTTCAAGCCGCACGGTCTGTTTGTTTCCGGCTGGATGGACAAGGGGTACCTGAGGGTGGCGCGCCGTGTCCGACAAATGGGGGTGACGGTGGTGTCCGGGCTGGATGGCCAGTGGCATGGCACCCTGCGCCAGTATGTGGCAACCTGGCTCGGCCGTCACTACCTGCAGGAATGTTTCGACATACTCTGGGTGACCGGTGAGCGCCAGGCCCAGTACGCTCGGCGGCTCGGTTTTCATGGAACTCGCCTGCGCCACGGCTTCTACTGCTGCGACTGGGAGCACTACGCCGCACTCTACGATCCGGCCGTCCCGACCCCGGCCGGGGTGTTCCTCTACCTGGGCCGCTATGCGCCGGAGAAGGGGCTATCGGATCTGCTGGCAGCCTACCGGGCCTATCGGGAGCAGAGCGCTAACCCCTGGGAGTTGCACTGTGTCGGGACCGGCCCGCTCAAGGGACTGCTGGCCGGACAACCCGGGGTGCGGGACCTGGGGTTCCTGCAGTCGGACGAACTGCCCGGTGTACTGCGGGGTGCCGCGGCCTTGGTGCTGCCGAGCACCTACGAACCATGGGGGGTGGCCATCCAGGAGGCGGCGGCGGCCGGGCGGGTCCTGGTCTGCTCCGACGCCTGCGGCGCGGCGGTGCACCTGCTGCAGGACCGCTACAACGGCTACCTGTTCGCGGCCGGTGACGTGCCGGCCCTTGCCGGCTGCCTGGAAGCGGTGGAGCGGTTGTCTGCCGAAGAGCGCCGCGCCATGGGGCGGGCCAGCCACGAGCTTTCCCGACAGTTCACCCCGGACCGCTGGGCAGAGACCATGGTGCGGCTCATGGTGGATAGGGTTCAGCCATGAGCGCCTTTGCAGGATCGGACCGCTATCTGGTGGATCAGGGGCGTGAACTACGCCTTTCTCCAGAGATATGGAGTCTCTTGCTGCTGGTATGTATCATGGCTTATGCTTCCGAAGCCACACTCTACCTGATATATGCTGGGCTGGTATTCTATGCCCTGCGCGGCACCCGGCAGGCCCTGCAGGCCCTGACGCTCTCCTGGTTCGTTCTTTATCTGACGCCGGCCTTTTTCGAGACCATGGGGTTTTCCGCCAACATGCGCTGGCCGATCCTGGCCATAGCCTGTTTTGTGGTGACCCGGGAGTTCCGGGGACTTGGCATCCGGGGGATCAAGGCTCTGCAGCGCCTGGGGCTTTTTGCCGTGGTACTCGCGCTGCTTGCGGTGAAATCGAGCATCCTGCCGACCACCTCACTTCTCAAGATCGTGCAATTTGGCCTCGGGGCCGCCACAATCATCTGCGGCGCCTATGTTCTGGCCTTCAAACGCCTCGACCTGGAAAAATGGTTTTACAATCTCTTCCTGTTCATTGTGGTGATGGGGCTGCTGCTCTACCCCACCGAGTACGCTTTCGTAAGGAACCAGCGGGGTTTTCAGGGGTTACTGAGCCATCCGCAGACCTACGGCATCTTCCTCGGACCCATGCTGGCCTGGCTGATCGGCAGTTTATTCCTGGCGCGAATAAAACCCCCATTCCTGCCGTTCGCCATTATCATGGGCATATTCAGCCTGTTCGCCTCCCAGGCCCGCACCGGCCTGGTGGCGATCGTGCTGGCCTGTCTGGCCACTGGCTTCTGTTTCTTCGTCTTCCGCAAGAATCAAGCCCAGACACTGGTCAAGGTGCGGATCAACCCGGCGAAGATCGTCGGTGTCACGGCGCTGCTCGCGACCCTGCTGGTGTTCGTGCCGGCAGTGCGGAACCAGATGATGCTCTTCATTGTCAAGGAGGGGCGGCCAACCAATCTGGAAGAGGGGTTCCAGCTCTCGCGCGGTTTCCTGATCGATCGCTCCATGGAAAACTTCAGGCGATCACCGATGACCGGCATGGGGTTCGGCACCCCCTCTGATCTGGAATTCCTTTATGTGAACACTCTGACGAGCTCTCCCACGGAAAAGGGTTTTCTACCTTCGGCCATTCTGGAGGAGACCGGCATCATCGGCACGCTCTGCTTCGTGGTGTTCCTGGGGGCCCTGAGTGCGCCGATTGTGACCTATGCCCCGCTGCAGTTTGTGCTGCTCTACTTCGCCGCCATTTTTGTCAATATCGGCGAAATGATCCTGTTCTCCTTCGGCGGTATCGGCCTCTATACCTGGCTGATAATCGGCGTGGCATTGACGTCAGCTATCCGGGTGATCCTGTTGGAGCATGAAGGGCGTCGTGCCGCTCAGATGCCGCCGAATGATGCCGACTCCACGGGTGCGGCCGGGGCCACGGCCTGAAAGGACATTGCATGTGTGTCGATCTCGCAACCTTCAACAACTCCTGGTACAACCCGGGGCGCAGTTTCCTGGTACGCACCATCTGGCATTTCGTCAATGCACTGTTGTTGCAATCGCCGCTCAACCCCTCCTCGGGGCTGAAGGTCGCAGTGATGCGTCTTTTTGGCGCAACCATCGGCAAGGGGGTTGTCCTGAAGCCATCCATAAACATCAAATATCCCTGGAATATCACCATCGGCGACTACAGCTGGATCGGCGAGGGGGCGTGGCTGGACTCGCTGGCGCCGATCCGCATCGGCAGCAACGTCTGCATCTCCCAGGGGACGTACTTCTGCACCGGCAACCACGACTGGAGCGACCCGGCCTTCGGTCTGATCGTCAAGCCGATCGTAGTGGAGGACGGGGCCTGGGTAGGCGCCCGCGCCACGGTCCTGCCCGGGGTAACGGTGGCCAGCCATTCTATCGTGGCTGCTGGGAGCGTGCTTTCCCGCGACACTGAGGCATCCATGATCTACAATGGCAATCCGGCAGTAGTCATCAAGCAACGTAAGATTCGTGTTGCGGGGAAATAGTGGACTTATGAAACTGCTGCAGGTTACCCCTTACCTTGATCGCCTGTGCGGCGGTCCATTCGTCAGTGTCAGCGGCTTGTCAAAGGAGTTGGCCACTCGTGGTGTGGATGTGCTGGTGAGCGGAGTTTCGGACAGTTTTTCTGCTGCAGATGCAGACTTCTGGCAGCCTGCAACTGTGCGTATCTTCAAGGGGCAATTTCTCCGCTCGTACCGTTATGCTGCGGAGTTCGGTCACCAGCTGCCTATAATCCAGCCGGATATAGTGCATACCCACGGCATGTGGCTTTATCCACATGCGAGTTCCTATCGCTACAGCTTTCGGAACCATGTTCCATTGATTGTATCTCCACGGGGGATGCTGGAACCATGGGCCTTCAGCTACAAGGCCTGGAAGAAACGGCCGATTTGGTGGCTCTACGAGAGGGCGGCTTTGCAATCAGCTCGGGTGCTGCACGCCACAGCTTCACAGGAGGCGGCAGGGTTGCGCTCCCTCGGCTTGACACCACCCATTGCCGTGATCCCGAATGGGGTCGATCTGCCGGGTTTGGGGGGGAGAGAGACGTCTCGCGATGGCAGACGCATGGCGCTGTTTCTTTCCCGGATTCATCCGGTAAAAGGAGTAAATAACCTGATCCAGGCCTGGTGCACTCTGCGGCCCGCAGGTTGGCGCCTGGTCGTTGCCGGTCCTGATGAGGTGGGGATTGAGAGAGAACTGCGCGATATGGTGGCCCAGGCAGGAGCTGGTGATGACATCGAGTTCGCCGGGCCGGTATTCGACACGGCCAAGTCCCGGCTGTTGCAACAGGCCGAGCTGTTCGTCCTGCCCACTTTCAGCGAGAATTTTGGCGTCGCCATTGCGGAGGCCCTGGCAGCCGGGCTGCCTGTGATCACAACCACCGGTGCACCGTGGGGAGAGCTGGAGAGCCATGGCTGCGGCTGGTGGGTCGATATCGGCGTGGAGCCGCTGGTGGCTGCGTTGCGCACAGCAACAGGGCTATCCCAGGAGCGGTTGGCCTGCATGGGAGAGCAGGGTAGGCGGTTGGTGTCGGATCGCTACGCTTGGTCCTGCGTGGCTGAGCGGATGCAAAGCGTGTATGAATGGGTACTGCACGGGGGGGGTGCCCCGGACTGCATCGAGATGGTGTAGCGCCATGGGACTAATGTGAAGATATCGATCGTAACAGCCACCTACAACTCAGCGGCCACCATTGCCGACTGTCTGGAGAGCGTCGCAATCCAGACCCAGCCGGTGGAGCATATCATCGTGGACGGCGCCTCCGGTGACGGGACCCTGGGCATCGTCCGGCGCCTGGCACCACAAGCCCGGATCGTCTCCGAGCCGGACAACGGCATCTACGACGCCATGAACAAGGGGATCCGCCTGGCGACCGGCGATGTGGTCGGCCTGCTCAACTCCGATGATTTCTACGTCGATGGCCGGGTGCTGGAGAAGGTGGCGGCCGTGTTCGCCGATCCGGCGGTGGATGCCATGTTCGCCGACCTGGTGTATGTCCGCCCCGACAACCTGGAGAGGGTGGTGCGCTACTACTCCGGGGCCGGGTTCACGCCGGAGAAGTTCGCCTGGGGGTGGATGCCGCCCCACCCCACCTTTTTCGTGCGGCGTCAGGCCTACGAGCGCTGCGGGCTGTTCCGCACCGACTACCGGATCGCGGCCGACTACGAGCTGACCGCCCGTTTTCTGGCCCGCTACCGGCTTCGCTATGTCTACCTGCCCGAGGTGCTCGTCCGGATGCGCACCGGCGGGCTGAGCACCCGCGGCCTCAAGAGCAACTGGATCCTCAACCGGGAGATACTGCGCGCCTGCGCAGAGAACGGTATCAAGACCAACATGCTGATGGTTTATGCAAAGTACTTCAGCAAAATATTCCAGCTGGTGTCGAGGCCGCCATGCAAGTGCTGATCACCGGCGGCACCGGCTTTCTCGGTGGAGTGGTTGTCGATCGCTTTCTTCGTGCCGGCCTGGCGCCCATAATTGCCCTCCTTGAGGAGGAGCGGGACCTGCCGCTGCCGCCTGGCATCGGGCGCCGCATAGTCCCGCCGTTGTCCGCCACCGCCGACTACCGCGAGGCGCTTCAGGGGGTCGACATCGTTGTGCATCTGGCCGCCCGGGTCCACGTCATGCGGGATACGGCCAAGGACCCGCTGCAGGAGTTTCGCCGGGTCAACCTGCACGGCAGCGAGTGCCTGGCCCGGCAGGCGGCCCAGGCCGGGGTCCGGCGCTTCGTCTTTGTCAGCACGGTCAAGGTTCTAGGCGAAGAGAGCGATACTCCGTACCGGGAGGACTCCCCGCTCAATCCCCTCGACCCATACGGTGTCAGCAAGGCCGAGGCCGAGGGGGCGCTCAGCTCTATTGCCGCCTCCGGCGGCATGGAGTTGGTGATCGTCCGCCCACCCCTCGTCTACGGCCCGGGGGTCAAGGCCAACTTCCGCCAGCTGCTCGGCCTGGTGAGTCGCGGCATCCCGCTGCCGCTTGCCTCGATCCGCAACAGCCGCAGCTTGGTTTTTGTCGGCAACCTGGCAGACGCCCTGTTCTGCTGTGCCACCCACCCGGCTGCGGCCGGCAGGACTTTTCTTGTCTCCGATGGAGAGGATCTTTCCACCCCATTGCTGGTTCGGCTCATTGCCGAATCCCTGGGGAGGCCGGCACGGCTCTTCCCGATCCCGACCGCCATGCTCGCCATTGCCGGTCGACTGACGGGACGCAACTCTGCTGTAGAGCGACTGGCCGGCTCCCTGCGGGTGGATAGCAGTGGAATCAGGCGGGAGCTGAACTGGACCCCCCCATATACCGTGGAGGAGGGGATGCGGATTACCGCCGACTGGTTCAAATCCCTGTAGAGTTGGCGTGATTAGCTAATGTACTGTTTGCGAGGCAGACATGAAACGAACTTTTGATGCAATGCTTGCCCTTTTTTTGCTGCTGCTCTTCTCTCTGCCCATGCTTCTCGTGGCAATGCTGGTGAAGCTGACATCTCCCGGTCCGGTGCTTTACTGGTCCGACAGGGTAGGGAGGGGCAACGCCATTTTCCGCATGCCCAAGTTCCGTACCATGCGCACCGACACACCTGCCGTGGCGACCCATCTCCTCAACGATCCCGGGTGCTACCTCACCCCTATCGGCAATTTTCTTCGCAAGTCGAGCCTGGATGAACTGCCGCAGTTTATCAGCATTCTGCGCGGCGACATGAGTTTCGTCGGCCCCCGTCCGGCGCTGTTCAACCAGGACGACCTTATCGCCCTGCGCACTGGAAAGGGGGTGCATGAATTGACCCCTGGACTGACCGGCTGGGCTCAGATTAACGGCCGCGACGAATTGCCAATCCCGGTCAAGGTCGCCTACGATGTCCACTACCTCGAACATCGTTCCCTCCTGTTCGACCTGCGAATCATGCTCCTTACCTTCATCAAGGTGCTGCGCAGGGAAGGGGTGCGCCATTGATAAAACATATTTCATATCTTAAGGGTTATCGATGACGAGAGACTGCGGTGCGTTCTAAAAAGAGTTTAGGCATCTTTATCGGTGGCATGGCGGTCGGGGTGACGTTAGCGATAATCGTACCGCTACTCCTTTACATCTACGTCATCCCCTCGTGGCTGGTGGTTAAGGACGAGCCGGTGTCCTCCGATGCGGCGGTTGTGCTTGGTGGCAACGTGCCGGCTCGCCTGCGTAAGGCCATCAGGCTATACGAGGCCGGCCATGTCAAGAGGTTGATCCTGGTGGACGTGGCCGAGATCAACTGGCTTCGCGTCATCGAACGGCTTGGACCCGGCTACGACATCAAAGGGAAGCCGTATACGATCGTCACCGGTTCCAGCACCACCGAGACCGATGCACGACTCAGCATGGAGGAGTGCAAGCGTAGCGGGGTGAAGAGCATTATCGCGGTTACGGACCCGTACCACTCCCGCCGTGCCAGCCTCACCTTTGGCCGTGTCTATGCCGGTAGCGGTATCCGGGTGACAACGGTGAATTCGGGTGATTATGGGGCACTCCTGACACCGCAGCAGAACTGGCGGTCGCACCGCTTCACCCGCGACCTGATCTGGCTGGAGACCGGCAAGACGGTTGGGGCGCTGTTCCCCGCTTTTTTTCGTAAGTTGTTCATTAGGGATGTTGCATCTTGTCCGTCTGAGCCGGTTGGTTAAGGAGGTTAACAGGATCTGAAATGTTCATGAAGAAAGAGTGTGCCATAGCGGTAATTCCGGTGCGCGGCGGTTCGGTCAGTATCCCGCGCAAGAATGCTCGCATCCTGAACGGCAAGCCGTTGCTTGCCTACAGTATCGAGCACGCCAAGGCGGCCCGGGAAATTGCTGCTGTCTATGTTTCGACCGATGACGCCGAATTGGCCGAGATCGCCCGGCGGTATGGCGTGGAGGTGCTGGAGCGCCCAGTCCATCTGGCCGGCCCCCTGACCACCCTTGATGAAGTCATGGTGCATGTCGCCGGCCAACTGGATGCCGCCGGCGTGAGATTTTCCCATCTCGTAACCATCCAGGCGACTGTGCCTCTGCTCCAGCCTCAGACTATCGACCGTGCCGTGCGCAAGTGCCGTTCTGAGGGGCTCGACACAGTCCTGACGGTCGTCAACGCCCCGCACCTGGCCTGGTCTCTTGATGCCGAACAGCGGGTTGTTCCGCTGTATCAGCGGCGCGTCAATCGCCAGGAGCTCCCCCCGTACTATCGCGAAACCGGTGGGGTCGTAGTTGCTGCTGCGTCTGTTCTAGCGACAGGCACCCGTTTCGGCTCGAAGGTCGGAGTTATTGAGGTTGAAAAGGCAGAAGCCCTCGACATTGACGACTATTTCGACTGGTGGCTGGTGGAGAAATCCCTGTCCCGCCGCAGGGTCTGCCTGCACGTAGTCGGCAATCTCGCAACCGGCCTGGGGCATGTCTACCGTGCCCTGACCCTTGCCGACCGATTGATAGACCATGACCTGTTCTTCCTGGTGAACGATGAATCCGACCTGGCCGCCGACCTCATAGAACGGCGCTTCTATCCCTGTCTTCGCGTGACGGCCGGATGCGAGGCGGAGGCGATAGTGGCAGAGGCGCCAGATCTCGTAATCAACGATATCATCGATACCGGTGAAGCATACATGTCCCGCCTGGGATCGGCCGGGATCGCCACGGTAAACTTCGAGGACGTGGGGCCGGGGAGCAGCATGGCCGGCTGGCTGATCAACGCCATGTACGACGAGCATCCCGAGCGCGCCGACGACCGGGTGTTTCACGGGTATCGATACGACTGCCTCCGCGATGAATTCTATTCGCTCCCCCCCGGGGCGGTCCGGGACAGGGTTGAAAACGTCCTGGTGATTTTCGGCGGTACCGACCCGAGCGATCTGACCCTGAAATGCCTGCAGTGGCTCGATGCGATTCCCGGCTCCTGGCGCATCACCGTGGTTCTCGGCATCGGCATCGACGCGGAACGCTCCCGAGCGGTGCAGGAGTTTGTCGCCGGGGCTCGCCATGAGATTGAAACGGTCATCGACACCTCGATTATCAGCCGGCATATGGCCGCTGCGGATATCGCGGTGACCAGCGCCGGCAGAACGGTTTTCGAGCTGGCCAGCCTGGGGGTACCGATGGCGGTCATGGCACAGAACGAGCGGGAATTGCACCACTCGTTCGCCAGGACATCTCCCGGGCTGGTTTGGCTTGGGGCTGGCGAAGAGGTGACTCGGGAAAGGTTTACCGACTGTATCGGCCAGTTGCTGTGCAGCAGCATCCTGCGACGAGAAATGCACCGTTGCCTGCTGGAGGCTGACATCAGGGGCGGGGCCCAACGCGTCATCGACATTATTCAGCAGGCGCTTGCGACAGTTAAACGATGAAAAAGAGGATCAGCCATGAGACTACAGCAGTTTTTTAAGATCGGCTACCGTAAGGCATTGCGTCATCCTCCTTATGTGATTGCTGAAGCAGGGGTAAACCACGAAGGGTGCATGGAAACCGCCAGACGGCTGATCGACGAGGCGTGCGAGGCCGGCGCCGACGGGATCAAGTTCCAGACCTATCGCGCCGCCACCATCGCCTCCCGCCATTCGCCGGCGTATTGGGATCTGACGATGGAGCCCACGACGAGCCAGTTTGAACTGTTCAGCAAGTACGATAGGTTCTGGAAACTTGAGTTTGAAGAGTTGAAACTGCATTGTGATGCTGCCGGGATCGAGTTTCTGAGCACCCCCTTCGATATGGAGTCGGCCTGTTTTCTGAACGACTTGATGGACGCCTTCAAGATATCTTCCTCTGACATTACCAACAAACCTTTTATTGAGTATCTGTGCGGTTTCGGCAAGCCGGTGATACTTTCTACCGGTGCCTCCAATCTTGACGAGATCTCCGAAGCTGTCGGCTGGATCGATGCCTGCGGCAATCCGTTGGCCCTCCTGCACTGCATCCTCAACTATCCGACCAGCGAAGAGAACGCCAACCTGGGAATGATCCCGTCGTTGCGGGATGCCTTCCCCGGCCGTCTGATCGGCTATTCGGATCACACCCAGCCAGGTGATATGCGGGTACTGGAGACTGCCATGCTACTGGGTGCGGTAATACTGGAAAAACACTTCACCCATGACAAGTTTTTGCCTGGTAACGACCATTACCACGCCATGGACCGCCATGATCTCATGGCGTTTCGACAACATACGGCACGAATATCGCGCATGTTGGGGAGTTTCGAAAAGCGTGCCCTGGCCTGTGAGCAGCCGGCCAGGGCAAATGCTCGCCGTAGCCTGGTGGCGGGCGTGGATATCCCGGCCGGCAAGGTGCTGGAGCGAAGCGACCTGACCTGGAAGCGGCCGGCAAGCGGAATCAGCCCCCGTTATCTGGACAACGTCGTGGGGAAAACCGCCGTGCGGGCGATCGGCGAGGATGAACTGCTTTCCTGGGAGCTGCTCCGGTGAGTGACCGGTACGTCATACTTACTGGCGCCAAGAACAATGCCGGCGATTACCTGATCAAGCATCGGGCTCTACAACTGTTTGCAGCATTGCGGCCGGACCGGGAAATCGTCGAGTTTGATGGGTGGCTGCCTCTCGACGAGAACCAGCTGGAGACTATCAACTCGTCACGTGCCCTTATCCTGACCGGAGGGCCGGCCCTGCAACCCCGCATGTATCCGGGAATTTATCCTCTGGTGAACGATCTAGACCGTATTAAGGTCCCAGTGGTGTCCATGGCAATCGGGTGGAAGGGTGCAAGAGCGTCCCGAAGTTGCTGTAGCGATTATCGGCTGACGGGTGATACTGTGCGTTTGCTGCGTAAAATCGCGTCATCAGGGTACAACTCTTCGGTGCGGGATTATCATACCCTCCGCGTGCTGCAGCGGTACGGATTCGACAACTTTGTGGTAACCGGTTGCGCCGCACTGTATAGCCTTGAGCATCTCGGCCGGGGGCTGAAACCCGGCGGTCCGCTGGAGCGCATCTCGTTCACTCCCGGTGTGGCATTTGCCCGTGATGAACAGCAGGCCGGCCGGCTCCGCGAGATTGTCGCCATGCTTCGGAGTGCGTTTCCCCAGGCGGTATTAACGGCAGTATTCCACCACTCCGTGAATGCGGCACATTACCGACAGACCCACAATCCGAACCTTCGCCTGGTCGATGCCCAGCAGAGGCTGCTGGCATGGCTCGAACGGGAAGGTGTCGCGTGGGTCGATGTGTCCGGCGGCGTCGAAAAGATGCTGAATCATTACCAGCAGTGCGACCTGCATGTCGGCTACCGGGTCCATGCCCACATCCTGATGGCGAGCATGGCGCGCCCTACGGTCCTGATTGCGGAGGACGGGCGCGGCGGCGCTCTCCGGGAAGTCCTTGGCGGTCTGATCGTGGAGGAAGAGCTTGAAAACAGTTCGAATCTCTTGAGCCGCTTGCTGTCCCGCCTGGGAAAAGCCGGGCGAAATTTGTTGCCTGCGGCGGAGCTTGTGCGGGAGGTTGTGCAACAGGTTGAGTACGAGCAAAAGCATGGATATCCGCGAATCAGCAGTCAATGCATGAGTATGGAGAAACATTTTCAGATTATGAAGTCATACTTGGAGGGCTTACCTTGAGTTTTACCTCATTGTTGCGTTCGGTACTCAGACGGTGGCGGCACCATCGCTTAGAAATAGTGTGGAAAAATAAGATTGGTGATGGCTGCGCGATTTCGTCAGACGCCGAGATTCAAGGTTCTGTATTGCATAATGGTGCAAGAGTAGCCAGTCATGGATCAGTAAGGCGTACTACGGTGGGTAATTACTCGAGTATCGGTAGAAATACCAAAGTAGTCGATACGGTAATTGGAAATTATTGTGCAATTTCATGGGATGTAACGATAAATGCAACGGCACATAACCATAAGGGCTTAACAGTGTCAGCATTTCCCTATGAACAAAGAGTTGGCAATTTTGTCGTTGAAAACAAGCATGTTATTGCACAGGTGAAAATTGGCAATGATGTTTGGATTGGTACTCACGCAGTACTGATGCCTGGTATTTCAGTTGGTGATGGTGCCATTATTGCTGCGGGGGCTATTGTGACCAAAAATGTCCCCGCATATGCTGTTGTGGCAGGAGTTCCTGCGGCAATAATAAAGTATCGTTTTGAGGATCTAATTATTGAAAAGTTGATGCAGTTGAAATGGTGGGATTTGCCTGAAGATATTATAAGAGCGAATATTGATTTGTTTCAAGGGGAGTTTACCATGGAAAAATTTAATAAGTTGGAAAAAATTTGCGCTTAATCGGTGACGCTTCCATCTATCTTGGTAGCAGCATTATAAATAAGGTCATTCCGTTTTTACTGCTGCCACTTTTGACTAAGTACCTTAGTCCAGAAGAGTATGGCGCACTATCTGTGTATCAGGTGTTAATTGGTTTTTGCATTCCGTTTGTGGGTATGCAGATTCACATTAATATCACGCGAAACTTTAATAAATACTCATCAGAAGAGCTGGCGATATGGGTTGGTAATATATTTTTCATTCTGATTGCTTCCACATGTATGGTTACTATTCTTGTTTTCTTGTATGTATCAGCAGGTGGCTCAAATTTTGGTGTCTCCAATAACTGGTTGATTATTGTGCCATTGATCGGTGGTTCTACAGCAATACACATGTGTTATCTGGCAGTTGTCAGGAGCCAAAGGCGACCGTTTGCATTTGGTCTCTTTTCTATATCGAATACGGCGTTAGACATGGCAATTTCGCTTTGTTTGATAGTATATTTTGGGTTTGGCTGGCAAGGTCGTGGGGTTGGTATAGTTGGTTCAGCACTGTTTTTCGGTTTGTTGGCGGTCTATCTTTTGTATCGGCAAGGATTATGTTTTTTTCGTCTAAATCGGCAAAAAGTCAGCGAGGCTCTTAAAATATGTCTGCCATTGATCCCACATGCTCTTGGGAGTGCAGTGATATATTTGAGTGATCGCCTTTTTATTGAACAGATGGTCGGCAAGGACGCAGTTGGAATATATTCCATTAGTTGTACTTTCGGAATGATAGTTAGTATGTGCGTGGAGTCCTTTAACAATGCGTGGTCACCGTGGTTTTACCGGAGTATGCTGGCTGCAGATATCGCGGTGCGTAAAAGAATAGTGAAACACACCTATTTATACTTCATCGCGGTGCTGGTACTTGCTGTGCTAGTGTCGATTGGTTCCCAATTGGTATTGCCTCTCATGGTTTCAGCCAGTTATCACGAGGCTTCACAATATATATTGCTGATTGCAATCGGATTTGCTTGCAGAGGTATGTATACCATCGTAGTTCCGTACCTCATACACACGGGCCGGACAAATTTTCTCGGTATTGGCACGATAGCTACAGCGTTGCTTAACTTGATGCTTAATTATTTTATGATTCGAGCGAACGGAGCGATTGGAGCCGCTCAGGCGACGTTGATTGCATTTTTGGTGCAATTTCTAATTACGTGGGCTTATGCATCAAAAGTATGTCCAATGCCCTGGCTGGTGTGGCGCCAACGTAATGTATAATCATTCATAGTAATACAGAATTTGGTCTATGGGACTGGAACGCTTTGAATATTATTACTAGTGCATCCGTAAAAGACATCTGTGAACGCATCTTTGCGCTGGAGGCCGAGCACGGCCTGCTGGACCTGCAGGTAGACGGCGTCAAGGTCTGGCAGTTCAGGCGGATGCACATCTATTATCGTATTGCCCAGGCCTGCGGAGTGTTGGATGATCCGCAGCCCATCCAGCATGATTTTGTGAGCGTGCTGAAAAGGCGTTACCACAATGTTTCCAGTATCTTACTGCATTCGCCGTTCAATTGTAGCGAACAGGTGGATATTTTAATCTTTGATCATGCGCGATCCAAGCTGATTGATGGTGTTCCTGTTGATATATACACGCACTTTTTGCTGCATCGTCTGCGTGAAGAAGGTCAGCGAGTTCTGGTTGTCGAAGGGTCTTGGCAGGGACGCCATGTGCGTCCGCTGTCTCCAGAACGACGCCATATGGAGGCGATCAACTTCCGGTACTTTCTGGATCTGGTAGCAGGCCGGCATCGCTGCTCAGCCGAAGGCATGCGGCAGATTGAAGTGGTGCACCGCCTGGTGCAGGATACATTCGGAATAGCTGTTGACCTCAGGAAACTTTTGCGGGAATCGGTCCAGCGTTTCAAGTCTAATGCCCGCAGTTATGAGGTGTTGCTGAACAGAGTCAGGCCGAAATGCGTCTATTTCGTTGTCGGATACAGCCATTTTGCACCTTTGGTTCATGTTGCACGTGCCATGGGTATCCGTACAGTGGAACTGCAACATGGGGTAATCAGTCGCTACCACCTTGGATACAGTTTTCCGGGAAAGCCGGTATTGGAATATTTTGCCGACAGTCTCGAATCGTGGGGGGCGTACTGGGGGGATCTGCCGGAGTTGCCGCTGCCGCGGAAACAGGTTGTCGACAGTGGGTTTCCGTACTTCCATTACATGAGTAAGATGCACTCCGGAATCAAGAGGCAGTCGGGGCAGTTACTGGTATTGTCCCAAACAGCAATCGGCCAGGATCTGGCCCAGAAGGTTTTGCAGGCGGTCGAAAGTTCCAGGGTGGCAATCAGAATCATGTACAAGCTGCATCCGGGCGAGTTTCTTAGCTGGCGAAAGAATCAAGCACTTGTTCGGCTGTCCGCACTGCCGAACGTCGAAATAATCGACCGTGATTGCGATTTGTACCGTCTTTTGGCAGAATCGGAATACCAAACTGGCGTATTCTCAACGGCCATTTTCGAAGGTATTCAAATGGGGTGCAAAACTATTCTTTTTAATTTGCCAGGCATTGAGTACATGGACAACCTATTGGAGAAGGGTATGGTGGTCTGTTATGACGAAACATGCACTCTGGAAGAAAATCTACGCGGGGCTGATGCTGTCGTCTCAACCATTGGAAATGGTGAGTTGTTTGGCCCAGCAGCTGAGTTCTAAAA
>Ga0209314_10000678_pt1 | contig 15286 bp, 15 predicted proteins | sample I19B2metaG_FD_184146 | JGI IMG/M metagenome (GOLD analysis project Ga0209314, IMG submission 184146) | Lake sediment bacterial and archeal communities from Gulf of Boni, Indonesia to study Microbial Dark Matter (Phase II) - ​I19B2 metaG... | ecosystem: Environmental > Aquatic > Freshwater >...
GCGATTTTAAAGGATTCAACCCATAAACCTTCGATGGTAAGCCTCCAAACACTGACTACGCCCCTGTAAAGGGTTATTGAGCAGATGTGTTAAGGCTGGCGGTCCTATCAGCGTGTTTCTCAAGTGAACAGTTCACGTAGCATGGCTTTCGCTTCGTCGACGACTATCTCCAGAGAGCCCGGAGCGACCTTGCAGAAGAACACTTCATGCCCACCGCGGAGTAAGGCTTCGCGAGGGGGTAGATAGCCGACGTATTGAGTTGCGCAGTGGGCGACGTAGGTTGGGTACGTCGGCGAACCGACTTTTATAGCGAGTTGACCTTCTACGAACGGTTCCCCAGGTAGAGCTACGAAGGCTGTTTTGCCAACCCTGAAGGCTTGGACCTCGTACGGCATTTCAGGTGAGCGGCGGCGCATCAACTCGATGCTCACCAGCCAAGCCGCTCTGCTCCACGCACCCTCCACGCGGTTAGGCTTATCCTTCAACCACTGAGGCTCAGGATACTGGGTTAAATACTCTTCAGCCTCGCGTAGCTGGTCGACGTTCAACTTACGGGTAGGGAGCATAACCTTTCGAGCCTTCCAGTCGAGCGTAGACTCCTCGGTAAAAGACAGGGAATGAATGATCTTCTCCGAGACCTCTGCTAAGGCGTTTCCCATATAGCGATGGTCAGGGTGGAAATCGGGTTCGAAGGCAGGCCACGGGTTAATGTTTCCACAGCAACCGTTCAACACAAGGGGTACACAGGATAAACCATGTATAGTCTGCATCGCCGCGGCCCAAGCGCCTGGCCAATCCGCTGAGACTACGGCACCGGGCTGCGCGTAGACGTTCACGGGATGGCATGTGTAATGTAGTAGCATCGCCACCATACGCATTCCTTTGTTACGGAGGCAGAGAACACCAACCTCAGGGTCGGTTGGGCCTTCTAAGTAACGGATATGGGTCGGACCGAGTGGGTGTTGGAGACCGGAGTAGAACCAGGGCATACACACCTTGCCATCGCGCATCACTCCTCGCCGGTTGAAAGCCAGTCCATCTTTAACCCCGCTGCCGACACCGACCTGAACAGGCTCGAGACCTGAGTCCGCTTTACCGATAGCCTCGACCGCGTGCTCTATAGCGAATTCGGCAAAAGCCTCGTCTCCGCCGCGTACAAACTGCCGGTCAGAAGGCACGGGTGGAAAATCCTCATCGACCATGAAGTGCCCGACTGAGGGTGCTGAATGGGTCTGCGTCGCGTGAACCATAACGGCGTCACGTTCGAAGCCGAAGCGGTCTGCAGCCGCTTCTCTAACGCGGGTGGTGTATTCACCTGTGATGATTGTCACGTCCAGGGATAGGAAGCAGAGTTTCCTTCCCTCAGATTCGAGAACAACAGCCTTCGCGTACAATGGGTCGGTGACTGATTGTGCGGGACGGTAACCTCCCACATCTCCCGCTAGATGCGTTCCTGGCTTAGGCGTGATGTTGACCATAGCCGCTCCTGCCTTCACGCGTAAACCTCCCTGAGCCCTGTAAGAGCAGGCTTCTAAAAGAATCTTCGATCGAGTCTCTATTTCACAGCCTCTATACGATACAAGACGGCATTATCCAGGGTCTAGCACCTTACTTATCGGTTTCTCTCGTTGCGAGGATGAAGATATGTTCTTAAAGAGGTAGGGTCACTTGAGCTTTCTCCCCGGTCGCTCCGAGGTTCTAAGGGTTTTAATAATGTACACATGTTTAGAGATTATCTGAATTTTGGAAGAGTGGGGATGGGGATGTCAGTGAAAAAGGGGGTTAGTTGATGCCTCTGGCATACTACGCTGATACTTTTAATCTCTTTACGAGTTCACTTCTCATCTGCTTGTCAGCTTCGATTTCCTTCCGAGCCTTCCTCCAGTCAGCTGAGCACCTGCCATAACTGGACTGCTCTCCGATGTATCTGTGAATGACCTCGTCGATTTTCTCCTTGTTCTCATCAGTAACCTTCACATCCGCGTCTTTTAGGACGTTGTTAAACCACTTCCAACAACCCAAACCGTTCACCTTATGGCGTATACGTAGTTACCGCATATAAACCTGTAAACAGCATAATCCATACGCTTCGAAGCAGCGCATATTCCTTCGGGTATGAAGGCGGGAGGGGGAATGGCTCGTCGTGGATCCAGGGTTTGTAAGTATGAATTCATCGCTTTAGCTGAAGGCTGATTGGCTGATTCGTATCCAACTCTTGATTTCAAGAGGGATGGAACTTCTCTGATGGCGTGAAGTTTGGCATGGTTTATTAACGTGAATCCTTTATGTAGGATATAACGGCGTTAAGGTGATAGGTAACATGGTTAAAGAGATGACTGAAATGTTTCTCCGCAGCGCCTACGCTGGTGAGAGCCAAGCCCACATGAGGTATCTCATCTACGCGGATAGAGCCGGGAAGTCCGCGTTCCCAAACGTTGCTAGACTTTTCACGGCTGTAGCCTACGCTGAGAAGGTTCACGCGTCAAACCATTACAAGTGCATAGTAACAAAGGGGTCTGCACAAACGTTCTCCGGCGCCCTTTTCGGTTCCAGAAATTCTTCAGAGGACCTTCAGGCAGGCATCGATGGGGAAACCTTTGAAATCAACGAGATGTATCCAGTCTACAAGGCCGCTGCCCAGTTTCAGGGAGAGAGGGCTGCTGAAAACAGTTTTTCATGGGCGTTGGAGGCGGAGAAGGTCCATGTTGACCTGTATCAGAGGGCGAAGCAGGCAGTGGATCAAGGTAAGGACATCGACGTCGGACCTGTCCACATATGCTCCATCTGCGGATTCACCGTTGAAGGCGACGCCCCGGAAAGATGCCCCGTGTGTAACGCCCGTAGAGAACTATTCGTAACCTTCGCGTAGACGCTTTCCACGTCTCCCCATTTTCCGCGTATAACACGGTTAATTCTTGGAGGAACCGCTTCTCTTCCCCTAAATTGAAAATATGGATTTTCTTTTGAACCCATTTCCGAAGAATTAAATATCCGCATCGGTACATGGCTTACTTAGGAGGGGCTTTAATTGTCTGATGAAAAGGTTGCATCAGAGGAAGACGTTTTCTGCGAAGGATGCGGTAAACCCGTTGATGAATGTGATTGCAGATGCCCATACTGCGGGGAGACTACGCTCTGCCGCTGCTGCTGTGGATCGGACGCCGTGACCGGAGGATAAACGCCCAACTATTACGCATACGGCTGTGACGGAAGTGTTTAGAGACGATTTCACGTGGATGGCTGGGGGTCCGCAGGGTAGCGGAGTCGATTCTGCGGCGAATATTTACGGAAGAGCCTGCTGCTTCGGGGGATTACACGTTTATGGAAAGAGGGAGTACCACTCCAATATAAAGGGGCTGCACAGCTACTTTCACATCAGGGTTTCTAACCGTGAGGTAATGGCGGACGCTGAGAGGGTAGACCTGCTCTGCGCCTTTGACGCTGAGACGATTGTTCGACACATCTGGGAAGTCACCCGGAACGGGGGCATAGTATGCGATACAGCAGTGTTGGAAACCCGGTTATCGGAGATCCCAACGCTGCCACCCCGGTTTTGGGCTGATTTCGAGAAGGAACTTGTTGAGAGGTCTATGAGGCCCCAGAGTGTCAGCGACCTTTTAAGGGAAGCCGAGAAGAACGAGGTACATGTCTTTCCCATGCCCTACCATGACCTGCTGAAGGATGTCGCTCTGAGGTTGGGTGAGGAAAGACTTAGTAGAGTAACGCGAATGTTGAACGTCCTAGCTTTGGGCGCATCATTCGCACTGGTAGACTATGATAGAACCTACGCGGAGAGGGCTATCGAAGCAGTCTTTAAGGGTAGACGTAGGATAATCGACATGAACCTCTTAGCCTTCAGCTTAGCCTACGACTACGCGGAGAAGAATCTTGGAAACCTCGGCTTTAAATTAGAACCTGTTCATACAACTGAGAAGAGGGTTTTTCTGCAGGGAACCCAGGCTGTGGCTCTAGGTAAACTCGTGGCTGGGTGCCGAGTGCAAACCTACTACCCAATAACCCCAGCCGCGGATGAAAGTGAATACCTCGAGGAGAACCAGCTGCTTGAAACCCTGTCTAAGCGTGGAGGCGATGCTATAGTCGTTATGCAGACTGAAGATGAGGTCGCGGCCATCAACATGGCTTCAGGCGCTGCGCTTACAGGCGTAAGGGCTGCCACGAGCACGTCTGGACCGGGGTTTTCACTCATGGTTGAGGGGTTAGGCTGGGCGGGTAACAACGAGGTCCCGGTTGTGGTCACCCATTACCAACGTGCTGGACCTGGAACCGGGATGGCTACTAGGCATGGGCAATCAGATTTACGTTTCGTGCTTCACGCAGCCCACGGCGAGTTCCCGCGAATCGTCCTATCCTCAGGCGACCTGGAGGAATGCTTCTACGACGCGGCTCAATCCTTCAACCTCGCTGAACGCTACCAGATGCCCGTGATCCACCTGATCGATAAAGCTTTAGCGAACAGCAGCAAGAGCTACAGGATGTTTGACCCACAGCGAGTTAAGGTCGAGCGTGGACTCCTCTTAAGCGGAGCTGAGGTTGAGAAGGAGGCGTACAGACGCTTCGCCTTCACAGGATCAGGGGTTTCTCCAAGGTTGCCTTTAGGAACCCCCGGCGCTGTTTCCTGGAATACAGGCTACGAGCACGATGAGCTTGGACATATCTGTGAAGAGTCGATTAACCGAACCTTGATGGTGGAGAAGCGGATGAAGAAACTGGAAGCCGTTGAAAGAGAAGTCCCTATCGAGGAGAAGGTGAACTTTTACGGAGACCATGAGGCAGCCACCAGCGTTGTAAGCTGGGGTTCTCCTAAGGGCGCGGTGATCGAGGCGGTGGATAAACTGCGGGGGGAAGGTTACGGGATCAACTTTGTTCAGGTGCGGATGGTACATCCGTTACCTAAAGACTATCTCTCCAAGCTTCTTGCAGGAGCTCGGAGAAAGGTCGTTGTAGAGGGAAACTACAACGCGCAGTTAGCTGGAGTAATCGCGGAGCAGACAGGGGTCTTCATGGATTATTATGTGCTCAAGTGGAGCGGCAGACCCATGTACGTAGATGAGGTGTATGAAGCGCTTAAGCTGGTTATGTGGGATAAGGCTTCGAGGAGGCAGGTGTTGACAGGTGGCGGTTGAACGCGGCGACTTTAGAACACCCGTCTTTGTGGACTGGTGTCCAGGCTGCGGGAACTTCGGCGTCCTCTCAGCCCTACGGACGGCGTTTTCCGAGCTTAAACTACCTCCCTCTCAGACGGTGATCTTCTCAGGGGTTGGCTGCCACTCGAAGCTACCTCACTTCGTGAACACCTACGGGGTTGAGACACTCCATGGGAGAACGCTTCCCTTCGCGGTTGGCGCTAAGCTCGCCAACCCGGAGCTTGAGGTTGTAGCCGTCATGGGCGACGGGGATGGTTTAGGCATAGGCGCCGGGCACTTCGTAAACACCGGTAGGAGGAACATCGACATAACGGTTCTCATCCATGACAACGGCGTGTACGGCTTAACCAAGGGTCAGGCTTCGCCTACGCTTAGACTCGGTTTGAAGACGAAGTCCCTGCCCAAGCCGAATATAAACGAGGGTGTAAACCCTATAGCCTTAGCGTTAGCAGCGGGTTACACGTTCATAGCGAGGGGGTACGCCTACGATGTCCGCCATCTTAAAGACATGGTGAAAGCGGGTGTAAAACACAAAGGGCTCGCGGTCATAATCGTTCAACAGCCCTGTCCAACCTACAACGATGTAAACACGAGGGAATGGTATGGAGGGGAAGACCGGGTGGACCCGACCACTGGGAAACCGGTTCCTAGGATTTACAGGCTGGAAGATACGGGTTACGACGGCGTCGTCCATAAACCGGAGGAGGCTTTCCCGAAGTACATGGCTGCCCTAACAAAGGCTCAGGAGTGGGGGGAGAAGATTCCTATAGGCGTGTTCTACCAGAACGAGTTGGTTCCCGCCTACCATGAAAGGATACTTGAGAGAATACCCGGCTATTTAAAGAACCCGCCGGCTAAGCAGGAGATCAGCGACCCTTCAGGGAAACCCATCACCAGCATAGAGAAGATGCTTGAAGAGATCAAGGTGACAGGGTAAATTAGAATGGGGCTGCGCGTGCTCTATGGAATTGTATGCCTCAGGTCGAGCTTAGAAAATCGAGGGAATTCGATGTTTAGAAACATTACTTCCTTTCCATTAAGGTGACGTAGAAGTACCGGGTGTAACCGTCTCCTTCAACGGATGAAATATGGTCGATGCTTTTAATCTCGAAGAGGGCTTTGAATACGTCGACGATCTGTGTCTTAGTGAAGTGGTTCCACGCGGGACCGTTCCTGTAGCTGAAGCAGACCATTAGGTATAAGCCGTGCTTCTTTAAAACCCTGCGGACCCCCTCTATGAACTTCCTTCTATCCCTGGTTTTCACGTGGTGGAAGCAGCCCATGTCGAAGACGAAGTCGAACTCCTCGTCTTCAAACGGGAGATTTAGGAAGCTCTGCACGGTGAAGTTGACCTTAACCTTTGCTTCATCAGCCTTCCTCCGCGCGTATTCTACAGCCTTAGAGGAGATGTCGACGCCGGCAACCTGGAAACCCTTCTTTGCAAGGTAGACCGCGTTGGTTCCAGCCCCACAGCACAGGTCTAAAGCTTTCCCCCCTCTCATCAACCCTCCTTCAACCAGATCAACCAGAACCTTCCTCGGCCTCCCCAGTTCCCAAGGCAGGGTTTCAAGTGGATACTTCCTGTAGATTCGATCCCACTCCGCGTATTCCGAATCTGTACTCTTCGATTCACGGCTCTCGGGCAAGGTGTGCACCGAATCCATTCAATCCATTGAAAAAGGCGATAGTTAAGGTTTAAAGGGGACTTAGGGCTTCTCCCTCGATTCTCTTCCAGTTGATTAGGCACGTCTTGGTTCCTTGGTACCCGCCCGCTGAGAAACGGCTGCCTTTCGGGAGGTTAACCACCTCCTCTTCCAAGACCTGCGTGACCCTGTAATGGGTCTCCAAGGAGACGTAGCCCGCGTAACCGTCAGCGATGAGGCCCTTTACCTGCTCTGGAATACCTACTTCCCCTTCCCCTAAGGGTGCGGCTTCGAGTTTTCCATCCACCCGCTTCGCGTCTTTGATATGTATATGCGCGGTCAAGTCTTTAACGGATCTATAACCGTCTGGGTAAGGCTTTTCCCCGCTTGTTAGGTCCCAGTAGGAGTTGCAGGGGTCCCAGACAGCCTTTACCCATGGACTGTCAACCTCTCTTAGGAAGGGTGCGAGGTCTCTGCCCGTGCCGATCATGGTGCTCGCCTCATTCTCTATGCCGAGGATAACCCTGTTAGCCTCAGCCATCTTCGCGGCCTCATCGAGTTTACGCAGTATTCTAGACCATTGATCCTCTAACCTCCCTTTCCGCCAGAATACGAATCCTCTTACAACACGGGCGTCGAGGCTGTGCGCTAACTGAATCGCCTTCCTCAGAATCCCTATGTGCCTTGAATACTCTTCCTCGCTGTCGATGTCGCATTTAAAGAACGGTGAGGCGATGCAGCATACCTCTAAACCGTAGTCCCGAACCAGGGCTTGAACCTTTCTAACCTCCTCGTCATCGAGTTCATGGGGACCCTTCTCCCAAACCGAGCGGATTTCAACGCCGTCAAGTTTAAACTCCTGAGCAAGCTTCAACGCAACCTCTAATTCCTGAGAAACCTCATCTGTGATAACCGCCTTCTTATACACGGTATAAGCCTCCTATGAAGTAGAGTGGCTAAGGGGATAAAAATGTTCGATGAACCAGTTTATAGGAAAAGATTTAACCCTAGGGTTCTTACTTAAGCCTATGACCTATGACGCGTCACAGGCTTCGCCATAGGTAATCTTCCGCTACGCAGGTTTTCTCAGCCTTTCCCTCGGCTACAAGGTCTTCTAGAACGCATCCGACAGATGACACACGGCTTCCCGGGAGCTTCCCATGAACCTCGCTTAAACGCTGAGGTTCAGCTGTGGATTTGAGGAGGTTTAAGACTTTAAACCTAAGCTCCTGCACAGCCAGCAGGCTTTCCGATACATGGGTCTCCGCACTTGCTCGTTCAAGGACGCCCCTCGCGAATGGGGGGAATGGATGTCCTAGGAGGAGGTATCGCATAGGTTCAGAGCTTAACCGTTTCATGGAGTCCGTGTAGGCGGCGGTGCTGTGGAACAGCAGGGGACGGTTCTCCCCTCGACCTTGAACGGAGTCCCCGGAGATGTAAACGCCGCGCCTTCGATCGATGAGGCATGTGGACCCCGGTGAATGCCCTGGTATATGCAGGACTTCCAGTTCCCTGTCTCCGAGGCTTACCTTATCCCCGTCCCTTAGGGTTACGTCCACCTCTATGGGTTCGAAGGCTGGTTTAGCGTCCTTTGGGAAGCTGCTTGGAAACCGTGTATGAAGCTCCCGGTCGATGAGCCCAGGGTCCTCTATGAAGGGCTTATCAGCCTCGTGGACCGCTACCTTCGCCTCGGAAACCCTCAGTACGGCCTGTATCCCCGCGCAGTGGTCGAAGTGCCCGTGCGTAAGCAGGATGTATGAGACCTCGCTAGGCTCCTTCCCAAGCTCCTTAAGGTATGGGAAAATGGCTTCCGTAGGGGAATCAGGCATCCCCGCGTCTACGAGCGCCACCTTCTCACCGACCAGGGCGCAGACGCTTGTGAAGTAACCTGTTTTTCCGAAGGGGCATTCGATGAAATGAAGGCCTTCCACAACCTCCATAATGGTCGAGTTTCCATATACTTTGAAGCTTATTTAACCTTGCCCAATTATACACGCTTGCGGCAAGGTTTTAACATCGAAGCCTAGGGAAGACATCTGTATAAACAAACGGTATGAACGAATTATACTAACTCTGGAAAATATTTCCGTGATATTCTTGACGTCGAACCCGTAAACTTTTTGACGTAGAAGTTCATGCCTGTGTTCAGCAGCTTACTGGCAACGAGGGAAACGTTATAAGCTCTTTAAACGATGCGGTAGATCGGTGGGTACATGTATAGGATTATAGAACCGAAGTGCGGTCCCCTATCAGGTTTGGCGACTTTAAGGGACTGCGTCAGTAAGCGGGAGTCGAGCTTCGATAGGACTGGTGGGAACAGGGACTGTCTCACCGTAGAGCCTGGTAAAACCGCTGTCCTCGCGGATATCAAGGGTGCGGGTTGCATCCGCCACGTGTGGGTTACAGTCAGCTGCGGGGATAGGCATTACCTGAGGAAGGTTGTTCTTAGGATGTTCTGGGATGGTGAGACGTCGCCGAGCGTTGAAGTCCCCGTAGGCGACTTCTTCGGTGTGGGTCATGCCTTGGCTAACCACTTCGTCTCCCTACCGTTAACCATGGTCAAGGAGCCTGGAAGAGGGGTGAACGCGGCTATGAACTGCTACTTCCCCATGCCCTACGCGTCCTCAGCCAGGGTTGAGGTGGAGAACGAGTGCACGGTTCCCGTGAATTCCTTCTACTACCAGATCGACTATGAGGAATACCGAGGTCTAGAGGATGACCAGGGTAGGTTCCACGCCGTTTGGAACAGGGAGAACCCCTGTAAACGGGTTGAGCACCCGGATCCGAAGAACGAGGTTAACCTTACAGGTGACGAGAACTACGTCATCCTCGAAGCTGAGGGGAGAGGCCACTACGTAGGCTGCGTACTCAACGTTGACAACTACAACGTCTTCCACCAGAACTACAGGTGGTTCGGTGAAGGCGACGACATGATCTTCGTCGACGGTGAGAAATGGCCGCCTAGCCTCCACGGTACAGGCACGGAGGACTACTTCGGCGCAGCCTGGGGCTTCCCCTGCGGGCAGTACTCAGGACCCTACACGGGGGTCTCCCTAGCCGGGGATACGAATGAGTGGTCTGGGAAATGGAGCGTCTACAGGTTCCACCTCGAGGACCCCGTCCACTTCAAGAAATCCGTAAAGGTGACCATAGAGCATGGGCATGCCAACGACCAAGGCAACGACTACTCAAGCGTAGCCTACTGGTACCAAACCGAGCCGCATAAACCCTTCCCGAAGCTACCTGAGGCTTCGAAGAGGCTGCCAAGGTAGGCTCTGGGAAAGGCTCGCTTAAAGTAAGGAGGACTTCACATCGACCTTACATTCTTTTTTATGATTTATCCCTTAATGATTCCTGCTTTGATGTAGGCTTTCCTCAGCTTTTCCTTCTTATCCTTTGTGAGTTCTACTTGGGGTGGGAAGGGTGGTCCGAAGGGGTTTCCGACGGCCTCCATCATCGCTTTAACCAGCGTGCCTTCCCCGACGCCGCTCCAAGCCTGCTCCTCTGGACCGGTTATGGCGGCGAAGGGGTCGAAGTGGGTTCGCGCCCATTCCTCGTTGAACTCCTCGTATCTACGTTGCTTCAGGAGTTCCCATAGGTGGAGCTCAACCTTCGGAGCGAAGTTCCCTATGAAGGATATGAAGCCCTTCATGCCGAGCATGTACCCGAGGGAGAAGAGCCCCTGGTTGTCTATGAAGTTGAATTTATCCGCGAAGAGCCTTAAGCCTCTGAGGAAGTTGTTCACGTCGAAGGAAGACCATTTAACGGCTACGAGGTTCTCCAAAGCGGTTAACCGATTCAGCAGCTCAGGGGTGATCTCGTATCCCTGCGTACACCACGGGGTGTTATACACCATGATTCCGAGGCCTGTAGCGTCGTTGATCATCTTGTAGTGGATGAAGACGTCCTCGTCTGAGGGCTTCATGTAATGCGGTGGGTTCAACTGGATGAAGTCCACGCCTACGCGCTCAGCGTACTTAATCCTTTCAACCGCGGAGCGTGTGCTCAGCTCGAAGACGCCGGTCATGGTCGGAACCTTCCCATCCGCGGCTTCAACCAGCGCTTCCATAACCCTTCTATGCTCCTCGAAGCTGAGGAAATAACCTTCACCTACACCTCCGGCAGCCATTATGACGCCGGTTCCCTCCCTGACACCGCTGTTCACTATCCATCGGATATGTTCCTTAAGCTTCGCGTAGTCGATCTCGTACCTCGCGTTGCAGGGGGTGAGCACGGATACAACGACTCCCTGAAGCCTCTCCCTCCTCCTATCCCGCCTCATCTACCATCAACCACCTGAGGACCATTAACTCTACCATAGCATATAGCCCTTACGTAAAAATTATCACCTGCGCGCTCGTTGAATAGGGTAGGTGCAGGTTCACCAATTAAGTAGCGCTTGTTTGAAGGGGGGTATGGAGGAGAGATAATGGTAGAAAGTTGAGAGAAAAAACTATAAGTGCCCGGTCTCGTTGTAGTGGGAGGCCGGAATAATAGAGATGGATGTAATGAGTTAAGTGGAAGACGCCTCAGGCTTTAACCTACTTTTTCTTAACCACTTTCTTCTTTTTACCCTTCGCACTTGCCATTCCGGCGTCCACCTCCATTTGTGCATTATGGATTTCGCATATAAGACTTTCTATGCCTAGGAAAGCCTTAACTAACCTTTACAGCTTGTCCGCTTTGATAATAGGGGAAAAAGACCGTTTATTTAGGGACTGGATGGAGGTTCTAGGTGGAAGCCCTATTGAATGATGGAAGCCGTGGTTTCTGAACCTTCACGGGACCTTGAAGATTTCTTCTAAGGCTCGATGGGTGAAGTGTTATCGTCGGTGTCGCGTGGGTGGGACGCTACGGTGTTAACGGGTATTTCCCGTATTCCTTGAAGGCTTGGAACATCGCCTTCACGTTTTTCAGGGGGACGTCGGGTCCGATCTCGCCTCGGCCTATGAGTCCCCCGTTGTAGGAGCCGAAGATGGATATGACGCGTTTCACGCTTTCCCTTACCTCCTCCACGCTTCCGAAGGGGAGTATGCGTTGACGGTCGATGTCGCTTACGACGCATATCTTACCGGCGCATACCTTACCTAAGGCTTCGAGGTTCATGCATGAGAATTGGGGGTTAAGCGCGTCTACGCCGATTTCTACGAGGTCTGGGATTATGTCCATGATGTAGCCGTCGCTGTGGAAGTGTACGTGGGCTCCGCCTTTATGTACTTCATCGAACATCCGTTTATACGCGGGTTTATAGAACTCCCTCCATAGGGACGGTTTAATCATCAACCGGTCCTGGGTGCCCCAGTCGTCGCTGAAGCCTATACCGTCAACCTTAGACTCTAAGGACCGCCTGATCACCTGTAGGTTATAATCGACTACCTTATCCCTTAGGAGGATGACCTCCCTCCGCCTGGTTAAAAGGTCCATTAGGAGGTTTTCGAAGCCGCGCAGCCACTGCATACGTTCAAAAAGGCTGCCTCCGGAGCCGGTGACGTAGCCCAGCCGCTTATCTGGAAGCGTTGGGAACCTGTAGGTTTCAAAAGCCTTCCAGTCGGCGAGGGGATGCCCCTTCACCTGCCCCATAAGCCCCTTCTGCTCCTTAAACCATACGCAGCCCCACTCGTCCACGTACCGTTTCCTCCCGCTGAGAAGCCACTCGTACTGCGTATACGTGTAACCTGTGCCGAAGTCGCTGGGGTAATCCCTGAAGACCCTCTCGAGTTTTTCCCCGTACCGCATCAAGGCGGCGGGGAGAACGGAGTGGGTTACGGGAACGCGGTCTGGACCTTCAAACTCGATGGCGCGGATCACGCGTTCACGGCTGTTCAAGGCAGTCCCTGACCTCACAGGTTGGGTAAAGAAGCACTTAAGCCTATGCCAATCAGTGAATCTATCAACGCCTTTACGTTGAGGGATGGTAGGAGGAAGACCTTTCTGCATAGTCGAAGGTGATCGGGAGGGGGGAAGGGGGTTGCGATGATGCTGAATTCCAGGTTTCTAGGGAATAGGGTGGGGCGCCAAGTTCAAGGTAGTCGGTGGGAGGCTCGGGAACGGGGTTGGATGCTCTAGGATGCGGTATGGCGCTATCTCCGAGTTTAAAGCCCTATTTTGCGGAGTTCCTCAACTTCACCGAAGTCTTCGTCGAAGGTCGCTATGTTCGATACGCCACTCGCCCTGCAGGCTGCTAGGCTTGTACAGTCAGTGAAGCTGAAATGTGGTCCTCGTTGGTTTTTGAAGATATTCCATGCTTGGTTGAAGGTTTCTCCATCGATTTTCAGCAGCATGTTCGCGCTGAGAAGCTTTTCACCTATTTCCGTCACCCTTTGGACATCCTTAGTCTTAACCAGCATGACGGTTATAACTTCGTCGAACACGTAGTCGGTGATGACCGGGGTTCCATACCTGTCCTTATCCACGTCCTCGATGACTTTAAGGGCCTTTACGTGGTTTACATCGGCCTCGTTCAAATACGCCACGATAAGGCTTGAGTCGAGGAGGATCATGGTCTTTCTCCGTAAAGGACTTGGTCGACCTCTACGCTGGTCTTTTCCGTGCCTACGCCCCAGTTAAAGGGTTTTATGTCCATAAACCTTACGCTTCTCTTATCGGCTACCCTTTGCTTAACCCACATCTCCATTGCCTGAGTTAGGGCTTCACCGAGTTTCATGCCTTCCTCCACAGCCCTTGCTTTGAAGCGTCTGTACACCGTTTCATCCAAGTCCCTCACGGTCACGTTCATCTTATTCACCTATTGTATACTTGTTTAACAACGTTTAGAGCTTTAAAGCTTTAACCTCATTAGATGCCACCGTTCGATTTTACACAGCTTGGAGAACTTTTACAGCCCACGCCCAGAAAAAGGGTTTCAGGTTAGAGAGGTCACACGATGCCTTTAAAAAGTATAAGCCGTAGATGGGTTAGAGCTATGAAGGGGTGAATGGTTTGACGAGGATTAAGGTTTGGACGAAGGTAACGGGGGATGTTGAAGCCGAGCTGCTGGAGGGGAAGAACCCTAAGACCGCTGAAGCCGTATGGAAGGCTCTGCCGATTAAAGGGAGGGCGAACAGGTGGGGTGACGAAATCTACTTCAGCGTCCCCGTGAGGGTGGGACAGGAGCGTGGGCAGCAGGTGGTTGAGAAAGGGGATTTAGGCTACTGGCCGCCTGGAAACGCGTTCTGCATCTTCTTCGGACCTACACCAGCCAGCGTAGGGGAAGAGGCGCGGGCAGCCAGCCCCGTAAACGTGTTCGGGAAGATTCTAGGAAACCCCCAGGTCTTCAAAGGCGTCAGAGACGGGGATGAGGTGCGGATAGAGAGGGCTGAGTAACTCCTTTGCGTATAAACAGCGCCATCCAAGACCTAGCCTTACCGTATCGAGGACCGTGATCTGGTAGGCGAGTACGTTGCCTCACTTGGTCTTCTGCTCCGCTTTGAGGTCGTGGCTGCGGATCCGGGCGATGCTGTAGCGGATAGCCTCCCGCAGATAGGCTAAGGCTTCGGGTAAAGGCTGATCTTTCTCTCGCGAAGAGGGGGGGATAGGGGGGTAGTCGGATAAGCCCGTTTCAGGCTCCGTTTCCTGATCTGAGGCTGTTTCCTTGCTCCGTTTAAGGTCCTCCACAGGGGTAACCTATGGAGACCAACGGGGAAACACTACATAAAAGTTTTTGAGTAACTGCGCAAGAGGCTAAACTGTCTCCATGTAGAGGTAGGTTCGAGTCCCACCCCTTGCACCATTCCTCCACGCGCTTCGGATACATTTGATGGAAATAGGTTCAGCGTAGCTCTGTCTTTATAGGTGAGACGCTGGTATTTTGATGTAAGGGTCAGTTATGGGTCACGTGACCGTTGACGTAGAAGTTATCGGAACTAAGGATAGGGTTAAAATCGGCGGTGTACTCGTCGATACCGGTGCTTCTTTCACGGTTCTACCTGTGGAGGTTGTTGAGAGGATAAGCGGTCTTAGATTGCCTGTCAAGCCCTTGGACCTTGAACTCGGCGACGGCAGAAAAGTCGGCGCTATGCTCTACGCCATAGGGATCGTCCTCAAAGGAAGGGAGGGAGGAACTCTAGCAGCCTGCTTTAAACGGGCTAAACCCGTCATAGGCGTAAGAACCTTAGAAGACCTAGGACTGAAACCTAATATCGTTACAGGAGAACTGGAGGAGGAGAGGCCGCCTGGAGTAGCATACTTCTACCCGATGTGGTCCTCGAGTTTTCGCTAGCGCTTTTCTAACCGCTGCCATGAGAGCTTAGACAGGTGCAAATATAAGGCTTTAAACGAGTGTATAAAGCAACCCCTGCGCCATGAATGAAACCTTCGGAATGGTATAAGATTTACGTCTAAGTCGTTTTCGATCTTATGGGTAAAGTGGTGATTAGGACGCGTTTCATAGGAAAAGATTTAAGGGACTCGCTGACACGGGTTTACAGGAGTGAGTTCGTTGGCTCGCACATTGGCTGTTGACGACGACTTCCTGTGGTA
>Ga0209314_10000679_pt1 | contig 15284 bp, 16 predicted proteins | sample I19B2metaG_FD_184146 | JGI IMG/M metagenome (GOLD analysis project Ga0209314, IMG submission 184146) | Lake sediment bacterial and archeal communities from Gulf of Boni, Indonesia to study Microbial Dark Matter (Phase II) - ​I19B2 metaG... | ecosystem: Environmental > Aquatic > Freshwater >...
ACTTGGATGTCGAGGGTATGTGTGCTTGACAGTTCGGGCAGACGACAAGTGCAACCGACACTCCTGCGCCAGTCGCCTGTGTCTGGAAGAGGGGTGGGACGAGTACCATCCCAGCTCCGAAGGCAGCACCGCCACCAGGAGACTTACCTAACTCCTTCGCAGCTTCTTTCACGGTTTCCATTCGGATTACCTCCTCGGCTGGGACGCGTCCCGCCTTTAGCCAGAAGAGTCTATCCCTGAATTCCGGTGTTGTATCGATGCCTTCGAACTTCAGGTCGACCATGTTGACCCCGAGTCGCTTGAAGTAGTCGATTAGATTCGCCTTGACCTCGTTCGACGTTTCATCGAGTTTCGTGAAGACAGTCTGCAAATCGTACTTGGAGAGTACGTCGATCATCTTCTCGTTGATGAATCCTCTCAGGAAATTGTTCACGTCGGGAGTGGAGTACGCATTCTGGCCGCCGACAACTTCGGTCACGAAGAGAGACGCGTCCTCGACCCTGAACCATAAAGTCCCGAACGTCATCAAGGGTGCGAGTTCGGTTGTCTGGGCGCGTGCTCCGAATTTTCCAGCAAACTGCTTAGTGGAGATGAATATCACATTAGCCTTGAAGGGTGTGCGTTCGAAGCCTGCAATTCGAGAAAGCACCGACGTCAGCAACGGAAGATTGAGTGTTGTCAGCGTATGTCGGCCCGCTCCGAAGGTGTCGTAGCTCTTTCCATCCCTGAAGAATACCGCCATCTCATATTCGCGGACGATCAGTTGGGCGCCCCAAGTGATATCTTGTATCGGGTAACGCCATACTATGTCCTCAGGTCCTGCGGAGACCCATTCTATTATCTGTGGCATCCTGACTACACCTTTACGCCTTCGATAACCGATTTCCGCTGATCAAAGGTCAACTCCAAGCTCCGGACTGCGTCTCCCAGTTGCTGTTCAACGATCCGTACATTCTCCAGCCTTCCCTCGTCAAGTTCATTTCTGAATGACGCAGCCATCTCCGAGAACTTCTTGACTTCATCCATTAGCTTGGTATCGAAGGCAATCATTCGATCCAGTTCGGGTTCCTCGATCTTGATGGAGTCGAAGAATCCACTGTACCCATAGGATGCGTGGTTCACTTTCTGGGCAACTCGATCAAGTTTTGCTATGAGGCGGTTCATCGGTTCAATCAATTCGGTCAGCTTACTATCGTTCACAGTCTGGAAGCATCTCGACAGGTCATCGCGGGAGTGTTCCAAGGTATCATAGATGTGGTTTCTCACTATGCGGTCTGCTTCACGCCTCTGCTCTCGGAGCTTGTATCCTCGAAAGCCTGGAAGAACGAGCATTAGACGTTCAAGGAGCTTTTCGCTCTCCTCCACTCTCTCCAACGGGGTCTTTGCGGTCAAAGTGAACTAACTCGCTTATGGAAGCTAATTGTTATGCTATTAAGCATTTGAATCGGCCTGCAAACGTGATTACAGTAGTTTGAAATCTTCGCTCGGCAGGTTTCCTCTGATTACCTCCGCAGAGGATCCGTCCAGCAGAACTTGATATCGTGAATCCTTGTAACTGTAAGTGATGAACCAGATGGGTGCATGTAGGTAATACGCACGAGAAACGTCAAGCTCGGTTCTAATGTCCACTATTCGGTCAACTTTATCCTTGACTAAGTGTTCGTGCAAGTTCTCAATCTCATCACGAGCCTGACGAACAGCCTCGTCAGAATCCATCTCGCTATTCAAAACCTTCGCTCCTCTCTCGATCTTGGTCGCCTCGAATGGAATTTTTCCGCTCAAGGAAAGATGGTACGATCGCGTTGGGAAGTCGCTTTTTCGTCGAGCTAGGATTAACCAGTCGTAACGGTTGACAATGTCGCCCTGTTTCTCTGCTGGAGGCGATATTCGCTCAAAAATGCCGTTGTAATGAGTAGTTGCTTCAGTGCTGACTACCCAGAAGGGAAGGTAGACAAGGTTCTGCTCGGTCAATATGGATTTCTTAGCGAGGTCCCTCGGTGCAATGAAGCTATTCGCCATCCAACTCCGAATCAGCTCGGAAACCTGCGCAGCCTGTATACTATTCAAAATCAGGGAGTGTTCAAATTCGAACGCCCGGCCCGTTTCAATTACACTTGTGAAGCCGCAGTAGCCGCATGTTGCGAGAATCTCGCCGGGTTGTACGGGGAGCGGTGCTCCGCAATGTGAACAGCTTACCTCACGCGTAACCGCGACCAAGGATGTCTCACTGGTGGAGTTGAAGGGGTAGGCTTTAATCGCCTTCACGTTTTAAGTCCTAAGTCTGAATATCGCCGGAGCCAAGACGATGGCGACCTTAAGCCAGCTCAGGGGGACGATGCTTAGTACCATCCTCATTACGCTGTTCGTCTTTGTGGCCTTCATCACGGTTGTGGCCTTCTTCTTCAGCTTAGCCACCGATCTAGCACTCTCGCCGGCAGCAACACTCATCGGGGCATTGATCTTGGCACTGATTTTCATGTTCATTCAATATCTCATTAGCCCTTACATCGTTGCCGCATCTACTAGGCTCCACTATCTCTCACCAGGTGAGAATGCTTGGTTGGAGGGAACTGTCAGTAACCTTGCAAATGCCGCCGGAGTAAAGCAACCAAGACTAGCTATTGCACCCGATTCAACCCCAAACGCCTTCGTATTCGGAAACTCCTCTAACAATATGACGTTGGCTGTCAACCAGGGGCTCCTGACACAATTGAATGAGGAGGAAATTCAAGGCGTTTTAGCGCACGAACTCGGACACATTCGACATAAGGATTCCATTGTTATGACCGTCCTATCCGCGATTCCCCTCCTCGCCTACATCATCGCACGGATGGCACTCAGTGTCCGCGTGTCCGGGCGTAAGGGTGAGAAAGGCGGGGCAGGTTATATCGTATTGGCTGGGATAATCGCCTTAGTGGTGTACTTTGTCACGCAGCTACTTGTCCTTCGCTTGAGCCGCATGCGGGAGCACTTCGCCGACGCTTTTTCCGCATACTTAACAGGCTCACCGAGAAATCTGGAGAGTGCGCTGACAAGAATCACCTACGGGTTGTCTTTGAGCCCTCAAGAACCCCATGGCGCTCGAGCGCTTTTCATCTCGGATCCCGCGCTGGCCAAACATGAGGTGCGAGAGATAATGGAAAACAAGAGCAAGTACGACCTCGACCGAGACGGCGTCCTTGACGAACATGAACTTCAATTCGCGATGCAGGAGGAAGCCAAATCCAGATGGACATCGGTCAACGAGGCCTTCTCCACGCATCCCCCCACATACAAACGGATTCTCCTCCTCAAGCAGATTAATCAGGAGATTGCAAGCCGAGGCCTAGAATCTCCGAACATCTACGCCCGCATTTAATTCACTCAAGTGATTTTCAGGAAACGAAATATTCTCGGTTCGATTTGGTTGGTGGATGTTGGGATGAGATTACGAAAATATCAGATCCGCCTCGAACTCGCCCGAGTTAAGGGTTGGAGAGTTCGGGGTAGGAAGATATCGAAGGTTTTCGTCTTGAAGGATTTCTTGCAAGGCATCAGGTTTGTGAACAAGGTTGCCAAGATTGCTGAGGCAATGAATCATCATCCTGACATCACCATTGAATACAATAAGATCAAACTGGCTCTTACAACACACGATGAGGGCGGCCTGACCATGAAGGACTTCAAGCTGGCCCGCAAAATCAATCGGGTGGAAGGTTTCTCGCAGTAGTCCTAGTTCTCATTGATTACAACTTGCACGACTCGTCTATTGCTTCCAGAGTTTCCGTACCAGTAGTCAATCTGCGACCTGCCGTACTTCTTCCAAAACACCTCGAAGACTCGTCCTCGAAGTTGATCTGAGATTCTTCCCAGTCCCGAGTACCTATCTTCACTTCGACCTTAGCGTTTGCCTTAATATTCTTCCACCAATCCGAGCCTTCATGGGCTAGGAAGAGGAGGATGTTGTCCTCGCTGGCGAACCAGAGTTCCACTTCATGGGACTTTCCTGTTCGCCTACCAATTGTTCTAAGGTATGCAAATGAGGCGTCGAACTCTGGCATGACTTCCTCTACACTCTGACAGTATCATCCGCTTGGAACTCAGGGGCTTTTGGAGTCAGAAAGAACTCAGAGTCGCTAGAGAAGTTCGATCTCGATGAAGACTTTTTCAGGAGTTTGAATTCGCATCAGACGCTTCAGAAAACGTTCGTTTGGGTCTACGTCGATCAGTCGCTTATGGATCCTCATTTCCCATCTGTCCCATGTATGGGTTCCTTCACCGCATGGGCTCTTCCTCGTTGGAACCCACAACCTCTTCGTTGGAAGTGGGATTGGGCCGCGGAGTTTCACACCAGTCCGGTCTGCGATCTTCATGATCTCGCCACAAATGGTATTCAAGCCATTTGGGTCTGTGCTTGAGAGACGTATCCTTGCTTTGTTCACCAAATTTTCTCACGTCGACTGGCGTGTGAAACAGCCCCTAGGTTGTTAGGGCGTTTAAAAAGCGTTCGCTAACCTAGAAGACAGCTGGAGAGGAGTCTAAAAGAGAGGAAAGTTAGGCTTTCTTTTCGGCGAGTTGGGCTTTCTGCGTGATCTCCTGAACCACGCCCACCGCGACCGTGCTGCCCATATCCCGTATTGCGAATCTTCCGAGCTGTGGAAGCTCCGCGTATGCTTCGATCGATAACGGGCGAAGTGGTCTTATCTTGACCAAGGCTGCGTCGCCTGTCTTGAGGAAGTCAGGTTTCTCTTGGGTTACTTGACCTGAGCGTGCATCGATCTTCTGAATCAGTTCCACAAAGGTGGCGGAAGTTGTTGCTGTGTGGGCGTGGAGTACGGGAGTGTATCCAGCCGCTATCGCCGTGGGATGATAGACCACGATTATGCGACCGATGAATTCGTTCGCCACCGTTGGCAGTCTGTCCGCGTGTCCAGCAACATCTCCTCGGTGGACGTCCGTCCTGGCTATGCCTCGGACGTTGAAACCGATATTGTCACCGGGCACGGCCTGAGGGATCTTAGTGTGGTGGGTTTCGATATCCTTGCATTCTCCTTTGACGTTTGCTGGCATAAACGTAATCACGTCCCCAACTTTGAGAATTCCAGTTTCAACTCTACCTACCGGAACTGTTCCAATGCCCGTGATAGAGTAAACGTCTTGGACCGGAATACGGAGAGGTTTGTCAGTGGGTTTGGGCGGCTCCTGGAACGTATTCAAAGTCTCGAGTAGCGTGACACCTTTGTACCAAGGCGTCTTGGCGGATAGTTTGATCAGATTGTCACCCATCCACCCTGATACCGGGATGAATTGAATCTTGGAGGTGTCGTATCCAACAACCTTCAGCAATGATTCCATTTCTTTCTTGCACTCATTGAATCGTCCCTCGGAATAGTTGACAGTCTGATCATCCATCTTGTTGATTGCAACAGCAATCTGCTGGACACCGAGAGTCCGGGCTAGATAGGCATGCTCTCGGGTCTGACCGCCTGGCCCAACGCCGACTTCGAACTCACCCCTCTTCGCGGAGACGACGAGTATGGCCGCGTCAGCTTGGCTAGTGCCTGTGATCATGTTCTTGATGAAGTCACGATGACCTGGGGCGTCGATGATTGTGAAGAAGATCTTCTCAGTCTCAAACTTCTCGAAACGAAGGTCGATAGTTACTCCACGTTCCCTTTCTTCCTTTAAGGTGTCAAGGACCCATGCGAACTTGAAGGTTTCCCCGGCGCCCAGCTTGGTTGATTCTTCAGCATACTTTGAGATTGTCTTTTCGTCTACGTTCCCAGTCAAGTAGAGGAGATGACCTGTCATAGTGCTTTTTCCATGATCGACGTGGCCGATAATTATCAGGTTCAAGTGCGGTCTCTTGGCGGCGGACATGAGTCATCTTTCCAATTTGACGATTCGCTAGTCAAGGAAGGTACCCAGTATTTAAGGGTTAGAACGATAAGATTTGCTAAACTCGCAACTCTCTTCGATCGAACGAAGTTTCTAGTTGGCTTGTACTCAGATTGAAAAGGTGAAGGAAGCCAGAAGCATTCTAACGGGAAGCCAGAGCCACCCGTTCCATCTCATCGCGTTTTCGAACGGCGTAACTTCTGTTGTCCCGTTGCGCCGCGTACATGATTTCTTCGGCGAGGCACTCCTCGATGGTCTTAGGATTGCTGAAAGAGGCATGACGAGCACCGTCTGTCATGAAGCGGAGTGCCACGTCGATTCTTCTCTGCGGTGAAATGTCAATAGAAATTGGGTAGACGATTCCTCCGTACGCTATCCGCGTGACGTCCTCTGCAGGCGCTGTCTTTTCAACAGCCCTAACTAGAACTTCTACAGGGTTCTTTCCTGTCTTCAGATGGATAATTTCGAGTGCGTTCCTTACGATTCCAACAGCCTTAGTCTTCTTCCCGCCTGCTCTGCCGGGGCGCATCATATTGTTGACGAGGCGTTCGACGATGTTCAGCGCAGACTTGCGGAAACGTTGATGCTCGTGGCGTCCTCCGCTGTGAGGGAACAGAATCTGTCTGATGGATAGGTACTTCTCGAGTCCGGGATCCTGCACTTCGATTCCCTCTGTGCTCCATTTTTCGAAGATTTTGATTTCGGGAGGTTTTCGGCTCATGCTGACAGACCTGTTTCGGCGGGATTTCGGGAGCTTACAAATGGTCGTCGTATTAAGTGTTAACTTTCGTTTTAGGATTAAACTTCGTAGTGGCTGTTGAATGGCGGTGGCAGCATCCCCGAGAGATTGGTAGTCCTCGCCCCAGTGGTGTCTCCAGACTCGCCTACACTCTGTTATCCCATCAGCGCCTTGGCGCTCGCCTTACGACTGCTCTCTTCCGAGCCTCATCGGGTTCGACGATGAGGAGGTGAACCCTTCCCTTCAGAAGGATTCTCTCTTACGCTGGCCCGATGGGGCAGGGTCTCATTGTTAAGCCTGCAGGCCTCCTGAGGTCTGGAACAGCCTCTCTCCCAGGTTAACGGATCCCCGCGTGTAGCCGATTTCGGGTCACAGGGAACGGCTGGCTCCCCGATCCTCCCGCCACCGCCGATTCATTCTGAGGGTGAGTTCCGATATAAACGCCCCACTGATCAGCACAGAAAATGAGGGAAACTATGCCGCAATAGCTGTAAGCATCACACAGGCCTCGCAGAGCCTATGAGGTGTAGGATCGCCACATCTCTCGCACTCACTCAGTGCAGTGAGGGATACGGCATCAGCCAACAGGTCCCGTAAGCGTTCAGCGGCCCTCAGGAGAGTGAACTTTGTGCCGGGGTGCTTCTCTTCCATCTGATTGACGAAACCCCGAATATCGTTCCTGAGCGCATCATGGCCGTGCGGGCACATCACTCCTTGGAACTCGATTCCGGTCAAGTAGGCGTAGAGCACGATCTCCTTTTCGGAGATATCGAAGAGAGGTTTTATTCGAGGTAAGAACCTGCGATGGGGATCACGAAGAACCGGGCCCCATCTCACAACTCTCAATGGGTCCCCATGCAACATATTGAGGAGCACTGTTTGAACCTGGTCGTCCAGATTATGTGCAGTGGCAATTTTGGTCGCCCCAACCATGACCGCTGCCTTGTTGATAGCCTTACGACGGAACACGCCACAGTAGGCGCATGGGGTCTGTCCGAGGCGCATTGCTGCTGTTTCATCAGTTGTAATACCGAAAAGTTCTCGGTAGGACACTACGACGTGTTCGATCTCTAATCTCTGACAGGCTCTACGAGCCAGCTCTAGGGCTTCATCACGATAGCCATCGATCCCCTCGTCAACACTGATTGCTGTGATCTTACTTCGAGGGAAACGCTTCTCCAGCCTCACGAGCAGGTACAGCAGCGTTAAACTGTCTTTCCCGCCTGAAACAGCGATCGCTATATGGTCATTGTATTCAAGCATCTGATATTTTGTTACGGTTCTGCGGACTCGTTCTTCAATGGTGTGTCGAAAGCAGCTGGAGCAGAAAGAGACTCCCTGATATTCTCGCCTGTAGATTGCTTCCGCTGAGCAGTAGGTGCATTTCGCCCCCGGCAACGTACTAGTACCTCAAGAAACCGAACCTAACTAGGGATAGTCCTATGTTGAGAAGAAGGATCGTATATGCGGTGGCGTTTGCCGCGGTGCGAATTCCCTTGGTATTTCGAATCTTGAGAACGTTAAGGGCGGTTTCTAGGAATTTGTCACCGTCGAAAGGATACATCGGAAGCATGTTAATCAAGGCTACACTAATCAACACGATAGAGAGCCAAAACTCCGCGCGGAGCAGCATAGGTGGAAAGTCGCTTGACAAGAATGGAAGCTTTGGCTCGTAGACAATGTGATCGGTTAGACCGCTAATACCAATTATGGCGTGACTTGAATTGTTCTGGTCAACTGCGGTCCTCACAAAGAAGTCGCCGCGTTGTGTTCCTATGACTATCCCCTGTCCCGGGGTTACGCGCGACATGTAGTGGCGTAAATCTGCAATAGCGGAAATCCCGGTCTGATTTATGCTGGTTATGATGTCGCCTGCTTGGAGACCTGACCACTGAGCAGGCAGGTTATCTGGCACGCTTCCAATGGCCACGCCGGATGGAACCACATCATAGAATGGTCCTATGGTTGCAGTGAAGTTGAAGAGAAGAAAGATGCAGAGAATCCCCAAGACGGCGTTCGTGAAGGAACCTGCTGCGAAGACACGAAGCTTGGTCACGTTTTTGGCCTGATTCAGTTTCTCCTCATCTGGTTCAACGAATCCCCCCATCAAGACGTGAGCGAAAAATGCGCCAGTCGATTTCAACGGGACTTGATCCACTAGGCTTGCGATCCCATGTGAGAGCTCATGGGAAACGACGACTACCGATAGTGCTAGAACGAGGTATGGGAAGGTTTCGAAGGTCACAAACAGACCCGGCAAAGGAACTATGGGCTGAACAGAAACAGCCTGCTCGGATCTATGGAACAGGTTGATCAGATTCTTAGTTAGCTGGTAGAAAATGTAGGTCATCGAGCCGATTCCGGTAACAATTCCGAGGTTCCAAACCGTGCGCCAAACACTTCGTGATGAGTTTGAAATCTTCTCAATCCACCCATTGAATCGGGTCGTTCGATAAACCAAGTATAATGGAAGACCGGAAATTCCAAATCTCTCCGCCTTGAATCCCCACCAAGCCACGGAGACGATGACCCAGATCGCTAGATACACAGCTAGGAAAGAAGAGGGAGATGCCATTCCAAGTCTTCGGCACTGGAATTAGGACGTTCAACTAAAACCTTTCTGGGAAAGAGCTGCGTCACATGATTGTTCACTCAACCCGCGGAGAAATGAACGAAGCCACGAAAATTGGACGCAGCCTTTTGGAAGGGCGACTTCCAGTCTGCGTGAATGTTGTCCAGGCAAGATCCTGCCATGGATGGAAAGGCAAAGTTCGATTGGAGAAGGACTGCCTCGTGATAATCAAATCTAGGTCAGAGATTCTTGAGTAACATCGAATTGTGGATCTTCCGACGCATCTAGGCAACATTGACGCTATCGCTGCGAAAATTGGTTGAGATTTCTTTCAGGTTGTTTGAATCATATCCGGGAACACTTAATAGGCTGACTCAATTATGGGCCGGCGCTCAGTCGGGAAAACACTTTGACACCAGAAGAAGAAGACAAACTAGTCGAAGCACTTGAGGAACTCCGAATAAACTTCAACCTGCGCCAGTGGCGGGTGTGTTCCCTTATCTGTGAATCACTGGCTGACAAGTTCCGAGCCTTGTCCAATAGCAACGAGAGGAAGTAACTAGAACTCTTTCAGTTTCCTGTAGAAATCAATGAGTGCTCTCGTCTTTTCCTCCGCCTCATTGAGAGCGAAGATCTTCATGCCCTGATCGAATCTTTCGTAGAGGACGATCTTCTCCTGAACTAGAGGTTCCACTATTCGGGCAATAGTCGACGGAGACATCTCAAGGAAATTGGCCAGATTAGCCTGATTGAAGACGCGTTGCGAACCCGCAGACTCTAGGAGATACTCAAGCAACCTCACTTGGGCCTTGGACTGAAAGATGTGACTGAGCCTCGTCAGCTGGATCACCTAGTCATGAATCAGTTTGGTTCCCGTTTTCTCACTCTTCAAAGCCTTCAGGACGTTTTCCGTTCTCCGTCCGTCAACAATTATCGTCGGTATCCTAGAGCGCTGAATTATTCTTAAAGCGATGGGGTCCATCAAGTCGTATTCGCCAGCGGTGATGTCACCTTTCGCAAGAATTTCTCCAAGCCCGCCTATCGTCACCTCGTCAAGCTTCTTGGCCTTCGGGTCTTTGCTGGGGTCCGAGGTGTACACTCCTTCAACATCTGTGGCATTGACGAAGAGTTGGGCTCCTATAGTCTCTGCCGCAATGGCTGCAACGGCGTTAGTTGACTGACCAGGCTGCAAACCCCCCATGGCCACAATTTTGCCTGAGGCGAAATAGTGCTTCAATTCATCAATGTTGGTCGGAATTTCGGGGAACGCATATTCGCCGAGGCCGTCAACGAGCAGGCGAGCGTTTAATCTGCTAACCAAGATCCCCAGTTGGTCGCAGAGCGACTCGGGGACACCCATGTTGCGGGCGGCTTTAATATAGGTGCGAGCGATAGGGCCACCACCTGTCACTACGACGAGATGATACTCTCCGACAAGTTCCCTCAGTAATCTAACGTACTCTTCTATCAGCTGTGTGGTTTCGCTTGTGAAGGCGAAACCGCCAATCTTAATGACAGCCTTCAAAGACCGGAACCAAGCTCATACTGATTCTTTCAGTGCTATTTGACTTCCCAAATCTTGTTCAGAACGATGCGGCCAATGTATATAAAATCGGAAACATACCAAGCGGGAAGGCATCTTCAATGTTGGAAGCATCCACCTCGGATTCGGTTTCGCGATACAGACTGAAACGGACATTGGAGATGCTCGCAGCGAAGGAAGGGCGCGGCACCGAACTGATAACCCTCTATATACCCCCCGGTCGAAAGATCCACGAGGTAATGGCGAACCTACGGGAAGAATACGGGACAGCTTCAAACATTAAGTCAAGAACAACTAGGAAGTATGTGCAAGAGGCCATCGAGCGAGTAAGCCAGCGGCTCAAGCTGTTCAAGGAGCCGCCCAAGAATGGACTGGTGATCTTCTGTGGAGCAATTCCCCAGAACGGTCCCGGCAGTGAGAGGATGGAGATCTACGCCCTAGATCCACCTGAGCCGATCAATGTCTACTTCTATCGCTGCGACGCAAAATTCCATCTCCAACCGCTACTAGAGATGGTGAGAGAGCGAGACGCCTACGGCGTCATAGTAATAGACGCGAGTGAGGCTGCGATTGCAACTGTTAGAGGCCAGAGACTAGACATACTGCAAGAGTTCACATCGGGCATTCCAGGGAAGCATCGAGCGGGAGGTCAGTCAGCGAGAAGATTCGAAAGAATCCGAGAACAGGCTATGAATGATTACTTCCGAAGAGTCGGCACGCATGCATATGAGCTACTCGGGAAGGTACCGGGCCTGAAGGGGGTGATCATAGGGGGCCCCGGTCCAACCAAGTTCGAATTCACTGAGGGTGATTACCTGAATTACACCTTGAAAGAGAAGATCCTGACCACTATCGATACCTCTTACGTGGGTGAGCAAGGTGTGAACGAGATCATCCAGAAGAGTCAGGAAGTTCTTCGCGGGGTTAGATACATGGAGGAGAAGAGACTCGTCCAAAAGTTCCTCTATGAGATAGGTCATGAGACAGGGCTCGCTGTCTACGGTGAAACTCAAGTCAGAAAGTATTTGATGACGGGCGTGGTCGAATTGCTGCTCGTTTCCGAGAAGCTGAACCTGCTTCACGTTTACACAAAATGCAGGAACTGTGCAGCGGTTGAGGACGCACTCATACCTCAGGCCAACCTAGTCAAGTTTGAGCAAGACCTCTTGGGGACACCGTGCAGGAAATGCAACGCGACTGCCCTGTGCGTGGACGAAACCAGAGATTTAGTGGACGAGTTGATAGATCTTGCTGAGAAGCAGAACGCAAATGTCGCTGTGATTTCCACGGAAACTGACGAGGGCGTTATGCTCAAGGACTCGTTCGGGGGAATCGCCGCGATTCTACGTTACAAGGCATCGTAGGAATACTGTATAGAGGGAAATTCTCGCCGAATTCGCCTTACATCTTTCTTCAGTTTCTTCGGGTCTTCATCATGTATCCACACGCGAGAGATCAGTTCAGCGATTTGGTTCATTTCTTCCTCGCGCATCCCCCGGCGGGTCTCCTCGCTTGTACCTACTCTGATCCCGACATCTACTATGATATTCGCCTCTTCCAACCTGCTGGCCAATCGTCTCCCTTCGTCGATAGAGGGCACATCAACAATCGTCTGGTGGGATTCTGTGAATCCTCGGTCCTCTCCGAGTAGCTTAACGCCGTGATCATGTAGAGCTCTGGCGAGCACCTTACTGTTTCGAATCACTTGGCGAGCGTATTGCTTTCCGAATCTCTTCATCTCGGAGAGAGCGACGTACAATGCTGCAATTCGATTCCAGTGAGCGTTATCGAGCAACGCAGGATGAACTGCCCTTCGAAGTTCGTCCTCGTGGTCATTCGCAAGGATGATACCTCCTTGGGGTCCGAAGAAACTCTTGTGAGTTGAACCGATCAGGACACTCGCTCCTTCTCGAAGCGGGTCTTGAAAACAGCTGCCAGCGATAAGTCCTAGCACGTGAGACCCATCGTATAGAATCTCAGCTCCAGTTCGAGAGCAAACTCCAGTAAGTTCCCTCACTGGATGGGGAAACAGAAACAAGCTAGCCCCAAAGACAACCAGACTAGGTTCTTGTTGTTCTATCATCCGGGCTGATTTCTCAGTGTCAATGTTGTACGCCTGTCTCTTGAAGGGGAATTCCAACACTTCGAGTCCATAGATGCTCGGATAACCGTTTTGCGAAATGCCTGGGTATCCCCCATTGTCTTTCCCGACTACGATGATCTTGTCCCCGTGTTGAGCCAACGCACTCAAAGCGATCATGTCAGTTGTGTGCCCTGAGATCGGCCGAACATCTGCATACTTTGCCCTGAAGACCCGTTTGGCTAAGTCTTCGGTTTCTGCCTGTATGTCATCGATGTAACGTGTTCCCATGTAGAATCGTTCCGGCGATGTGTACCGGTTCGAGAGATCGCAGCCGAGTACATGGCGAACAGCGTGGCTGGCGATGTTTTCTGAAGGAAGAAAGTTAAGACAATTCTGCAGGCGCCATTTCTCATGAGCAAGCAGCAACTTGGCAAGGGCGCTAGGTATTTTGTACCCCCCTGCAAATCGTCCTTGCTTCACGTCAAAGTCTCCGTTGGCCAGCGGAATCGGTAAGACGTGTGGGCGGTGCGTGGAGCTTGAGGGAACATTCTTGAAAACGGAATTCGATATCGCCTGAGAAGATGTTCCAGCAATCCATCATGCTGGAAAGGAGTCTGGAGTAGGTGTTGAATTGTCGTTCGGGGCAATTCAAGCTCCGACTCCAGACTTCCGTCCACAAAAGCCCTTACGTGCCATTCCAAATCATCTCCCAGCCCACGTGCATACCCAAACACTTGCCCCTTCTTCCAGATCTGGAAGATCCCTACGTTCATGAAGCCTTCTACCACTAACAGTTTTCTCACATTCTCTACGTGAAGAGGCGAAATGGATAACAAATCTACTCGCAAAGGCGTTCTTAGGAGCTCGAATTCTTCTGTTTCCTACACTCTTCTTCCACGGCGACCGCCAGGTCTCCGAGTGCCATCATGAGGTACCGGGGTTACGTCCTCAATTCTCCCAATTCTGAAGCCCGCACGGGCGAGCATCCTGATCGCGGCTTGAGCTCCTGGACCGGGGGTTCTTGCTTTATGACCTCCCGGGGCCCGTACTCTAATGTGAAGAGAGGTAATCCCTCTATCTTTGGCCGTCCGTGCGGCGGCTGCTGCAGCTTGCATAGCCGCGTATGGTGAACCCTGGAGGCGGTCCGCCTTTACGTGTTGCCCACCAGTACTTATGGAGATAGTCTCCGCACCGCTTAAGTCGGTTATGTGAACTAAGGTATTATTGAAGGATGAGTAGATGTTCGCAATGCCCCAGCGTTGAGACAACTTCTTCTCAGACATTCCCTCGATCCTCTGGAAGTATTCGAAGACTGGCAAAAGTTTCTTCGTTATATTTAACCTTCCTCGAACAATACTTACATCTGATTGCGGAGTCATCGGTCCAATGGATATGTTTCATGTTAGGCAGGCATCAGATGGCGACTTCGATGAGATATGCGCCATCGAAGATGCTTCATTCTCATCGCCTTACCCGCATCACTTGGTTCAAAGACTACTCCGCGAGCACTCAGAGAGTTTCTTCGTGGCCTGTGACGAATCAGGTAAACCGGTGGGCTACTGCGTCTCGGATCTTGACGCAAAATCCGCTCACGTGGTCTCGATGGCGGTCTTGCCCAGTCACCGCAGGAGAGGAATCGCAAGCGCTTTCCTCGAAAATATCATCAGTCAGGCAGTCGTGCTGGGAATCGAAGAGATACAGCTCGAAGTGAGCTTGAAGAATAAGGAAGCGGTCTCGCTTTACAGGAAGTTCGGGTTTGTGGAGTTAGGAGTTGTTTCAAGGTACTACCCAGATGGTTCAGGAGCGCTTAGAATGCAATTGTTGCTTCCCAATCCAACACCCAGACCCGTCGCGCGTGAAGAAGGGTGAATGCTCCTATGAAATGCCGCTTTTACCTTCTTGACATAAACGAGGGACGATGGGATAGCAAACCGAGTGTTCAGCTATGGGGCTTGGACCAGAAGAACAGGCGCGTTGTGATTGTGGCTACTCAAATAGCTCCCTACTTCTACTTTCTCCCGGACGAAAAGGATGACCCGGCTCCTATCCGAGAGAAGTTGCTGAGCGACAAGTCGACGTTTCCAAAGATCTTGAGCGCTGACATCGAAACCAAGAAGCTTCTGGGCCGTCTGCGCACGGTGCTTAGAATAACCTGTTCAGATTCTGAGGTGGTGTCAGACTACGCTAAGAAAACTCGTAAGGCTGTTGGAAGAGGAGAGAGTTTTGAAGACGACCTCAGACTTTCACTTCGCTACATCATAGACCTCATGTTAACGCCGTGCGGCTGGCACGAGTTGGACGTTGAAATCAAGAAGTTCGATGGAGTCAATGTCGATCAGGCATACGAGGCCGAGACAGCACCGAGATCAGTGGAAGATGAAGACACGCCGGACCTCCGAATTCTCGCTTTCAATGTGCTGGCAGTTGCGGAAAGAGGTTCGGCTAAGGCAGAGAGAGATCCGATCAAGGC
>Ga0209314_10000680_pt1 | contig 15262 bp, 16 predicted proteins | sample I19B2metaG_FD_184146 | JGI IMG/M metagenome (GOLD analysis project Ga0209314, IMG submission 184146) | Lake sediment bacterial and archeal communities from Gulf of Boni, Indonesia to study Microbial Dark Matter (Phase II) - ​I19B2 metaG... | ecosystem: Environmental > Aquatic > Freshwater >...
TCCCGGGCCTGCTTGCCGATTTCCTTCAGCATGCGCCCGGACTGGCCGATGAGGATGCCCCTCTGGGAATCGCGCTCGACGAAGACGTTGGCCTTGACGTAGACCAGCCCGTCCGGCCTCTCCTGCATCTCCTCCACCACTACGGCCACGGAATGGGGAACCTCGTCGCGGGTCAGGTTGAGGATCTTCTCACGAACCAACTCGGCCAGCAACTGGGCCTCGGGCTGGTCACTGACCGTATCGTCCGGATAGTACTGCGGCCCCTCCGGCAGCAGCGGTCGGATGCATCCCATCAGAGCGTCCAGGTTGGCTCCGGTGGTGGCCGAAATGGGCACCACCTCCGTGTAGTCGTGAAGCTGACTGTACGTTGCGACGGCCGCCAGCAGGTGGTCCTTGGTCACCAGGTCCAGCTTGTTGACCGCCAGGATGGCGGGCGTTCCCGCCTCCTTCAGTTGGCCGGCGATGGCCCGGTCGCCTTCGCCCACGGGGGCCGTGGCCTCCACTACGTGCAGGACCACGTCCACCTCCGTCAGGGTTCGAGCCGCCACCCGCACCATCATCTCGCCCAGCCGGTGCTTCGGCTTGTGAATGCCGGGGGTGTCGATGAACACCACCTGGTGGTCAGCCCCGGTGACCACGGCCAGAATGCGGTTGCGCGTGGTCTGGGGCTTGTCGGACATGATGGCCACCTTCTGCCCCACCAGGCGGTTGAGCAGCGTGGACTTGCCTACGTTCGGCCTGCCGATGATGGCCGCAAACCCAGAGTGATAGGCCATACCCTAGCGTCCCTGCCCTTGCTGCAGCTCGTCCGTCGTGAAGGCTCCCGGCAGCAGGTCGCGGCTGGAGGTCACCATGACGTCGCCCTTCAGGTTGCCGATGATGACCCGGGCCTGCGGCGCCAGCTCCACCATCACCTGGCGGCAGGCGCCGCAGGGCGTGGTCAGGGCCTCCGTGTCTGCCACCACGGCCATGGCGGCGATGTTCCTATCACCCATGGCCGCAGCGGTGAAGAGGGCGGTGCGTTCGGCGCAGTTGGTCAGTCCGAAGGAAGCGTTCTCGATATTGCAGCCCCGCACAATGCGGCCGGACCCGGTCACCAGAGCCGCGCCGACGCGAAATCGGGAATAGGGGACATAGGCCTGCTCACGGGCGGCCTCGGCTTCCGTCAGCAACATGCGGTCCTGTTCAGAAAGCTCCTCGCGCTTCATGCGGCTATCCTCCCGATTGGTGTGACGGTAACGTGGAAGCACGCCTCAGTCCCGCGTCGGCCCTTCCGAACCAGGCGCCGCTTCCAGCACGGCGTCTGGCCCCGCCAGGGCGTCCGGCACCACCACGCCGCCGGAGATGACCAGCTTGAGGCCATCCTCCACGCTGATGTCCAGCAGTCGCACCTCGGACTTGGGGAGGACCAGCAGGAACCCTGACGTGGGGTTCGGCGTGGTCGGCAGAAAGACGTTGTAGTAGGTCTCACCCTGGGTCAGCCCCACGGGCCCGCCCGCCACCTCGCCGGTTATGAAGCCTATGCCCCAGGATCCCCGGCGCGGGTACTCGATGAGAGCGACACGTTTAAAGGCACTCTGATCCTTCTGCAGGAAGGCGTCCGTAAGCTGCCGCATGGTGGCGTAGACCGAGCGCACCAGCGGCAGCTTCTGCAGCCATCCTTCCAGGTAGGCGAGCACGCGCCGGCCCAGCAGGTTGGTGGCCAGCACTCCCGTCAGAAGAATGACGATCAGGGTGACCAGCAGCCCGATGCCGGGTACCCGAAACCCGAATTGCCGGTTGATGAAGTCGTCCATGGGAGCGCCGAAAAGGCCATCTACGGTGAAGAAGACCCAGCGCAGCACCAGGTAGGTGACCGCCGCAGGAGTGATGGCGATGAGTCCGGCCAGAAAGAACGTCTGCAGGCGCTTCATGATTAGCGTGGTTCACCCTTTCCATTGCGGGGCCCAGCCCAGGGCCAGATGAGCCCCAGGGCGCCGGCCAGACTGACGCTCAGCGCCGCCAGCAGCAGCAAGCTGATCACCGGATGGGCCAGCAGCCGTGCCGGCCACCCGGGCAAGGACGGAAGAAGCTGTGGCAGGAGCACCAGAACGGCCACCATCAGAGACTGGGCCACCGCCATGAGCACGGCCCCGGCGGCCACGTGTTTGGCAAAGCGGGCCAGCGGTTGCACCTGCGGCGAGGCCAGGTCCACCGCCGCCTCCACCGCGCTGTTGGTCACCTCGGCCCCCAGCACCAGAAAGACGGAGGTGAGCAGCCAGAGCCAGCCTGTGCGGTCGAGTTGCAGCAGGAAGCCGGCCGTAACCGTCAGGGTGGCCAGGGCCACTTGCCAGCGCAGGTTGTGTTCGGCCCGATAGGCCAGCCCCAGGCCGTTAAAGGCCTCGGCCAATCGCTGCGGAAAGTCGCGGCACCCCGACGGACCACGCTGCCTGGCGATCATGGCCTGCTCGCATCGCCCCGGCCCAGTCCGAGAGGCGTGAGAGCCTCCTCCGTGCGCCGCATCATATCGGCCTCTTCCTGGGGCGTCCCGTGGTCGTAGCCCAGCAGATGCAGGGTGCCGTGCACCGCCAGGAAGGATGCTTCGCGCTCCAGCCCGTGGCCATACTCCTCAGCCTGCTGGACCGCCCGGGGCAGCGAGATGACCACATCGCCCAGGAGCGTGTCCTGAGGGCCGCCGGTCACCGCGGGCTCACCCTCTCCGGCCTCCTCCTGCAGAGCGAAGGAGAGCACGTCGGTGGGCCTGTCCACACCGCGGTACTGGCTATTGAGGCCCTGAATGGCCTCATCGTCCACCAGGGTGACGTCCACCTGGGAAGAGCCGTGGCCCTCCTGCTGGAGCACGGATTCCACCGCCCGCTCTATCAGGCCCAGGAGGGGCTCCGGGGCGGGCACCCGGTCCTGATCGTTAACCACGTTTGCTGGCATCGCTGCCTCTCCTCCGCTCCAGGGCCGCCAGTTCCTTCTCGGTCTCCGGGTACTGAATGCGGGTATGGTATACACCCGCCAGCACACGGACAAAGGTCTCGGCGATGGTGTCCAGATCCTTCAGGGTCAGGTCGGATTGGTCGAGCTGACCGTCATTCAGCCGGTCGCGAATGATCTTCCGCACCAGGCTCTCGATTTTCTCCATGTCCGCCGTCTTCAGGGAGCGCACCGCCGCCTCGGTAGAGTCCGCCAGCATCAGGATGGCGGTCTCCTTGGACTGCGGCCGCGGTCCTTCGTAGCGGAAGTCCTTCTCCAGGACCTGCTCCATGCCGGCGTTCTCGGTGGCCCGGTTGTAGAAGTACGAGATCAGCGTGGTTCCATGGTGCTCGGGAATGAACTTGATGATTTCGGTGGGCAGCCGGGCCTGCCTGGCCATCTCCACCCCGTCGCGGACATGGCTGGAGATGATCAGGGCCGACAGGTGGGGGGATAGCTGGTCATGGGGATTCTCCCCGCCGAATTGGTTATCGATGAAGAAGTAGGGGCGCTTCGATTTACCGATGTCGTGGTAGTAGGCGCCGACGCGGGTCAGCAGGGCGTCGCCCCCCACGGCCTCCACCGCCGCCTCCGCCAGATTGGCCACCATCAGCGTGTGGTGGTAGGTGCCCGGCGCCTCCACCAAAAGCTTCCGCAGCAGTGGGTGGTTGGGGTTGGCCAGCTCCAGAAGCTTGATCGGCGTGACCACACCGAAGAAGGTTTCAAAGAAGGGCAGCGAACCGATGGTCAGAACGCTGGAAAGCAGGCCGTTGCCGAAACCCCAGAGGGGGTTGTACCAGGTGGTCAGGCTGGTCAGGGGCGAACCGCTGGAGAAGGTGAAGGCTAGGGCCGTCAGAGCCGAGGCCCCGCCGGCCAGGACGCCGGCCCGCATCAGGTCGGAGCGCTGGGAGACGCGGCTCAGGCTGTAGACGCCCACCAGGGCGCTGATCAGCGTGGCCAGAAGGACCGAAGGGTCGGCCTGTGCCGCCACACCGTAAAGCACGGACAGAGCGACGCCATAGATTAGGGCCAGCCGCGACTCCAGCAGCACCGTCACCAGCATGGTGGCCGCGGGGATGGGCGCCAGGTAGGGCGAGAGGGTCAAGGCCAGGCCGATGAGCAAGGCCACCAGGGCGTTGAGGCCCAGCAGAACGATGCGGCTTTCGCTCTCCCACACGTCCCGGCGGAACTGGTAGAGGTACACCGCCACCAGGGCCATGGCCAGGGCGGTGATCAGGGCGCTGGAAATCAACTGACGCCAGGGCGGACCGGACTGAAGCAGGCCCAGGTCGCGCAGCAGCGTAATCTGCTCCGGCGTCACCTGCTTATACTGCTCCACCACAGCCTCGCCTTTCAGCACGATGACCGGCAGCACGCTCTCCGCCGCCGCCTGCCGGGCCCGGACCGTAGCCGTCTCGTCGTAGCGCATGTTGGGCCGGATTACCGACCTGGCCGCCTCCGTGACGAAGACCTGGAGGTCTTTGCTCAGCCTCAGGACGCGAACTTCCGCCTCCAGGGCGGAGCGCTGGGCCGTTGCTTCCTCCTCCGTGCGAATGCGGCCGGTCAGGGTGCGTTGAACGATGTCCCGGGCCTTGCCCTCGGCTCTGCTCAAAACCGCATCGTCGACCTTGACCAGGGTCAGGTAGACGGAATCCGGCAGGGTCAGGGGCAGGTCGTTCTTCAGTTGTGCCGCCCGCTGGGCGTCGGGAGCCTCGGAGTCTCTTGCCGCCTGCACCTTGAGAAACAGCGCGGTCAGGTCTTGCTGGGCCTGGGCCGACACCTCAGGATCGATCACGTAGACATCCTGAACGCCGGCCGCCGCCTCCTGCCGCTTGCGCTCCGTGGCAACGCGGTTGACGACGTCCCGCGTCGCCGGGATGGTGCGCGTGGCCACCTGCCCCTCCTGGATGTCCAGGCCGCGCGAACCCGAACCCCCGTATACGGAGAAGGTGAGGGCCAGGAAAAAAAGGACAGCCCAAGCCACCCGCCGCGAGGGCGCGTTCGCCTCCGGCAGCCTGGGAAAGGCCTGGTGCAGCTTGTTCAGCCAGCTGTCCCAAAACTCCATCGATTACGTGTTTCCTTCCTCCGGTGCTCGACCTTCACCCTCGCGCCCGTAGCGGTCATAGGCCTGGATGATGCGCGCTACCAACTCCTGCCGCACCACGTCCTGGTCAGTAAGATAGACGAAGCTGACCCCGTCCGTGTCACGCAGGATCCGGCGGGCGTCGTCCAGCCCGGAGCGGCTGCCGTGCGGCAGGTCCACCTGGGTGATGTCGCCGGTCACCACCGCCTTCGAGCCAAAGCCCAGGCGCGTCAGAAACATCTTCATCTGTTCCGGGGTGGTATTCTGCGCCTCATCCAAAATGATGAAGGCGTCATCCAGGGTTCGGCCGCGCATGTAGGCCAGGGGGGCCACCTCGATGAGCCCCTTCTCGGAGTAGCGTTCCGAAGTCTCCATGCCCAGGATGTCGAAGAGGGCGTCATGCAAGGGGCGCAGGTAGGGATTTACCTTCTCCTGCAGGTCGCCGGGCAGAAACCCCAACTTCTCTCCGGCCTCCACGGCCGGACGGGTCAGAACGATGCGGTTGACCTCCCGGTTCTTGAAAGCCAGCACAGCCATGGCCATGGCCAGATAGGTCTTGCCGGTGCCGGCGGGGCCGATGCCGAAGGTCACGCCGCTGGTGCGCATAGCATCCACGTACGCCTTCTGGCCCAGGGTCTTGGGCTTGATTGGCTTGCCGCGCACGGTGACGGTAACTACATCGCTGAACAGTTCCTGCAGGTTGACGGGTTCGCCGTTGCGCGCCAGGCGAACGGCGTACCGGAACTCCTTATCCGACAGGGTGCTGCCGCTGCGAATCAGGTCCAGCAACTGGCGGAACAGGCCCGTCACCTTCGCCACGTCAGGTGCCGGGCCTACCACAGCGACTTCATTGCCCCGGGGGATGAGCCTTACCCCCAGGTTTTCCTCTACCAGCCTTAAATGAACGTCCTGCTGGCCGAACAGGGCCAACGCCTCGGCGTTGTCGGCCACGGTCAGGCGCTCTTCCACTTCTCCGGGTTGAGCCAAAGGGTGAACCGACCTCCTGCAGTTGAAGTAGCGTGATCAGGGCGTCGCCGTTGGGGCCGGCTGCGGCCTCGCCTCCGCCGGTCGGGGAACGGCAATGTCCTCCTGGATGGTCACCAGAAAGCGTATCCCCATGCCCTGAGCAGTTTGCCACACCACCTGCCTGGACACACCCTGAATCTCGGCCCGCGGCGCCAGCCCCTGACGGACCGCCTCCACGACCGCCGCCTCGGCGGCCTGGGTCGCACGCTCCGGCGAGAGCCGCGCAGGTTCTACATCCATGCCGGTAAATGTCGTTTCTACCCATTCGACGGGTCCACCGAGAATCCTGCCCGTGAGCAGGGGCCAGACCCGCCGGTCCACCTGGTAGCTGCCCGTATCGACGGACCGCCCGGGCATTATTATGTCCCGTCGACCCCACTTCAACTCGTAGCGCGTCACCCTCCTACCGTTGGGACGGCGCACCTGCTGAAGCAGGGGCACCTCCACATACACGTCGCGCCAGGTCTCGGCCTTGACCAGGCCGCGGGCCCTCACCGGCACGGCTTCGTCCGGCCGCAGCTCCAGGGCGCCGCGGCCGACCCCCGGCGCCAGCAGGCCGCGAACCAGCACCTGTCCGGCCTCGACCAGATCCCCTTCCCCGACCTCGGGCAAGCCCATGTAAACCGCCAGGGTCTTCACCCGACCCGGGCGGAGGGCCACCAGGTCGGCCGGGTCGTGCTGCCCCCGGTCGGGAGGCGGCAGGGTGCGCTCCACGACCTGGATGATGGCGCGGGTTCCCACGAAGCGGATCAACACCGCTGATGTCTCACCCAGTTGCGCCCGCAGGGATCGTTCGAGGGCGTCCACGTCCACACCCGCCCTATAGGTGCCGGGCCGGAGCCCCAGTGCGGCGGCGGCCTCACGGACCTGGGCCGGTTGCAGCTCCTTCGTGCCGCGGACCTCAACAAACCAGACAAACTGGGAAGCGGCGTAGGCAGTAAGGAGAAAGGCGAGGACGCCGGCCAAGAGCACCTTGCGACGCCTGGCTCGGCCCCAGAGGAAGGGCAACCCCCAGCGCCGGCGTACCCGCACCCGCGTGCGGGTCTGACGGGCCAGGGGGCGCAGGCGAAAGAAGTCCCGCACCGCCATGTGAGCCTGAATGCGGCCCCGCCGCCAGCGGATTTCCCACAGACCGATACCGCGTGTCATGCAGAGATTAATGAACCGCTCTACGGTCGGCCCGGAAGCCTCGATGGTGACCACGCCGGTCAGGTAGCGGCCCAGGTCGGTCAGCGGCATGGCCTCGCGCCCCCGTTCATTCTTCCAGCAGCAGAGCCCGAATCCGGCCCAGCACCATGATCTCCTCGACGTTAATGATGCCGATCTCCAGTTCCTCTCCCTCTATGGCCACCTGGCCACGCGTCACCCCCACCGCCACGCGGTTCGGAGTGTACTCAATCAACCCCCGGTGGTTCTCGACGATGACCTGCAGCCCCCCCACCAGCAGGATGCGCGGCAGGTCCAGGGTGACGTCCTGGGGCAGGTCGAAGAGGTCGGTGAGACGGCGCTTCAACTGATACCTGTCCTGCTTGCCCGATGGCCCGTCCATGGCGCACTCCTCCCGGAGATGTCTATGCCGCCGCCGGCAGGGCCATGCGGCGGGCCCGGCGCCGGGGAGGGTTCCACCGGGTCCCGGCGAATGTTCCAAAAGAGGGAGGGACTTCCACGTGCCTAAATCCCGCGTCCTGATCGCCGGGCTGCTCGGCCTGGTGCTGGTCTCCCTGATCTTCCTCGCCGCCCCCAGGGCCCGCGGCACGATGGGGAAGGTGAGTGAGCCGCCGCGCCCTGACACCGACACCGTCTTCTATCTGGATGAGGCCCTGCAGTCCGATGCCGACCGCATGCTGGCCGCCTACCACGCGCCGGCGGGCACCACCCTCAAGGTGGAGCGGAAGGCCGGTGACGCGGCCGTTGCGGCTGTCAAATCCGGGGCCGCAGATCTGGCGCTCACCCTGGTCAGGCCGGATACCCCAGGCCTCACCGGTCGACCGGTTCTCTACCGGCCACAGGTTCTGGCCGCCCCCTGGCTGAGCCCGGTTCGGGACGTCCCCCTGGACGAGGCGCGGCAACTGGCCGCCACCTCCGTGACGGACAAGAGTCCGGGGCTCCTATCGGGAGGACCCTCGGCCTTCACGCCCAGCCTACAGCCCGTCTGCGTGGACGGCGTGCTTCCCAGCCTGAGCAACATCCGTCAGGGCCGCTACCCTCTCTCTCAGCCGATCTATCTGGTGTCCCGGGACGATGCCGCGCCTTCGGCCGGCGCCGCCAGCCTGGCGGATTGGCTCAGCCGGCCCGAGGCCTCGGACGCCTTCCTGGCCGCTTCCCCCCAGGCCACGCTGACTGTCTTTGGCGACATCATGCTGGCCCGCGGCGTGGACGGTCAGATCGGCAAGTACGGCGTGGACTGGCCGTTTGAGCAGGTCTCGGGCCGCACCGCGGCCGGTGACATCACCTTTGCCAACCTGGAGGCCCCTTTCGGCACCACGGGCACGCCCCTTCCCCGCAAGCTCATCTGGTTCCGCGCCCGCCCGGAAGCGGCCGCCGCGCTGCCCAAGGCCGGTGTCGATGTGGTCACGCTGGCCAACAACCACATCCTGGACTACGACACGCCCAACTTCCTGGAGACCTTGGACCTGCTCGACAAGACCGGGGTCAAACACGTGGGCGGGGGACGCACCCTAACGGAGGCGCGCCAGCCGGTAATCATGGAGGTCAACGGCATCCGCGTCGCCTTCCTCGGCTACAGCGGCTTCGCCGACATCTTCTGGGACTACAAGTACCCGCGGCGCTTTACCGCCACGGACGACACCCCCGGCAAGCCGGCCGTCCCCGGCGTCGCTCCGGTTCGCCTGGACCTCATCCAAGAGGACATAGCCGCGGCGCGCAAGCAGGCTGACGTCGTGGCCGTGGCCTATCACTGGGGCTGGGAGTACACCAACGTGCCGGGGCCCGACATGGTGGCCCTGGCCCACGCCTCCGTGGACGCCGGCGCCGACCTGGTCCTGGGCTTTCACCCCCACGCCGTGCAGGGCTTGGAGCGCTATAAGAACGGCTTCATCGCCTACAGCCTGGGCAACTTTGTCATGGACCAGAAGCGCGACATCACCCGCGAGAGCATGATCCTTGAGTTCCTGCTGCAGAAGGACGGCGTGCGGACCGTCAACGTCGTCCCGGTGATGATTCAGAACTACCGGCCTCACCTGGCAACGGGCGCCGAGGGGGAGAACCTCTGGGCCAAGCTTCGCCGCATCTCCGGCCAGATTCCGGCCCCCGCCGGCATGGTGGACGCCTCTGGACCCAAGGCCCTGACCCCGTCTCCGAAGCCGGCTAAAGCCCCAGCCGTTCCCGCCACTGTAACGCCCTGAACGCATCTGCCTGAATCAAAGAGGCGGAGGCCCCCTTGGGGACCTCCGCCTTTCGGTTGCAGCCATTCAGTTGAGCCTGCGTCGGCTTCGGCGCGCCCGGCAGGGCCCGAGAACCTCCGCCAGAACCACACCCCGGGCCAGGTCCTCCTGACTCAAAGCCCAGTCCTCGGCGGCGCGGGCGAGCGCCGGCTCCGGCGCCTCGGCCTCAGCGGCCGGCGCCAAAGCCGGCCCGGTGTCCATGAGGCTCCGACCCTCCGGGTCGTCCGCCCCCTGGCGGCCCTCCAGATCTTGTTCGCCCTGCAGGCCTTCCAGGTCGGTCGCTCCCTGCATGCCCTCGTCGGCAGGCAGGCCGCTGTCGAACCCGCCCCTGGGTGCGCCGCTGTCGAACTCGCCCTCGAAGTCGTCCTGTACCCGGCGCGGCGCCGGTGCCATCCACTCCGGAGGCCGCTGCGCCGGCCGCTCGGGCGGCCGGCCAGGCTCCTGCGGCCAGCCGCGGCGCGGCCAGTTGCTGGGAGGCGTGCTGCGCCGGAGGCCGGATAGCATGGCCACAAAGGCAAAGATCATCAAATAGAAGAGTATCGATCCCAAATGCATCCCTCCCGCCGTCAGGCCCCGGCCGGATTACTTGGTCGGAGCGCCGCCGGGCGCGTCGGTGGTCCGCTGCGAACCGCCGCCGATGGTTTGCCGCATGCCGGTGTCCGCCTGGATGTTGAGCATGTTGTAGTAGTCCATGACGCCCAGCTTGCCGTCCTTGAGGGCGACGGCCATGGCCTCGGGCACCTGGGCTTCGGCCTCCACGACCTTGGCCCGCATCTCCTGGACGCGTGCCTTCATCTCCTGCTCGGTAGCCACGGCGGCGGCGCGGCGCTCCTCAGCCTTGGCCTGAGCCACCCGCTTCTCCGCCTCGGCCTGGTCGGCCATCAGGCGGGCGCCGATGTTGGCGCCGACGTCCACGTCGGCGATGTCGATGGACACAATCTCGAAGGCAGTTCCGGCGTCGAGGCCCTTGGACAGGACCGTGCGGGAGATGGAGTCCGGGTTCTCCAGCACGTTCTTGTGGCTGACGGCCGAGCCAATGGTGGTCACAATACCCTCGCCGACGCGGGCGATGATGGTCTCCTCGCCGGCGCCGCCCACCAGGCGGTCGATGTTGGCACGCACGGTAACGCGTGCCTTGGCCTTGAGTTCGATGCCGTCCTGGGCCACGCCCGCCACCACCGGGGTCTCGATGACCCGCGGGTTGACGCTCATCTGCACGGCCTGGAGCACGTCGCGGCCGGCCAGATCAATGGCCGCGGCCCTCTCGAATTCCAGCGGAATGGCGGCGCGGTGTGCGGCAATCAGGGCGTTGACCACGCGGTCCACGTTGCCACCTGCCAGATAATGGGCCTCCAGCTTGTTGGCGTCTACGTCAATACCGGCCTTCACTGCCTTGATCAGGGGGTTGATGATCTTGGACGGCGGCACGCGGCGCAGCCGCATGCCCACCAGCGTGAGGATGCCGACGCGCACATTTGCGGCCAGGGCTGAGATCCAGAGCCCCAGCGGGACGAACGACAGGAATACCGACAGGGCCACAAAGGCAAGGGCCAGTACCACCAAAAGGGTAATCAAAGAGTCCATGCGTTTCCCTCCACCCTACCTGAATCAAACCTGGGACTGAGGCCGGTCTGCGGCCTCCACGACCACGCGCAGCCCCTCAACCTTGATGACCAACACGTCCGTGCCGGCAGGGACGAACTCCCCCTCCGTCACCACGTCCACGCGGCGCCCCTCGATCTCCGCAGCACCAGCCGGCCGCAGCAGGGTCAGGGCCCGGCCGCGCTTCCCCACCAGGTAGGCCTGGTCGGGGGGAGCGACGAAACCCTGGTCCGTGCTGAGCCTGGTGCCCAAGGCCAGGCGCCGCCAATAGCCCCGGCGCACGGCAAACCGGCCGAGTATAAAGGCCAGGGGTGGCGCCAGCACCAGGGCGATACCCAGGGCGCGAACCGCATCCTGAACGCTGGCCCCCACGGCCATGATGCCCGCGGCCAGGAAGAGCAGGCCCGCGAAGCCAAAGACCCCGAAGCCCGGAATGCCGGCCTCGACAAGCAGGAAGACGACGCCGATGACGATCAGCAGAACAGGGAGCCAGGCGGAAAACTGGCCCGCCAGGTCCTGCCCCAGCCAGGCGCCGACCCCTATGAGCACGGCCGCCAGCACCAGACCGAGGAAGAGCAGCAGGCCGAGGTCAACCACGCCCCGCTCCGACTTCCAGGGAGACATGACGCGCCTCCTTCCCTTACGTTGCGTTCCTCTCGCTACTACGGGGACTTTGGAGGCTTTGTTTCCGGGAAAGGTGCCTGCAGGCTCTATTCTTCCACCCCGAAAAAAAAGGGGGCACCCGCCCTGCAGGTGCCCCTCGTTTTCAGGATAGCAGTTCCCTGACGATCTGGTTCACCAGCTTGCCGTCGGCCCGTCCCTTGACCCGGGGCATCAACTGGCCCATGACCTTGCCCATTTCCTTCTGCGAGGTGGCGCCAACCTGGGCGACGACCTCCTTGATCACCTGCCTGAGGTCCTCCTCCGACATCTGCTGGGGCAGGTAGTCCATGAGGATGTCGACCTCGCCCTGCAGCTTGGCTGTGTACTCGGGGCCGGCCTTCTCGCCGAACTCTGCCATGGCGTCCTTGCGCTGCTTCACCTCGCGGGCCAGGACCTCAATGACTTCTTCGTCAGTGAGTTCGTGCCGCTTGTCAATTTCTGCATTCTTTATGGCGGCACGGGCCAGCCGGATGACCGACAGGCGCTCCTTGCCTTCCTCCTTGGCCTTCATGGCCGTCTTCATGTCCTCGTTGAGGCGTTCCTTCAGAGTCACGGACGACACCTCCTGAATACACCTTCGGCCCTACCGGACCGCGTCCGGCAGGGCCGATAAGGGCTTAGTCGCGATACTTCCGCTTTCTAGCCGCCTCCGACTTCTTCTTGCGGCGGACGCTGGGCTTTTCATAATGCTCACGCTTTCTGACCTCAGCCAGAACGCCGGCCTTCTGGACCTGGCGCTTGAAGCGACGGAGGGCACTCTCCAGGGTTTCATTCTTGCCAATCTTGATCTCAGACATACCTGATCCCTCCCTCCCGTCCAAGGTCGGGGAAGACACACCCACCATTATAGCGGGAGACGATGTTTATGTCCACCGTGTCTACAATGGCGGCGAGCCGAGCTTTTCTAGCCAGGAGGCCAGCCAAAGCCGCGCCCGCCCAAAAGGTGGAAGTGCAGGTGAGGCACCGTCTGACCGGCATTCTCCCCGGTATTGGCCACCACCCGGTACCCCTGGGTCTTAAGACCCTCCTGCTCCGCAAGGTGTGCGAGCACGTTCAGGATATGACCACCGAGGGCCTGCCGTTCCGGGCTCAGGTCGTTGAGATCAGACAGATGCTCCTTGGGCACCACCAGCACGTGCACCGGGGCCTGCGGGTTGATGTCCCGAAAGGCCAGGACGCGGTCGTCTTCGTACACCTTGGTGCTGGGAATCTCACCCTGAGCAATGCGGCAAAAGAGGCAGCTCATCTGGTCGCCTCCGGGAATGGAGCCAACTATTGTTACATGAGAGGCTCCTCAAGCTTTGGACAAATTATTCTCCCAGGCGAGGGCAAATTCCTGTTGCTTTTCAAAGCGCCCTACTACCTTATTAAGGCTCGCCCAAAGCCGCTACCGACGCGCGTTTTCGCATGCAAAGGGACCGGCCGTCCAGGCCGGTCCCCGCAGTAGTATGCTCTTCGTCCTACTCGTTGCGGAAGATGTTATTGGCCAGCTTGAGGTAGCCGCGCGTATTGGCGGACTGTGACCCTTCCACCAGGAAGGCGTTGTTGAAGCGCGGCAGCAGGTACTCGGACAGGGCCTGCCCGCCGCCGCCGGTGAGCAGGATGACGTCCATGGAACGGTAGTCCCACAGGGACTCCAGCTCGGTGATGATCTTGGCCGCCACGCGCTCGAAGGCCTCGCGCTTGATGTTCGAGATATCATAGGGCTTGCCGGCGATGCGGATCTGACCCTTGTTGATGATCTCGTCCAGCTCGTAGTTCTCCTTGTTGATCCGAAACTCTTCGCGCAGGCGGTCGGCAATCATGCCGTAGGCGCTGGAGAGGCCGGTGGGCGTAGAAGAGCTGAGGCGCTCAATATACTCCAGACCGTCCGAGACGGCGAAGTCCGAGGTCTTGAATCCGACGTCGACGATGCCCACGGTAAGGCGGGTCAGGTCGGTGTCGACCACGTTGCCGATGTTGTTCAGCACGCGATCATAGAGAGTGCCGAACGGCTGCGGCACCACCCGCACCTTTTCAATGCTGATGGTGCGCTCCTTCTCCTCGCCGCCGGACATGAAGCGGACGGTCTGCGAGCCGTGCAGGCTGTTCACCCAGGCGTCGCGGTAGCTGGAGTAATAAGCCGTGGGCAGGCCGGTGACGATGTTGAAGCTCTGCTGTTCCCACTGAGAGAAGAGGGCCAGTGTGGTGTAGAGCAGAACCCGGGTGTTCTTGTCCTCGACCCGGTTCTGGTCCAGGGACCGGGAGGCGATCTCCGACTGCCGGATGGCCAGCTCGCCGACAAAGTACTTGCGCCCCTCCAGCGTCACTACGAGGCTGTCGAGCCCCTGACTCTGCAGGGGACGGCTCAGCTCCGAGCGGTACTTCAGGTCGCGTCCGCTCCCCACAACGCTGGGGAAGACGTATTCCTTGTCACCGTCCGTCGCCTTGACGAAACCGTAGCCCAGGTCGATGCCGACGTTCTTGGTCACCACGCGGTGAAGCCTCCTTTAGAACAGCAATCCCGCTTCATTTCCGTCCTCTAACGTGCCTTGGTTTTACCTATTTCTGCATAATCCGCCAAGTTCCTTCTAGTTTGGCGCGGAATTTCAACGCCTCGGAGGTTCCGGGCAGGACGGTGCCCGCCAGAAAGAAAGAGGCGCCGTTTAGGCGCCTTTTTCCGGATTTTAAGCCCAGGGGTTCCCTGGGCTGCTGTTGGCGGGCCGGCCCGGTGTTCTAGACCTCGTACACGGTCGACGACCGCTGCCGGTCCTGGTAGCGCTCAATGGCCAGCTCGATCAGCCGGGTGATCAGATCGCGGTAGGAAAGGCCGGTAGCCTCCCAGAGCTTCGGGTACATGCTGATCTGGGTGAAGCCGGGGATGGTGTTGACCTCGTTGATGATCGGCCGGTTGTCCCGGCGGGTGACGAAGAAATCCACCCGGGCCATGCCGGCCAGGTCCAGGGCCTTGAAGGCCGCCACCGCCGTCTCCCGCACCTTCTGGGTGACTTCGGGCGGCAGCTCCGCCGGGATGATCAGGGCGGAGTCGCCGTCGATGTACTTGGCCTTATAGTCGTAGAACTCGTTGCAGGGCACGACCTCGCCGGGCACCGAGGCGATGGGGTCGTCGTTCCCCAGGACGCTGCACTCCACCTCGCGGCCGTCAATGAACTCCTCCACCAGGACCTTGCGGTCGTAGCGGCAGGCCAGATCCAGGGCGGCGGTCAGCTGTTGCCGGTTCTTAGCCTTGCTGACACCGACGCTGGAGCCGGCGTTGGCCGGCTTGACGAAGACCGGGTAGGGGAAACCGCCCTCCACCCTGGAGGCAACCGCCTCGGGAGTCCGCTCCCACTCGCTGCGAGTGACCACGACATAGCGGCTGACGGGCAGCCCGAAGCGCTCCCAGACCGCCTTGGCCATCGCCTTATCCATGCCCAGGGCCGAACCCAGCACACCGGCGCCGACGTAGGGCAGGCCGGCCATCTCCAGCAGGCCCTGGATGGTGCCGTCCTCGCCGAAGGTGCCGTGGAGCACGGGGAAGACC
>Ga0209314_10000682_pt1 | contig 15256 bp, 14 predicted proteins | sample I19B2metaG_FD_184146 | JGI IMG/M metagenome (GOLD analysis project Ga0209314, IMG submission 184146) | Lake sediment bacterial and archeal communities from Gulf of Boni, Indonesia to study Microbial Dark Matter (Phase II) - ​I19B2 metaG... | ecosystem: Environmental > Aquatic > Freshwater >...
GCCCAGTTGTCGCAGAATCTGCATCTGAAATCGCATCCAACGGTAGCAATAGACATTACAAGTGAGCCGGGATGAAAATGCGCAAGTGGTTTCTTCTCAATAGGGTCAACTATTGCGGAGCAAGCCTTTCCGTAGGCCAAGGAAACAAGTTTTCCACCGAGGTTTCTTCTAACCCTGCAAAATCCAACAGATCCTTCGGGGATGCTGCATCGTCTTCCACAAAGTTCGCATCTCACCTTATTGTCAGGCAATCTCTCATAAAGCATAGCTTCTCTATCTTTCAACTATTCTATCCCTCAAGTAGCTAGTACAAGTTCGCAATATGAGATTGAAGAATCGTAGAGATAATTCTATTGGAGTGCAAATTGAACATGCAAATTTTCGAACATATTAAATTGAAGACTACCATACCTTTTAACCGAAAGTGGTTTCGAATTGCCGCTAGTAGTAGCTGGCCCTACATCAGCCGATTTGGCTCGAGGTCTCGCTTCAGAACTGAAAGCTGAAGTAGTTCCTGTTCAGTCCAAGACATTTCCGGACGGAGAGTCGTACTTGAGGTTTGAGCGCGATTTGAGAGGAGAAGAAGTTGTCATCGTACAGTCCTCGTTTCCCGCCCAAAACAGAAGCTTAATCGAACTCTTCATTATGCTCGACTCAGCCAAGGATCTTGGCGCCGAGCGAGCAATAGCGGTCGTGCCATATCTTGCTTACGCCCGTCAAGACAAGAGATTCCGGTCTGGCGAAGGGATAAGCGTCAAGACGATTGTGAAGCTGATTGAAGCCTCAGGCGCAGACGCATTCCTAACAGTCGATGTACATGAGCCTGACATCATGAAATTCTTCCGTATACCTGCCATGAACTCGACAGCAATGCCAACGATCGGCAGGTATCTTGCAGCTCTGAATCTTAAGAAACCCCACGTCATTGCCCCAGACGAATTCGCAATCAACCTAGCTGAGTCTGTAGCGAAGGTTCTCAACGCCGATCACTCCTTCCTCCGAAAGCATCGCGATAAAGTATCTGGAGTTCCTAGGACAGAACTTAGGGAGATAGACGTCAAAGATCGGGATGCGGTGATAGTTGACGACATGATCTCCACGGGAGGAACTGTGATTAACGTGGTCAAGATGCTTAAGGAAGAAGGCGTGAACGAAATTTATGTAGCCTGTACGCATCCATTGTTGCTTGGAGAAGCCAAGCCTAATATCTTGTCGGCTGGAGTGAAGAAGATACTGGGAACAGACTCAGTCGCAAGCGATGTATCTGAAGTCTCGATCGCTTCAGTGCTAGCTGAGAGTTTGAGGAAACTCTTGTGAAAGAGAATCTTTTCTTTGTTGTCTCAGGCGAGCATCAGACGCTGCCCTCTTCAGAAGTAAAAGCTATTCTCGAAGCAGAGGGAATGCGCTATAGAGTGAGAAAGCAATCATTCAAGTTGCTAAGTCTAGAAGCTCCAGTGGAGGCTTTGGAGAAAGTCAATTCCAGAAGTTCAATGTGTGAGGGATGCGGGATAGAACTTTTCGAGTGCGGAGGCAATCTGGAAGAGATTCTGAGCAAGATCAATGAAACTGAGTTCTCTAGGGTAATAGCGCCGAATCAGAGCTTCGCTGTTAGAATCAAGAGAGCCGCGGGAACCTCTAGGGACCTACGGCGCGATGTTCTTGAACGAAAGATCGGCGAAGCCGTATTGAGGGCGACGAGAAATACACTCGTGAACTTGAGACAACCTGATAAGGTTTTCTTGGGCGTATTGAGTGACAGACGTTTCGTTTTTGGAATAATGACTCATACGAGGCAGCGTGGTTCCATCGCTGCGAGGAGGCCGAGAAGAAGACCAGTCTTCCATCCAGCGACGATGCCTCCCAAGTTGGCTAGGTGCATGGTAAACCTCGCAAGGCCGAAGCGTGGTGAACTGTTACTTGATCCGTTTTGTGGCGTAGGCGGAATACTGATTGAAGCTGGACTTGTGGGATGTCGAGTCGTCGGATGTGATGTCAAGCTGGAGATGTTGAAAGGCTGCTTGAGAAACCTAGAGTTCTTTAGAATCTCTCCAGTGGGAGTGGCAAGAGCAGACGCGAGAAATCTTCCCTTCGGTCCGGTGAATTGCATGGTCGCAGACCCCCCGTATGGAAAGAGCGCTTCGACAATGGGTTTGACGACTGCAAATCTGTTGAAGAGTTTCCTTCATAACGCTGGAGATAACCTTTTGGAGAATGGGTTTGTCTCCTTGGCGTCCCCGAAAACAGTGGGAGTGAGTGAATTTGGGAGAGATGCTGGTCTTGAGCTGGTCGAGAAGCACTACGTTTATGTTCATAGAAGCCTCACTCGTGAGATAGCTGTCTTCAGAAAGAGATAGACGAATGCGGTGTCATGTCGGTTGCAGGTGGTATTTCTAGGATCCGGCGGTACAATGCCGACAAAAGACCGGAATCTTCCAAGTGTCGCCGTAAGACGCGAGAACGAGGTGATTATGTTCGACTGTGGCGAAGGGACTCAGAAACAGATGGTTCTCTCAAAAATCGGATTCAACAAGAAAATGAAGATCTTCATCACTCATATGCATGGGGATCATGTGCTGGGACTGCCGGGAATGCTCCAATCCATGTCGCTACTCGGCCGTAGCAAAGAACTCGATGTCTACGGGCCTCAGGGAGTGAGAGATTTTATCGAGTCGGTCAACAGGACTGTGCGATTTCAACTAGTCTTCCCACTAAGGATACATGAAGTAGGCCCTAGCACAGTGCTAAATGAGCCCTACTACGAAATCAAAGTAGTAAGAGCAAATCATGTAGTCCCATGTTTGAGTTACGCTCTCGTTGAAAAACCGAAACCTGGAAGATTCAACCCGAAGAAAGCAGAGACTCTTGGGGTCCCCAAGGGCCCTTTATGGAAGAAGCTTCAACTCGGTCAATATGTGAAGATTGGAGGTAGAATTGTGAGATCGAGTGATGTCGTGGGTTCACCGAGACCGGGAGCGAAGCTAGTCTATGCTGTGGATACTAGACCTTGCTCAGCAGTTAGGAGACTTGCATCGAATGCCGACCTACTGATTCATGACGGATCTTTCGATGACTCTATGAGAGATAAGGCGAAGGAGTATGGCCATTCTACTGCGTCTGAAGCCGCGAACTTGGCCAGACAAGCAAGGGTGAAGCAACTCGTGTTGATGCACATAAGCGCTATGTACAGTAACCCGAGAGTTCTGCTACGTCAAGCTAGGAAAATCCATAGGAGGACTGTGATAGCATCAGATCTTATGGTTATAGAGGTTAAAGCGTCAGACTGACAGTTTCCTGATTTTGCTGAGACTTTCATCTACTTTCTCAATTGACTCTACGATTACTGAACCGTCGTAGCTTAGTCTCGAAAGCTTCGACGCTATCCTTTGCCAGTTGACAGTTCCATGTCCAATGGCGTTATGCTCGTCAGAACGACCGTGGTTGTCGTGGGCGTGAATATGGACAATCCTATGCCCCCATTTGTCGAGGAACTCGATTACTTGATTCGACGTGTTGGCATGCCCAATGTCAAAAGCTATGTCTGGCGCTTCACCTCGAAAGTCACTGTAGAATCTATCTAAATCACTTGCAGTCTTGATGAGGAAGGGAAACGGGTTAGGCATATTCTCCACAATGACTCGGGTTCCCAGATCCTCTCCTCTCCTTGACAGAATCTCAATCATTTCCAGATTAGATGTCCAATCTTTGCCAGGGTGGACGTAGCTTAACGCAGTATGCGCTCCTGGATGGCATATCCAAAACTCAGCTTCTAGAAGACTTGCATATTCGATCGATTTGAGCATGCGTTTCAGAAGAAGCTTTCGCAGGTCTGTGTTGAATGTCGCAATATTCATGTCGGCAAACGGGCAGTGAACAGTAAAACTCAATTCGAGTGATCTTCGCTCTTCATTCAAACGTTGCACTCTCCGCTTATCTAGCCTGAGGGTATCTTCATCGACCAGCTCCCAAGTACTCACATCAAGTTTCTCGATTGAATCGATGACAGTTTCAAAAGGTTTTCCGATCAAGAATAGTGAGGAGACGCCTATTTTCAATTTTCAGCCCACTGCGACGCTTCTTGGAGCAAGCCATTCAACCAAACCGATCGGATTCTCGCATCTTATCCTGACGGTAATCGGTCCGAGTGGAGATTCAGCGTTCGGCATTGAAAAGGAGATGTGACCCACGAAAGCGACCTGCTTATTCAGATGGAAAGTGATCATGTTGTTGGAGATGCCTGACATGAGAACCGATCTAGCGGCGTCTCGTATTCGGTCTTGTCTAAGCAGACTCTGTAGCGGGATTAACGCTTCTTTGCCATTTTCTCTCGCTCTTATTATTCTCACTTCTTCAGACGGGTTCTCAAGACTCATCGAACACTTTGGAAAAACCGTCTTGATAGCCTTCTCTACTTTCTCAGGGTCTTCTGTTGGATATATGAGAGCTTCAGCCTCTATCTCTACGTCGTTCATTCCGAGCACATCTCTTTGAGTAGCTTATTGACACTGTACTTGAATTCTTGGACACTGCCCTTGTTTACTATCATCCTGTCAGCGGTAGCGATGAGCCTACCGATTCCGACATCAATCTCTCTTTGGTCCCTTATGATGAAGTCTTTCCAGTTTTTCGGGTCATCACTTCTGCCTCTTGACTTCAGACGGCTGAATCGTGTCGAAGGCGACGCATGAATGGCTAATGTTCGGACATCGTAATGTTTCCTAAGCTCATCTATCTCCTCAATATTCCTCGCGCCTTCGACTACTACAACATACGAGTCTTGAGCTTGAATCCGAGGAATCAGCCTGGACGCGACGATAGCACGACCTTCCTCTTCTCGTATCTTCAACATCAATGTTCCAATATTGTCGGGAGTCGGCGGTAGCCCTCTTCTCTTGGCCTCTTCTCTGATGACATCTCCGCACACTAGAACCGGGTATCCTAGTTCTCGGGCGACTCTCGATGCCATAGCCTTCCCTGACCCAGGCATGCCAACTATGACTATCACCTTTTTCCTGAGACTCAAGTGACCTCTTTACCTCACAGTCTAGGCTTAATACTCCGTTTCCTCAAGCCCCGCCGTGAAATGTTAAATTTACAGCGGAGCTGATATTTGTGTTGGTTGGTTCTGAAAGTGTCGGAGGAACTAGTAAGAAGCTTCATAGCGGTCGAGCTGGGAGATGGCGACATTCTGACTAAGCTCACGAGTCTTCAGAGAACGTTGATCCAGACTGGTGCGGATCTCAAAATCGTTGAGCCTCAGAACATTCACGTAACGCTCAGGTTTCTCGGTGAAATACCCGCAAGTCTTGTGGAAAGCGTGTGCGAGGCGATGCGCCAGATCAAGTTTCAGCCATTCGATCTCGAGCTAGAAGGGCTTGGATGCTTTCCGGATTATCATCGTCCAAACGTGGTATGGGTTGGAATAACGAGAGGGGAAGTTGAGCTGCGCAGCATCTTTAATCAACTAGAACCTAGCTTGAGGAGGCTTGGTTTTCCTCCAGATAGGAAGGGCTTCAGCCCCCATTTGACGATAGCGAGAGTCAGGTCGGGGCGCGACAGGCAGAAGCTCGTTGAATCCGTGGAAGCGCTGAAGGATCAGACTATTGGTTCGATAACTGTTTCTAGAGTCAAACTGAAGAAAAGCGTACTGACGCCAAAAGGCCCGATCTACAGTACGCTCTACGAGGTGACCTCATGAAGAAATTGGAGCATGTTTGCCGTGGCGTCCTGCGAAGGATTAGACCAAAGAGCCTTGAGAGAGAAAAAGTTCTTGAACTCGCTGAAAGAGTGAAATTGAAAGTTTCGAATGCCATGATTGAGAGCGGTCTCGACGCCGAAGTTCGAATTGATGGATCCGTTGCAAAGGACACTTGGCTCAGCGGCGAAGCCGATATAGACATCTTCATGAGGGTTTCCCCAACTCTCACTAGAGATGAACTCGAAACAACCTGTCTTCGAGTTGCGAGGAAAGCGCTCAAGGGATACAGAATCATAGAAAGATATGCGGAACACCCATACGTTGAAGCATGGGTTGAGAGAACTAGAGTCAATGTTGTTCCATGTTACCGCGTAGAAAAAGGGGACTGGAAGAGCGCGACCGACAGAACACCGTTTCATACCGAATACATGAAGAGTCACCTTGACGAAAACCTGAGAGATGAAACGAGGCTCCTCAAGAAGTTTATGAAGGGAATAGGCGTCTACGGTGCTGAAATCAAAGTTGGCGGTTTCAGCGGAATGCTTTGTGAAACGCTATCGCTTTTCTACGGAACCTTCAGGAATACGGTGACACAAGCCTCAGACTGGCGGAGAAGTGAAACGGTAGACGTCGAGAGATACTATGAAGGAAGGCGAGAAGAGCTTGGGCAGCTTTTCGACAACCCACTTGTGGTCATAGATCCTGTTGATCGTGGCAGAAATGCAGCTGCTGCGGTTAGCAGTAGGAGAATGTGGGAGTTTGTCGCTGCATCTCGAGCGTTCATTCAGGAGGCTAGCTTGAGATTCTTCTATCCGACCGTATCCAAACCATCTAGCCTTAAACAGATCAGATCGACCATGGCAAGGAGAGGTTCAGTTCTACTCTTGATTCAAATAGGACGAGTGGACGCTGTTGTTGATATTCTTTGGAGTCAACTCTATAAGACTGAGAAATCGTTGAGAAATCTTCTGCAGGAGAACGATTTTGAAGTATCAAAATCGGCTTCTTGGAGTGACGAAGAAAAGTGCAATACTATCCTCTTCCAACTCACAAGTGCAACTCTAAGCAAGAGCAAGAGGCATCTGGGTCCGCCTGTCTCGAGGCGTGAGGAGTCTGAGAAATTTCTGAAGAAACATCTGAACAAAGAAGATACCGTTTCAGGACCATGGATTGAGGACGATAGATGGATCGTCGAGAAATTGAGGAGAAACCGTAGCGCTGAACTCTTGCTGGAGGCTTCTTTGAGTTCTGGCGGCAGAGCCGTTGGCGTAGCCAGTCGAGTAGCTGAGAGTATCGGGCGTGGGTTCAAGATCCTCCTCAATGAAGAAATAATACCTTTATACAGGTCTAATAGGCAGTTCTCCAGTTTTCTCTGCAGCTTCCTGAAGGGAAGGCCCAGCTGGATTGACCCCTAGCATCACGATTACCCCAGAGGATTTTGTAAGCCCGGTTTATGGCAGAATTCTGTGCTACCCGAGATTTGACTCCATCGAAGTCGAGGATAGGATCGCTGAACTGAAATCAATAGGGGTAACCGCTGTCGAACTTACCGGCTCCAAGAGGGTAGAGAACCTGCCCGTTCTGGGCAAAGGATGCGTCAGCGTGGTCGTGCTTGCCCGCAGCACACTAGGGAGATGTGCACTCAAGATACGTAGAATAGATTCAGATAGATCAACCATGGAGCATGAAGCCGAGATGCTGAGAGTAGCGAACTCCGTTGGCGCAGGGCCGAAACTGCACGTCGCAAGCAAGAACTTTCTTCTTGTGGATTACGTTGAAGGCACTCTCTTTCCATTGTGGGTGAATGCTTTGAAAGGGAGGGGAAAGAAGAGGTCGCTGCAGAGTACCGTCCTCAACGTTCTTGAGATCTGTTTCAAACTCGACAAAGTCGGATTAGATCATGGAGAATTGAGCAGAGCACCTAAACATATAATTGTCACAGCTGAAGGAAAGCCGATACTGGTAGATTTTGAAACTGCAAGCATCAAAAGGAAACCTTCCAATTTGACTTCAATTTGCCAATACTTGTTTATTGGTAGTCAAGTATCGAAACGCGTGAGAAAGATAGTTGGAGAAATCAACATCAGATCTCTCATCGAAGCGTTGAGAGAATATAAGCAAGAGACCTCAGAAGAACGGTTCAGGAGAATTCTACAAGCATCTAGACTGGGAATGATGGGGTCGGCGGGATTTTCGTGATTTAATCCTCAATTCGAACCCGCGACCGCCAGCGGTCTGGGCTTATCTCCCCAGGCTGGTATCCTAGACCAAGCTATCCGTATGTTTGCGTCGGTTCTAGACGCTTTCATACCCTAGACGACGACCCCACCGTGATTCCGTCTCTATATGGTGTTTGTTCTTTAATTTTTCGGGGTCTAAATATTCGTCTTGATTTTCTTTCCCTGCCCAGTAACTCGATCCATATCCCGTCGGGATCTTTGACGAAAGCCAGTCGGTAGCCACCTTCCGAGAACGGCTCAACTGCTTTGGTGCAGCCCTTTGCCAGCAGTTTTTCGTATCTTCCGTCGACCTCTCGTTCCCTGAAGGCTAGGTGATCCAACTCAGAGCCGCTCTTGAAGCGTTCATAATACTTTGTTCCTCGTGGGTAGAAGTTTAGCTCAAGCATCTGGCTGGATCGTGGGTCCTTCAGTTGTACGAAGATTCCTCCCGATCTCATTCTTCCGCGATGTACTTCCTCCAACCCCATGACTTTCATGTAGAAGGCCAGCGACCGTTTGAGGTCTCGAACTCTTATGCCTGTGTATGTGAAGGTCATGGCATCACCCATGTTGAGTAGATGGTATAAACAATTTAATGGTTCCTTTGACAGCTACGTTTTCGATCATTGAACTCTTTTTCGGCTCTACGTCTTTTTCTCTAAGCCGCATTTCACGCAAACTTCTCTTCCATCGACGGTTGTGTTGAATGATTCGTTTCCACATTGAGAGCGTCTTGGCTTTGCTGGCGGTGATGCGTTTCTCCAATTCCTAATCTTTTCCAGCGTTTCCCCAATCTTCTTAACTATCACCTTAACATCGTCGATGCTTGCTGTTAGGTCATAATCGATGAGAGTACGTCCATCTCCAATGTCAAACTTCGGCTTTTTCAAAGTCCACCCTCCGACTGGTGACTCCTGAAGAAGATGCGTCCATTCAGCCACAAAATCTGTGGATACCACAAGGTCGTCTATAAGGTCCCATAATGGCTGGTTTGGTTGCTCGATGACAACGTAGAACTCACCTTCCTCTCGTGTCCACTGCTCTTCAATCCGACCTTTCTTCTCGAGGCACTTGAGGTCCCTGAAAAAGGTTCGTCGGTTAATCCTTATTCTACTGAGGAGTTCTCTCGCTTCTAGTCTTCCCTTGGTACGTCGAATCTGCTGAGAGTCTATTCTCCTAGCAGTGTTTATTTTGTTGAGGATTTCTTCCGCCTATGCTTTTCCAAACTCAAGTTCTCGGATCGCGGTCAGTTTAGCTACTTGCCGACACCCTGATACGCTCACTTCGTCCACAGCTTTTCAATAGATCTTCCTCATGCTTGTCAATATCAGACTTTTCAACAACTAGTTTAGTCATTTAGAAAAATCTGGATAAATATTTGATACAGGCTTAAAGCGACCGAGCCATTGCTAGATCCTTGTTGGTACCATGAAGGGTGCAAGCGCATTAGACGCGATCTTGGCATGTATTGCCAACGGGAAAGGGTTTCGATCGACTGAATTGGCTAGCAAAACTGGTTTAGCCCAAGAGCTAGTCGATGAGGCTGTAGGCTTTCTAGTACGCTATAATATTGTTAAAATTGCGCCGAACTCTTCTTATGTGATGCTACGCGGCGTTGCGATGTCACCGCGTGTCTTAGCCCTGATTACGGAAACGCTTCTTTCAAGCGATGAGGAATTATCGAGCGTCTAAGCCGCGATGCAAGAATCAAATCGGGCAAGCAGGAGCTGCTAGCCGAGGATAGTCTCAGGAGTCTGCGGGCTCGAGCTCCAATATGTGAACGCCTCGAATGGTTAGAGAAAAGACTCTTTGGCTCAAGTAAGAAATTCAAGAAGTGAAATATAGCTATGAAAGGCATCAAGGCACTGCTTTTGATGTTTCTCATAGCAATAATAGCTGCACCACCATTGACTCTTATCGGCATTTTTGCGCATCAGGGAGGCCATGCTTTCTTTATCGTGCCCGCGGTTATCCTTAATCGTCATATTCCTGAAACCGATGGGCCAGTAAATTATGAACGGAACCCGTTCCCGAATTTTCCTGAAGCTATCTATTTGTTCTATCTGAGTTTCCCTCTAGGAGTTGTTGCGGAGGGAATACTTTCCTATCTGTCCTATAAGAACGCGAAACTGTATCGTTTCTCCTCTAGGAAACGGGGCATCATTCTCTTAGCGATATTTCTCTCTTTCTGTATCATAAATCTTGAAGCTGCGCTGAGTAACCTATTTGGTCAAGACTTTGCTTTTATATGGCAAGGAATTGGATTTCCATACGACGCCCATTGGCTCCGCTACCTCATCGCAATCGTCGCTTATGTCGTCTTTCCGTTATTTTGGGGAGTCAAGAAGGGCGGCTTTGATCTTGACGAAACGTTGACGGTTTCTGCTGGCGCTTACGCAGGATCGATACTTGTGAATATGTTCATTCTTGATCCCTTACAGGGGATATTAATGGCGAATTTCTGGTGGGTATTCATAGCAGGACTGCCAATATTCATCACTGCAGTAGTAGCTTTGGGACGGAAAAGGAGACCATGGATAGAGACAATTTGAGTTTCAGACAAGCCTAGTTCCACACTCTTCACGATAATTCCTGTCGCGAAGAATCTTGGCCCTGTATTGACGGCAAAACTTGGTCGCTGGCTTTCGTTTCCAGTTAGAAATGTGAGTCTATCAATTCCCCTCAGGCACTACCTTGGTAGTTCTTCTTCGAAAATCTCAGATAGGCGCTGAAAAGCACTTATCGCTCGGCGAATAGTCAATTCGACGCAAGGAACGCTTTTTCCTTTTCCGCATATTGAGAAAGCATCGCATCATACACTTTTACAGCCTTCGCATCCGGCTGGATAACGTTCTTCATATCGATATGGACAAACCCATCGATAACGCTTTCCCAGCTTAACGGTCTCGACTGCTTGTAATACGCTTCCGCCGCGCGTAGCGCCGCGCCGAGCGAAGCGCTGTTGCTTACGGCAAACGTATACACGCGCGCGTTGTGCACATTCGACATAACGTGGAGTATCTCTCTGTTCTTCGAAGCGCCGCCTGTTGCATAGATCGTATTCGTTTCAACACCCATCCACTCGCTGTGCAAGCGCGATGAGAGCATTTGCGCCTCAATAATCCCGCGCACGTTCGCCTCAACATCCTTCTCGCCAAATCCGTAGCGCATCACTTTCGGCTTCGTGATAACGGGAGTTATCTCCGGTGAGAAATAAGGAAGCATGATACGCTCACCGTTGCCGGGTTCCGTTTTCGCGAGGATGTTTGAAAACTCGTCCCAGCTTAACCCGTATGCGTTGCGCACCTTCTCACGCGAAAGCGACCCGTTCAAATATACGAGGAGCGTCATGTAATCGCCTGTGGGCGCGCCGAAGACATGTCCTTCGCCTTTGTCGCTGAACTTAGGATCTTTCATGTACGCGTAGTAAACATCGCTTGTACCGAGCGAGAACGCGGCCTGTCCTTCGCGGATAAGCCCGACGCCGATGAGCGAGTTCGGGTTGTCGCCCGACCAGATAACGCACTTCGTGTCGGAGATAAAGCCGTACTTTTTCGCGAAGTAGGGATTGATATCGCCTACGATCGTGTCGCATGGTTTTACGTCGGGCATCTTGCTTGAAAGATTTTCCGCTGTCGCTTCGAACGCCTTCTTGCTCCACTTCCCGCTCTTTATATCCATGAGGTTCATACCCGCACCGTCCCCGCGATCGATCGGGGATGACACGCCCGCGAGTATGGACGAAAGGAAGGAGCTCACAAGATGAATAATCGCGGTCTCTTCGTAGGCCACTCTCTCCTCTTTAAAGAACTTGCGGATCTGAGGTCCTGTAAACCGCGCGAATGCATCCGATCCCGTGATTTCAACGGTCGTCTGCATCCCGCCAAGCGATCTCCGTATCTCTTCGCACTCCTTTTCCGTCGATGTGTCCATCCAGATAGGCGACGTTTTTCGCGTGAAGATATTTTCCGCATTCGCAACGATTGAATCGCTGTCCTTCATTTTCTCAAGATATGAGTGAAACTTCTCGTTAAGGTACACGCTTCCGTGCTGCTGTCCAGAACCGGAAATTGCCTTGATGCGCGAAAAATCAATACCATGCGCTTTCATCGTCGCAAACATTTTGTCAAGCGCTTCCGCCCACATCAAAGGCGGCGCGTGCACGATGAGCGGATTCTTATTCGGCAGAACCCCGTTTGTAACGCCGTATTTCGCTTTAAAAGCTTCGTCAAAGCCTATGCTATTCTGGTAAATGACTTTCCTTTCGCTGAAATCAATCATCGTCGCGGTAAGACTTTGAGTCGAAGAATCGAACCCTAAAAATAGATCACCCATCGTTTATCCCGAACTTCGATATTTTATACTTCTAGTGTTATTATATTAGGGACCATATTTTTTAAGACAATCGCAGGAATTCGGTGGGCTGAAATTGAGTCACAAGTTGCTCGACGAACCGCGGCGTACACGTAATTCTTCGCGGGACAAACCTCTTCTTTCCCCCAGTAGCGTCCAACAACAGGCGGCACCTATCATCCTCATCAAGGACGTTAGGCGTGTACCTTCGAATATGTCCGAAGTCAGTCGGTATTGTGCCAGTCAAGCCAGAGTCGAAGCCGAAGCAGGGGTGTCCAGATCTACGCCTACAGGCAAACCTTCCGCGTACCACCTTTGAATCGTCTCAGGCCAGTAACCCAAGAACTCGCAGAGAGGAGGCCTATCTACTTTCTCGAAGCGCATAGTTCTCAGGAAGCGTTCTCTAACGTCCAATAGATACACCTCTCCAATTTCTCAACATCTTTCTCTATCGTTTGACTAGGAGGTAAATGAGAGCTTCTATCTCCAGTCAGAATAGTTAGCGTGTTACAGATCTAACTTTTGGCCATTTTTCTCGATATATATATAGAGATAGGATGGGATGTGTATTCGTCATCAGTCTCTTTAAATCACTTTCAGTATGGCTGTGTGTCGAGTGGGGTCTTGCCACTTTTCTCGTGTCCGAAAAAAAGGAGGACGCGCATGTGCATAAGGCGGAAACTCTTAATCGTCAAGGATCTTTGGGCCGAATGGACAAGAAGCATCAGGTCCTAGCCAGTCTCCTTGAGTGACATACGCTGTGTATCTGCAACCGCCACACAGGTCGCTGTATGCGCATATTTTGCAGGAACCGTTCAGCGCTTTACGATTTCTGATGTAATTAAGTAGTCCGTTGTGAACCCAAATCTCTTCTAGGCTCTGTTCGAGAAGATTTCCCAATTTTACCGGCGCTGGAACGCACGGAAGCAGGTCTCCAGAAGCCGTAAGCCCCGCATAGGTCAAGCCAGCCGAGCATCCGCCGAAACCTTTTGCAAGCCTTCTTACGATCTTAGAAATTTCGAGTTCAAACTTCTCTTGAAACATCCTTTCATACCCCGACAAAGCTTCACTCACCGTGAAAACTTTGCCTTTTGACCGTTCGTAGCCGAGGCGAGCGTAGTAGGTCATTCCTCGAGCATAACATTGCATACCGAACCCGTTGACTATGCTTCTATGGAATTTTCGGTACAATGCTTCTAAAGCGTCTATCTTCTCATCAGGCGTCACGTCAAGATAGTATGCTTCTATTCCCCGACCGGCCGGTATAAGCCGGTTCAGATAGAATCTTGTTGCTCCCAGCTTTTCTGCCAGATCAATGGTTTCTTCCAGTTCACTGACGTTTTTTGAATGCAAAGTCATCGTTGTGGCCAGTTCATCAAAACCTACCTCAGCACAGTTTCTTATTCCGCGAACGGTCGCTTCAAAGCTGCCTGAGCTATTTCTTAAGAAATCGTGAGTTTCAGCTCTTGCCCCGTCGAGCCCTATTTCTACTCTCTTGACACCCGCCTTGGCCAGGTTTTCTGCAACCTTCTTAGTCATCAATGTACCGTTAGAGGCGACTGTGCAAAGCATACCATTTTCTGTTGCTCGTTCTATGGCGTCAAAGAGGTCTGCGCGAAGTAGTGGTTCCCCGCCTGAGAAGGTTAGTATGGCTACTCCCGCATCACTCATATCGTCTATTACCTTGAAGGCTTGGGCAGTTGTTAGTTCTGGATGAGAAGAAATCGGCGAAGAGTCTTGATGGCAGTGTAAGCAGCTAAGGTTGCATCGGTTGGTGAAGTTCCAGACAATAGTTATTGGAGCGCCAGCGGGCTGTGGATATTTTATTCCGAAATTAGCTATTCCTTTCACTACGCTGAGCATGCATTTACGAATAAGGGGGTCTTCTAGTAACCGTTTTACTACGCCGTCGTTAACTCTCAGCCTGATAAACAGAAGACGTATTAGCGGTATCAAGGCGGTTGATGCCATCAAGCAACCTTCACAAAGCGATTGTCGATTTCCTAAGTAGATGTCAAAGACTGAGAGCAATCGCTCTTGTCCACACTTCTTGCATTTCCTTGCCAAAAAACGAGCCAGGGCCTTCCAAATAGGGTTAAAGATCGTAGTTGGAGAGTGGTCGCCGCTCGTGATTCTAGTCACTGTTTAGCCAACCGGTGTTTCCTCGCCATAGTTCAAAGCTCACTAAAAAACATTTGGTTGATAACGAAAGAGTGCACGCGATTGAAAATTTGAGAATCCTCGTGTTGTCAGAGATTCTTTTGATCTTGAACTTCAAAACACTTTCGAATGCTGAACAAGCAACTTTTTATTTGAAAACTCACTAATGATATTTTCCGGAGCGATAACTGCTCCAGGAAAATAGACCGAGTAATGGCAAAGAAGAAGAAAGCGAAGAAGGCTAAGTGAGCTTAAACGAAGCTGGACTGATAACGTTTCAGTCGAAAATTCTCCCATTTTTCTTTTGCGTGATAGTTTTTTCTAGATGGCTGTCGGTTTAGTTTCCAGCTATGGGCATGAGCTCGCTCGATTCCTTGATCACAGTTACTCTTGCTTTGCTTCCGCAATCGTCTAGTGCTCTATCGATGGCTTCTTGAGGTGTCTTCGCATAATCGAAACCTAACTTCAACGCGTCAGACTCGGAGATACCTTCCGAGACTAGGATGCATTTGGCTTTTTCCCTGATGACTCGGCCGACGTGAGCCATGTGCGCTGCGGCCACGAGATCTGTTATCTCTTTTCTTTCGACTAGTTTTTTCAGTTCGTTGAAGGGCCTGTATCCGAACTTGAGGACTTGAGGATGCTGCTTCGACACGCCTTCCCGGCAGGGGGTAATCAGAATGATTGTGCCGCCAGGTTTGACTATTAGATCCGACGCATAGATCCCTTTTGCTGCTTGCCACATATCTATGTCTGCGGGATGCGAGTCGGCGATCACGATATCAGCCTTTTCTGGGACATTGACCTCCCAGACTTTTCTGGATTCCTG
>Ga0209314_10000684_pt1 | contig 15216 bp, 11 predicted proteins | sample I19B2metaG_FD_184146 | JGI IMG/M metagenome (GOLD analysis project Ga0209314, IMG submission 184146) | Lake sediment bacterial and archeal communities from Gulf of Boni, Indonesia to study Microbial Dark Matter (Phase II) - ​I19B2 metaG... | ecosystem: Environmental > Aquatic > Freshwater >...
TTATTATCATAATTATGTGTGAGTGTGAGAGCGGGTTTTGAGAAAAAAGAGTGAAAGTGCTCGCTCCCGCTCACACTCTCACTCTTTTTTATGTCGGGGTGAGAAGACTCGAACTTCCGGCCTCTACGTCCCGAACGTAGCGCGCTACCAACTGCGCCACACCCCGCCTCGACCTCCGAAGCTTTTGCGAAGGAGGTATATACAGATCCTTGGCTTAAGCTGAGCCGGATTCTTCAGGATTGCAAAAATAGCATTTTTTATTAAATAAACTTTAAGCTGTAATTATTGGTTTATTTCATAAATCCGGACATAGTCAACAATGAATTCCTGTGGAAATATGGAATCATCTATCCCGGGTTCTCCCTCTTTAAAATTAACCCAGAGTGCCTGGTTGAGAATTATATACTGAGGAGCAGAAAATGGCCATTCCCCGATCCCTTCTCCTTTTGACCTGCAGGAAAAATACATCTTGTCATCCATGTAAAAATCCATCCTGTCGGTGAACCATTCAACAGCATAAATATGAAATTCTTCATACGGTTTTTCATAATTTATCTTACCACCGCGACCGGTACCTTTAGTGTGATTGTAATCGCGTGTATGAATATTTGCTGCAACATTATTCGGATCATGTCCCCAGTACTCCATTATGTCAATTTCTCCGCATGCCGGCCAACCTCCTGTAAGACCGAGTGTCCATATCGCAGGCCAGATGCCTCTTCCCTGCGGCAGTTTTGCCCTGACTTCAATGCGTCCGTATGTAAATTCCTTTTTGCCTCTTGTGTTGATCCTGGCAGATGTATATCTCTTCACACCATCAACCTCTTCCAGGCGGGTTGTGATAATCAGTTTTCCGTCTTCAACGCGGACATTCTTAAGCTCCTTAGTGTGATATTGAGGTTCGTTATTCGCCCTGGCTTTTCCTACTTCGAAATTCCATGTGGCTTCATCAGGAAGACCGTTTTTATCAAACTCTTCTGCCCACACAAGTTTTTTTGACTGGCACTGGGCTATCAGGGTATAAAATGAAAACAGAAGAAGAAATGTTATTTTCATAGCTGTAATTTTATTCAAATGTAAACAAAAAGTCCTTACTCTTCAATTGCTTCCGGGACTTCCTTCTTATATCCCGTTTCCATTTGCTGAATTAATTTAATCAAGATCTTATTCTCATTATGCAAGGTCTCTGAACATTAGTTTTTAGAATTTATCTTAACTTTAACTGACGAACTATGCCATTGCTTAACTTTCAGTAATTCAATAAGTCCAAAAACAATATAAATAACTGTTCGCAATTTAAAATTATGTACAGATGAAAACAATTAAACTGTTTTTTCTCTTTATGGCATTCTCCCTGACAGGTGCCGCACAGTCGTGGACGCCCGGACAGATGCTGCAGATGAAAAGAATTTCATCACCTGCAATATCCGCAAACGGAAAGCTGGTGGCTTATACGGTCTCTTCTCCCCTGATGGATGGTGAAAAATCAGAATTTCTTACCCACATATGGGTAGCCGCAACAAATGGTTCAATGAACCGCCAGTTTACATTCGGTGACAAATCATGTTCAAATGTCAGGTTTTCACCTGATAATATGTATATATCATTTACTTCATCACGTGATGGCAAGGATCAGCTGTACATAATGTTTACCGATGGGGGCGAAGCTGAAAAAATTACCACCCAGAAGAATGATGTGGGAGCTTATGCATGGTCGCCTGACAGCAGGAGTATTGCCTTCCTTATGCAGGATACCCTTACAGCGAAGGAAGAACTCGACAACAAGGAAAAGAGAGATATGAAGGTGGTAGACGATTATAAAAATTCCCATCTCTACGTTGTGTCTTTGAAGAAAGACATTGAGAGTAAATATACTGTCAAAAGACTGACCAGCGGGGAGTTCCATGTAACCGACATCAACTGGTCGCCTGACAGCAGAACCATTGCATTTTCACACCAGCAGAGTCCTTCGGCAGACATTTGGTCCACCTCGGATATTTCATCAGTGCCCGCTGTTGGTGGTGAAATGAAATCTCTCGTTAAAAACACCGGGGCTGACAGGAATCCAAAGTATTCGCCTGACGGACAGTGGCTTGCTTTTGTATCTGACGGAGGTAAACCCTCATGGGCCGGGCGATACGACATCTATATAATCCCTGCCGGGGGTGGCTCTGAAAAGAAATTAGCAACAACCTTCGACCAGTCACCAAACATAATCGACTGGAATGCTGACAGCAAGTCATTATGGATTGGTGAATCATACAGGACAAGTACGGCAATATATTCTCTACCTTCCGACGGCAAAGCTCCCAGGAGGATCAATCAGGAAAAAGGAGTATACTCAGGTCCATCCTTCAGTGCAGCAGGAGATATGATGGCTTATGTGTACTCTGATTCCGAAACACCTCCCGAGATTATGGTGATGTCGCTGAAGGATCAGAAGATCATAAAGTTATCTTCACTTAATGAGAATTTTGCAGTATTGAAACATGGCAGGACAGAGATCATAAGCTGGAAATCGAAAGACGGCAAATACACTATTGAAGGACTTGTAACATGGCCGGTCAGTTATGATAAAAACAGAAGATATCCCCTAATCCTGAATATCCACGGTGGACCTGCAGGAGTCTTCAGCCAGGGTTATACAGGAGCAGGAGGGATTTATCCGATCCAGTATTTTGCAGATCAGGGTTATATTGTCCTCAGGCCTAATCCACGGGGCAGCGGAGGATATGGGGCCGACTTCAGGATTGCCAACAAAAATGACTGGGGCTTTGGCGATTATGACGATATCATGGCCGGTGTGGACAAGCTCATTGCCGATAATGCAGCACACCCTGACAGTTTATGTGTTACAGGGTGGAGCTATGGAGGATATATGACTTCAATGATCATAACAAAAACTGACAGATTCAAGGCTGCAATGGTGGGGGCAGGTGTTACTGATTTGTTCAGCATGACACATACTTCCGATATTCCCGGATTCCTGCCCTATTATTTTGATGGGGAATTATGGGACAGGACAGATGTTTACTTGAAACATTCAGCAATGACGTCAGTGAAAAATGTAAAAACTCCCACACTTGTGATTCATGGTGCTAACGACCTGAGGGTTCCCACTTCCCAGGGACATGAACTGTACAGGGCATTAAAAAGGCTTGGAGTACCTTCGGAGATGGTTGTTTATCCCCGTACACAGCATGGGCCGCAGGAACCAAAATTTATACAGGATATTGGTGAGAGGATTATCAAATGGTTTGATAAGTATCTGAAGCAGAAATGATTTGATTTCAGGTGGTGAACTGCAGCTCTGTCAGCGTTTTGTAAAGACCGTTGCCTTTTGCAAGAAGTTCATTGTGTGTCCCATGTTCAACAATTGTTCCTTCATTAAGGACAATTATCTTATCGGCCTTTCTTACTGTTGCCAGACGATGGGCAATTACTAATGAAGTTCTGCCTTCCATTAGCTTTTCCAGAGCTTCCTGAACAAGACGTTCTGATTCTGAGTCAAGCGATGAGGTGGCTTCATCAAGTATCAGGATCCTCGGATTTTTCAATACTGCCCTGGCTATGGCAATGCGTTGTCTTTGACCACCTGAAAGCTGTATGCCTCGCTCACCCACTATGGTATCAAGCTTTTCAGGGAAGCCCTGAATGAAATCCCAGGCATTAGCCCTTTTGGCTGCATCTGTTATTTCAGAATCAGTAGCGCCGCTTTTGCCGTAGGCAATATTTTCCCTTATTGAACCACCGAAAAGGAAGACATCCTGCATAACTATTGCCATCTGTGAACGGAGTGAAGTAACCGGAAAGGTTTTGCTGTCACGTCCGTCAAAAAGGATTCTTCCACTGGTAATATCATAGAATTTAAGAAGGAGTGAGGCGATTGTAGATTTACCGGCTCCGCTCGGACCAACGAGTGCTACCTCATGTCCCGGTTCAACAGTGAAGCTGACATCTTTAAGGACACCAACCTCTTTTCGTGAGGGATAGCTGAACTCAACCCTGTCAAAGGTGATCTGTCCCTGAAGTGTATCCTCAGGAGAATGTTTATGGTCTTCATCAATTGCTTCTTTGGGTTCTTCAAGAAGCTGAAGCAGATTTTCTGCTGCACCTATAGTCTTCTGCAGCCTGCTGTAAACACCTGCCATTCCTGCAATGTTTCCGGCAATAAAGCCGGAATATATCACAAATGAAAAGAGTTGTCCCGCTTCCATTTTGCCATTGGCTATTAGTGCCGCTCCCCTCCAGATTACTGCGGCCATTGCCATGAAAAATCCGAGTATTATAAATGAAAAAGCTGCCTGGTATTTCCCTCCTTTGATGCCGGCCCTGGCAACTTCATCTGTTTTATCCCTGTACCTTCTGCTCTCAAACGTCTCATTTGTAAACGCTTTAACATTCTGTATCCCCTGAAGTGTCTCTTCCACTATGGTATTTGATTCAGCTACAAAAGCCTGTGCTTTCTTGGAATAACGCCTGATTGCTCTTCCTGAGAAAAATGCTATAAGAGCCATGGCAGGAACTATTGCAAGCATAAAAAGTGTAAGCTGAAATGATGAGATCATCATAAGGGTTATTCCTCCGGTGATCACCAGGAGCTGATAAATAATGTCGGCAAGAGTACCTGTTATCGAATCCTGTAAAAGGGCAATATCTGATGATATCCGGCTGTTGAGCTCTCCAACCCTCCTTTCAGAGAAAAATGACATAGGAAGCCTGATCAGGTGATTGTATAAATGTTGTCTGATTGATGCCAAAGTCCTTTCTGTGACATTTACAAACAGCCTGGTTCTCATATATCCGAAAAGGGCCTGGATCACAAGTATGGCAAGAAGCAGTAATCCTGTCCTGCTTATCTCTTCTGTCAGTTTACCCTTATTACCCATGTCAACCATGTCCCCCAGTAGTTTCGGGAACATAAGACTGGCTCCTGTTGATATCAGCAGGAAGAACAGACCTAAAGCAAATTTACCACGGTAAGGTTTAAGGTACCTGTATAGCTTCAGCATCTCTTTCAGACCGCTTCCGGGCTTCTTCCTGGGTTTGTCATTCATAATGTTGTGTATTCCGTAAAGCAGAACAAAGATATATTTTTACGACCCTTCCTTTCGTATATAACATACTTTATCTGATTATGTTTTGCTTCAGGGAGTGTTGATGAATCTTATGAATATTAAATTGACTTATCTTTATATTAATTTGAAATTCAAAATACCTTTATCTGATGAGAAAGTTATTGTTCCTTACCATTGCTGTACTGTGCATTTACAGCTGTAAAAATGAAGATGCCGGCATAAAACTGAGAATATGGTATGACAAACCTGCAGCTTCTGATCTGGCTGATGATAAGGAAGGATGGCGAAATGATGCCGAGTGGCTCAGGGCTTTACCTGTCGGAAATGGGTTTCTGGGAGCAATGGTATTCGGAGATGTTAAGAGCGAACGGATTCAGCTCAATGAAAAGACTCTCTGGTCGGGCAGTCCTGCAGACAATGATAATCCGGAGGCTTATGAATCACTCGGTAAAATTAGGGAATTGCTTTTCAGCGGGAAGTATAAGGAAGCAACAGATCTGACCCTTAAAACTCAGATATGCCAGGGATCAGGATCAGGAAACGGCAATGGCGCTGACGTACCTTTCGGATGTTACCAGACTCTTGGTGATCTGCACCTCGATTTTGGAAAAACATCTTCATATGAAAACTACCATCGTGAGCTTGATCTCAATAGCGGTATTGTCAGTGTATCCTATAGTCAGGAAGGGATAAAATACAAAAGAGAAATCTTTGCATCTTATCCCGACCGTGTCATTGTTATTAAGTTTTCGGCTAATAAAAAAGGCAAGATAAGCTTCTCCGGTACACTTACCAGGTCGGAACGATTTGAGACAATTCCCGACAAGGATAACCTGCTGATGAAGGGAACACTTAGTGATGGCAAGGGAGGAGAGGGGATGCAGTATGCTGCCCGGCTTAAAGCAATTACAAAAGGTGGCAGTGTTGAATATTCAGGATCTTCTCTTAAAGTTAAGTATGCTGATGAGGTAATACTTCTGCTGACTGCTTCAACAAACTACAGGCAGTCTTATCCCGATTATAAGGGCCCGGATCCATTGAAAACAACTGTTGATCAGCTGAACAGTGCCTCCTCAAAATCTTATGAGGAAATTCTAAAAAGACATACTGACGATTATAAAGCTGTATTTGGAAAGGTGAGCCTTAAACTGACAGAAAATAATGCAGATACCATTCCCACTGATGTACGTCTCAGGAAGCAGTTAACAAATCCCGATGACCTTCATCTGCAGCAGCTTTATTTCCAGTACGGCAGATATCTTCTGATATCATCTTCAAGGGAAGGTTCACTGCCTGCAAACCTCCAGGGAATATGGGCAAATAAAATACAGACTCCATGGAACTGCGATTATCATACCGATATAAATGTCCAGATGAATTACTGGCCTGCCGATATAACTAACCTTGCCGAATGCCATCCTCCTCTGACAGCACTGATTGAATCACTCGTGAAACCTGGCCAGAAGACTGCTGCCATTCAGTATAAAGCATCAGGCTGGTGTGTGCATCCGATAACAAATGTCTGGGGCTTTACTGCTCCCGGTGAGCACCCGTCATGGGGATTGCATGTAGGTGCAGGAGGATGGCTTTGCCAGCATCTCTGGGACCATTATACCTTTACAATGGACCGCGAATACCTGAAACGGGTATACCCTGTTATGCTTGAGTCGGCCAGGTTTTATCTCGGCTGGCTGGTGGAAGACCCTGTGACAGGAGAGCTTGTTTCGGGACCTGCTGCATCACCTGAGAATTCATTTATTGCTCCTGATGGATCAGTAGCACAGATCAGCATGGGGCCTTCTCACGATCAGCAGGTCATCCATGAACTCTTTTCAAATGTACTTAGTGCTTCAGTGGTTTTGAACGATAAGAATCCATTATTGTCAGAAATTGATTCAGCCCTTAAAAAACTTGCACTTCCAAAGATCGGATCAGATGGCAGGCTGATGGAATGGAGAGAGGAATTTACAGAGACAGAACCAACCCACAGGCATGTTTCACATCTTTATATGCTTCATCCGGGTAACCAGATAGATCCTTCAAATACACCTGATCTGGCTGCTGCTGTAAGGAAAAGCCTTGATGTGCGGACAGATATAGGCACAGGATGGTCGCTTGCATGGAAGGTAAATTTCTGGGCAAGGCTTAAAGACGGCAACCGTGCATACCAGCTTCTGAAGAATGTATTACGTCCGGTTGAGAATAGAGGAACCAACTATTCAAATGCCGGCGGTACATACCAGAACCTTTTCTGCGCGCACCCTCCGTATCAGATCGACGGCAATTTCGGAGCAACTTCCGGAATTGCTGAAATGCTCCTGCAGAGTCATGTGGTTGAGGGGGAGGATTTTATAATTCAGGTTTTGCCGGCTCTTCCCGATGCATGGCCTTCAGGTGAAGTGAAGGGATTAAAGGCCAGGGGAGGATTTGAGGTCAGCATTAAGTGGGAAGAGAAAAAAATGGTATCCTGCACGGTAAAATCATTGGCAGGAAGCGATATGAAAGTAAGTTATAAAGGAAAGATATTTGCCTCATCAACTGAATTGGGAGAGTCATTTGAACTTAATGGAGGAATGGCCCCGATTACAAATCGGCGCCATCAATAGTAAGCTTTTAAGAACTTACACTGGGTACACAGAGAACCACAGAGTTATTACACATATTTAATTGAAAAATTATGAAACGACATTTAATTCTTTTCTCCATTTTATCAGTTGTTGCACTGGTTTCCTGTAAAAAACCGGAAAAAGCCCCGGATGATTTCTGGAAACTTGCAAATGACAAAAAATCGAGCTTAAGGCTCAGTACATATGTAACAGCCCATACTGTGGAACAGATGTTCAGAACAGAGGCTGGTAAAAGGGAAGTCCTTTCTCTTTTAAGATGTTACGGAATCACAAAAGTATATCTTGAAGTCTACAGGGGTGGACTGGTTATAGATCCTGAACTGATAGAACCCAGCGTTAAATTTCTTGAAGAGAACGGCTTCGAAGTTGCAGGAGGTATTGCAACTGTTCCCGGCAATGACTTTGGCGTTAAGCAGGAAGGCCCTCTCGGCTGGTTCAACTGGCAGAACGAGAAGACTCAGGAAGACCTCCGCAGGGTAATAGAGGACTCTGCCCCTTTCTTCGACAGCTTTATAGTTGATGATTTTCTCTGCACTTCCGACACAAGTCTGGAATCAAAAGCAGCAAAAGGAGAAAGGAGCTGGTCGGAGTACAGGAGGGCACTTCTGACAGATCTCGCAAGTTCTGTATTTATAAATCCGGCAAAAGAGAAGAATCCGGGTATTAAAATGATAATCAAGTATCCGCAGTGGTATGACAGGTTCCACATATTCGGCTATGATATTATTGCAAAAACTGAACTTTTTGACGGTATCTGGGTTGGCACCGAATCACGGGGCCAGTATACACAGCGTTTTGGATTTGTCCAGCCATATGAAGGTTTCGTCAATCTGCGATGGCTCAATTCGTTTGCAGGGGAAAAGGCTGGCGGATCATGGTTTGATCATATAGACTGTACCGACAGGGATTTCGTCGAGCAGGCCTACCAGAGTGTGCTTGCAGGGTCGACAGAACTGATAATATTCAGCTTCGACAGCTTTATTTCAGGGCATCCCGGACATCATCTTCTCATGCAGGACTTTGAGAGACTGGTCAGCCTCGCTGAAGAGGTTGCATCAGGACCGGTGGAAGGTCCTGCTGGTTATAAGCCCCCCAACAGCGATGCCGGAAGTGATCTCTATCTTTTTGATTACGTTGGTATGTGGGGTGTCTCGATTGTTCCGGAATCATCATACCCTGAGAAGAGTAAAGTGGTATTTCTTCCGACCCAGGCGGCATCTGATGATAATATCTATGAAAGAGTTAAGGAGTCGCTTGATAATGGTTCAAAGGTAGTAATGACTACAGGGTTTCTTTCAAAGGTAACTGAAGGGGAAAAGCTGGCTGGTCTTGCCGGTATAAAATGGCCGATGAAAGAGATGAAGTCGGAGATTACATCTATTGAGCTGCCAGACAGTATATTCAAACTGCAGGTTCCTTTGAAGACCGATTATTCCCTGGAGCCCGATGGTGCTGAGGTTTTGCTGAAACCCTCAGACAGAATCAATAATCCTTACCTGTTATCCAATAAGGAGAAGAATGTTTATGTGATAAACGCACATACATTTTCGCAGGAAGACTTTGCTGCTGTGGGCGAACATCTTCTTGCACCTCGTCCTCTGGGACTGGTAGAATTACCACGGGAATGGGTTAATGTGATACGTGAGGCTTTTTATGAGGAAGGAGACGCAGTAATTGATGCACCTGCGAGAGTATCGGTCCAGAAGCTGGCTGATGGCAGTATGGTTATACACAATTACAACCAGGAGACGGTAAATGTATTGATCACATTCGCTGACGAATCCAACTATCTTGACGGATTTACCGGATTACCAGTTTCCGCTACTGGAAACAAGGTGAAGCTCAGCATGAAAGCCAGATCAAATATCTGGCTTATAGCTGACGGCCGGTAAATATGTAAGATATTCAGTTATTAAAACCCTTTATTCATCAAGACTTAGTTAAGAGGCCGGACTTTTTGAATTCATGAATCATTCCGCCTTTTCAGAGAGACTCATCCGGATTTTTCTTACCTCGTCAAGCAGGGGGCCATGTTCTTTTTTCCAGTCCTTACGTGAAACAATGAGTGCGAAAATAATCAGTGAAATGAAAAAAATCACCCAGAAAAAAATTATCAATTCAGTATTGGATATATAGCGCGAAAGTCTGTTCACCAGTATAAATCCTCCTCCTGTTCCCAGCAGGGTGAGAGCCGGAGCAACAAATAACCAGTCATAAAGTGACATGAATTCAAGTTTTTTTTCTGTCTGGCTGAGGAAGGTCATAAGAGGAAGTGAATAGAATGAATTATTGAACTTCCTCGATTTAAGGAAGGTATAAATAGAACCTATAAACAAGCCGGTACATATCAGTGTTAATCCTGCATTATATACTGTGTCATCTTTCTTCAATATTGTTGCATAGACTATGGCCAGAATCAGATTAAATGCCGCTACTTTGATGGCAGTCTTTTTCTGCCTGGCAAAATTCTCACGTACTTTTAAAAATATTTTACCCATTTGTTCTTCATTCAGGTTTTTATCTTCCTTAACTGATAATTTATTTATTTTCTTAAAATCATCTAGTTCCATATCGCACCTCCCATTCTTCTTTAATTTGTTTCTTTATCCTGTGTATCCGGGTTCGGACATTAGCCTCTGACAACCCGGTAACTGTTGCAATATCAGATGAATCCATTTCTTCCAGATATAGTGAAACAAGAGTTCTGTCAGCTGCCGGTAATTTCTCCATGAATGATTTAAAAAACCTTAGCTTTTCTTCTTCTTCATCTCCCGGATCATTTTCATCGGGCATTTTATCACCCAGGTGTTTTAGTTCTTCAGATCCCAGTCTTATGGTTTCAGTCTTTTTATTCCTGAAAGTAGTCATGCATACATTTACAGCAATTCTGGAGATCCAGGTTGAAAGGGATGATTCACCACGGAATTTATCAATGCTGAGCCATACCTTCAGAAGCACTTCCTGACAGGCATCATCAGCTTCTTCCCTGCTTCCGAAGTAGTGCAGGCAGATCCTGCTTATCCTTCCGTAATTACCATCGACTACTTTTTTGAATTCTTCCTCTTTCATCAGTTAAACTGTTTCTGACATTAGATGCACAGTCAGCATTTTTGTTACATTAAGTTAAACTATTTCTGCGCATCTTTGTTAAAATTCTGAAAAACACCGGTAAAATGGAATCAATAAGGGAATCGGAACCAAAACGAAAGGTGGTGGTTGTCGGAGCAGGATCAGTTGGGGCGACATATTGCTATTCACTTGCCCAGAGCGGACTGGCAGATGAAATTGTTCTTATTGACAGGAATGAGGATCTGGTTAAGGGACAGGTGCTCGACCTTGTACATGGACAGCCCTTCTTCCCGATGGTTGATATAAGAGGAGGTTCAGAAGATGATTATGCTGATGCACAACTTGTCGTAATAACAGCTGGTGCTGCTCAAAAGCCGGGGGAGACAAGACTGCAACTTCTTAAGAAAAATGCAGATATAGTCGGAGGAATTGCAGGAACAATAGCCAGTCAGGGATGCAAGGGGGTGATGCTGATAGTCAGTAATCCTGTTGATGTTTTAACCTATGTAGCCCTTAAGCGTAGCGGCTGGGAAAGAGGAAGGGTTATAGGTTCAGGGACTGTCCTTGACAGTGCAAGATTCCGTCATATCCTTGGAAAACACTGTGATGTTGATGTACATAATGTACATGCCTATTTTCTGGGTGAGCATGGCGACAGCGAGTTTGCAGCATGGTCGATGACACATATTGCAGGGATACCTGTAGGTGAATATTGCCAGGTATGCGGTAAATGTCCGGGATGGAAGCAGGAAAGGGATCTGATTGAAAAGCAGGTGCGTGAATCGGCATATCATATCATAAACTCAAAGGGATCGACATATTTTGCAGTGGGACTGGCTCTTGTTAAGATCACAACCTCAATTCTCCGAAGGCAGAAAAGTGTTCTCACAGTATCTTCATATCTCGACGGAGAATTCGGTATAAAGGATGTTTGCCTCAGTGTCCCGTGTATCGTTTCTGATCAGGGCATAGAAAAAATAATCGATCACAAACTTGCCGAAGAGGAGCTGATTTCACTTAAACATTCAGCCTCCGTCCTCCGGAAGGCTATCGACTCTCTCGAATCATATTAACCACAACTGAACTTTAAACCTTGAACCTGAAACAATTATAGAATTATGCTCCGACTGACCGGCTATATCCTTCTCGCGATCTCGGCAATCTCATTTCTGCTGATACTCGTAATTCCCTGGTTCGGTTATACCAAAGGTCAGATTGCCGGTATAATAACCGGGCTTATTATTATTGGTGAAGTAACTTTCTATGTCAGCATCTTTATTCTTGGCAAAAGTTTCTGGGAAAAGATTAAGGGATTCTTCAGGTTCCGAAAAGAAAAGAGTTCGGACTAGTCATTAATTGTCATTATTAGTCATTCAGTAGTCATTCATTGTAATTCATTGTCATTCATTGTCATTCATTGTCATTCATTGTCATTCATTGTAATTCATTGTAATTCATTGTAATTCATTGTAATTCATTGTAATTCATTGTAATTCATTGTAATTCATTGTAATTTTATTCATTTAATTGTTTATAATGATAGTCATAAATGGCAGCCTGGAGCACCAAATGATTCTAAATAATGTATGACGGCTAGCAAAAAAATAACTATAAATTACAACATATCAAAATGACCTACCCAAAAGCCTTTTGCCTTTCGCCTTTCTTGCATACCTGACAATTACTTCTTACATTTAGCTTATTAACCACATAATCTGAAAACCTATGTTACAAAGCATTGAATTACCGGAAGAACTGAACATTTCACTTGGTTCTGAAAGCCGCGACTTCGCAGTTAAGGGAACCTTTGCTCAGCCTGTATTTGCATCAGTATCCGGTATTATTTTCGGAGCAGTATGGCTCGGATTTACATTTTTCATGATGTCTTTCTTTCTTGCTCCCGGTTTTATTGAAGGCGCCATACAATCTTTTAAATCACCCGATAGTTCAGGCGAAGGAGGCATGATGGGTTCCCTGTTTTTTATCGTCTTTTTTGGAATCTTTCTTACAGTTGGTTTTTGGGTTTTCTTTAAGGGCATCTTCTCTCTGTTCCGGCGCGGCGGATATTTTGTCGGAACTCCGACCAGGCTTGTCAATTTCCGAAGGGGCAGGCTGAGCTCGTCTGACTGGGAACAGTTTACCGGTAATATATCAGTAAGAGGTAATAACAAAAAAGGAAATATCACACTTGAAATGCGGACAGGTAAGATGATCAGCGGTAAGGGTGGTTCAAGATTTGTTCCGGATGTTATTTATATTCTGGGTATTGAAGGTGCTTTTGATATTGAACAGATCTGCCGGAAGAGAATAAAGGAGAACGACCCAACGCCATCATCCTGAAAGCAAACCATAAATTATGAGAATAGAAACTCCCCTGTTCTGCACAATAGTGGCTGCAACACTTTGCTCATGCAGTGTTGTTCATAAGAACTATAAAGATTCATTTGCAGATGGATATTACAGGAGCAGGATATTCAACGATGAGCAGTCAAAAGTATATGTTGCAAATAAGAATGATTCAATTCTTGTTTATTCTCTCACTAATGATAACCAGTTGAATTATAACCTCACGAAAGTAGTGACTTTTAATACGGAAGAACTTACAAATATGGCTTTGAATACCCTGGTATTTAAACATATGAGTGCCGATCTGGATTTTCTTACCGTCCTTACAAAGTACCGTTTTGCAACCGGCGATGTGCCGGGGCAGATGAATACTAACCTCAGTGGTGCTGCATTCATTGGACTGAGGAATGATATCTACCAGATGAAGTATCCACGGACACCTTTAAATACCTATCAGAGAAGAATTACTCATTATGGATTCTCATTGGGATTCTTTTCAGGTTTTGGAGGAACTCCTGTAAATCAATGGGTCACAAATTATAACGTCACATCTGAATATGACGGAGTGACCTGGATAAATGGTTTTGCCGGGATAATCGGTATCGACCGGACAAGTTTCGGACTCACGCTCGGATGGGACAATCTTCTTGACAGTAACAAGAAATACTGGATTTACCAGGGAAAGCCCTGGATCGGTCTTGCTATAACACTTAATTTAAATTAGAAATGAAATTCCTCTGAATAAATAATGAATAAACTCATCTCATTCTTATACTTATCGATAACGATAATTGGCTGTTCAGGGCCTGATTCTTATGAAGTTATAATCAGAAACGGGAATATTTATGACGGATCCGGTATGCCTCCTTTCAGAGGTGACATCGGGATAAGAGGCGATTCAATAGCCTTCATAGGCGATCTGGGTAAAGCCAGGAGTGTTTCCGAAATAGACGCAACAGGTTTGTCTGTTGCACCCGGTTTCATTAACATGCTTAGCTGGGCAAACGAATCTCTTATTGAGGATGGCCGTTCACAGGGAGATATAAGGCAGGGAGTAACTCTGGAGGTGCTTGGAGAGGGAGACTCGATGGGACCGCTGAACGATCAGATGAAGGAAGACCTGAAGAAAAGCCAGAGCGATATTAAATATGATATCGGCTGGACATCCCTTGGAGAATACCTTGATTATCTTGTAGGAAAAGGAGTTTCAACAAATGTGGCATCATTCATCGGTACTGCCACAGTTAGGATTTATACAATCGGCTATGATGACAGAGCCCCGACTTTCGTAGAACTCGATTCAATGAAACTTCTGGTGCGCGAGGCTATGGAAGAGGGTGCTGTAGGGGTTAGTTCTGCTTTGCAGTATGTACCTGCAAGCTTTGCAAAACCTGATGAACTTGAGGCGCTTGCTGCTGAGTCTAAGGCTTATGACGGAATGTATATAACACATGTGAGAGACGAAGGATTAGGTCTGCTTCATGCACTTGATGAGGCAATTAATGTTGCTGCCAGGACAGGTGTAAGGACAGAGATCTATCATCTGAAGCAATCAGGTAAGGCAAGCTGGACTCTCCTTGATGATGTGATCAGTAAGATCGATTCAGCCCGTTCGGCCGGATTGCATATTACAGCCGATATGTACAACTATATAGCAAGCTCGACCGGTTTTGACATTGTGATGCCGGCATGGGTCCAGGAGGGTGGTTTCGATAAGTGGAGGAGAAGACTTATGGATCCGGTTATAAGAAGAAGAATTGCTCCTGAGATTAAAAAATCACTTATGGAAAGAACCGGTTCGGCCGAAAAGGTTATGGTGATAGGCTTCAATACCGACTCCCTCAAATACCTGACAGGGAAAACGCTTGCAGAGGTGGCTTCCATGCGGCGAAAATCACCTGAAGAGACAATAATGGATCTTGTAATAGACGATAACAGCAGGATAGGTGTTGTCTATTTCTCTATGTTGGAGGAGAATGTGAAAAGACAGATCACATTGCCCTGGATGGCATTCTGTTCTGACGGTGGATCCTATTCCGCGGAGGGTGTATTTCTGAAGTTCAGCACTCATCCCAGGGCTTACGGAAACTTTGCAC
>Ga0209314_10000685_pt1 | contig 15208 bp, 11 predicted proteins | sample I19B2metaG_FD_184146 | JGI IMG/M metagenome (GOLD analysis project Ga0209314, IMG submission 184146) | Lake sediment bacterial and archeal communities from Gulf of Boni, Indonesia to study Microbial Dark Matter (Phase II) - ​I19B2 metaG... | ecosystem: Environmental > Aquatic > Freshwater >...
CGAAAGAGGGAGGGCCATGTCTGCGTTGCCTCTTTCCTGAACCTCCGCCTCCGGGCCTCGTCCCCAGCTGAGACGAAGCGGGTGTCCTGGGAGTTGTGCCCGGGCAAATTGGATTGCTTCAGGCGACAGAGGTCATCAAACTGATTTTAAGAAAGGGGAGGCCATTGATCGGTCACTTTTTGGTCTATCACTCCCTGGAGTCGGATTTCAGGGTATTTCCAGTCAGGAAAAATCCTGCATGTCCCCTCTGTAATGAGAAACCTAAGATAAGGGATTTGGTCGATTATCACGTTGAATGCAGTTTGGAGCCGAGGGCATCCTCAGCCGTTTGACTCGGAAGAGGGAGATGTGAAGATTAGACTCAAATTGGTCGGTATTCAAGAGATGGAGCAATTGATAGGCGGCAGAGAAATTGTGCTTCAAATGGAAGGCAGTACCTTCGGAGACCTTCTCAGCCATTTGGAAGAGACCTATGGGCGACCCCTCATGAAGTGTCTCCACTGCCAGATACTCAGAAACGGAAAGGAATGGATACGCAGAGATAACTTGACTTATCCTCTCCAGGATGGAGATCACGTCACTTTTCTACAGATGATGGGTGGTGGCTAATGAGGGGCAGATAGAATGATCCGAATCCCGCAACTCATCTATCAGAGAATGGTTCAACACGCAAGGGAGCAGTGGCCCTTGGAATGCTGTGGCGTCTTGTGCGGAAAGGATGGGATCGTGAAGAAGGCTTATGAAGTCCAGAACGAAGAGGGGAGTTCGGTTCGATATTTGATGTCTCCACGGGAACAGCTGAAAGTGTTCGAGGAGATGGAAAAGGAATCGATTGACATGATCGCGATCTATCATTCCCACCCCCATACCATTTCCTTTCCATCTGAGACGGATGTAAAATTGGCCTTCTATCCTGAAGTGGCATCGGTCATCATCTCCTTAAAGGAAGAACGAAACCCAGTCGTGAAGGCCTTCCGGATTGGGAAAGAGGCAATCTATCTCGAGGAGATTGTGGTCGATCCGTAATTGCAGATGACAGATAGCACCTGTCTGTCGGCCCCGATCCCGACCGAGGGCGGGGCAGGCCCTGTACCGGAATGGTGCAGGGCAGGCAGGGATTGAGAAATTGCATCGGGTATTTGAGAAACACACCGCAGTTGGAGTTAAAGAAGTGAGAGCTCCTCAAATCAGAGAAGTTAGGGATGAACCCGATTTTCGAACAGATCTCTGGAAGGGGAGATCAACCGCGCTCCTCAATTTTATTGGGAACACCCCCTTAATCCAAATTCACAAAATGGCAAGACACCTCAAAGGGGTAGAGATATTTGCAAAGGCGGAGTGGCTTAATCCAGGTGGGTCTGTAAAGGATCGAGCAGGTTTGAAGATTATTGAAGAAGGGGAGAGATCGGGTGAGTTAACTCGGGATAAGATCATCCTGGACTCTACATCAGGCAATACAGGGATTGCTTATGCGATGATCGGTGCGATCAAGGGGTACAAGGTGGAATTAGTTGTCCCTACTAATATCAGCGAGGAGAGGAGAAAGACGCTCGTCTCCTACGGGGCCCATCTCATTTTTACTGATCCTCTGCTGGGTTCAGATGGGGCTCTTCTTGAAGCAAAAAGACGATATGAAGAGAACCCTGATCGGTATTTTAAGGGAGATCAATATAATAACCCTGCCAACTGGAGAGCTCATTATGAGACAACAGGAGTCGAGATCTTCTACCAGACCAGAGGAAAAGTGACTCACTTTGTTGCAGGTGTGGGTACAGGTGGAACCCTGATAGGAACGGGAAGAAGGTTGAAAGATTACAATCCCCACATAAAGATCTTTGGGGTTCAGCCGGACAACGGATTCCATGGGATTGAAGGATTGAAGCATATTGAGACCGCCATTCGGCCTGGTATTTATGACGAATCCATTTTAGACGGGACGTTCTTTGTCAAGACGGAGGATGCCTATGGCATGACCACTCGTTTGGCAAACCAGGAGGGACTTTTGGTCGGCCCTTCTTCTGGGGCTGCCTTCTGGGCTTCACTAAAATTGGCTGAATCGATTGAGAATGGAGTGATTGTGACGATCTTTCCAGATGGGGGAGACCGGTATTTCAGCAGAGCCTGCTTGGCCTATTCAAGATACCTATAAGTGCTAAAGGAATGGTAAGGCTCTCGGTTGAAAACCATGGCTAATACCTTCACCCCCCTAAAGGTTTAGCGGTTCAACCGAGAGCCCTTCCTCCTTGAATGGAGAAGAATAGCAAGTGAGAACAATCGGAATTCTTCTTGTCATGGGAACTCTTTTCTCCTATGTCCCAGTGTTTCCTATGGGTGATTGTCAGGAGGAAGTGCATGAGGGGAGCCGTAAACTGGAGTGTGGATATGCTTTTCACTGTCCCTTTCTGTCGAATACGGGTCTTTCGGGATCGATTATTCTTCCGTATGTCGGTCAGGCGTCTTTGAGCCTTCTATTGCCGGTGATCGATGAACTTGCACGCCCTATTTTTCATCCTCCTAAGGGTGGTTCACCAAATCCAAATTAAGGAGGATGAAGGAATCGTGGCACAGGAATTGCTGATATAACCTGTTCGAAGGAATAAATGAATCTGAGGGCTAATAGGGAAAGAGGTAGGAAAATAGCTTATCTTTACCTTGAAAATACATAATTTACCCTATTTATTTCCGAAGTTGCGAATATTATCTATTAGTTGAGCTCCGATAAATAAAGATAGAAGCTCTTGGCCAAGGGCCTGATAAAATTAGGTCCAGATTGCTAAAGCCTTCACCCCCCTTAAGGTTTAGCCAAAAGGCCAAGAGCTTTTTGTTTTTATTTCAGACAATCAGGGTTAAAAAATACATGGCTTTAATTTACTTAATTTACGAACCTTTTTGATTTTTTCTGTTTTAATGAACATACTATGGTTGTAGAATTAATCATATATCAATTTTCAAAAGGTAGGTGATGCTATGATTCTTAGGTTATCTCAATTGGCTAATATGGTGCTTTTCTGTTTTCTAATCTTTTCGCCTCTGATGTCTTATGGTCAGACTGAGAAGCAACTGCTCAATGTTGATCAGTTGGTTGAAGAGGCACTCCGGAATAATCCAGAAATCTTGGCTGCAAAGAAGAAATTGGAGGTTTTTAGGGAGAAGATTCCACAGGCATTTGCATTGGAAGATCCGATGTTAGGACTCGGGGTCGCCAGTCTTCCAACCAATTTTAGTTTCAGGGATGAAGACATGACGGCAAAAGAGATCTCCGTCTCCCAGAAATTTCCTTTTCCTGGAAAGAGACCCCTGATGAGAGAGATGGCAGAGAAAGAAGCTGAAGCTGTTTCCAATGAGATTCAGGGAAAGATAAATCAAATCATGAAGGACGTGAAGGCCGCTTTTTATGACCTTTCCCATATCTACCGGACAACTGAAGTCACACAACGAAATAAGAATATTCTGCAGAATTTCGTAAAGATTGCCGAGACGCGGTATGCGGTTGGAGAAGGGATACAGCAGGATGTCCTAAAAGCTCACATAGAGGTCTCCAAGATGGTAGATGAGCTCATTATGCTGGAGCAGAAGAAGAGAGCTTTGGAGGCTAAACTAAATGCCCTTCTCAATCGGCCTTCGGAGACCGAAGTGGGTATACCGGAAGAGGTGATTTTTAGAAAATTTCCTTTCACCAACGAAGAACTTCAAAAAATGGCCTTGGAGGCAAATCCTCAGTTGAGAGGGATGAAGAAGATGATCGAATCAAAGGAGAAGGCCTATGCCCTTGCGAAGAGGGAATATTATCCCGACTTCAATTTTCGGTTCGCCTATGGCCAGAGGGATAATGGCCCCGAGATGAAAAGGAGGGATATGTATACTGGAATGATGGAGATCAATATCCCCATCTTCTATAAGTCAAAGCAGGATCGTAAAGTGGTCGAAGTGAAAGCAGATATCCAGGCCCTCGAGGCTCAAGTTCAGGCAATGAAGAACGAGATCTTTTTCATGATTACAGATATGGGCTCAATGATCCACCGGGGAGAGAGGCAACTGGATCTCTACAAGACAGGGATCATTCCTCAGGCGAGCCTACAGATCAGTTCAGCCATGAGTGCCTACAGGGTGGGCAAAGCAGATTTCATGACCCTACTGGATGGTCAAATGACCCTCTATAAGTATGAATTGCAGTACCACCAGGCCTTAACGGAATATGAGAAGACCGTGGCGAGTTTGGAGGCTGTCATTGGAAAGCGTCTCTCTCAGAAGGAGGAAGGGAAATGAGACGATTGACTTTGTTTATCCTGCTGTTGGTGCTTCCTTTGGTCATTTTTGGATGTGGGAAAGGGAAGGAGGCGACGGTTCATAAAGAGCATAAGGAGGAGGTGAGAAAGGAAGGCAAAAAGGCGGAAGACCTCGATATGAAGGGCTTGACCATGGAGTCGATCCAGAAGGAAGGCAAGATGAAGGAAGTTACTCCAGGGACAGTCCAAATCTCACCTGAGAAGCAACAACTGATTGGAGTCAAAATTGGAACCGTTGAGACGAAACCCCTCGAGAAAGTGATCCGAACCGTGGGAAGGGTTGATTATGATGAGAAGAGGATTGTCACGGTTTCGCCAAAAATTGGGGGGTGGATTGAAGATCTCTTCGTCGATTTTACAGGCCGGTATGTGAGGCAGGGTGAACCTCTTCTCACCATCTACAGCCCGGAACTTGTCTCCACACAAGAGGAATATCTCATCGCCCTTCGGGCAAAGAAAGATTTGGTAAAGAGTCCATTTCCAGAGGTGGCGGGGAGCGGATACTCTTTGGCGGAGTCTGCGAAGCGCCGCCTGAAACTCTGGGACATCACCGATGATCAGATCAGAGTCCTTGAAGAGACCGGACAGCCAAGAAAAACGCTCACCCTCTACTCGCCTTTCAGCGGATTTGTCTTAGAAAAAATGACCTATAAGGGGATGAACGTCATGCCGGGAATGGCGCTCTTCAAACTGGCTGATCTTTCAGTGGTCTGGCTCTATGCAGACATTTATGAGTACGAACTTCCCTTCATACGTTTGGGACAGCAGGCTTTGATTCAATTATCTTATCTTCCCGGAGAGATATTCACGGGAAAAGCTATTTACATCTATCCTTCCTTGGATCCAAATACTCGAACTGCAAAGGTAAGATTCGAATTTCCAAATCCCGATGGCAAGCTCAAACCTGAGATGTATGCCAATGTGGAGATAAAGGTTCACTTGGGGCACAGGTTGGCTGTGCCAGAGGGAGCGGTCATTGATACCGGTCTTCGACAGATGGCGATCGTCGATAAAGGTTCAGGTTATTTTGAACCGCGGGAGGTGAAAGTAGGCGCCAAGGTGGAAAACTATTACGAAGTGATCAAGGGGCTCAAGGCAGGAGAAAGAGTGGTGACGAGTGCCAATTTCTTGATCGACTCCGAATCGAAATTTAAAGAAGCCATTGGTGGGATGACCCATTCCCATTAAAAAAAAGAGGAGCCGGAGATGATCGAAAAGATCATAGAGAGCTGTGCAAAGAATCGATTTTTAGTCTTTACGGTCGTTCTTTTGTTGACCCTTGGAGGAGTCTATGCGATAAAGAATATCCCTCTGGATGCTGTGCCCGATATCTCTGATGTACAGGTGATTGTCTATACTCCATGGGAAGGGAGAAGTCCTGATCTCGTTGAGGATCAGGTAACCTACCCCATTGTCTCTGCCCTCATCTCCGCACCAAAAGTGAAGACGGTTAGAGGTTTTTCTGATTTTGGATTTTCTTATGTCTATGCGATCTTTGAAGATGGAACAGATATCTACTGGGCGAGATCCAGAGTTCTTGAATATACACAGCAGATCACCGGAAGGCTTCCCGAAGGTGTGAATCCTGTGCTCGGACCGGACGCCACAGGGGTGGGATGGGTCTATACCTATGCCCTGGTGGATGAGAGCGGGAAGCATGACCTCGCCTATCTTCGTACCCTTCAGGATTGGTACATCCGGTATGGCTTGGCTAGTGTTGAAGGTGTTGCTGAAGTGGCAAGTGTGGGTGGGTTTGTGAAGCAATACCAGATCAATATCGATCCTAATCGGATGGCAGCCTATGGAGTTTCAATCCGTGAGCTGATGGATCGCGTGAAGATGTCGAATAATGAGGTTGAGGGAAGGCTTCTCGAATTCGGCGGAAGAGAGTATATGGTAAGGGGACGTGGCTATATTAAGTCCGTGGAGGATATTCAGAAGATCGTTGTGGGAATGAATCGGGGGATACCGATTCTCCTGAGAGATGTCGGCCACGTAACCCTTGGCCCGGAGATCCGAAGGGGTATCGTTGAACTGGATGGAAGAGGTGAGGTGGTAGGCGGAATTGTCGTCATGCGATTTGGCGAAAACGCCCTCAATGTCATCCACCGTGTCAAAACTAAGATCGAAGAGATCAGCGCCGCACTTCCCGAAGGGATAAAGGTTATTCCAACCTATGACCGTTCTGAATTGATCCAACTCTCTATTAAGAACCTCCAGGAGACCCTCCTGACCGAAATCATTGTCGTCAGTCTCGTTATCATCATCTTCCTTCTCCATTTTCGCTCTGCCTTTGTTCCCATTTTAGCCCTGCCCATTGCTGTGGCCATTTCTTTCATCCCCATGCTCTTTTTAAGAATTACTTCGAATATCATGTCCCTTGGAGGGATTGCCCTCTCCATAGGAGTGGTCGTGGATGCCTCCATCGTCATGGTGGAGAATGGATATCGTCATCTCTCCGAAGGTACGGATGAGGATCGGAGAGGGAGTTGGGGAACGATCGTCCGTGCCTGCCAGCAGGTAGGAAGGGGGATCTTCTTCTCCTTAGTGATCATCATCATCTCCTTCATTCCCGTCTTCATGCTCGAAGCCCAGGAGGGAAGGTTATTCCGTCCTCTGGCCTTCACCAAGACCTTTGCCATGGCTGCCTCATCGATCCTGGCCATTACTCTCGTCCCTGTGTTGATGACAATCTTTTTGAAAGGAAGACGGCTCAAACCTGAAGCGGAAAATCCGGTTTCCAAATTCTTCCGATGGTTCTATGAACCGATCATTCATTGGGTCTTAAAATTTAAGAAGACAGCCCTCCTTGTCAACTTCCTTTTGATCCCTCTAAGTCTTCTCTTCCTCTTCAGGATTGGAAGCGAGTTTATGCCCCCTCTTTATGAAGGGACGATCTTCTATATGCCCATCACGAGTCCTGGAATTTCTGTAACGGAGGCGGGAAGGCTCTTAGCTATCCAAGATAAGATTCTTAAAAGTTTTCCTGAAGTCCATACCGTTTTTGGAAAGGCGGGTCGGGCAGAGACCTCCACGGATCCAGCGCCCTTCAGCATGATGGAGACGACCGTTCACCTTAAACCAAAGGACCAATGGCGAAAAGTGAGAAAGGATTATTCATCCTTGCCCCAATGGTTAAGGCCCTTGGCTGAGAAGATCTTGGGTACCCATCGAACGATCACCTATGAAGAGTTGGTAGAGGAGATGGACAGAAAGATGCAGTTCCCGGGCCTCCAAAATGCTTGGACCATGCCCATCCGGGCACGAATTGATATGCTTACGACCGGAATACGCACACCGGTGGGCATTAAAATCTCGGGTTCGGACTTAAATACGATTCAAGAGATGGGCGTCCATATTGAGATGATTCTGAAAGAGGTTCCTGGCACAAGAAGTATCTTTGCAGAAAGGGTTGCAGGAGGATATTTTACAGATATTAAAATTAATCGGGATGCTATCGCCCGTTATGGTTTGACCGTGGGAGAAGTTCAAGAAGTCATCCAGTCCGCTTTAGGGGGGATGAACATCACTCGGACCATTGAGGGAAGAGAGCGATACCCGGTCAATATTCGATACTTGAGAGAATTAAGGGATGATGTGGAGAGGTTGAAAAGAATACTGATCCCGGTAAGAGTAGGTCCGTCTTCGGGTACGCAGGCAATGGGCTCCTCGGGATCAAAGGTAGCTCATATTCCTTTAACCCAATTGGCGGACATCAGCCTCACAACAGGCCCTGCCATGATTCGCGATGAAGATGCCCTGCTCACAGGATATGTTTATATTGATGTGGCAGGGAGAGACATAGGTGGGTATGTGGAGGAGGCAAAGAAGGTGATCAAAGAGAAGTTGAAACTTCCTCCTGGATATTCCCTTTCCTGGAGCGGCCAGTATGAATTTCAGCTTCGAGCCAAGGAGAGATTGAAGATCCTTTTGCCTATTGTCTTCTTTGTCATCTTCATTCTCCTCTATATGACCTTTCGCTCCGTTTCAGAATCCATCATTCTGATGATTGCTGTGATCTATGCCATGACAGGAGGAGTGATTCTCCAGTATCTTCTCGGATACAATTTCAGTGTGGCGGTCTGGGTGGGTTACATCGCCCTCTATGGGATAGCGGTTGAAACCGGGGTGGTGATGATCATCTATCTCCATGAGGCATTGAATAAGCGTTTAAAGAGGGGAGATATAACGCGACAGGATATCCATGAGGCAACAGTGGAAGGATCTGTACTTCGCTTGCGGCCAAAGCTGATGACGGTTGGAACGACATTAATAGGTTTGGCCCCCATCATGTGGTCAAGTGGTGTGGGTGCTGATGTGATGAAACCCATTGCCGCTCCTATTATTGGAGGTCTATTAACCTCCACCATCCATGTGCTGATCATCACACCCATCATTTTTGCTTTAGTCAAAGAAAGGGAATTGAAGAAAGGCAAGTTGGGGGTCTCGGAGATAAAGATTTAGATTTTTTTTGAAATATAAGACATTAAGCATTCTTGAATAATGCTTTTTAGTGAATATATTTATGGTATGGCAGGTCTAAAAAGATAATACCCGTCTGAGTAAAAGGAGGTTTTCGTCATGAAGAAATGGGTTTCTATTTTAGGGATGTTTATACTGAATCTGTTTAGCTTCACCTCTATTTCTATGGCCCAACATAGTCATGGCCATGGAACTGCCTCGAAGATGGAGACCCGGGAGGTTCTCGTCGAGGGGTTCAAGGTGACTTTCCAGATCATGGCCAACGAGGAACATAAGAAGATGTTGAAGGATATGAAGATGAAGGAGGATATAGAATCTGGAACCACTCACAATATTACGGTGACATTGAAGGATGAGAAGAATCAAAAAGAGGTTACGGATGCTCAGATTAATATGAAAGTGGTGGATCCAAAGGGGAAAGATCAGATCAAGGCTCTGAAGTATGAAGGCATGATGAAAAGTTACGATGCTTATTTCAATCTTCCCGAAAAAGGAAAGTATCAGGTCATGATCCTCTTTAAAATTGGGGAGAAGAAGAGAACTGCTGGGATATATTATGAACTGAGATAAACTGTCTATCGGTAACGGTTAGGAAGCCCGTATGGTAGAGGGTTAAAGGGCTACGTCCAATTTCTTTGCCACTTAATCTTGGAGAGATTCAATGGAATTCAAAGATTCCGAAAAGGAATTAGAAAGGATTGATCTTCCCATCACAGGCATGTCTTGTGCCAGCTGCGCGGCAAAAATTGAGAAGGGATTGGCTAACGTTGAAGGTGTTTCCAAGGCGTCAGTCAACTTTGCTGCAGAGAAGGCTACAGTCATCTTTCATCCTGCTAAAACAGACGTCTCCCATTTGATCGAAAAAGTGAGAGATCTGGGTTACGGCACAAAGATTGAGAAGGTCACCCTTCCCATTCAAGGCATGACCTGTGCCTCCTGTGTGAATAAAGTCGAAAAGGCTTTAAGCCATTTGAAAGGCGTTATCCAGGTCAATGTCAACTTCGCCAGAGAAAGGGCATCTGTTGATTTTATTCCTGAAGAGGTAACGATCAGAGATCTGAAGAAGGCTGTTCAGGAAGCAGGGTATCAGGTCCTTGAGGTGAAGGAAGAGGATATTGTCGAAAAGGAAAGGCTTGCGAGGGAAGCCGAGCTTTCCCGATTAAAGTGGAAGTTCATCATTGGTGCCATCCTCCTCGTTCCCATCCTTATTCTTATGTATGGGGCTGCATTCCTTGGGAGATGGGTTGGCCTCTCGAAGAATACAAATTTCCTCATCCAATTTCTCTTGGCCACGCCCGTTCAATTTTGGGCGGGATGGCAGTTTTATGTCGGGTTCTGGAAAGCAGTCAAATATAAGACCAGCGATATGAACACATTGATCGCCATAGGAACTTCAGCCGCTTATCTGTACAGCCTGATTGCAATGTTGTTTCCTCAGCTTTTTATGGTCAAGGGCTTGATGCTCGATGTCTATTTCGATACCTCTGCTGCCATTATCGTCCTCATCCTTCTTGGGAGATTCTTGGAGGCGAAAGCAAAAGGGAGGACTTCAGAGGCCATCAAGAAGTTAATCGGTCTTCAACCGAAGACAGCAAGAGTCATCCGGAATGGAAGCGAAACCGATCTTCCAGTGGAAGAGGTCACACTGGGTGATATGATTGTCGTTCGGCCCGGGGAGAAGCTCCCCGTAGATGGTATTTTGAGAGAGGGTTACTCCTCGGTGGATGAGTCAATGGTGACAGGGGAGTCCTTACCTGTTGAGAAGAAAGTTGGAGATAACGTCATCGGTGCAACGATCAATAAGACCGGCACATTTAAATTCGAAGCGACCAAAGTTGGAAAAGATACAGTCCTCGCACAAATCATTCGATTGGTTCAAGAGGCACAGGGCTCGAAACCACCTATTGCTCGATTGGTTGATGTGATTGCCAGTTACTTCGTCCCTATGGTCATTTTGATCGCCATCATTACGTTTATCGTTTGGTATTTCTTCGGTCCTCATCCAGCCCTGACCTATGCATTTCTTAACTTCATTGCCGTCCTCATTATCGCATGTCCATGCGCCCTGGGATTGGCCACCCCGACCTCCATCATGGTGGGAACTGGGAAAGGAGCGGAGAATGGGATTCTCATTCGAGGGGCAGAGGCGCTGGAGACTGCTCATCGGCTGAATACGATCGTTTTGGATAAGACCGGGACGTTGACCAAAGGAGAACCGTCTGCCACGGATGTCATTGAATCTCAAAAGTGGACGAGAAAGGAGATTTTAATCTTAGCGGCTTCGGCTGAAAAAGGATCAGAGCACCCTCTGGGTGAAGCCATTGTGAGAAAGGCGGAAGAAGAGGGTTTAGGCCTCTCCGATTCAAAGGACTTTCAGGCGATTGCAGGCCATGGGATCGAGGCGACCATCGACTCAAAAAAAGTCCTCCTTGGAAATTCGAAGCTGATGGAAGAGAGAAACGTCTCGCTTAATGGGTGGTTAGAGAGAGCCGAATTGCTCTCTAACGAAGGAAAGACCCCGATGTTTTTGGCGGTAGATGGAGAGGCTATAGGCATCATTGCCGTGGCTGATACATTGAAGGAGAATTCAAAAGAGGCAGTGGAGACTCTCCAAAGAATGGGATTAGAGGTGGTGATGCTCAGCGGTGATAATCAGCGAACTGCTAAGGCCATCGCTCAGCAAATCGGGATTAATCGAGTACTCGCAGAAGTTCTGCCAGAGATGAAAACGGGTGAGATCAAAAGACTTCAAGCAGAGGGAAAGAAGGTTGGAATGGTGGGCGATGGCATCAACGATGCACCTGCTTTAGCCCAGGCCGATGTAGGTATCGCCATTGGAACTGGAACCGATGTGGCGATGGAGTCCTCCGACATCACTTTAATCGGTGGGGATTTGAGAGGAATCGTAACGGCGATTGCACTAAGTAAGGCTACCATCCGAAATATTAGACAGAACCTTTTTTGGGCCTTTGCCTATAACACGATCCTCATACCAGTGGCTGCGGGAGTTCTTTTTCCATTCTTCGGCATCCTGCTCAATCCCATCTTCGCAGCAGGGGCGATGGCTTTTTCCTCGGTTACAGTGGTCTCGAATGCATTGAGGCTTCGGAGATTTAAACCACCAATGAACTGATCGATATGGAATGATGGAATAATGGGGAGGATAAAAACAAGAAAAGATATGTAGTTTTTAGTTTTGATCTTTACCCAACATTCCATTTTTCCAATATTCCAATAAACTCGAAAGGAGATCTCTATGGCTCAATTCTTTAATGATAACTCGTTATCCATTGGCAATACCCCCATGGTGAAGATCACCAGGATGGCTCAAGGACTCAAAGCCACTATCCTTGGCAAGATCGAAGGTCGTAATCCTGCCTATTCGGTCAAGTGCAGAATCGGGGCCAGTATGATCTGGGCTGCAGAGAAGCAGGGATTGCTGAAGCCAGGGATGGAGATCATTGAGCCGACAAGCGGCAATACGGGCATTGCCCTGGCCTATGTGGCTGCTGCCCGGGGATATAAGCTCCATGTCACGATGCCTGAGACCATGTCGATGGAACGGCGGAAGGTACTTGCGATTTTCGGCACCAATATCATTCTCACACCAGGTGCCAAGGGAATGAGAGGTGCTGTGGAGGAGGCCGAACGAATTGCCGCATCGGATCCCAAATACTTCATGCCTCAACAGTTTAAGAATCCTGCCAATCCGGAGATTCATTTCAAAACAACAGGTCCTGAGATCTGGGAGCAGACAGCGGGTGGAATTGATGTCCTCGTCTCGGGAGTGGGCACAGGAGGTACGATTACGGGTGTGTCGCGATATATCAAACTTGAGAAAAAGAAAAAGATCCTCAGTGTGGCAGTGGAGCCGGCCGAAAGCCCTGTGATCTCGCAACGTCTTGCAGGGAAGGAGCTCAAGCCCGGCCCTCACAAGATTCAGGGGATTGGAGCTGGATTCATTCCGGACACCTTAGACCTATCCGTGGTGGATCGTGTGGAACTGGTCACCAGCGAAGAGGCTATTGAACATGCAAGGCGGCTTTCCCGTGAGGACGGAATTCTTTCGGGGGTGAGTTGTGGTGCAGCGATTGCCGTTGCTCTAAGGCTCGCGAAGAGTGGTGAATTCGATGGCAAAACAATTGTGGCGATATTGCCTGATTCGGGTGAACGATATCTCAGTGGACCGCTCTTCGAAGGGGTCTTTGACGAAGCCGGCCTTCCAAGGATATAGAATCTGTAACTCAGCTCGGTACGAGTCGATTCCGACCCTTTGGGGCTGATGCATCAGGGCTAAAGCCCTGAGTTACAGTGGACGAGGATTATGTAACTCAACCCTTTTGGGTTGATAATCTTAAAGAAATAGAAAAGGGGGCGAATATAATGATGTTGAAAAAAATCTCAAAACAATTCTTTATTGGTCTTCTCGTTCTATCCATCAGTCTTTTCAGCTTTGAACATGCTTTTTCTGTTACCGAGGATGAGAAGAATAATATTGCGATCTATGAGAAGGTGGCTGATGGGGTGGTCAATGTGACGAGCATCGCTGTCCAGATGGATTTCTTCTTCAATGTCTTTCCTACCCAGGGATCAGGGTCTGGTTCGATCATTGATACGAGAGGACATATTTTGACCAATCATCATGTGGTGGCCAATGCCCAGAAGTTAGAGGTCACCTTGGCGGATGGTTCGAAGTGGCCTGCCAAATTGATCGGCTCGGATCCTGACAATGATCTGGCTGTGATTAAGATCGATGCGCCAAGAGAGAAGTTGAAAGTTATTCCCATGGGGGATTCGAAAAATTTGAGGATCGGACAGAAAGTCCTTGCTATCGGAAACCCCTTTGGTTTTGAAAGGACCTTAACGACAGGTGTGATCAGTTCCCTGGGCAGGACGATCCGCTCTGAAGTTGGAACGTTGATCGAAGATGTCATCCAGACCGATGCGGCCATCAATCCAGGAAATTCTGGAGGTCCGCTTCTCAACTCCGACGGAGAGATTATCGGAATCAACAGTGCGATCATCAGCCCCACCGGAGGAAGTGTAGGTATTGGTTTTGCCATTCCAGTGAATACAGCAAAAAGAGTCGTTCCAGAATTGATTTCAAAAGGGTATGTTTCTTATCCCTGGATCGGAGCATCCATTCAATCTCTTATTCCGGAGATTGCAAAGTTTTTGAAGATCAAAGTCGAGCGTGGAGCCATGATTGCAGAAGTGGTCAAGGGTGGCCCTGCAGATAAAGCTGGCTTGAAGGGAGGAAACCAGAGGGTTCAAGTTGGGAATATGATCGTCATCGTGGGTGGAGATGTTGTGGTGAAGGCAGATCAACATGATGTAAAAACCCACGATGAGTTAATCCGGTATATTCGTGAGAAGAAACCAGGAAATGCGATCCTTCTCAACGTCTTTCGAAATGGGAAATTCGAAGAGGTGAAGGTCACCCTCGGAGAGAGACCAAGGAGAAGATAATCCCCGGCTTTGCAGAAAATGTTAAATGGCAAAGCTCAAATGTCAAATTAATGGCTGATCCATTCTACATTCAATGGCATATCACCAACCTTTGTAACCTTCGATGCCAACACTGCTACCAAGACGACTTTTCAAAGCAGAAGGATCTCGATTGGTCAGGGCTTAAAAGAATCTCTGATAATATTCATGCCACGCTGGAACAATGGGAGAAGAATGGCTGCATCCATCTCACCGGTGGAGAGCCTCTCTTAAAATCAGAGTTATTTTTGCTTTTGGAGGATTTGAATCAGAGACGAATGATTCAAGAATTGGGGATCATCACCAATGGCCTCTTTCTTAATATGGATGTGATAGAAAAACTCTCCACTTTTTCTAAACTGAAAAAGGTAAAGGTCTCCTTGGACGGTGCTAATCCCCAGATCAATGATTCGATTCGTGAAAAAGGGAATTTCGAGAAAGTGATCCAAAATATCTCTTTGATCAAAAAGGAGAATAGATTTGAGACGATTATTATGTTTACTGCCATGGCAAGGAATTTCCGGAGCCTCCCATCCTTCATTCGCCTCTGCCAGAATTTGGGTGTTGATGGATTGATCCTTGAGCGGTTCATTCCGTGGGGAAGAGGGAAAGAGATCAGAGACGAGGTCCTGGACAAGACGGAGTGGAGAGAACTGGTGGAGACACTTTTTGAATTATTTTCAATAAACATGGAAGAGGATCATTTTTATCCACACCAGGCATTTCAGATCTTTTTTAAGGAAGATGAGATGGAATTGCTGGGTGCTCCATGCGTCATCGGAAGGGATGGACTCTGTATTATGCCGGAGGGGGAGGTTTACCCTTGTCGAAGGTTTCCCATTTCTATAGGGAACCTTTTGGAAGTTCCATTAAAGCAGATTTGGGAGGAATCAGAGATATTGGAGAAATTGAGACGGAAAGAAAATTTAAAAGGTAAGTGTAGAGTATGTGAG
>Ga0209314_10000688_pt1 | contig 15192 bp, 14 predicted proteins | sample I19B2metaG_FD_184146 | JGI IMG/M metagenome (GOLD analysis project Ga0209314, IMG submission 184146) | Lake sediment bacterial and archeal communities from Gulf of Boni, Indonesia to study Microbial Dark Matter (Phase II) - ​I19B2 metaG... | ecosystem: Environmental > Aquatic > Freshwater >...
GGGAGACCTCAGAAGCGTAGTGGTGAACGGGGACATCGGCTGCTATGGTCTAGCTCATGCTCCTCCGTTGAGTTTCGAAGACACCTACTTCTGCATGGGCGCAAGCGTCGGTGTGTCCCAGGGTATGTCTCAGGTCGGTGTTGACAGTATCGCCTTCATAGGCGATGGCACCTTCTTTCACGCGGGAATCCCTGCTCTCATCAATGCCGTCTACAATAGACATAACATCAAGGTGGTGGTCGCTGACAACCAGACGATCGCCATGACGGGCTTCCAGCCCCACCCTGAATCGGGCAGAACGGCGATGGGAAGCGAGGCCAAGCGTATCATGATCGAAGATGTGGCGAAAGCTTGTGGCGTCGATAGTGTGGAGGTCATCGACCCATACGATCTTGATGAGGCTGAAGACGCCTTTACTCGGATGCTCAAAACGGATGGAGTCGCAATGGTGGTCGCCAGGAGAATGTGCGCGACCGAGGCTGTTCGCGAGATGAGGCCAAGAAGGCCTGCACCGTTTCGTGTTGATCCCGAACTCTGTATCGGTTGTAAGTTGTGTTTGAGTGCCTTCGGATGTCCATCGCTGAGCTGGGTCGATGATGACGCAAAGGCGAGTATCGATGAGACGCTCTGCATGGGCTGCGGAGTCTGCAGTCAAGTGTGCCCGCAAGAAGCAATTGGCAGGGTGGCGAAGTAATTGGAACCGTTTAGGCTTGTGATCGCGGGAGTTGGCGGGCAGGGTACTTTGTTGGCTTCTCGTCTACTTGCAGAGGCCGCCATGAAGAGCGGGCTTTCAGTGAAGATTGGCGAGACTTATGGTATGGCACAACGGGGCGGACCGGTCATGAGTCACGCACAGATCGGCGGCGAGGTCAGTAGCCCGGTCATCTGCCCCGGCGAAGCTGATGTTCTCCTAGGGTTTGAAGAGGCGGAGGCCGTCAGGCGGGGCGTTACGTACCTCAAAGGAAGCGGGTTGGCTCTGGTGAATAGGCGTAGGTCGCCGCCTGCAGAGGTTGTCTCAGGCATGGTTGAATATCCGAGTAGGGATAGGCTGATGTCTCTGCTCTCAGAGGTCACGCCGAATATAGTTTCTTTTGACGCCACGGCGCTTGCGGAGGAGGCTGGAGATCCTATCGCGACGAACATTGTTATGCTCGGCGCTCTCGTCGCCAGTGGCTGCCTACCCTTCCCGGAGAGCACGGTCATCGATGTCATTGAAGAGAGCGTTCCTGAGAGATATCATGCTACCAATCTGAAGGCCTTCGAGCTCGGCAAACGAGCGTTCAGGGGATCGAGGACAGTTTCTCCCAACGCGTAGAAAGGGTCTTCACACCACATGAGCGTGCCCTAGTTCACTTCGATCAGAGCCGGCTCCTCTTGGCCAAGTTATCGCACCTTGAGGAAAACGATACTAGTAATCTGCGGCGAGACCTTGAGCAACCGCTCTTTTTTCTGCTTGAAGGTTGTGGCGTCAACCTTCGGCGAAGAGATTCCATCGAATGGAGTCTGATGTGGGCGTCCATTTTCTATTCTCTTCACACAGCCAATTTTAATTGATGTTTCTGAACCCGTCTGAGTAATTTCCACACTCTTCGGAGAATCTGGCGAGGATTAGAAAAAAGAGGAGTGTCTGCTTTAGCCTTCGATTAACGTCTCTGAGCCCCTCAAGTTCGGTATGGCGTTGACTTTTGTCGTTATTGCTGAGATGGCCTTGTGGTTAGGAGCCTCTATCAGTATGGCTATGTCCCATCTGCCGAGGACAAAGGATGCCTCTTTTACGCCCTCGATCTTCTTCACAGCAGCCATGGCTTTCTTCGCCTGTCCTGCCATGACTCTTGCTAGGATTAGAGCCTGCACCATTCTTGGTCCTCCTATTCAAAGCCCACGAGGGTTTCGCCGGCGTTGACTCCGCTGACCGCGTTCAGGTGCAGGGCGAACGTGCCTAGGTCTTCATGCTTCTCGAGTTTCGCGATGATGACCACATCGCACCTACCGTGCACAGAAAAGGCGCTGACCACGCCTGGAATCTTCTTTGCAGCAGCTAGTACTTCGGGGTATTTGCCGGGTTTGCAGTAGACCAGGGTGAAAGTCGTAATCACAGCTATCTCCATTGATTTTGTGGAGTCACCAAGAAATCAACGTTTCTAATTGTGCTGGTGGACGAAACGAAAACTTGCACCTCTTTGGAATGTCTATTGTAGATGGTTGAGAGCGCGGGTCTCTGATCACTTCAGCCCGAGATCTCCAATATCCACTATTTTGACTCGCGATCCTAGGGCGATTCTGTGTACGATGTGGCGCGCCTCCTCCTCTAGGTACGGATATAGGATAATCGCATAGAGGGCACACAGCCCCTCTCTCACTCAATTCGACTCCCCGTTGTCTTGAATGACTCGACTGGTGTTCAAATCGTAATACGAAAAGTGGGGGGAGGGGGGTGGGGTACGAAAAATCGAACGGCTATTTGATTACCTCTACAGTGATTTCAGTTATCTGAACTAGGTCCACGGGATTTGCTGCCGGGGTACGGAGGCAACCCGACATCCACCCAATGTGGGCGACCTCGACCAGACGGGGAGGATTGTCAAGCGATATGGACAAGATCTTCCGGAAACGAAAATACTGAAGCCATCATGTGAGACAATCGCCACCTCAATAGACTCCTCGGCGTTTTTGCCATGGTGGTGCGGGGAGTGGGACTCGAACCCACGAAGGCCTTCGCCACAGGGTGTCCCAAGCCCATGTTGCTTCCTAAGCCTTGCACCGTTGAACGAGCGTCCTACGGTCCTGCCCCTTAGACCTAGCTTGGGTATCCCCGCAACCGAGCTATAAAAGGTGTTCAAGTGGGTTGCTTAAGCTTTGTCTTGAAGCTGATCCCTGAAACGGCGAAAACGAGGACTGCTTATCGGTTTTACCTCTTGACCAGATCCTTGGGAAATATGCACAGATCGCCATAATCGAAGTCGTATCCCTTGGTTTTGGCCTCGAGGAGTATACTCATAGCTATGGAGGCGGTCTCGGAGACTATCTGGTTGCACCTCTCCCTTCTCTCGGGAGCTTCGATGTGCCATGGCTTTATCAGCTCGGCACAGTTCACTGTTCCGAACCTCTCTTTGAATCGGTTTGGAAGCTGATTGAATAGACGATAGAGTCCGGGGGCTCCATTCTTGCCATAGGTCTTGGTCCGTTCTTCCATCGGGAGGCTCAGAGGATTCCTTCTGCCGTAGACGAGGCCCAATGCGGCGGTACCTCCGCTCAGAGCTCCGCATACATTTCCGCTGGCTCCGACTCCGCCTCCGAACCCAGACATTACGGCTAGGACTGCTCCAGGAAGATCAGTGTTGACTGTATCGAAGATCGCTTTGAAGACTGACTCAGCACAGTTCAGACGCTCTTCAAAATAGAAGCCAGCTCTCTCGCCTGTTTCCTTGACTACTTCTTCATCACCCATCTCGGTTGCACCCCGTCTCCTTCGAAACTATTTGTCTGGACCATGAGCGAGTGCCAATTCTGTTATATGAGGATTCCCGCCCGTCCCCTAGACGTTGGCATCTGCACAGATCCAATCTCTATCACTAGTCGGGTGATTCATAGAACTAGTGAGAGAACCATCGGGATCAAACCGAGGAAAATGGGGGCAGGAAGCCCTGCTAGAAATCCTCTCTTGGCGAGCGTCCAGAGGTTCAGGAGTACACCAAGCACAGTCATGATTAGGGTGAGGATCAGTAGTGGCATGCCGTAGTAGGCCTCGACATGTGCTGGCACAAAGGAATAGAAGATTAACTCGCCGATTCCGATCTCGACGCCACCGCCCACGTAGGCGAATCGTGAGCTGATCCCTTTGGAGAGGCTAAGATCCTTTATCGCGGCCGCAATCCAGCTGGAGCTGAGAATTACCAAGTCATAGAGGGCTACTCCGATTAATAACACGATCAGCGAGGTTGTTGGAAGCAGCAGACTCACAAATGAGCCTAGGATCGCCCCGTACAGAGTGAAAACGAAGTTTCGCACTCTGGTCGAAAACGCATCGCTCAGAATAAAGATGACAGAGAACACCGCCACATAGAGAGAGGCTAGAACGATCAGCGAGGTCATGAAGGAAGAAACCGTCTTTGCGAGGACCAGAAGGACGGTCTGAGAGAGGATTATGACCACGATCGCAGAGGTCGGAGCGACCACGATTGCCACGAGTACACGTAGCTCAAAGTCTCTTCGTCTGGCGATGAGCCAATAGAGGCAGGTCACACCTAGCAGTCCGAGGGCTGTCAGAGCTAGGGTCCAGACGAGTTGATCGAAGAAACTTCCAGCCAAAGTCTTGGGCAGAGACAGACCCAAACCACTTAGCATGAACAGCCTCACAAATCCGAGAGAGACAAACATGCATACGGCGACCGGAGTCAGATAGTCTGCCGCGACCCGGAGATTCATCAACTCCGCTCGACCCTCACACCGTATTCGAGAACAACCTTTCTGTTCTTTCCGTCATAGAACCAGACGGTGAATCTCTTCAGGCTGACTTCATGAGCCGTTTCCCATCGACGGACATTCAGGGTGAAAAGGAACTGAGAGGCCGAGAACCCAATAATCATTCCGAGAACTGAACCGAACCAAATCTCTGGGGGCGCAAGGAACACCAGAATCAGGGGGCCGAGAACTGCAGCGAAGAAGAACGCGGTTCCCGACGTTGCTCTGATCAGCTCATTTCTACTTGAATTTGGTCGCTTCGATGACATGCCGCTACCTAGAAGCTCTCCTGATATCTTCCGAAAGTAGAGGAATCGTGGGAGGCCGACTACCAGAAAGGCTATGGACGCTGTAGTGAAAGCTGCTACACCTTCTATTAGTGCAGTCTTTGGATCGAAGAACAGAGCAAAGGTAGCGCATGAGAGCGTGAGAACGATGGCGGATACATGCAGTTGACGTCGCCATCCGGGAAATCCGCTGATCTCGGTATATGTATTCCCGGGTTTTTCGTGAACGTTGGTCAAGAATACCATGCGACATAGTGACACCGAAATTGATAAATATATTCGCGTCGTGGCGAATGTGAGGAAAAACCTTGAAAAACACCAAAGCTATCGGTCTTCTGACATTGATGCTCGTTTCTGCAATGTTTTCGATGACTTCAATGATCAAAGTGCCTTCTGCGAATGCGGCAGTGCCTTCGTCGGTCGGGCCTCTTGAAGGCCCCTACTTCAAGGAGATACGGTTCAAGATCTACGCGAGTTCGCAGGCAGTGACCCAAGCCCTAGTGGCGGGAGATGTCGATGTGATAGACTTCTTCGAAGCAGAGCAGATCCCGGACATACAGCCGGGGCTGACTGCGGGAACGATTAACTACACTCAGGGTGCCGAGCAGGGCCAGTGGGTGTTCGCACTGCAGTGCCAACGGTATCCTTTGAACATCACCGATTTCCGGAGAGCCATCGCCCACTTGGTGGACAAAAACAAGATTGTGGCTGAGGGTCTCCAAGGGCTGGCATACAAAATCGAAACGTTCTGCGGTTCTCCTGGATACGGGGATTGGGCAGGTAGAGACTATGTGACATATGAATTCAGCCCAACGAAGGCAGGAGAAATCCTAGATCGTCTTGGCTTCGTGAAAGGCGCCGATGGGAAGCGAATAGATCCCAAGACTGGACTGACTATGAGGCCACTCGTCATATACGCAAGGGTTGAACACCCGCACAGGATATTCTCAGCAAGGGAGCTCGCAAGGCAGATGGATGTGGTCGGCATTCCATACGAACTGAATGAGGTCCCCAGAGCAGTCACGTCAGCAAAAGTCTTCCTTGAACAAGACTACGACATCTACACGGCTGGTTGGGGAGGCGGCCCAGACGTAGATTGGATGTACGACAACTTCTATTCAACTTCTCCACCATCTATGAACTTCATGCTATTCAGGAACAGCACGATGGATGCGGCTCTGGACAGGTTGAAGTTCAGCCCCACCAGAGAGCAGTGCGTTCAAGCGCAACAAGAGGTAGAGAGGATTGTGTCAGAGCAGCTTCCATGCATCCCACTCTATGCAAAAGCCTACATTTCACCGTACAGCTCTAGAGTAACCCATGTTGTGGATCTTGCATGGCGGAGCGGCGTGACCAATTGGATGACCTTCTTCTATGCTCGTGATAGGGACCAGAAGTACGGCTCAGTGCTCAACGTAGGATGGTCGTCCGATCCACAACAGCCCAGCCCACTGTACAACATCAACTGGTGGTGGGACGGGATGGTGGTCGACACCGTCTATGAGTACCTGATGGACGCGGACCCGGTGACTTTCAAAGAGATTCCTTGGCTCGCTAAGAGTTGGAGTGTCGAACCATGGACTGCGTCAGGAGACATCCCCGGACTGAAGATAACCTACAACCTGGTTGAGAACGCAACTTGGCACGATGGGCTTCCAGTCACTGCTGATGACGTAGTCTTCACTTGGCTGTACACCCAAAGAGAAGCGAATCCAGTATACATATCCTACCTCCTGAACCTTGTCACCGCCGAGGCCACAGACAGATTCACTGCGGTAGCCTACCTTAACACGACCAGCTACTGGGCACTCCACTGGCTCGGAGAGAACATACCGATGATTCCAAAGCACATATGGGAAAACATCACCAACTCGGTCCAGTACCAGCCAATCACAGAAGGCAATCTGATAGGCTCCGGATCCTACAAATTCAAAGAATACAGGCCAGGAGAGTACTTCATAATCGAAGCCAACCCCAACTACTGGAGAAGACCTAAAGACAGCACACTGGGTCTCACGCCACTGACACTTACACAAGGAGAGTCTAGGACCTTCAGCAAAGCGGTCGTATACCATGGAACTCCGATAACGAACGGAACATATACACTGACACTCACCTCAGCCGGAGAACTTGTGAAGACAGTCACGGGATCGGTGGCATCCAACGGAACATACTCCGCAACCTTGGACACGACATCAATCCAGCCGGGCAAATATCTACTGGGCTTGAAGCTCGCAGTTCCGGTTTCAGTGCCAGAGATTGGTATGGTGGGTCTGGGGTCTCTGGATCAATACGACCTCACAGTCCAAGCACCAACGCCAACAACGACAACGACAACGCCAACGACGACAACGCCAGTACCAATGGACTACACGCTGATTGTCGGAGCTCTCGTTGTGATCGTCGTAATAGTCGCTGCCGGCTACGTTGTCCTCAGGAGACGTGGATCAACCACCTAGCTTCGTTCCCTTTTTTTCTGCTGCGTAAACAAAATGCATATATTTTTTCACGTAGAAGGACTTCGAAAGTGATTCAATGGGGCTTCGTTCTTACGTAGCGAAGCGCGCAGTCTTCGCAGCTGTAACCATTTTTATCATTATGACCCTAAATTTCGTCATATTCAGACTAATGCCAGGCAATCCGATAAGCATGGTCGCTGATGTGGTAAGGTTAAGGGCAGAGCAAATTCAGAGGCTCTATGAACTCTTTGGTCTTGACAAGCCCCTTTGGGATCAATACGTTCAGTACGTGATCCAGACTCTCAAAGGCTTCTACGGATACTCCTTCTACACGCAACGGCCTGTCTCCGATGAAATTATGCAGAGACTTCCAAACACCCTACTATTGCTCGGAACGGCAACGGTGCTGTCGATAGTGATTGGGATGGTCGTGGGAATCGTGGCGGCCGCAAGGAGGGGAAGTGTCATAGATATTTCAGCGATCTCTTTCGGTTTCCTAGGCAATTCGGTTCCAGTCTTCTGGCTAGGGCTTATTCTGCTTGTAGTCTTTGGAGTGAAGCTCCAATGGTTTCCTCTGCGAGGGACAACTAGCGTTCCAACACCTACCGAACCGCTAGCGATAGTGACGGACATACTGTGGCATATGACGCTGCCGACACTGGCACTGGTTATCATACTCTTCGGAGGCTACGCTCTTGTGATGAGAGCAGCGATGATCGACGTGCTGACAGAGGACTACATCACGCTGGCAAGAGCGAAAGGAATCGATGAGCGCACTGTGCTCTACAAACATGCCCTAAGGAATGCGATGCTTCCAATGGTTACGGTCATAGCGTTGGCCTTCGGTTTCCTGCTTAGTGGGGCATTGCTCACGGAGACCGTCTTCTCATGGTACGGCCTTGGGAGATACATCTGGGATGCCATACTCAAACAAGACTACCCTGCTCTGCAAGGAATCTTCTTCATCATTTCCGTCATGGTGGTTGCTGCCAATCTCATAGCGGATCTGATCTACGGGGTTCTTGACCCGAGAATACGCTACGACTAGGAGATAGCGTTGGAACGAAGGAAACAACTCCGGAAAAGCTTCTCCGACTTCGCGAGAATGTACAGTAGGAGTAGGATGGGAATCGCCGGGCTGGCAATTCTGCTGATATTCGCTGGCATAGCCTCAGCTGCACCCTATCTAACCCCGTATGATCCGCAACTCACAATGCAGTTGGCAAGCTTCAGAGCTAAGCCTGAATGGTTGGATCCATCACTTCCACGAAACATGTATCCGATATCGGACCCAACCTTCGCCTCGTCAAATTCCTTGCAGGAGTGGACGAGAGTCGCACCAAATCCATCATTGGTCTCATGGTCAGGGAAGGAAGGCTATCCAGGGATACCTGAGGTCGATACAGGTAGCGGACCCGGATCGATCGAGATTTCTTCAAATCCAACAGGAGGCAACAGTACCGTTTCCATAGAGAAAACTTTTGCCTACACGTATGACCCGCCACGGAGGTTTTCAATACACATAGCATACAAGGTGATAGTCGAGGGCAACGCGAGATGGAACATTCAGGTTCAGGCAAAGCGAGCTGACGGAACAGTCCTGACGCTCTGGGAATCCAGAGAGCAGACGGGTAGTATCGATTGGTCGGTTCCAAGTCCACCAATCGACACCAATGATGTGGTCCTGCGGCTCAGACTCTTCAAAGATGTCCTAGCTGACGCCAGCAGACTCTTCCCAGTCCAAGGAGACTACTCTGTCATACTTAGAGTCTCGACCATGACGGAGGGCGGAACAGCAAGAGTATACGTAGACGACTTCAAAGCAAGAATCTGGGGAGAAGCCTTCGGTCACTTGGGCACCGACAACTACGGCAGAGATATTTTCACACAGCTGATCTACGGAAGCAGGATCTCAATCGTCATCGGAACGTTCTCTGCCATTATCGCTGTTGTGCTTGGCTTGATTGTAGGGTTAGCAGCTGGATACATCGGAGGGTGGGTGGACGAATTTTTGATGAGAACAAACGACATACTCCTCACAATACCTGGCCTTCCATTCTTGATCGTGTTGACGGCAGTGCTGGGACCAAGCATATGGTCGGTGATTGTGCTGATCGGACTTCTAGGCTGGATGGGCATTGCGCGCCTTATCCGCTCGCAAGTCCTTTCTTTGAGGACCAAAGCTTTCGTGGAAGCATCACGCGCAAGTGGAGGCGGAACTCGGCACATCATAAGAAAACATCTAATTCCAAATGTGATGACCATGGCGTACACACAGCTCGCGCTCACCGTTCCAGGTGCGATCGTGACAGAAGCTGCTTTAAGCTTTCTTGGACTAGGCGACCCATTTCTGCAGACTTGGGGAAAGATGCTTCATGACGTTCAATATTACGGAGCAGTGGCGGAGTGGTGGTGGGCGGCGCCGCCCGGCATCTGCATCGCGCTGCTCTCCATGGCATTCGTGTTCATCGGATACGCCCTCGACGATATCTTCAATCCCAAACTTCGGAAGAGGTAGAACAGATGCCTCCAATCCTCGAAGTCAGAGACCTCACTATGTACTATACAACGATGAAGGGTTACATCAAGGCTGTTGAAGACGTCAACTTCACCCTAGAAAAGGGCGAAGCGCTGGGCCTGGCAGGAGAGTCCGGTTGCGGAAAAACAAGCGTCGCTCTCACGCTGTTAAAGCTCCTTCCATACAACGCGAAGATTCAAAGCGGAGAAGTCCTGCTCGATGGCAAGAACATCCTAACGTTGAGCGATGACGAGATTAGAAAGACGGTAAGATGGAAACGAATCTCAATGGTTCCTCAAGCGGCGATGAACGCGCTGAATCCAGTCTTCAAAATCAGCGAGCAGATCGTCGAGGCCATAACCTCACATGAGCAGGTCTCAGAAAGGGAGGCCCGTGACAAGGCTCTAGAACTTCTCAAGAAGGTGGGCATAGACCCGTCCAGAGCCGACCACTACCCACACGAGTTCAGCGGTGGCATGAAGCAGCGAGCCATGATCGCCATGGCGCTTGCCTGCAACCCTGAGATCATAATAGCAGACGAACCCACGACAGCGCTTGACGTGATCGTGCAGGCGCAGGTCCTCAGAGTCATGAAGAAGCTGCAGAAGGACCTCGGCTTATCGATGATCCTGATCTCCCATGACCTATCCGTGATTGCTCAGACCTGCGACAAGTCAATAATTATGTATGCAGGGAACCTCGCCGAGGACGCTTCGAACTGGGAACTCTTCACTCACCCATTACATCCCTACGCTCTGGGACTGATCGGAGCCTTCCCAAGTGCGAAGGGAGAGAGGAAAAGGCTGGAATCCATTAAGGGTAGCCCTCCCAATCTGCTCGACCCCCCGCCTGGCTGTAGATTCCATCCCAGATGCCCATATGCAAAAGAGGTATGCAAGATCGAAGTTCCATCACTGATTGAGACTCACAAGGCACACCATGTGTCTTGTCATATGGTAAACAGCCACCCAAAGTACGTGTGATGTACATGCGCGGCCAAGAGCTCGTCAAAGTCGTCGACCTCTACAAATACTTCCCGATCCACACCGGACTCCTTGCAGGCCTCAGATCCAGAGACGGCCCGAGCGTCAAAGCCGTGGACGGAATCACCTTCTCGATCCGTCAAGGGGAGATATTCGGAATCGTTGGCGAAAGCGGATGCGGCAAGACCACAACAGGTAGGACCATCATAAGACTACTCGAACCCACCAAAGGCAAAGTGTACTTCGAAGACGTAGAGTTGACCGCGCTCAACAAAGACGAACTCAAGAAGTATCGCCGAGAGATGCAGATTATTTTCCAAGACCCATTCGAGTCGCTCAATCCAAAGATGACAATATACGATCTAGTGGTCGAACCGCTGGATATCCATGGAATAGGGCAGAGCGACTCGGAGAAGAGAAAGCTGGTCTCGACAGCCCTCGAAGAAGTTCAATTAGCCCCGCCAGAGGAATTCTTATTCAGATATCCGCACGAGCTCAGCGGTGGGCAGAGGCAGAGGGTCGCAATAGCCAGAGCACTCATACTGAAGCCCAAATTCGTCGTCGCAGACGAGCCTGTCTCAATGCTTGATGTCTCGATACGCACTGAAGTTCTGAATCTGATGTTAGACCTCAAGACAAAGCTTGGCCTCACCTACCTCTTCATAACCCACGACCTGGCCATCGCCAAATACATGTCGAATGACATCGGAGTCATGTACCTTGGCAAGATAGTCGAATACGGAGATGTCTCCGAGGTTTTGGACGATCCGGACCATCCATATACCCAAGCCCTCATGTACGCGGTTCCAGTTCCAGATGTCAGGATCAAGCCGGGTGTCATACCCATAACAGGGGAGACTCCGCAGCCGATTAACATCCCGAAGGGCTGCAGGTTCAACCCAAGGTGTCCTTATGCCTTTGAGAGATGCTTCAAGGAAGAACCTCAGCTCTTCCAGGTTCAGCCGGGCCATGGAGCCGCCTGCTTCCTATACGAAGAGTTTCACAGCGGGCGACTTGAGAGGGGCAAGATGCCAATGGACTGATCTCAACTTTCTAGACTGACGTCGAACGTCTTGCCATTCAGCTTTGGGTGAAGTGACAGACTTCGAACCTATTCAAGCTCCTCTCTCAAGACTGCTAGGCTATTGTCAACATTGCCCTCGGCTTTGGCTATCCTCTTCTCATAATTTTCCCTGAGCTTCTCGAAGGTCTCCTTCGAAATCTTCCCTCCCCTGAACTGAGAGCTGACGCGCTCCAACTCGCCTCTCGCAGTCCCGATCTCGGCTTCCGCCATCTCCATCTTGGCGATGGCGCTGCTAAATCTTCCACCAGCCTTCGTGATTTGCGACTTGAGCTGCGCAAGCTCCCTACTCAAGGAGGCCAACCTAGCATCTATGCTCGCCTTCCGCCTCCGAAACTCCGTCCTTGAGACCTTGCCCCTCGCTGCACTCTTCTCCAAGTTCCCAAGCTCGGTGGACAGGCTGGACTTCTCATCATACTTGCTCGTGAAAGCCCTCAGCGTCTCCAACGGGACTGAAGTAACCCTCACCGCCGGCAGGCGCCTCCTTCTTGAGAATGCCAATATCGAGCCGACCACGGCGGTTGCAACCAAGAGCCAGAGAGTAGGGCGGTATGCAGCCCAGAGAATCGAGTACTCGTAGTCTGCCCGGAGAAGCGTCTCCTTCATAGTTGAGACCCTAGGACTCTGGAGAGCGACGGTGGTTCCATTCACTGTCAGGTCCAGTTCGGATCCCTGCATGACTTGCGCAGACTCATATCTCGAACCCTCTGGAAGCTGAACTAGGACGCTCACGTCGTGGAGAGAGAAATTGGAGCTCGGAGGTAGCACAGGAATCTCCAAGCGACTCGAGGAAGCACCAGAGACCTGTGAGACAAATCTCTCATATGAGACGCCATAGTGAACTGTAAAGGTGTAGGAGTAGTTCTGTTGAAGCGTGATTCTTGATGAGATATCTACTAGTCCTGAATCGTAGTCGCTCGTGATGGGACCAATCGGATCTTCCGCGTGCACATCGGACGAACCGTTCAGCAGGCTGAGGGTTATCGTCGAGAGCGACCGTTTCGCAAGGTTCGTGAATCGATATTGGTCGCTTACCTCGATCGTCTGGGGTGGCTGGAGCGTGATGGTTCTCGCGAAGCTGTCGCATCTAATAAGCATCATAGATGCGGAAGAGAAAGTCATCGAGTCGAGTTTCGACGAATTTGAGGCCAGACTTGAAGCTTCAAGTTTCTGAGTTGGAAGGCCCTGAAATGTAATCTTTGTATAGTTCTGTGGCTGCGATGAAAAACTTGCATCCTCAGGAAAGACGACTCGCAGAACGTAATTGGTGATATTCTGAGCTAGGATCGGGTACCTTGGCACGGTGAGATTGAAGTTCTGTGTCGGCCTGATCATATCCGAAAAGAGCACGCGAACGATGAATGATCCGCTGTTGGAAGGCTCAATCGGAGTCCGGAACTCAACGTGTATTTCGTAACTCCGTTTGCCAGATGAAGGCCCCGTCGAAATTGAGAGGTTCAGACCAGACTGACTGACGGCATCTACGTATTCTATTTTGGGTCCTAACTCGATCGGGAACCCGATTCCAAAAGAGCCTACCGCGCCGGAGCCCGAAGGCGCAGTTATGGTATAATTATCCGTCAGCAGCACATTTCCTCCTATTAGAACACGAATCTCTCTGGAGGCAGTGATCTGGGGTGCAGCCTCGGCCTGGGCGGCAGACGGCAGTGGCGCAAGGAAGATCAGAAGAATCGTAAGGACGACCGCCGCGGCTCTGATTCTCAAGAATCTTCACCGATCGTAAGGCTGAGACTCGCAATATCTTGAAAGACGCTATTTATCTATTTACCCAAGGCGTCGTGGAGATCTCAGGAGGCTCTCCTAGCCGAGTTGCCAGTCTGCAGGCTTCTTCTTTAAGAATCTTGCAGGGTTACCGATCACAATAGACCCGGCACCCACATCCCTCGTGACGACAGCACCGGCGCCGACGAGAGCGCCCTGGCCGACAGTTATCCCAGGAAATAGGATCGCTCCAGCACCGATACTAGCCCCCCTTCTCACCGTGGGGCCGACGAGCTTGCAGGGTTTCTGCTTCGCGTATTTATCGTTGGTAAATATGCAGCATGGTCCCAAGAAGGCATAATCTTCGACCGTCGAGTACGTACATATATAAACGCCTGACTGGATCGAAACGTTGGAGCCTATTTTCGAGGTTCCATCGATGACGGTGTGGGTTCCGACAAGGGTTTCCGCGCCTATCTCTACCTCCTCTCTGACCACGACGTTGTGGCCAAACTTGACGTTCTCTCCGATTTTGACTCCGGAATAGATCGCGCACCCTGACCGTACAACAGTTCCTCTGCCGACAACGGTTGACGATCCAGTTCCTCCGGATCGGCGGGCACTTCTCATGATCTTGTCCAGTCCAGCTCTGGTTGGAAAACCGATCACAGAGTTCGGCCCGACAAAGACGTTCTCCTCAAGCCTGACAGGCCCATAGATGACGACGTTCGACTCAACTCTCGCTTGGGCTTTAACCTCCACAGCCCCGATCGTCACGACGTTGGCACCGATGGTCGCGCCTTTTGCGATGGTCGTTTCTTGGCTGAGAGAAACAGACCTATCGACTTGACTCGAAGTCTTCATTCTTCATTATTCTCCGGATCTGTGAATGACCTGACAGTACTATAATCGTTATCGAGACCTTGAACGGATTCATTCCCACCACGTTGGCCTTTCCCACTTGTCAAGTACCTTGGGACTCGGGAGGAGCTCGTCGACGATAAGAACGCCAAGGTAAAAGACGGGAAAGAACATCACGATGGCGACCAACGTAACGAGGTCCGGCGGAACGAAACCATAGAATACTGGCGTCAGGACGAGCAAGAAATACGTCACCTCGCGAATGCGTCCGAAATAGAAGGTCAGACTGGATCCTCTAGCACCCTCAAGCATCACAACAGCGCCATAGATGACGCAGAAGAGAGAGAGGATTACTCTGAGAATGATCTCAGAGACAGGCGTCGGATACATTCTGACGCTAGTTCTCAGCCAATCCACCCCCACCCAAAGCATCACAAAGCCGTTGCAAATCGCATTCGGGAAGTCAACACCCCTTTTCTCTTGGAAGTACTCGGTGACTAACCAGTTCAGATAGATAGGCAAAATCACCCAGAGGCTGTCTGGCATGTAGAAGGGGGCAGCGAATAACATGAATTCCCGCTGGAAGATCGACCAGACGACGGATAAGATATCCATGTCAACCCAACTTGAGCAGGTGCTGTCGAAGTAGGTAGGCATCTCATCTATGGTGATATTCAACCGCCGTAAGGGACTCTTTAGTCATGCCCCCTTGGAAGAACCACTTCATACGTTCCGTCGCAACGAAAGCTCGACAACTCATCCTAAAATCGATGAGGCGGAGGAGTTGAAATTGACATCTTCGACTAAAAGAAGCGGCGGT
>Ga0209314_10000689_pt1 | contig 15171 bp, 9 predicted proteins | sample I19B2metaG_FD_184146 | JGI IMG/M metagenome (GOLD analysis project Ga0209314, IMG submission 184146) | Lake sediment bacterial and archeal communities from Gulf of Boni, Indonesia to study Microbial Dark Matter (Phase II) - ​I19B2 metaG... | ecosystem: Environmental > Aquatic > Freshwater > Lake...
AAGTAAAATCTATGTTGACTTTGACCCAGTTGAGAAAAAATTAACCTTTGCCGGGAAACTATCCAAAGATAAAGTTACTTAGTGAATTTTTGCAGTTTTTGCTTCTGCAAAAGTTCAGTTATTTAAACAATTTTTTGGCAGAAATGTAACTTAAGGAATTGTCTAACCGAGCTTATTATTTTTGCTCGGTAATTTTTTTATTTTTAAATGAAGAAAAAAATCTTTTATCTGCTTACATTTCTTTTTATTTTGTTTTTTTCGGTTATCTTCTATTGTTCCTGTATCGGTTTCTCTCCGGATTTATGTCCTCCCTTAAAAAATTTTGTGAGTAAACTTGAAAAAGGGATTCAAAAAAAAATTTATTTCCGGAGGGTAAAAACCAATTTTCTCAACCAAGTTCAGTTAGTTGACTTTTCACTTGCTTATACCCCTGGTGTGAACCGGAACGGTTCACACCCCGCTTCAGTTCCGCCGTTCCTCCTGGAAAAGATTAATCTCAAGGTTAATTTTCATCTATTTAAACTGCTCCGGGATTTAAAAAATCCGGCTAAGAGTATTACCCGGATTAGCCTGGAAAAAGGAAAAATCCTTCTTACTAACCGTTATCTTTCTAAAGATTCTGCTTTCCGATGGGAAAATATATTTTTCTTGCCAAAAATAGCAATAAGAGATATCTCTTTAGAAATTGAGGATATGAATAATCGTTTCCCGCGAGTAGCCTTAGAGAAAATTTACGGTTCTTGTTTCTTTGAGGGAGGAAAATGGTCAGTTCAAATAAGTGGGGGGAACCAAAGGGAAAATAAGTGGAAACTCAAAGGTTGCCTGTTTGCTGAAGAAGAGATAACCTTAGAAATGGAAGGAGAAAATTTTGACCTCGCTTTCTGGGGAAAATACTTTCCGCTTGGTAAATATAAACCGCGGTCCGGATTGGTTAGTTTTATCTTTGACCTGAAAAGCAGCCCTGGAACTACTAAGCAATTGGACTATCAGGGAAAAATTTATCTTGAAAAAGGAGAAATTCCTTCCCCTTATCCAGGGTTAAATCTAACCAACCTTTCCGGAGAAATTATTTTTGCTAAAGAAAAAAGTGAACCACTCAAATGTTCCTTAGAAGATTTCAAAGGTAATTTAGGCAGTTCTCTCGTTTACCTGAAAGGCGAAATAAATGACCCTTTGGGAGCAGGTTCTTCCCTTAATCTTTCTTCATCATTTGATTCGCCCTGGGCAAAAATTAATGGAGAGTTTTATTTTAGTTCCCTGACCGAGAAAAACAAACTTGCCGGGGAAGGGAAAATAGAAATAAAAAGTTTATCTCTTCTCCGCAAATTCGGCGGACCGGATTTGGATAATTTTAAAGCGAGTTTCCGCTATCTAAATAATAAATTAACTCTCAAAGGCGAAACTTTAGAAAAGATTCACCGTCTGGATTTATCAGCTATTTTCCGCGGGCAAGAAATTGAAATTGAAAAATTCATCTGGGATAACTTCTCTTTTCAAGGGCAAATTAGCGAATGGACAAGAGAACCTTTACTAAAGGGAAGGTTGCGCGGCCGAAAAATTGTTTTTCAGGGAAAACCCTATAGTTTGAACACTGGTTTAACCTGGTCTGGAACCTGTTTTAACCTGACCAATTTTTCCTTTTTTACTCTTCGGGAAAAGATTTTTGTTTCTTCTTTTTCTATCTCCGGGAGAGAATTTTTTTCTTCTAACTGGAGAATCAACACCTACCGTCTTGATGAGGTTAAAGGGAAAATTTCTTATACTGGTCAGATTTTTACTCTTTCTGCAGTCGTAAATAATTTTGCCCATTTAGAAAGCGAAGTAAATTTTTCTTCTTCTCCAGAAACTGTTGAGGGAAAACTTTCGGTAGAAAAAATAGATTGGAAGGAAGTAGAAAAAATATTCCTTCTTGGCAAAGAAATTAAAAAATCTGATTTAGAAGGTTTTACCTTGAAAACCTTGAAAGGTAAATTTTCCAGTGGACTGTCTTTCTCCGGGACTCTTTCCCAGCCAAAGATTGAAGGAAATTTAAGTTTTGAAGAAGGGGTATTTCAAGGAGCGAAATTTTCTCTCTCCGGGGAATATTTTTATGACTCTCCCTCGGGTTTCGTCTTGAATGTGTCAGCTCTCCTTGAAGAACCATTTAAAGGGGAAGTAAAAGGAAAGATTCAACTTGCCAACCTTTTTCAGCCAGAAATACGCGGTCATTTCTCCAGTGAAAAAATCTCCTGGGAAAAAACTGACCTGAAGAACCTAAAATTTGAGTTATGTTCAAGACAAGACCGCCTGGAAATTGTTTCTTTTCAGAGTAAAATTGCTGAAGCAGAGATTCGTCTCTCCAGTAGTTCCTATTTAGAAGGAAACAAGTTTTTCCTTTTCGCTGAGCTGCGTAATTTTAATCTTTTTGGTCCGAATATCTTTGGAAAATTAACCCTCAGCGGTGAAAGAAAAAACCTTTTGCTCCCAACTACAGATATAACCGTCCTTGCGGATAATCTCTGGATTAACCAGTACAACCTGGTAAAGAATAAATTTTTCTTGCGCTACCAGAATAAAATCTTAACTTTCTTCCCGATAGAAAAAGAAAAAATCCAACTTAGCGGGGAGATTGATTTCTCCGGATATCCAAAAATAGATTTTAAAGATTTAACTCTTCAGGAAGGTGAAGAAAAAATTTTATTTGTCCGAGGAACAGTCGACACAAAAGATATGCAATTTTCAATGGAAGGTAGAAGATTCCCAATATCTTCTTTGATTGGATTAAACAACTGGAAATTTCCTTCTCAAGGAGTAGCGGATTTTAATTTACTTCTCTCAGGTAATTTAGACTTACCTAAAATTAAAGGTAATTTTAATCTGCAGGAATGCGAAATATATAATCTTCATTTTGATACTTTCACGGTTATATTCAGTTTAAAAGAAAATATTTTTACGCTTGAAAATTTAACCATTTATACAGAAAATAAATATTTTCTAACTGGTTCAGGAGAATTTCCCCTGTCAGGGAAAAGTAGCAAAGCGAGAAAAAGAATATTTGACCTTTCTTTCAACCTAAAAGAGGGCAATCTTTCTTTGTTTGACGATTTGTCTAATGGGAAAATGAAAGCAAAAGGAAAAATTGATGGTAAATTAAAGATAAAGGGGGAAATCGGCTCTCCGGTTATGCAAGGTAAGATAGTCCTTAGCGGCGGGGAAATTGAAATGAAAAATGTTTTCAAAAAAATTAGTGATTTAAATGCTGAAATTGAACTTGCCGAACGCACAGTTTTTCTCCGTTCCGCTGAAGCAAAAATTGGTCAGGGGAAAATTCAAATGGGCGGAAAAATCGAACTTCTTATATCTTCGGAAGGAAAGGAAATGCTCAGTTTAAAGGTAAATAAATACGACCTTTTTATAAAAACTGTTAATGATAAAGGAGTTAATGTTTCTATTGAAGATTTGGTCATACCGCAATCAACAATTTTCAAACGTTTAGTTCGTCTACCTTCGCAAGGAGAAGCAAAAATAAACCTTTATTTAGTCAATGGTTCGGTTCCTCACCATCCTGAAGAATTGAAGGACGGGAAAGAAAAACCAACATTGGGTGGAACTATTGAACTGGCAAACACACATTTTACTTACCCGTCTTCGGAAAAGGGAACAAGTGAATGGGGAGATTTTTTCCATCTTTTCCTCTGCGAATTAGAAATGAAGATGGTAAATAATGTCTGGTACGAAAACGAACTGGCTAATGCCAATATAAGCGGATATTTAAAATTAAGCGGCCCGGGAGAAAATCTAAATGTTGACGGTAGAATTGAGTCAGAGCGAGGTAACTTAAGTTATCTAAACCGTAATTTTGAAGTAAAAAAAATGGTTTTTGAGGTAATCAATGGTATTTGTTATTTAGAAGGGTCAGCGGAAACAAAAGCATTGGTTTCTGACCCGCAAACCCGGCAGATAGTTTCGGATACAATTGTTATGTCTTTGGAACGTAATAAATTAGGTGAAATTCAACCAAAATTTTCATCTAAAAGTTTCCCTAATTTATCTACGGAAAGAGTATTAAAATCTCTCTTTGCTCAGGTTGATACTAATGCTCTTAGTCCTGAAGAGCAACAAACCTTTTTCCGTCAAGAAGTGCTGCGTTGGTTTGACACAAGTCTGGCTACACCCCTAATTCAAAATATTGTTCGTTATAGTGGTTTAGTGGACGCGGTAAGGTTGACCCGCGAAATAGAAGAACCTGCAACTCCTGGCACTGAACAAACCTTAGCGACGGCAGAACCTATTTGGCGTGATCTGGCGAAGGGAAGCAAAGTGACTTTTGAGAAATATATCAATCCCTATTTGCTTTTAGGCTATAGCGTAAAATTAGATACCTTGCTTGACCGTCTCAATTTAAAACACGAACTTGAAGTTGCTTACCGTTTTCGCTGGAAAGGTGATGTTTTTCTCCGGGCAATTTATGGGTTAGAGAGAACTACACCCGGAAGTATGGGACCGGAAAGGAAAATTTATTTAGAACCGAGTTGGCGTTTCGGTGGAGAAGAAGAGGAGTAAACCCCGCCCCTTTGCTCAGGATACTCACGAGAAGAGCAAAAAACTCTTACCACGGAACCGACAAATTCCCGGGCAAAGGGGCGGGGTAAAGCGCAGGCAACTTGTTTTTTTATTTGATTTTTGTTAAAATAAAAATAATATGAAAGTTATTCTAAAAATCAAGTTTTTTCACCTGATTTTTAGAATGTCTAACATGTTATAAATAAAAGAATGAAAAAAATAATCAGTTTCTGTTTGCTCGCTATCAGTTGTTGGTTACTTTTTTCCCCAGTTCATGCTGCTGAGTTGAAAAAAATCAGGGCTATTGAAATCAAAGGCAACCAATATATCTCATCAAGCGAAATAAAGGAAAAAATTAAATTACGCAAGGGAGACCTTCTCACTGAGCAAGCACTTAAAGAAGACATTCAGAATATCTTTGACCTTGGTTCTTTTCTTGAAGTTAACGCTGAAATTGTTGAAGTAGAAAAAGGGATAAAACTTATCTTTATGGTCAAAGAAAAACCGCAAGTTAAAAAAATTGTCTATCATGGGAATAAACATTTTTCTGACCGAAAATTGAAAGGTGAGATTTCTTTGAAAGAAAAGGAATTCTTTGACCAGAAAAAATTACAGGATGATATCACCAAAATCGTTGACCTTTATAAAGATAAAGGTTACGACGATTGCCAGATTGAAGGCATTGAGACTCTTGAAGTTGAAACAAATAAAGTGACCGTAAATTTTTTTATTACTGAAGGTAATCAGATAATCGTCCAGGAAATTAAACTTGAAGGAGTAAAATCTTTTCCGGAGAAAAAAATTTTTAAACTAATGAAAACAAGAGTAAGAAAAGTATATAAAAAAGAGGATTTTGAAAAAGATTTGAAGGAGATTGAATTTTTTTATAAAAATCGTGGTTATTTAAAAATGAAATCCAGCCCACCAGAGATAAACTATAATCCAGAACGAACCGAGGTGCGGATTACTTTAAGAATAAACGAAGGGGTGCGGTTCAAAATTCAAGAAATTGATTTTTTTGGAAATAAAGTCTACTCAAAAAAGGATTTAAAAAAAGTAATAACCTTAAAAAAAGGAAAAATATTTCAACAGGAAAAATATAACGAAAGTTTGGCAAATCTACAAAATATTTACGCTGAGAAGGGATATCTTCATGCACTTATTGAATCTGAAATGGTTGAAGATGAAGAACACAGTAATTTGAAAATAAATTTTGTTATCCGCGAAGGTGAAGTTGTCAAAATTGAACGAATATATATTGAAGGAAATACTTATACTAAAGGGTATGTCTTACGCCGAGAATTATTGGTAAAAGAGGGAGAACCTCTTTATGCCGGGAAGGTACGGCGAAGTCTTGAACGGCTTTACAATTTGGGTTTTCTTGATGATGTGAAAGTTGATGTACAACAGGCGAGAAACCCTAATCTTGCCGATTTAGTTTTTACGGTTAGCGAAGGTAAACCAGGAATACTCAATGCTGGTGCCGGTTATTCCACTACCGACCTCTTAGTTGGCACTTTACAGGTGCAGCATTTAAACTTATTTGGGCGGGCATACCGTTTAAATTTACTTTGGGAGTTTGGTGCACGGAAACAGAATTACGAAATTGGTTTTACTGAACCTTGGTTTTTGCACAAACCGATGTCTTTAGGAGTGGATGTTTTTAATACCGATAGGTTACAACAATACGGAGGGGTGAGTGACGCTTATTGGGAGAAACGCGAGGGAGGCGGGTTAAGGTTAGGACCGCGCTTATCTGAATATTTAAGTTTAAATTTTGCTTATACCTATGAAAGTATCAAGATTCACGATGTGAAAGAAGGAGTAGTAGGAATTGGTGCAGGAACGAACAGGACTTCAAGTTTGACTGGTTCAATTATTCAGGACAGTCGGGATAATATTTTTGACCCCGGTCGTGGTTCACGGAACAGTTTTTCTGTCCAGTTAGCCGGTAGTTTTTTAGGAGGGGACATTAATTTTTATAAACCGGCTCTTACTTCAAGTTGGTTTTTTCCGACTTTCTGGCGTTTTGTTCTTGCTTTAAATACAAGAATTGGTTGGGTAGAAAAAATTAGCCCTTCAGTTGAGGTACCGGCGTACGAACGATTTTTTGTTGGTGGTGCGGAGACAGTAAGAGGGTATGGCTACCAGGGAGAAATTGGACCGAAAGAGAAAGAGGGTGGAAATTATATGGCTATATTTAATCTTGAGTATCGTTTTCCAATTGCTCTGGAAAGAGGGAGAACGACAGTCCAAGGAGCAATCTTTTATGATGTAGGTGGCGCCTGGAGGGATAGTCGGGAAATTACTTTACAGATCGGTACACCTGAGACCTGGATGAAGTCAGCAATTGGTTTCGGGGTCAGGTTAATCAGCCCGGTTCTTCCCCTAAGATTTGATTGGGGTTATCCTTTGGATAAAGAGAGAAAAGAATGGCAATTTTATTTCAGTATGGGAAGCCTCTTCTAAAATAACGATTACAACGATTTTCAAACGGCGATTACGGCGATAAAAAAGGAGTAGAGCCTTCCCGCCTGCCGGCGAGGCAGGTAGGCTCTTTTAAGAAGCTAAAGCTTCTATTCCATAATAGTGAATCACTGTAATCGGATTTAATAATCGCTGTAATCATTCTTTAATAAGATGGAATTAACCTTAAAAGAAATTGCTAAAATTGTTGAAGGAAAAATAGAAGGTAATGAGAACATTATCATCAAATCGGCAGCAGGACTGAGTGACGCTGGCGAGAACGATATTTCCTTTCTCTCTGACCAGCGATATTTAGGTGAACTAAACAAAACAAAAGCCAGTGCAGTCATTGTTCCGGAAGAAGTTACAATTACAAACAAAAATTTAATTAAAGTTAAAAACCCTTATTTTGCTTTTGTAAAAATTTTGAAATTAATTAATGAGGAAGAAAAAAACCATCCCCAAGGAATACATTCTACGGCAATAATTGATAAAAATGTTACCCTCGGTAAAGATGTGAGCATTGGTGCTTATACACTTATTGAAGAGAAAACAGAAATAGGTGAAGGAACGATTATTTATTCCCATTGCTATATCGGTAGACAAACAAAAATTGGAAAAAATTGTCTAATTTATTCACGGGTATTTATCCGCGAAAAAAGTATCATCGGTAACCGAGTAATCATTCATCCGGGAGTAGTAATTGGCAGTGATGGATTTGGTTTTTTACCCCATGCCTCTCCGGCAGACCACCGAAGAGGTGGCCATCCTCAAACTTTGACCCATGAGAAAATACCGCAAATTGGTATAATTGAAATTGGTGATGATGTAGAAATTGGTGCAAATTCTGCTCTTGACCGGGCAACGGTGGGAAAAACAAAAATTGGTTCGGGGACAAAAATTGATAACCTGGTGCATATCGCACATAGTGTGGAAATAGGTAAAAATTGTCTAATTGCTGCTCAAGTAGCTATTGCTGGTTCAACGAAAATAGGGAATAATGTAGTTTTTGGTGGACAGGCAGGGGTAACTGACCACGTATCTATTGGAGAAGGAGTAAGAGTAGCCGGTCAAGCAGGGGTAATTGGCAATTTACCTGCGGGGGTAACGGTTTCCGGCTTCCCGGCAAGGGAACACCGAAAAATGTTAAAGATTTACGCTCTAATTGACAAGTTGCCCGAGATTTATAGACTTTACAAGAGACTAAAACACCGCGCTTTAAAAAAATGAATCAAAAACAAAAGACAATTGGTAAAGAAATCTCTTTTACTGGCATTAGTCTTCATACCGGTAGTCTAAGTACGGCGGTTTTTAAACCCGCACCAGTAAATTCGGGAATAAAATTTGTGCGGGTTGATCTACCCGATAAACCGGTAATTGAAACTAATTGTGATAGTGTACTTGGTGTAATTCGTGGGACAACTTTAGGAAAAAAGAATGTCTCAATTCATACTGCTGAACATTTACTTGCTACTTTTTACGGTTTAGGTATTGATAATTTAACTATTGAACTTAACGCTAACGAACCACCGGTAGCAGATGGTTCTGCGTTACCTTTTGTGCAAATTTTGGAAAGAGCAGGTGTTGTTGAACAAGAGAAAGAAAAAAATTATTTTACCTTACCTTCCTCGGTTCGTTATTCTCAGGACCAAGTAGAATTAATTGCCTTACCTTCGGAAGAATTGAAGATTACTTGTGTAATTGACTATCGGCATCCGTTATTGAAAAGCCAGTATGCATCTTTTGCAATTACTCCAGAAATTTTTAAACGTGAGATCGCACCAGCAAGAACATTTTGTTTTGATTACGAAATCGAGTCATTAAAAAAGAAAGGTATAGCTAAAGGTGGTAGTTTGGATAATACCGTAGTAATTGGTATGGACAGGATTCATAATAAGGAAAAATCTCTACGTTTCGCTGATGAATTTGTTCGCCATAAAATTCTTGATTTAATCGGTGACCTGTCCATCCTCGGTAGACCTTTAAAAGCAGAGATTATTGCTATTCGTTGTGGACACAGTCATAATATCGCTCTCACAAAAATGATCGCCCAAGGTTTAGAAAAAAAAGAAAGTATTTTTCCTCAAGTTAGCGGGCATACTTTAAACCTTGAAGAGATCAAAAAAGTTATACCTCATCGCTATCCCTTCCTTTTTTTAGACCGGGTAACGATTACCGATAAATTAAAAGCAACTGGACACAAATATATCACTGGCAAGGAAGACTTTTTTCAAGGTCATTTCCCAGGTCGTCCAATTATGCCCGGAGTATTGGTTGTGGAGGCAATGGCCCAGACTGCCTGTGTACTTTTTCTTGCTCATCCCGAGCGGATTAATAAATTAGCCTACTTTATGAGTATCAATAATGCAAAATTTCGTCAACCGGTATACCCGGGCGACCTTTTAGAATTACAAGTTGAAGTTCTGCGTCCACGGGAAAAAGGTGGTAAAATTAGAGGTAAAGCTTACGTTAACGGTCGCCTTGTTGCTGAAGCAGAATTTATATTCTACTTAGTAAGTAAGTGATGCCAGCGATTTTTTAAAGTCCGATTTCAGCGATAAAGTCTATTTTTAATCTCTGTAATCTCGGTTTTCTTTTTTTAATCGCTGTAATCATCCGAGAGAAAAAAATGAAAATTCATCCAACGGCAATTATTCATCCAGACGCACAAATTGCATTAGATGTGGAAATTGGCCCCTACACAGTAATCGCTAATGGGGTAAAGATTGGACGAGGAACAAAAATTGCTCCCTATGTCCACATTGAAGGTGAAACTAACATTGGCGAGAATTGTCAGATTTATACCGGAGCAATTATCGGCACTGCGCCACAGGATTGGAAATATCGTAACGAAAAAACACGTTTAGTAATTGGTGACCAAACAATTATCCGGGAATATGTAACAATTAATCGGGGAACAGCAATTGGTGGGGAAACAAAAATCGGTAAACAGTGTTTTTTGATGGCTTATGCACATGTTGCCCATAATTGCTCAATCGGTGATGAAGTAATCATGGCAAATAATGCTACGCTTGGTGGACACGTGCGGGTTGAAGACCAAGCAGTACTCGGCGGTTTAGTTGCGGTACACCAGTTTGTGCGAATTGGCAAATTAGCAATGCTCGGCGGGGGAGCAATGGTCTCTTTAGATGTTCCACCCTTTACCCAAGCATGCGGAGACCGGGCAAAACTCTATGGATTAAATATAGTTGGATTAAGAAGACATGGCTACAGTCGCGAAACAATTATTGCTTTAAAGAAGGTGTATCGCATACTTTTTCGTTCAAAACTAATGTTTAGCGAAGCAGTAGAAAAAATCGAAAACCAGTTTTCTTACCCTGAAGTGAAATATTTAGTAGATTTTCTTAAATCCAGTTCTCGCGGTTTCTGTCGTTAAAACAATGACTAATTCACCTTCGCCTCAGGCGGACACCAATTCACCAGTAAATCCAATTGGTTTAATTGCCGGGAACGGAAAGTTGCCAGTTGTCTTTGCTAAAGAAGCGAAAAAATTAAATTATTCTTTAGTTGCTGTTGGTTTCAAAGGAGAGACTGCTCAGGAATTGAGAAACATCGTTGATCGGATTTATTGGGTAAATTTAGGTGAGTGGAATAAAATAATTAAATTTTTCCAAAAATTAAATGTGAAAAAAGCGCTTATGCTTGGTTTAGTTAAACATACACATATTTTTGAGAATATAAAATTTGACCGGAAAACAAAGGAAATCTGGAATAAACTTAAAGATAAAAGAGCGAATACTTTACTCAAAACTGCAGTGAGTATATTAACCAATGCAGGAATTAATGTTATATCTCCTACCACCTTTTTAAAGTTTTTTTTCATCCCTTCAGGAATTTTAACCCAATCCCGGCCAACAAAAAAAGAATGGCAAGATATTGAATTTGGTTACAAAATTGCTAAAAATCTTGCTCGTCTGGATATCGGTCAAACCGTGGTAGTAAAGGATAAATCCGTCTTAGCAGTTGAAGCAATGGAAGGGACAGACAAATGTATTCTCCGTGCTGGAAAAATAAATGAAAATGGAATTATAGTAACTAAGGTTGCTCGACCAAAACAGGATATGCGTTTTGATTTGCCGGTAATTGGATTGAATACAATTAATGTCTTAAAGAAAGTAAAAGCACGAGTTTTAGCCTGTGAATCGAGGAAAACGATACTTCTTGATAAAGAAAAACTTATTCAATGGGCAAACAAAAATAAACTAGTTATTGTCGGTATATAATGTTCGCATTGAAATGAAGAAGATTAAAGTGGCAGTTATTGGTGTTGGAAAATTAGGACAGCATCACGCACGTATTTTTTCTAAATTTGAAGAGGTGGAATTGGTTGCCGTGGTTGATTTACTACGAAGACGTGCTGAAAAAATTGCTTCTCTTTGTCATACTCTGCCTTATACTGAATATCAAAAAATTTTTGGTTTGGTTGAAGCGGTAACCATCGTTACCCCAACACCAACCCATTACCCTATTGCTAAAGACTTTCTTTCCCATTCAACACATTGTCTGATTGAAAAACCGTTCACCGATAATCTTGAAGAAGCAAAAGAACTACTTAGATTAGCGAAAGATAATAATCTTGTTTTACAGGTCGGTCATGTTGAAAGATTCAACCCGGCAGTTGTTGCGGCAAGAAATTATATCACTGAACCAAAATATATTGAGGCAAGAAGACTTGGTCCCTATGACCCGCGAACAAGTCATATCGGTGTCGTCCTTGATTTGATGATTCACGATTTGGATATCGTTTTGAGTTTAGTCAATTCAAAAGTTAAATGGTTAGATGCGATTGGTACTCCGCTATTTAGTGAATATGAAGATATCGCCAATGCAAGGATAAAATTTTTTAATGGTTGCGTTGCGGATGTTTCCGCCAGTCGGATATCTTTAACAAAATTTCGCAAAATAAGAATTTTCCAGCCTGATTCTTATATTTCTTTAGACTATCAGGAAAAGAAAATAACTGTTTATCAAAAAAAGTATTCGCAAGTCAAATCCTTGAGAGATATTAAGATTATTCAGCCTAAATTAGAAAAATATGAACCATTAGAAAAAGAATTGAGACATTTCATTGAGTGTGTCAGAGAAGGAAAGAAACCCTTAGTTAGTGGCGAACACGGTCGTGATGCCTTGGAATTAGGGTTAGAAATACTTAAGAAAATTAAAAATTCAAAATTAAAAATTCAAAATTAAAAATGGAGAAAAAAATTTTATTGGTAGCTGGAGACCCTTCGGGGGATTTACACGGTGCAAATTTAGTTAAAGAATTGAAGAAAATATTACCGGAAATAAAGATTTTTTCCCTTGGTGGGTTGCATCTGGCAGGGGTATCTGACTGTTTTCTTCACAATTTAGTTGAATTAGCCGTATTCGGTTTAGGCGACAGTATTAAAAACTATTTCCTCTTCCGCGAGATTTTTCAAAAAATTGTCCTTACATTTTTGGATAGCGAGAAACTAGTGGCAGTTGTTCCGATTAATTTTTACGGGTTCAACATTCATCTTGCCCAAGCAGCAAAAGAACAAAATATTCCGGTAGTCTATTACATCAGTCCGCAGGTCTGGGCAAGTCGTCCGGGAAGAGTTAAAAAACTTGCACGATTTATTGATAAAATGCTTGTAATCTTACCTTTTGAAGAAGAAATTTATCGTCGCGCCGGAGTAGAGACAGTTTTTGTTGGACATCCTTTGCTTGACCTTATCCCACCCCTGCCTTCAACTATCAACTATCAACCGTCAACTGTCAACTGTCGTATCGGTCTTCTCCCCGGTAGTCGGAAGGCAATCATTTCGCGACATTTACCTTTAATATTTGAAATTGCTAAAGAGATTAAACGAATTTTTCCAGAAAGTAAATTTCTTCTTCCTTGGACGAAGAATATGCCCTATTCCTATCTTGAGAAAATGGTAAAAAAAAGTCCGGTTGACATTTCTTTAGTTTATGACGAAAATTATCAATCTCGCCGAAAATGTGAAATTGCTTTTGCCTGTTCAGGAACAGCCACTTTAGAAAATGCTCTGCTTGGCATTCCCACGATAGTTATTTATAAAACTACCTGGTTTTTTTATTTCTTAGGTCGTCTTTTGGTAAAAGTTCCCTATATTGGCCTGGTAAATATTCTCTCCGGAAAGAATCTTTTTCCCGAATTTGTTCAGCACCAGGCGAAAACAGAAAAAATTGTGGAAAAAGCAATTACCTGGTTGAAAGAACCGTCTTCTCTGGAAGAGATTCGTAGTGAATTGTTTAACTTACGCAAAAAATTAGGGCAACCCGGTGTATCATTACGTGCCGCTGAGGAAATAATAAAATGTATCGCCGATTAATGGGGTATTTTAAACCATATTGGGGAAAATTTGTTCAAGCGTTAATCTGTATGGCTGGTGTAGCCGGAATTACAGCAATTTCAATGTGGTTATTGAAAGAAGTTGTTGATATCGCTTTAATTGCCAAAAATTCAGTTTTACTTATTCAATTAGTAATCCTGATTCCCTGTCTTTATTTGTTTAGAGGTATTTTTACTTACGGGCATAACTATTTAATGAATTACATTGCTCAAAGGATTACCTTTGATCTCCGTAACCACCTTTTCACTCATCTTCAGAGCCTTTCCTTTGACTTTTATGATAAAAGTTCAACCGGCAAGACTATTTCCCGATTAACTAACGATATCCGCATTCTCGAGACAGCGCTAATAAATGTCCCGGTAACTTTAGTCCGTGACGGATTGAGTTTAATTTTTCTTGTTGGTTTGCTTTTCTATTTACACTGGAAATTTGCTTTGATTAGTCTACTTGTTTTTCCTTTGTCGGCTTATCCGTTAATGAAATTCAGTAAGAAAATGCGTAAAGTAAGCCGTCAAGGGCAGGAAAAAATGGCTGACCTATATGCTTTAATTCAAGAATTGATTTTTGGCATTAGCGTAGTAAAATCATTCGGTCAGGAAGAAAGAGAAATCAATCGTTTCTCTCAAGAGAATCGTAATTTTTTTGAGACAATAATGCGTTTTATTCGTGTGCAGGTGCTCTCAAATCCGGTGACGGAATTTATTATTGCCCTGGGAGGAAGTTTTCTCCTCTTGTATGGAGGAAGCGAAGTTATTAGAGGTGCATGGAAACCGGGTGCGTTTATCGCTTTCTTAGGTACGGTGCTTTCTACCTATCAACCTTTGAGGAACTTTTCTCATTTCAATCCTTTTTTACAACAAGGTCTTACTGCCAGTGAACGTATTTTCAATCTTCTCGACGAAAAACCTACGATAATTGAACCAAAAGAAGCAAAAATTTTGTCTCCTTTTCAGAAAGAAATTATTTACGAAAATGTATGGTTTGCATACCACAACGAAGATTATGTGTTAGAAAATATTAATTTAAAAATTAATCAAGGGGAAATCGTTGCTTTAGCCGGACCTTCCGGGGCGGGGAAAACAACCCTGGTCAATCTGTTACCACGATTTTACATCCCGCAAAGGGGTAAAATATTTATTGATGGATATGATATTAGTGAAACGAACTTAAAATCCTTGCGTAGCCAAATTGGTATGGTGATGCAAGAAGTAATCCTCTTTAATGATACAGTAAGAAATAATATTGCTTATGCTAATCCTACTGTTTCAGATGAAGAAGTAATTCGGGCAGCAAAAATTGCCAATGCTCATGAGTTTATTCTTAATTTACCCCAAGGATATAATACTATTATCGGCGAACGAGGTATTCTCCTTTCCGGTGGAGAAAAACAACGCATTGCTATCGCCCGAGCGGTCCTTAAAAATCCACCAATTTTAATCCTTGATGAAGCGACCTCTGCACTTGATCCAGAAAGCGAAAAACTGGTATACGGAGCCTTAGACCATCTAATGGAAAATCGTACAACTTTGGTTATTGCTCATCGTCTGTCAACAATACATAAAGCCGATAAGATAGTTGTTATTGAGCGGGGAACAATTGTTGACCTGGGGAGAGATGAAGAACTTTTGGAAAGATGCAGCCTTTACCGGCGACTCTACCAAATGCAGGTCTTTGAATAAGTGCAACTTGTTTAGGACTAAACTAAGTAATTTCACAAAACAATATCTTAATTTCGTTCCTGAGTTACGAACCATTTTTCTCACTTGAAAATTTATTTCCCAGAGGCGAAAAGGCGGAAATA
>Ga0209314_10000690_pt1 | contig 15168 bp, 15 predicted proteins | sample I19B2metaG_FD_184146 | JGI IMG/M metagenome (GOLD analysis project Ga0209314, IMG submission 184146) | Lake sediment bacterial and archeal communities from Gulf of Boni, Indonesia to study Microbial Dark Matter (Phase II) - ​I19B2 metaG... | ecosystem: Environmental > Aquatic > Freshwater >...
ACCTCCTTTGCTAATTTCATATAATCTTCTGCTCCATAAGAATCGGGACTATATAAAGTAATTGGCAACCCAAAACTGGGACTCTCGGCTAACCGAACATTTTCCCGAATAACAGTTTTAAATACTTCCGTTTTGAAATATTGTCTTATTTTGTCTAAAACTTCCTGACTAAGATTTGTCCGAACATCGTACATTACGGGTATAACCCCGGTTACTTTAAGCAGAGGATTAACTTTTTTTCTTACGATTTCTATTGTTTCCAAAAGTCTATTTATTCCTTGCAAGGCAAAAAATTGAGTCTGGATAGGAATAAATATTTCCCGTACAGCAGTCAAAGCATTCAAGGTAAGTAACCCTAAAGAGGGAGCACAATCGACCAAAGAATAATCGTATTTTCTAAATGTCAGGAAAAGCCGGTCTTTGAGTATTGTCTCCCGGCTGGGCATATTGACCAGTTCTATTTCTGCCCTTGAAAGGTCAATATTAGACGGAATGATATTTAAACCCTCAACCGGGGTAGGAATAATCACTCCCTCTACCTTAGTTTTCCAAAGTAGAAAATCGTAGATTGAGTGTTCCAATTCATTACCTTTAATTCCCAAATGGATAGTTAAGTTAGCCTGGGGATCTAAATCTATCACCAATACCTTCTTCCCCAACTGAGCCAAACAAGCTCCCAAATTTGCTACCGTAGTTGTTTTGCCGACACCTCCTTTCTGATTGATCAAGGCTATTGAGCGCATTCTATCTCTCCTTTATCCCATTAGAAAGCTATCCTCTAAAATGAAGATAAATAATGTGGAAACTGCAATTGTTCATAAAGTGCCTCGCCGTCCCCGAGTCTTGCTCCCCGAAGCCGGGCGGGCACGGCGAGACAGGGGGGATACTCTCCCAGCAGATTGATAAGCGTCAACCATTGACCAAATCCAAACAATAACTAAAAAGAACCAGCCGACAACAACAAATGATAAAACCCAGGAAATAATATAGGCAATAATAAATCCTGTTCCTTTACGAAACTCTTGATTATAAATTTGCCCCAAACCGGGCAAGAGAAAAGAAAGGGCGACTGCCAGACCTCGGTATGGATGATTTGCCATTTTTCCATCCTTGTTCAATGTTTTTCATGTCTTAAACAGTCTGCTTGACAGCAACTGATTTTGAATTTCTGTCACTGCACCACGTGAACATTTCTTCTCTTTAACCGGTTTCTGAGCCACCGGCTTCGTGGTGTGGATATTCCCGGTCAATTGTTTTGCGCAGTACCCGTATAATTTCCTGACGAACCCTCAAATCAGGGTCTTCCAATCTCTTAGTTAAAATGGGAATAACATCTTTGTCACCTAACCGCTCCAAAGATTTCACCGCGGCAAGACGAACATCTTTTTCTTTTGAACTTAAATTAAGAATGGCCTCATGATAACCAATTTGTTCTTCGCTACTTTTTTCAATCTCAGTAATCTGGGTTTTTATCCACTGTATCTCACCTTCACATTTTCTTAATTCATGAAGGAAACCTTTGGTGTCCTTTCTCCGTTCAATGTTTTTTGTTTTCCTTTCCACTAGTGCAAATATGAGTTTACCCAGCTTACTAAAGGTGGCCCATTTTTTCTTTTCCCATTTCTTGATATCACTTCTTAATTTTTTGACCCTTAATGTCTTTCCTGTCACCTCAATTACCTCAGCTGTCTTAGCTTTGATGGCGCTGGACATACTACCAGCTCTCTTAGCAATTGCTAACGTTTCTCTAGCTAATATCCCCGCTGTTTTTCCCGAAGCCACCTGCATTTTCTTTAACAAATTCTTACTCATCTTTCCTCCTTATGCCATTCTATGAAAGTTGCTTCCATCTTGATTGTGGAGCAATTTTCTTGCCATAAAAATTTATCAATAAAAGTTGATGGTCTTGTTAATATCAGATTCCCGACGAGAAAACACATAAAACTAAGGTCTAGACTGAGTTTAATTGGTCTATAATTGTGTACTTGGAATGTCTATTAAAATGGTTAGTTTTTTTACAAAAAGGATTCGAGAGGAGGTAACTTTGCCGACGATAAATATTGGTAAGTTGAGTAATAATTTAACAAAATGTTAAATCATTTACCAAAATTGGGAAGATTATTTTTTTCGGAAAGATCTACAAGAGGCGTTTTTTCTCATCAATTCCAAAATGTTTAAGTCTATTATAGAGAGTATGTCGAGTAATTCCTAGAATCCTCGCTGCCTGACTGCGATGTCCATGGCAGTGTTCTAATATCTTTTTTATATACATTTTTTCCATTTCCTCAAGCGTAAGATATCTCTCCTCGGGAGGTATCAGAAATAATTGTCTCAGAGTCTTATGTTTCTGAATGATAGGTGGTAAATCTGCAACTTCAATAGTATTTCGTTCAGTCAAAATTATTACCCTTTCAATTACGTTCCGTAATTCACGAATATTTCCCGGCCAGTCGTATTCCTTCAACATTTCCAGCACTTCTTGTGAAATTGTCTTCTTTCTTTTACCTGAAACTTTTAGATTCTCTAAAAAGAAATTAACTAATAAAGGTATATCATCCGGCCTTTCTCTCAAAGGCGGGACAGTAATAGTTACTACACTTAGACGATAATAGAGGTCTTCTCTAAACCGATGAGAAGCAACCTCTCTATATAAATCCCTGTTAGTGGCACAAATGATTCTTACGTCAACCTGAATTTCTTGATTACTGCCTAAGCGGCGAAAGTTTCCAGTCTCGACCGCTCGCAATAATTTAGATTGTAAACTTGGGGTTATTTCACTGACTTCATCCAAAAATAAAGTCCCCCCATTAGCTGCTTCCAAAAGACCATGTTTCAAACGAGTAGCGTCAGTGAAGGCGCCCCTTTCATACCCAAAAAATTCGCTTTCCAAAAGAGTATCAGGAATAGCACTGCAATTGATTACAATGAAGGACTTATCCCATCGTAAACTATTCTTATGGATGGCATTAGCTATCAATCCCTTACCGCTGCCTGTTTCTCCTTGAATAAGGACAGCAGAATCAGTAGGAGCAACTTTCTGGATCAAATCTAAAATAGATTTCATGGCAGAACTATCTCCAACCATGTTAGAAGGAAGACTTCGACGGGGCAATTCCTGATTTACGTCGCGGCTGCCCCTGTACTTCCCACAATGCTCAACGGCTCGTTTAACAGTCAAGATTACTTCATTTAAATCGAAAGGCCTGGTTAAATAATCATAAGCGCCCAAACGCATTGAATCAAAAGCCGACCGCATCGTACTATGTTCAGCAAGCATAATAACCTCGATAAAGGGATGTGTCTCCTTTATAGTTTTCAGAATTCTATTTCCGTCTATATCTTCCAATTCAGAATTTAAGAGGACAACTCGAAAATCTCCGTTTTCTAACTCTTCCAGACCAACATTCCCATCAGAAACCTCCTCCACACTGTATCCTATTCGCGCCAATTCTTTCCTTAGAGTTTTCCGCATAGATTCTTTACCGCCAATTATTAAAATATTTCCTTCTCCCATCATAGATAATTCCTATTTAGTAATCCAATCTACATTAATGTTTTTTGCAGTTTCTTCTGACATTTTGGACATATAATATGAGTAGCATAAAGGATTTCATTATAAGCTAACCATTTATTAAATAAAAACAGCGATTTACACCAGGCACACTGTTTCTTTGTCTTTTTATCAGGATATATTTCTATATTTTTTCTAAAGACATTGGATATTTCCTTAAATTCTTTATTATACCGTTTAAATATTTCAAGAATTTCCGAATCGTATTTACCAGACTCTTCATATAGTATAATATTCTGTACTTTTTCGTGAGAGAATGCTTTCCTATAAGGCCTATCTGAGGCAAGAGCAGCATATGAATCTGCTAATGCACAAATTCTTGCCGAAAGCGGAATATCTTTGCCTTTTAAGCCATAGGGATAACCTGTTCCATCGTAGTGTTCATGATGGTAAAGCACTATTTCTTTTGCTATCTTGAAAAAATCCTGCAAATCCCGTTCCGCACTTTGCTCAATCGCTGACAACATTTCATATCCATAATGAGTATGTGTCTTCACTATTTCCAATTCTTGTTTTGTAAGAAAACCTGGTTTTGTGGCTATTTTTTGAGGTATATCTATCTTGCCAATATCGTGAAGCTTACTCCCAAGGTATATGTATTGAATGTAGTTTTGAGAAAAAATTTTGTCCCGTTCTTTTGTCCTACATAATTTTTCAGCAATTAAACGAGCATATTGTGAAACTCCATTCAAATGTTCCACCGTTTCAAATTCCCCTCTTGTTTTCGCAAGGCAAGCTAAAGCTGTATCGGTTATCACCGTAGATAATGACAATAAAGTACTTTTCCCAAGTAGATTTGTGAGTCTAACTTTTATGTTATCTAATAAATTACCAAAAATACCCTGTTGGCTGGAAAATCTTAGAGTATTTACAAGTTCAAAAAGACCTGTAAACGGCCCTCGAAAATTATAAACCCCATATTTTGTATATTGAAATGCATCTTGAAAAGTCGGATTTTCTGAAACCACTATTATTTTAGCGCGAGGAGAAACATTTCTAAAGTAGTCCAATGCGCGAAATCCTTCCACCAAACCTTCTGATATTTTAATAAGAATTAAATTAAACCTGTAATTTCTATAAAGTCGTTTAACATCTTCGACCTTTTCCCCTGTATGAATCACATAGAGTTTACCTCTATCAACCAATGGCTGTATGGTATTTTCAATATCGAAATTGAGTAAAAGGACGTTTATTTTTTTCATAATACCATAAACAGCTCCATCTTTTGACAAATTGCTGGGTAGCACTGTGCCTAAAAAAATCTGATAAAATTCCAATGGTCAGTGTGGAATTTACCCGCCAGTATAAATTATACAGTGCAATTTATCTGCCAAGACACCTGGAAGGGTTGAGGAACTACATTAAGATTCTTTCTAACGATGTGTATTTAGCGAGGCCTTTCGTGAGGAAGGTATCAAATTACGAGAGCTAAGTAACATCTATTTCATTCGAGAGAGTGTGTCATTATTGACACAAAATTGATGTCTCCTTTTATAAATATTACTCATTTTTGGAAAAGGTTTATTGCTTTCCCAGATTTGGTACAGCTTTCCAGTAATGATACAAGAACACGATTTCGTAAGTGGAACTCTGGTCTGTTTTTACTCTAAGAAGTCTTTCTTCCGCTGTATAAAAAATCTGAGCTAATAGCCGTTAATGCGATATTCCTTTAATTTCCTGTACAGTTTTGACCTGCTTAACTTCAACGATTTGGCCGTTTCTATCTTATTACCTCCACATTCCCTAAGGGTTTTGGTGATAACACTTTTTTCAAAGTGTTTCAAGAATTCTTTCAAGCTCATTTTATCTGATAATGAGGGTGGACTTAGTAGTTGTCTGGGAAAATCGATTCGCAAATCCATGGACGTAATATATTCGCCCGTAGAAGTTATTAGTGCACGTTCAACAACATTGGCTAATTCTCTTACATTCCCTGGCCAATCATATTCTATTAGAACCCTCATAGATTCCTGACTAATATTTTTCTTTATTGAAGTAACCTGACTATTAGCGATGAAATGTTTTACTAATAAGGGAATATCTTCCTTTCGTTCCCTTAACGGCGGCAGATTGATGGTAACAACATTTAGCCGGTAATACAAATCGCTTCGAAAATTCCCATTCTTAATTTCTTCAACCAGATTTCGATTAGTTGCCGTTATAATTCTTACATCTACTTTTATTTGTTTGGTTCCCCCTAATCGACGGAATTGATGAGTCTCTATTGCCCTTAGTAGTCTTGCCTGTGTAGCCAGTTTCATTTCTCCAATTTCGTCAATGAACAATGTCCCTCCATCCGCTATTTCAAACAATCCCCTCTTCATAGATGATGCATCGGTAAAAGCACCTTTTTCGTGTCCGAACAATTCATTTTCTAAAAGATTTTCTGAAAGAGAAGCACAATCAACAACTATAAATGGCTTATTGTCTCTACGACTATTTATGTGAATGGCTCTGGCCACTAATTCTTTACCAGTTCCACTCTCACCGGTAATCAGAACTGGGGAAGAAGTCTTAGCTACTTTTTCAATCAAGGAAAAAACCGATTTCATCTTTGAACTTTCTCCAACCATCGTACAGTATCCGTCTTTGAGCTGTAAGCCATCTTTTAAAATAATGTTTTCTTTATTGATGACTTTCTTTTCATACGCTTTTTGTATGACAGTCTCTAATTTAGCTAACCTGACCGGCTTGGTCAAATAGTCGTAACAACCTAATTTCATTGATTGAATTGCAGTAGATATGCTTGCGTAACCGGTAAGAATTATAAATTCGGTTAATATATTTTGTTTTCTAAATCTCTTCAATAATTCAATACCGTCCATATCCGGCATCTTGATATCAACCAATCCAACATCAAATTCTTTCTTTTCTATTGCTTTGAGCACTTCATTTCCGTTACTAAAAACTTCTAAATCATATTTAGTCTTAGGTATCGCTTTAACGATTAATTGCCTAAAATCTGGTTCGTCATCAACAACAAAAAGATTTATCTTATTTCTCATCAACTTTTACTTCTGAATTTTCCTCATAAATATTTTCATTGCTCAACGATTCTTTCTTTGGGTTCTACTTCTTTCACTGGTAATCTAACAGTAAGCGTTGTCCCTTGGCCCACCTGGCTCTTAGCTTCAATCTCTCCTCCATGTCTATGTACAACTCCATAGGAAACAAATAAACCAAGCCATGTTACAGGAACAGTGTCCCCTCTAAGGACTTTTCTAGTAGTATAAAAGGGTTCAAATATTTTGCTTAAATTCTTTTCTCTTATTCCTTTACCTGTGTCACTAAAACTTACTTCCACATTTCCATTGACCTGCTTAACGCTTATTTCTAAATTTCCACCTTTGGGTAACATCGCATCCTGGGCATTAATTACGATTGCCAGAAATACTTGCTGTATCTCTGCCTTATTTATCTCTACCATAGGAGTTTCTTCATATTTCCTGACTACCTGGATATTATCTCTTTTGAGTTGGTTCTCTGCAAGCCATAATACTGACTCTATTAGCCCAGTGATATCACAAAGTTCTTTTTTAGACAGTTCCTGTTTTGAGAAAGTTAATAAATCTCTAACAATGTTTATGGCTTTATCCGCAGTATCTAAAACTATATTTAGGGCCTCCTTTATATCTTTTACTTTCTTTGTTCTCTGAATGAATTCTACATAACCACTCACTATTTGAAGCAGGTTACTGAATTCATGCATTAGACCAATTGCCATAGTGCCAAACGCAGCCATTTTTTCTGACCGAATGAGATGTGCCTTAAGTTTCTCTTTTTCTTCCTCTGCCCGTTTGGACTCAGTGATATCCTCAATAATTAGAAGCACTTTTTTTACTCCCTCTTCCTCTAACGGTATACCAATAAAATTTCTGATAGTGGTTTTCCTGCCATAATACGATGTATATTCAACGGAATCCATTCTAAAAAATTCGCCTTTTAATGCTGCTCTTATCTTTTCTGTGAGACCTGTTCTCTCATATGTTGGCAAACTAAATACATTTAAACACTTCATCTGTTCATAAGTGTTCCCGGATATTTTGAGCTGCATAGAATTCACATACTCAACATTACCTTTTTCATTCACTATAGCAATGCCAAATCGACCGTCTTCTATAATATGCCGTTTTGCTTTATAGATTCTTTTAAGCTCCTTCTCCATCATTTTTTGCCTACTAATGTCTTCAAAAATACGAAGAATCGTTTTTTTACTTTGATATATCATTCCCGTGTGGGATATTAGAAATGTCTTTCCGGTCAACATTTCTTTTATTTCAATAATTTTTGTTTCTCCTACTTTTAATCCTTTTTTTACAGGACAGCTTAGGCATTCTCTTTTGTATACGAAGAGACACCCTTTACCAACAGCCTCCTTACCCAGCAGTGATTTAGTTTTCTCACTTAAATAAAGTATATTACATTCCTCATCTACAATATCCATTCCCAATGGAATTACTCTAACAAGAGCTTCATTAAATTGATTAATTTTGCCCAGTGCTTCCTCTGCCTGCTTGCCCTGGGTGGTTACGAATCGGGCATACACACTCAACCCAATGAGAATGATTACCGCCAATGAACGTATCCAGATTTCATGCACATCTGGGACGAATATTCTCTCGGTAAGATTACCCTTATGGAATATGAGGACATCCGTAGCGGATTCCAGAAGCCAGAAAAGAACTCCTAGTCCGATTCCCATTAACATCATCTTACTCACTATACATTTATCTACCGTGTTTTTATCCTTAATTTTACAGCGCCTCCCCTATTTACTGTGTGGGATACTTCTTCTTATCACTTTTTTACATCATCGGGTCTCTTTACAAAATATCGTTTTATCCTATAAGATTTAATTCTTTCCAAAGATGTCCCTATTTTTAGTTCCTTTCGATAACTGGCTATTGAACGTCGAGAAATATCTATGGCAAAGGTTTTCTTTAAATGTTTTCTAATTCCCTCATCGGTATATATACTTTTCTCATCGTCAATAATATCAGTAATTAATCTTTTTATTATCTTCTTCTTGCTGGGGAAGAAATATTTAAGTGGATATTCTTCTCGCCAAGGAGTTTCTATACTCCGATGAGCGATTGCTCGACTGATTAGACTGGGATCGGTATTTATCTTTTTGGCTAGCTCTCTTTGGGTAAGCGGGATGATATCCCTAGGATTACTCGTACTTAAATAAACAGACTGTATTTCCAAAATCTGCCTGATAATTCGATAAGTGATAGATTTTCGTTTATTAATTACTTCTAAATTATTAATTAGTCTATCTATTTTTTTCAATTCAGCCAGACAAAAAACTCTGTTCTTTTTCAACTGTGCTAACTTTTCATAGTCGATCCAATATCGACCCTTAACCAAATAGGGAGAGATAAAATTAATAACAAAGTCCCCCAAATCGTCTTTCTCTATCTTAGCAATCTTTGAATAAGATATGTTGCTACCAAGATTAATTACTGAAGGACTAAAAAATTCGCTTTGAATCAAGAAGTCATCCATGAGAGTCGTTATCTTCGTTACCTCTTCTTCTGTTAAATTACAAACTAAAGAAACATCTTTATAAGACAATTCTCCATCATTATATAGAAAGTATTTTTTGAACTTACCTATTCCCAACCGCCTGATAAGAGGGATGAGCTCTTTTCGGCTATCGAGAAGGGATTCGACATCTGGAGAACTTCTATCTCTGGCTATGTCCTCTTTAAGTTCGTAAAAGCTTTCTGATAGCCGACTTCGAGGAAAACGACGGTAACTAACTACTTTTTCTTGAGGGTTGGAAGGGGAAATTAATTTCTTAAACAGAGGATCGCTCTCAATTTTTTTAATCATTTTAGCAAAATCTCTTTCACTAAGTTCAATAAGACGAGCCAGCTTAATCCTGCCCACCAGCCTCAATAGTTGCTGGGTTTGTGGAACCTGCCTTAATTCTACCTTTGGGGTCTTAGTTTCGATACTCATTTACGGCCGTCCCGAAAATAGAAACTGAGACTAGTAAATCGAGGCTATCCTGAGAGAGGCTTATTTTTTCTGGAAATCAACCGATCTAGTAATGATTCCCTACGCAAAATTCAATGTTGCTTCAAAAGATTTAGAAAATAATTTGCTTCCGGCGTAAGCAACTAGCCAAATGTACATCCATCCTACTCCATTTGCATGAAAATCTTTAGTGGATTGTGGCTCGGTTTGAACTTCTGTTTTTAAATAAGGATTTGCCTAGCGCGGAAGCGGTCTTAAGCGGCAAAATTCATGATTCCACGGGAACAAAGAATAAGCGGATCTTTGAAGGAAGATTCCCTTCACATCTCTTGCCAAATAACCGGAGACCTATTGAAGCACAATTTGCTGTTACCGAACTCACTAAAATTGAGTGAATTTTAACAAAAAACAGTAAAAAAGTCAAGTGAGAAGTTTTCTGTTTTCTTTCGAGTTAGAGATTATTGTAAACTTTAAAGTTTGTTAACCTTCCCCCTCCATTTCTCTATCAAGTCCTGCGGGAAGACCAGAAAGTACCTCCGTCAATTACCACAAATGTTTCCTTTTCTTCATTTATTAATCTTTTTCTCAAGCTGAAAACAGGAAGGAGTAAAAAAAGCAAAATCAAAAGGATTATTAACGGGTAAGAGCTACTCTTAATTGATTACTATCTCATTCCCAATTTTACTATATCCATTATACCTTTTCTAATCATCATCACACCAATAGAAGCCAGAATCAAACTCGCCACTTTTGAAATAGCCTTGGAACCGGCATTACCCAGAACCCTTAATATGTGGTCGGAATTAATAAACACAAACCACACAACCACCATATTTATTATAAAAGAAGTAACCGTGGGAATAATTCCATAAATATCAATTAACATAATAATAGTAGTCAAGACTGCTGGTCCCACAATCAGCGGAGTGCCAAGTGGAACGACACCCATAGTGGAGGTAGGCTGTCGCCTACTCTTCTCCGGGCTCAACAGGTCAATTAAGGAGAGAACCAAGAGGACAAGCCCTCCAGCGATTTTGAAATCTGCTACAAGAAGCCCAATAATAAGAAAGATAGCCTTACCCAAGAACACAAAGCCAAGCCCCACAGCTGAAGCTGTTAACACAGACTGAAAGATAACTCTCTTTCTCTCCGAAAATTCTAAGGAGTCTACAAGGGAAATAAAGATTGGCAGAATTCCCAGAACATCAACCGCCACGAATATAGGGATAAAAGTCAAAACATAAGCCATCATAGATGTTCACCCTCACTTTCTCTGTTCAATTTTTCCTCTCATTATATCAGTCCTTTTAGTGCTTTCTACCTGACGATTAATAAAAGCCAATATCAATAGGAAGGCAATTATAGTTCCCAAAACGGAAATGCCCAAGAAAAACAGATTCAATTTCTTCTGCTGCTTCTTCCTCATCTCCTGTTCGAGCCATTCCTCTTCAGTCATTACCTTCTCAGGTTTTTTCTCTTCTTTTTTAAACTCATAATTACAGAATCGGCAGATTTTCGCTTCAGCTTTGACAAACTCTGCACATTGCGGGCACTTCTTCAATTTCTCAAAAACTCTCGACTCCGGAGAAAGCAGTGCCCCAATAATAAAGGCAACAAGAGGACTGGCAAAAAGACTCAGCAAAAAGCCGAGAACGCTATTTAGCCCCTTCTGTTTATAATAATAACCAATCAGAACTGCTAACCCAACCCAGACAACAAGCCACATAGACTACCTCCCAGAGCATACTTTTCCGACCAGAGTTAAGCTGGTTTATCAATTCATCACTCTACAACCTTCCGCCGCAGTTTCTTTTTTTCAGACCTTAAATGCTTCTCTTTGAGGATTCGTTCCTTTGCTGAAAGTGATATTTTGGTAGGAATCCTTGGCCTTTTTTTTCTTTTTAGTCGTTCCAATCTCTCCCTGAGCCTTTCCAGGGCAAGCTGTCGATTTCTCACCTGGGAACGAAACTCAGTGGCAATCACTGTTATCCCTGTGGGAATGTGTCGGATTCGAACCGCTGTTTCCTTCTTGTTCTTCCTTTGACCGCCTGGTCCCCTGCTCCTATAATATTCTACCCTGATGTCTTGAATTCTATCTTTCATATTCTTTATTCGTCTTCAACAGGCAGGCTAAATTCCTCACCACAATAAGGACATTCTACATATATTTTATTATCTGGCACTAATATCTTCTCTTTGCAATTCGGACAGGTAACTTCAATTTCCATTTATCTTCCCTTTAACTCTATTCACCTATAACCTTAATTAGAACCCTTTTTCTTCTTCGACCGTCAAATTCGCCATAAAAAATCTGTTCCCATGGTCCAAAATCCAGTTTCCCCTTAGTTATGGCAACCACTACCTCCCTACCCATAATAGTCCGTTTCAGGTGAGCATCTGCATTATCTTCTCCGGTTAGATTATGCTTATACTTCTCTTTTCCATAAGGAGCAAATTTTTCAAGCCATTCGTGGAAATCCTGATGTAAACCGCCTTCATCGTCATTAATGAATACGCTTGCCGTAATATGCATAGCATTAACAAGGCAAAGACCCTCTTTTACCCCACTCTTTCTTACAGCTTCCTCAACCTGTGCAGTTATGTTTATAAACTCTTGCTTATTCTTTGTGTTAAACCAAAGGTATTCCACATAGGATTTCATAGTATACCTCATAAGAAATTTAATCTATTTTTCATTTCGGCGGAGTTTTTTGGAGAGTCCACCGCTCTTCTTAAGTTGCTTTAGCCATCGGATTGGCTGGGTTTTTTGCTTAATTTTCCTCTGTAGTAAATTAATATTTTTGAATGGCTTTCTCATTTCTTTAACCTATACCCAATTTTTATTATAGGAAATTTTCCCGGTAGGAAGCAAGGAAAAAGCGATACCAGAATGACTTGACAAAGCTGGCTTGAAAGATTACAATAAATACTTAAAAAGTTCTAACCTTTATTTTATATAAATTAGGAGGCATTTGTAATGGAGAGTTATTTAACAAGAAAGTCGTCTTTGATTCTATTTATTTCTGTTCTTCTCTTAGTAAGTCTAGCAAGTAGCTGCGTAATCTTTGTCCGTCGCCCGCCACCACCACCTCCTCGAGTTGAAGTCAGAGTGGCTCCTCCTAGCCCTCGAGCAGTCTGGGTGCCTGGCCACTGGAAATGGAACAGACGGCAACACGAGTATATCTGGATACCCGGATACTGGCGAGTGAGATAAGGATAAGTTAATAGGAAAATTAGTCACGCTAGTAAGACTTGTGACCAAGGGGGAAGAATAACTGCCTATCTATCCTTGAATGGTAATGGCCTCAACGGGACAGCTTTCGCTAGCTTCCTTACAGGATTCTTTTGCTCCTTCAGGTACTTCGTTAACAATGACCCGGGCTGTATCATTATCGAGCACAAACACTTCAGGACAAGTATCAGCGCAGACTCCACAGCCAGTACACAATTCCTGGTCAACAACTGCTTTCATTTTGTCCCTCCTTTAAAAAAATTATCTTTTCTGAAACGAGTTCGATAAATCGAGCCCTGCCTAAAACTTATAATCTATAGAAATTCTGCCTGCGTTTTGGGTTTTATTCGGTTTTATTTCGTAGTCCTTCAATTTCCACTTGTATTCCGCCGCTAAAGCTAACTTACGAGTGATAATCTCTTTCTCAAGTTGAATGCCCATAGAATAGGTCTTTTTATCTTTTTCTCTTCCAATAGTATAATCGTCAATGCCTAAACCGAGCTTCAGCAAAGTGCTCCAGTTATTCTTCCAAGATAAGTCGGCTACCATTTCCACTGAATCCTTGTCATAGCTTGAAATCTTCATCTGGGAATAGTCTGTTTCTCGATGGAGATAACTGAAGGCAATGGATAATCTACTCGTAGGGTTTTCCAGGAATACATACCTCCACCAATTCTCTATCTCATACCATCTGTGGTCATAATCAGCAGTTGTATAATTTTTATTGTAATCAGTATATTTTAGAACTGTATACATTCTTTTAAAGACAGGATGCTCTGTTTTTAACCACCACTTGCGGTATTTAAAATAGTAGTCACCTTCCTGTTCTTCTTCCTCTTCCTCCTCTTCTTCATCAGTATACTTTTTCCCTTCCTCTATCTTTCCTTCCATCTCCGATAGGACGCTAAAATCAGGCTTTACCCTGAGTCCCAGCCTGTAAATGAATTGATTTGTATCCGGCTTGGAATCAAAGTCAGTCTGACGGAAGTTAAGAAGCCCGAGGAGCTGAAGTCTCTTATTGGAGAAATACCTCTTCCCTTCGACTTTTTCGGAAAACTCCTTTCTGTCTTTCCCTTCGGTCAGGAAGTAGTCATAGTCTTTATAACCTATCTCTCCCGAGACATTCCATAAATTTTTTATCTCGTAAGTGGACCTTAGCTTTGACATCCACTGACTATTCGTATATGAGTCCTTATCTCTGTATCTTTTCTCCCGCCAGCCTAAATCGACATCCAATTTTAGATTGGATTCCTTTCTTTCGAAAAGAGAGTAGTCCCAATAACTTTTAACCGATATCGTATCATTATTTAATTCCTTCCTATCTTCGTATTTTTTGAGATAGGAGCTGTATACGAGGGTCAGATTGAGCGGTTCTCTGATGGGGTTCTTGTATCTCAAGTAATACTTAGTATAATCGTAGTTTAATGTGCTTTTCCCCTCAATGGCTTCTATTGTAGTTCTGTTTCCTGCCTCAAAGAACCCCCTCAAGGTAGGCTCAAAAGCATATCCTAAATTAGAAAAGAGCATTAAAGCTCCAATCCCAGCTAACTTGGTAATGTTTGAAATTTATGTCCCCCTCACCCTCTCCCCAAAGGAGAGGGAATTTCTGGACTGTCCCGAGAAGTCGGGACTGGTAAAGCTTTCACTTTACATTCTATTATTTAATCTTAAAGTATCAAAACAAGTCCAAAATAATTACCTTTACAATCTGGACTTTTGAGCACTTCTATCTTAAAACCATTATTTCTGGCAGTTTTGAAAACGTCTATCCCTGACGCTTCCATTGAAGGCCTTGCTTGATATGGTTTCTTGCAAGGTTTATTGACGTCGCATCTATTACACAAGCTGCAGGGACCCGCTCCCATGCCATACGCCTTGTAGTAACCCGAAAGAAATATTTCTCTTTCCAGACGGGCAACTACTTTGTTAATGTCTGTATAGTCATCTCCCTGCACTAAGATAGCTTTTCTATAATGTTTCAACACTTCCTGAGTTTTTTCCGGGGGAGGCGAATATGGAGGGCAGGTCAAACATTCCCCATAGCCATCGCATCCATATTGGCACTTCAGCCTTACCCAGGGAGCGGTAACAACAGTGTCCACCGAAATTACTTTGGCGCTAATCGCTCCCAATCTCTTCGCAAATTTACAGAAAGACCGAAAATCGCTATCCATACTGTTCCTCAGAGAATATGTTACTACAAAAATCAAAAATCATAAATTAAAAATAGTTTGTAAAGAGCTATTGGAATTTTAGCTAAAAAACGAGGACGACCTGCTTCCGCTAAAGCGGAAGATTAGGCTATCTTCGGGTTCCAATAGATCGGAACCCCTACGCAAGTACTTCCCGTATCCAAAGCAAATCATTGTCCGATCCCGAT
>Ga0209314_10000692_pt1 | contig 15161 bp, 15 predicted proteins | sample I19B2metaG_FD_184146 | JGI IMG/M metagenome (GOLD analysis project Ga0209314, IMG submission 184146) | Lake sediment bacterial and archeal communities from Gulf of Boni, Indonesia to study Microbial Dark Matter (Phase II) - ​I19B2 metaG... | ecosystem: Environmental > Aquatic > Freshwater >...
TTCTATAGACTATGCGATCGTCTCATTCGAAGACCTCTTCCAGATGAAATTGGATGAACTGGTTAAGGAGAAGAGAGAGCTTTCCCCCTGCTCCTATTGTGGAGTGCTAAGAAGAAGGGCCATCAATCTAGCAGCGGAAAAGGTTGGAGCAAACGTAGTCGCGACTGGTCACAACTTAGATGATGAAGTTCAAACGACTATGCTGAATATCGTTCACGGAGATGTGATTAGAATCTCTAGGGTTAAGCCTGTCCTCGAAGACCCGAATGGAAGATTCTTGAGGCGTGTAAAACCGATCTGCGAGATCCCTGAAAAAGAAGTTGCGATGTACGCTTATGAGAGTGGAATAGAGTTTCAGAAGGTCCCATGCCCGTACATGGCCACATCATTGAGGAATGACATGCGCTCCATGCTGAACAGAATGGAGGTTAAGCATCCCGGAACCAAGTATACAATCTTCAGGTCGACTGAGAAGTTGAGAAGTGCATTGAAGCGGTATGGAGGAAAGACCGAGTTGAAGAACTGCCGGTATTGCGGTGAACCTACTACGACAGATATATGTCAAGTCTGCAAGATCTTGAAGAAAGCTGTTCCATGAGTGATTCTATCTTTCCACTTTCGAAACCAGCAATAGCAGCTGTTGGAATATGGACAGCGTTAACTACTTGGCAAGACTTCCTTTACGCATTGACATTGCTCTTAGAGCCTGAAAACTTTACAGTTCCAAGAGCGAATCCTAACTTTTACGGTGTATATTTCAATGCATGGGGATATATAGCTGCAGGTTTTCTGTTTGCAATCATACCTATTGAGATAGTTTACTTGCTATTCCAAAAGAGGTTTGTTACAGGGCTAACTGCTGGAGCTGTAAAGGGCTAGCGCAGAACTAGTAAAGGTTTTGTGTTAACTAACCTCATAAACCTTTCATTATAATGAGGGAGAGATTGAGCGTGCCGCCAGTGGATGTTAGGGTTGGGGATCTCTTGTCTAGAATGACACTAGACGAGAAACTAGCTCAGTTAGGCTCTGTGTGGGTCTACGAGCTAATGGAGGACGAGAGCTATTCGTCAAAAAAGACGGAGCAATTGATAAAGAATGGTATAGGACAGATAACACGCTTGGCGGGAGCAAGCGGTCTGAAACCTAAAGAAGCTGCTAAAATTTCTAATAATATTCAAAATTTCTTGTTAAATCATACGAGGTTAGGAATACCTGCGATAATACATGAGGAATGTCTTAGTGGTTACATGGCAAGAGGTGCTACAATATTCCCTCAGATAGTGGGGTTGGCAAGTAGCTGGGATCCAGAGCTTGTTGAAGATATCGCATCTGAAATCAGTAGGCAGATGAGGGCCGTCGGTGTTCACCAGGGATTAGCGCCTGTTTTAGATGTCGTTTGGGATCTGAGATGGGGTAGGGTTGAGGAATCGTTTGGCGAAGACCCATACTTGGTAGCTTGTATGGGCACACATTATATTAAAGGCCTTCAAGCGAAGGATATACGCAATGGGATCATAGCAACTGGTAAACATTTTGTAGCCCACGGTTTCCCTGAGGGAGGACGTAATACGGGTCCAGTTCATGTTTCCCAAAGGGAGCTAAGAGAAGTCTTCATGTTCCCATTTGAGGTCGCTGTGAAGGAAGGAAAGGTTCTATCGATTATGAATGCTTATCATGAGATAGATGGTGTGCCATGCGGAGCATCGAGAGAGCTCCTGACAGATATTCTTCGAAAAGAGTGGGACTTTAACGGTTTTGTAGTTTCAGACTACTATGCAATCAATATGCTGAGCGAGCGCCACAAGATAGCTCATGATAAAAAAGAGGCAGCAGGACTTGCCTTAGAAGCCGGGATTGACGTAGAACTACCAAGAACGGACTGCTTTGGGAATCCATTAAGGGAATTAATTGAAGAAGGGGCAATTCCGGAAAAAACGGTTGATGAAGCTGTAGAAAGGGTTCTGAGAATCAAACTCCATCTTGGATTATTCGATAATCCATACGTTGATGTTGAAAGTATCGCTGAAGTGCCGGATACCCCTAAGGCCCGTGAACTTGCCTCAAGGGCCGCTAGAAAATCAATAGTCTTATTAAAAAATGATGGACTTTTACCACTAAACAAAGAAATAGAATCCATAGCCATGATAGGGCCGAGCGCAGAAAGTTGGAGGAACCTAATAGGTGATTATTCTTACCCGGCACATATAGAGAGTTTGATAGAGATAGCTAAAAGAAGAACTTTTGGAATTTATCTACCAAAGGGTATAGAGATAAGCACGGTACCTATAGTAACAATCCTTCAGGGCATAAAGGCAAAGGTATCACCTGCAACAAAAATTCACTATGCTAAAGGTTGTGAGATATCAGGCGGCTCGGCTGAAGAATTTAAGGAAGCTGTTGAGGTTGCAAAGAACTCGAAGGTAGCAATAGTAGTTGTGGGAGAGAGATCCGGACTAACTCTAAAAGATACATGCGGAGAGTCGCGTGATAGGGCAGAGTTGGGGCTACCAGGTATTCAAGAAGACTTGGTTAAAACGATCTATGGAACAGGTACGCCAGTTATCGTTATTTTGATAAACGGAAGGCCACTGTCAATAGAGTGGATTGCGGAAAAAATACCTGCAATAATTGAAGCATGGCTGCCAGGGGAAGAGGGAGGAAACGCTATAGCGGATGTACTGTTCGGAGACTACAACCCTGGTGGAAAGTTACCCATCACGGTACCCAGAACGGTAGGCCAACTGCCAATACGTTATAATCATAAGCCAACAGGTGGCGAATCGCACTGGTGGGGAGAATACGTTTTTACGAGTTCCAAACCTCTCTTTCCGTTTGGGCATGGATTAAGCTATACAAAGTTTAGGTACAGTGACCTGAAGATAGAGCCTAAAGAATTGAACTTAGCAGGGGAGGTTAGGATCACTGTAAACGTGAAGAATGAGGGCAGTATGAAGGGAGAAGAAGTTGTCCAACTGTATGTGAATGACGTTATTGCAAGCGTAACGAGGCCGGCAAAGGAACTTAAAGGATTTAAGAGAATGACACTTGAACCAGAAGAGGAAAAAACGATCACATTCGTACTCCCAACAGATCTTCTGGCATTCAATGACAGAGATATGAAGCTCGTGGTCGAACCAGGCCTGTTTAATGTGTTTATAGGAAGCTCTTCAGAGGACATCAGGTTAACAGGAGAATTTAGAGTTACAGGCGAAACAAGGAGGGCCATAACTTCCAGAACGTTTTTCTCAAAAACAATAGTTACCTAATTTTTGAGTAAGGTGCCGTGTTGAATAACTAACCTTGGCCATCTGTTCTTCGAGCTTATAGAAGAGTGAATCCGAAGTAAATCTTTGTGCGGCTTCAACTATTGTAGCAGACCCCATAAGGGTCCATTTCGATATGGGCCTGATTGTGATCTTGAAGAAAGCTGATCGATGAGCGATCCTATCGAGACGTTTATATCGGGCTATCCTCTTATAAAGGGAAGTTTTACAGGTCAAGAGGTTTTAGAGCTATTTGCTCTCCTAAGGCATCCTTGCCGATTGTTCTCTATCTCCTGGACTCTTAGGCGTACAGCCTCCTTAATGAACTCCGAACGCGAAGTATAGCCCAGCTCTTGAATCTCAACAATCTTATCAACGTGGTGAAGCAGTCGTTCCGGCAGCTGCACCGTCTTCCATCCTCTTCCTGAATTCTTAGGCATATGATTTCCCAGATCTATAGATTTCTTAGAGATACATGCTATATGGTTATATAGTTTTTTTTGCGAATATCACATGGATGTCTCGCAGGTGTGTTAAATTTATGAAGCGTTTTCTACTGCCTGCAGCCTTTGTTCAGAAGGTTGAGAAGATTATTGAAGCTTGTCCTGAGTGCGGATACAAGGATGTTGAAGCGTTCGTCGAAGACTCTGTTCGCCGGCGAGTAGAACAAGTCAAGGAGAGAATTGAGGAGAGGCGATCGCCATGAGCGGGAAGAGCGAGAGAGCAGTTAAGCGCGAGTTGAGGCAAGCGATGATAGACATCGGACGGTCCTTCGGATTCGACGTGTCAGGTTCAGAGGGAGAGTTGCGGCTTGAAAACTATGCTGCTTCTCCTTTGGCTAAGGGGAAGAAGATAGATCTGATTTGGAGTAGAGGCTCTTCGATAGTTCCGGTGTTGATTCAAGCCGAGGCTTCGATTGAGGACGCGGTGTTGAGGCTTCATCTCCTCAAGGAAAGGGCGTCCAGAATGATCGTCGTCTCGGATGAGGCTAGACGAAACGTGTTTCAAGAGTACGCTGATAGACTCGAGATCGGAGAGCAGCTCGCGATCTTGACGGATACCGAGGCTAAGGAGCTGTTAGAGCATTGTAGAGAAGTGGACGAGTATACGAACAGGCTGAGGCTTAAGGAGGTGAGTGGGCCTCTCGAGATCCCAGTCGATGTGAAGAGCTTCCTGGACAGGTTGAGTGTTCAAAACCTCTTGATCTTGTATGCAGCCTCTAGATGCTCTGAGATCTGTGCTCCGAAGGTCTTGGATCGCTTGAGGTATGAGAACCCTGAGCTGGCGGATAAATATCTCGGAGTGGCCGGCAAGAAGAAGAGACTTTTCACTCGACTCTCCAGATTGGAGCAGGTGGAGTACGTGGGTAACCATCTTTCTAGGCTTTCAGTAATGAAAGGCAAGAAGCTATTGTTGAGGCATAGGAAGATCGGCAGGTCAATTCTGTATAAGATGCCTGACGAAATGAGCGCATTCATCAAGCATTTCATTGAGGAAAGGTTAGTGCGTAAGCAGCCGGAACCTGCTGCTTGAGATCTCACTTAACTCAAGTAGGGCCGTCCTAGACGAGGTTCCTAGGTTTCCATCCTTTATAGTGATATGCATGAGACACACTTGACATGCGCAAGAGATAAATATATCCTGTTTGGCAAACAAACAGTAGGAAAAAATATGGTGATACATTTTGACTGCAGAAGAGAAAGTTTCTAGACGTGGCTATGTGAAGTACGTTGGTGGCATCGTTGTAGTCGCGGTCGTCGCGGCAGCAGGATACGGAATATATGAAGCAACGAAGCCTACTCCAACAACGCCTACTCCAACAACGCCTACTCCAACAACGCCTACTCCAACAACGCCTACACCAACGCCTACTAAAATGTTTGAGGGGGTAAAGCTCACTGTGCTAGCAATAGCGGGTGGTAAAGAGTCCTTCTCAGGAATCTGCTATCATTACGCACCGATATGGAAGGAGAAGGCAGGAATAGATACGACTGTGATTGAAGTTTCATATGCAGACATTCCAGTCAAGGTACTTCAAGACCTAACTACAAAGACCGGTGCATATGACTGGTTTATCCCATGTAGTAACATAATGGGTGAAATAGTAGCGCCAGGTAACGTATGGGGAATAGATGAATGGTACAATAAACCCGGATTCCCAACATGGTCTAAGGATGACAATCCAGCTTCAAATGCTCAAGCATCAGTATGGGGTGGAAAATACTATGGTGTGCCATGGGACAACGATGCATGGTACCTTACATGGAACATGAAAGGAATGGATAAAACGTTAAGGGACAAAGACAAAAGAGCAGAGTTCAAAAGTAAGTTTGGATATGAATTGAACCCCTATGCATGGGTAAGAGACAAACAGCTAACATGGAAGAAAGTAAGAGACATGGCTGAATTCTTCCATGGTTGGGACTGGAACGGTGACGGATCACCTGACTATGGTATGACAATGGGTCTCAGAACTGGAGAGCAAGGTTCCTTCTGGTTCTATGGATTTGCAGGACCTTATGTTGTTGAATACGGTCCAACCCGAGACAAGACTCACAACCTATTCTTCCTCGATCCTGAGACACTTGAACCATTAATATCTTCAAAAAATCCTGGATTCGTTGAAGCAGCAAGAATGTTCAAGGAAATGACAAAGTTCATGAACCCCGCTGTATTCACTTACACATTTGCTGAAACATGGGATGAGCATTTAGCAAAAGCGAAATCTATGTTTCTATACCAAGCTCCTGATACACTTACATTGGTCGGAAGGGCAGACAAGTCCACAATTAGAAGCTACCTAATGGCTCACCCAACACCAGGGGCTGACAGCTACTACAGCCTGACTGACAAGAGAATGGTGGACAAAGTTAACCTCGTAGGAAACATCTGTGGTTGTTCGTGGCACCCATTCATTTCCAAGTATTCTAAGCATCCGGATGCAGCATATTGGTGTGCTGCATACGTTGGTCAACCACTTGAACATCTATTGACCTCAGCCAGTGCATATACTTGGACTGGCTGTGACCCTGGAGCATTGAACACGGATCTTTTGGTTGACTACGGTGGTAAGGCTACACTGGCGGATTTTCATCTTCCAGGTAATTTCGTAGACCCAGGATACCCAACAGCATATTATGAGGAAGGGGACTTGAGGAGAGGTGAGATTGCTATATGGAATAACTTGAACGCAATGGACGCATTCGAAGATTATTTTAGAATTCCTGGAGCAACAGCAATCTTCACTTCAGTAGACACACATATAATAGGAGAATTGCTTACAGGAGCAGTTGGAGTAGAAGGAGCACTTGACAGAGTATATAAGGACTGTAATAAGATAATTGACGAATACGGGAGAGACAAGCTTACGTCAATGTATCAGGCAATGCTCAACTACGGCCAGCCAAACTCCTACAGTCCTAAACCTTGGAAGTGGGATCCCACTCTAGTCTCAAAGGACGTAATATTCTAAAATCCCCTTTTTTTGGTGGCGATTACGGCTAAATATAAGATATACCATTTGCTCGTGTTAATTGCAGTAATTTACATATTACTATTTTCCATATTCCCAATCGCATATATGGTTTATGGTTCATTTACAAATTGGAGACTGGGAGTCCCGGAGATGAGTTTTGTCGGGTTACAACATTACGTAAGTCTATTTGAAGATTATAGATTTTATAACTCTCTACAGGTCACTTTTTACATAACCGTAATAGCCGTTTCATGTGAAGTGATACTTGGATTATTTTTAGCCGAATTAATGCGAGGCGGTAGTAGATTCTTCAGAACAATATTTCTCATGCCGTTGTTCTGCGCTCCAGTTGCAGTAGCCTTAATGGGTGAAGTTATTTTCTACGAGGGCTACCCTGGAGGCCCTGTAAATGGAATATTAAATATGATCGGTATTGGAAACATCCCATGGAGATCAAGTCCTCTAGTCGCACCTTTTACGGTCACGTTATGTGACATTTGGATGTGGACACCATTCTGTTTCTTAATTACACTTGCTGCATTAGAGGCAATACCTAAAGAATTAACGGAGGCAGCTGTGGTAGATGGAGCATCAAGTTTTCAAATCTTTCGAAAAATAAATTTACCTTTGATCACCGGCCCACTAATAACAATTTCAATGTTCAGAATCATAGACACACTGAAGATTTTCGATATACCATTTGTATTAGTAGGTGGAGGGGGCCCAGGAATAGCAACAGAAACACTATCTATCTATGCCTACAAGGAAGCTTTTAGGGGCTTTAATATGGGGGCGGCCTCAGCTATAAGTGTAGTATTTCTAATGATAGTTTCTATAGTTTCAGCTATAGCCATAAAGAGACTGAGAGGATATTATGCCTGATTTTTTGAAATTAGTCAAGTCTATACTTAAATATCTGTTCATAATATTTTTCGCCGTTTTTTTCTTCTTTCCACTATTCTGGATGATGATTGTATCCATTAAATTTTCGATTGACTCATTCACTATGAGTGTTATACCTTTTCTTCAGTTCAATCCAACTCTTGAAAATTGGGAGTGGGAATTAATAACCACGTCTGCTCAGAATATAAAGTTCTTACTAAACAGTACAACAATTGGATTAGGTAGCGGGGCAATCGCTACACTACTTGGAGGATTTGCTGGTTATGCCTTAGCACGGTACGAGTTCAAAAGAGTGGGGAACCTCAATATCTTGACTTGGTTCTTATCTTTAAGGTTCTTACCTCCAATCGCGCTGGCCATTCCTATATTCGTCATGATGCAGAGTATTGGCTTGCTTGACAACGTGATAGGGATGGTCCTCATATACTCTTCTGCTTTCACACCGTATTCAGTGTTGGTTATGAGAGATGCGTTCAGGTCATTACCGCCTGAAATGGAAGAATCAGCTTTCATAGACGGTGCTTCGGTCTTAAAAACATTAAGAGTTATAGTTCTGCCACTTGTCGTACCTGCTTTAGCTGCAATTTTTATGTTGACTTTCACGTTTTCATGGAACGAGTTTTTATTCGCCTTAGTGTTGACCATAGAAAAAGCAGTAACTGTCCCAATTAGACTTGCCGGAACAGTGACTACTGTTGGTGTCCTTTTCTATCAATTAAGTGTTAGACAATTGATTGCTTCAGTAGTACCAATAACTCTTGGGATACTTGTGCAGAAGTACATTGTCAGTGGGCTGACGATGGGTGCAATCAAGGCATAAAACCTTAACAAAAAACCAATGTTTTCCTTAGAAATTTTTTTCTTATTCACATCGATCTAACAACACTAATTAGGATTAATAAGTCTAATTTCATATATACACGATTCTGTCTGCTAACCTTGTTGATGAGAATATTCATGAAGTCGCCTTCCGTTGAACTCCCATCCAAATCTTCGCTTCAATTCTGCGTACTCGGATGTCACAGTTTTTCCTTCTCTTAGCATCGGATCCAACACAGGTTACAGATTTTGTAAGAGAAAGGGGAGAAGACTCGGCGATCTCGATAGGGGAGGTTAGTGGTCTAGATAAATCAATCGGCGTAGCGACTCCGGGTCTGAACTCAGTATGCGAATTTGAATCAGGCGTTCAGGCGCCGAGGCGTTTATTTATGCTTTTCCTTCGGAGCCAAGCACTCTCATATAGTGCTTCACTATGCTTTCCATCTCAGATCTTACAGCCGGCATTAAGCGTTCGAGTTTTACTTTATCGTCTGATTCAGACAGTTGTTGACGCATACTCTGTGCCATAGCGATACTTATACACGTTACTACGTTGAGTTTGCATAGTCCGAGTGGAATTGCTTTCTTCAACACGTCTTCGGATACTCCTGAGCCGCCGTGAAAGACGAGAGGAACTTTGCATCGTCGATGGATCTCGGCAAGTCTCTCAAAGTCGAGATTGGCTATCGATGCGCGTATAGGAACCTCATGTACGTTCCCCACCGACACAGCTAAGGCATCTACTCCTGTTTGAGATGTAAACGCTTCAGCCTCCTCCGGGTCAGTTTTACCGCCCTCTCCTCTTGGTCTTGGCATTTCTCCGACAGATCCTTCCACAGAAACGCCTACAGCATGGGCTATCTCAACTATCATCTTTGTTCGTTCGACGTTTTCCTTGAGGGAAAATTCGGATCCATCATACATAACTGATGTGAAGCCGCTCTTGATAGCGCGCATTACTGAACCAATCGACTGTCCGTGATCTAAATGGAGAACAATAGGTACTTTGGATTCGCCTGCAACCTGCCTCATTATTGCAGTGATAGTTTCCATGGGAATTTGCTTAAAATACCAATCTGCAAACATTGCTATGGCTGGAGAATTCATTTCGACAGCTGCATCTCTCAGAGCCAGAGCGGTTTCTAGATTGTAGACGGCGAATGCTCCTACGCAATATTTTTCTTCCCACGCTTTTTTAATAACATCTACTAATGGCACTAGCATTTATTTTCACACTCTTGTGTGGTCTAGTAGGATCAGGTTTAATAAGGATAATTGTCGCAAGAATTGATGCGCCTACCAAACTGTGTATATCACCGATCTCTGATTATATGAGAACAGTAATCTATTCCAGTCATCCTCATGAGTATCCTCGCATCATCATTGTCTAACGCTTTCGAAGCCATGCTAGAAGATACGTTGCCTAAACATTGATTGATAGACCCTAGATGATCTAGACGAGTTCCAACAATCAAGCTGTTACAATCTACAAGCTTTACTTAGCGGAGCTGCCTCAACCCTTTAACCCCAAAAGCCTCCTCCATACGAGAGAACTAGGAAAGTTCTAGTTTCGCCCAGTAAGCATGAAGCTAAGAAACCCTAGGAGAGTCAAATAGCTCCACAACGTCATTCTGACACGATCCAGATCTGACTTCAGTTCCTTGAAAGTTGGTGTCTCGACTTCAACCAGACATTTCCGAACAGCAGGTTCGAACTCAACTCTCGTCTCGAAGCTGGACACCAATAGTCGTTGTAGACCAGCTCTGCTCTCAGAAGGAACCTCGACTGCGATTGTTCCAGACTTCACAATAGCTGCTCTACACGCTAACCTGTATCCTTTCTCTAATTCATCATCCGAGAAGACTATTCTTTCAACCTTTGAAGCTTGAGAGAGGAATTCCGGCCCGATAGGAACAATGACTCTGCACTTTCCACACATTCCTTTGCCCGCGCAAATTCATTTCCCATAGACTACTATAAACACATATGAATGAATCTTACAGCCTAAAACAATGGTCAATGCTTATCTCGCGTTTTCGCAACATGCAGTCAAAAAATGGTGCGAATAGAAAAACGATATTGTCCGAGGGAAGAGGTTAGTCGAATATACACCGAAATGATGGAGGGCTACTGGAATACATTTGGGCACGTTCTCCCAAAGCTGGCGATCCATCCAAAACAAAGTTTTTCTCAGACGCTAGCACTCAGTCACGGTCAATGTGTTAGCGGCAGTCTGCATGTTGCAGATGTGTTTCCCAATCCTCAGGTTTTCACTAGGTTGATGTTCTGGCCTATTGGACAACGACAACCTTCTCCTCAGACCAGTGGGTGTTAAAGAGAGCATCCATCAGACAGATGCTGTAACGTATCTGCACACCTGATCTTGTGCGAGGAATGGAGCCTAGTAGAGATTCGCCCTGACGGGACATCAGTAAGAGAAACATTCCTCCGTCGATGTCGAGTCGAAGCCAGGCTGAAGAGAGGCTCTCTGCCTCTGAAACCTCAGCGACGATCTGCGCAGGATTATCCTCCTTAGGACGTTCTGGTCTGATTGAAATAGACTTTAATGAGGAGAGGACGTCGAATCTAGTGAGATTAAGGGAGTATGGGGAGATCTTTGAGTCATTGTAGTTGCAGTGGGGGAGAAAGGAGGCTCCGAAGGTCTCCTTGTTCAGTTCCACTCCGACTACGCAGACTCGGTTGGGATTGGATGTGCCTATAGGGTGGTTCCTCACAGTAGACTGCTTGGAAACGGCTCTGATGAAGTGGTGGTCATACCCCATGATGCGGCAGCAAACAGTGTCTACGACGACAGGGTCATAGCCAGCAACGATGGTGCCCATCGGACGTCTCTTCCCATTTACCGGACCGTTCCCCTCCATCGCAACTATACCATCTACTACAGAGAGATATCTTCTCTGCCTCTCTTGATGTAGCTTCCCGTCGCCACCTCCGTACAGCGCTATCTTGTTGAGGTCGGCTATCACTCGCCAGAGAGCATCGTTCTCAAAGCTGTTTTGATTTGCCAGTATATCCCCATTCCAGTGAGGAGGAGGGGTGCTGAAGTGAGGTAAATCCTTTGCCGGATCGTCTTCGACTGGATCTTCACCAACGGATCTACCGCCTGTGGCTGACGGTGTGATTCCGATCAGGTTCTTAAGAGAAAGGGTTGCTCCTGCAATATTATGAGTCTTCATCTTGGGGAGGTTGACCAGCACATCAGATTTCACCACGGATTCAGCAACAGCGTACAGGCCGACCTTGTACCCCTTGGGATTGTACCCCAAAGAGTCTTCTGCATAGTAGTAACTGTCACGCTTCAGGCTCCGACCTCTGTCTGTGAAGAGCTCATCCTCGCTGAAGACCCCCCAGAGCTCGGAGTCAGAGTGTAGAGGGAACCAGATGAATCCATCCTTGTTCGCGTTCACCCATCCGATCTCCACATCAGGGTGGAGCTCCTTCATTTGATCCACGAATTTCGAGATGTTCGTGTACTTGGCTCCGAACATTTCATCCTTTTCGTCGCCGTCAGCCGGTCCCTCACAGATCGTTACCTTTCGAGCTCCTGCTTTGATAGCATAGTCTATTATGGGTCGATATATCGATGTATGTGTACATGAGCTGTCGCCGAAATTCCATGGACTGACGAGGTTGGGCTTGAGTGCAACGGTGTCGCCGGGTGAGATTATGTCCGCCAAAGGGTTGTCCGAGTTAGGGTTAAGCTGCTTCAATGCCCCTACCACAGCGCCATACACCCTGCTTTCATCAGGACCATAAGGGGTCTTGCTGCTGTGCGGATAGCCATTAAGTGAAGGGTCTCTCCATACGCTCACAACCTGTTCAGGACCCTTGGTTATGACCTCGGTCACGGTAGTGGTTACGGTAGTCGATTCTGTCCCGCTTAGGTCGGAGCGGAGCAACAGGTAGGCTCCGCCTATTCCTCCGGCCGCAGCTACTAGAATCTTGAAGAATTTTCGCCTATCCATGACTCCTAAACCATACTCGACATTTGGAGAATAATCGATCTTAAGCTTTTACAATACCTGTCATCTGACGTAATACTTGCAGCGCAGGCTGGACTTACAAGACTGTTTCTTCACTTAGGGCGTGTAGCGGCACAATTCCTTTAGAGGGTTTCTTATCCATTCTTGTACCTCTCCCACAGGCCGATTAGCTACTTCAACAGCTTGATTCAATACAGCAAATATTTCAGCTAATCTTACTTCCTCAAGCCTCATCTGATACTTATCCGGTTGGCGGTCGAGTACCTCTATGAATGCGTTTACGAACCTAAGCAATGAATCTAAGGGTAACGAATGTATATGTTCTCAAAAATCCTCTAGCATGCGTTTCTTGAACATACTTCTTGAACTTCTTTTGATCCTTAAAGAGTTTAACGACTTCGGCGGTTTCGTTCTAATCATGATACAAGACCGAAACGCAGAGCTTTGCTCAAATATGTGGGAGCCAAACTCGCAATTTTCGCTTGCAATATTTTCAGTGGAATCGATGGGTCTTTTTCGGTTTTTTTCTCAGGAAACCCATTTTCATAGAGGGGCAAAGCTAAGACTGGAGGGCATTTGACCCATTTCACACTGCGTAGATTGCCCCCAAAAAGTGGCGGGCCTGCCTTTTCACCCCTAGTTAGGTACGGATACCGAAGTCTGCGTCCGCCGTCCTTCTTTGATTTTCGAAAGCAGCCGAGGTTTGCCGGTTGGCCACATGGTGAGTGAGGGTCTACTCGACTTTGGGAAGCTTGTACTCTATGAATTTCCCTTCCTCGGTGCCTTCTTCCTTCATGTACATTGTGCAACCTATCTCTTTCTCCGAATCGATAAAGATAATTCCCTTATTACCTACAAGCTGCTTTTCTTCGGTCAAGTTTATGATCCGAAGTTCCCCGCCTTGCAATGTTAACTCTTTCCTGAAGAATTCCTTGCCATCTTCTGTGCAGAAGATCACGTTTGCGTTGGCTGCTGCTACAGAAATGTTCATTACAAAAATCTTATTGCTCCAGCCGTCGAGGTTGAAGTACCCTTTCAGCCTCATCGACTCTACCAGCCTTTAAATTAAAATCGTTCATAGAGATTAATAGTTTGTTGAGTAGGCATGAAGTTCGGAAATTATGAAATCAATGAGGATGTACTCTATTCCAAGAACCATATGTGGGTTAGGAGGCTTGACGGTAATCTGTTTGGGGTTGGGATTACCGACTACGCGCGGAAGGCCTTGAACAATATCATTCACATAGAGATATTGCCTAAAGGGACTGATGTTAAGGCTGGGGATGTCATAGGAGAGGTTGAGGCCTCGAAGGCAGTTATAGATATAACAAGTCCTTTAAACGGTCGGATTTCAGGTGTGAACGAGAAGCTGATAGCGAATCCCTCCCTCATCAATCAGGACCCCTACTGTTGGATCTTAGAGATGACTGTCAAGGATGCAGATGATGAGGTCAGGGGCTTGATGTCTCCGCAGCAGTACTATGATGCGCTTCAAAAGTATACAATTGATATATATGCTGCCGGCTACATCCCGAAGAGCAGCCTAAAATATGTGGAGAGGAAATTGAGGAAAGGAGGAAAGCGGTAGGACGCTATGCTTTTATTGCGCCCAAAGTCAAACCGCTCACTATGTATCGCTGAACCAGTAGACTCATTATGACCAGCGGAATAGCCTCTAACAGTTGTCTTACACTAAGAATGTAGAAGAGGAGACCTACCGTAGTTACAAGGCCTGCGATATGCATCGGCATAGTGATCGCGTTCTTAGAGGTGAGCACGAAAGCGAGAGGAACTCATTCCATGAGAAGGAGAATATGAGGATGAATACAGCGGTTGCTGCCGGCGCTATTAGAAAAAGCGCAATCCTTCGAATTACGCCAATTGAGGAGCAACCATCGATCGTCGCAGCCTCCTCTATATCCCTCGGCAAAGACTTGAACGCATCCCTTATCACGAGCACCGCGTATGGCCTTCTGGAACTACATTCTGCGAAATGTCAAATAACTGGCTTGATAGAATCGTCACATCGTCTCACATAGAGATGTTTGACAAAACTCCACGAATAACTTTCGGAATATCATAGCCCACGAGCATGAGAAGTGTAATGGAGAGAACCACCGCGAAGACAAGCCAAATCCAACGATACGGCCCGAATAGGTTGTAAATACTCTGACGTTCTTTCTTGAAGTTCTCCGCTGTGCAGTTTTCTAGCATTTTCAAAGAGCTTATCGCTTGCTTCTTAGAGTATTTCGGGGGGCTTACCACCATAACCCAGGCCGCCATCTTAGACCAGTAGAATCTGCGGCCAAACATGTAAATTGATAGAATGAAAATAATTGACAATGAAATCACCGGAAATGGCGTTGCAAGATTTACATACGATGAATCCAGTAAGAAGAGCCCTCTGCCGAGATGTTCTTCTATTGAGCGGATATATACCCACGCGTCGATAGCTGAAAACATCGTTACTATCGATACACCCAGATATTGAGAAAAATCCTCCCTGACCTTTGTAATTATCAAGAAGTATTTCCCGCTCTTTGAGATATGGGTCACTAGCCACGGATGATCTTGAAGAAAGCTGTTCCACGAGCGATCCTATCGAGACGTTTATATCGATTCTTTATTCAATTGTCTCTTGGCGGCGAGGTCTTAAGCGGGAGGCTAGGTCTCTCCTGAGGAGGTAAAACTCCGACC
>Ga0209314_10000693_pt1 | contig 15140 bp, 18 predicted proteins | sample I19B2metaG_FD_184146 | JGI IMG/M metagenome (GOLD analysis project Ga0209314, IMG submission 184146) | Lake sediment bacterial and archeal communities from Gulf of Boni, Indonesia to study Microbial Dark Matter (Phase II) - ​I19B2 metaG... | ecosystem: Environmental > Aquatic > Freshwater >...
CGGTTACGTTGGGGTGACATTGAACCTCTCCTCTCATGATGGGTCGGCTCATTGCTTATCACCCTGTCTCAAAAACCGCAACCACTTCACTGCAACTTCTCCGTTCTTGTCCAGCCACGCCAGCCCCAGCGCCACGGCATGTTTGCAGAAATCACCATCCTGTCCAACCGGACAGCTGCAGCTATGATCGAGACTTGTTTTCCCCCTGCTTTCCGTAACAAGTTTCAAACGCGATTCGTAGGTATGCGAACCATGAACTTTTGCGGCGATTACACCATTCTTTTCCGAGACCGGCCCCACCAGTCCGCTTTCAAAATACTCTTCACCCCGGCTGTACGAAAGGCCACCCGCCAAGGCACGAAGATTCTTTTCCGTGATTACTGCATTGAAACCCGGGGGCACCATTTACCTCGTCACCCCGATATGCTTCACCACTGCATCGCTGAAGAGGGTGAAATCGTCCAGATGTTTCCGCAGCACGAGGACAACGATCTCGGCATCCACCTCCTCGTACTGATGCACCACGACGTTGCGGAACTTTGTCATCTTCTCCATCACCGCAACCAGCTCCGGCGCAAGAATATCGTTCTCTCCCAGCACCCTGAAGTTGTCGGCATAGGTTTCAGGAGTTCGCAACCGGTTGTCGGCGATGACATGTCCGGCAATGTCTGCGCAGAGTTCGATCATCATCTGCAGCGTTCGATCGACGATCCGCTGGGTTTTCCAGTCGCTGCGATACTCTTCAACCGTAATCGAGGAATACTCGGCAATCTGCCGCCGGTAATCGGCCAGCGAGGCCAGTTTGCGCAGTACCAGAGCCATATCCACCATTACGCAAACCTCCTGATCAGAATCTCCCGCTCTTTGCGGCTGAAGTCAAAAAACTTCCGCAAGGTCAGGGACTCGTAGTCATGGCGAAGAAAGGGCTGCTTATCGAGCAGAATCCGCCGGGTTTTCAGTATCCTGCCGGTCAGGCTGACCGGCGCATCATTCAAGATAACCAGATCAACCTCATCAGTGCCGATTGCATCGACAATCATCCCCAGCAAATCCAGCTTCGCCTCGATCCTGCTTGCCTGGGGCTCCAGATAAACGGCCAGATCCACGTCTGACAAGGGTTTGGCGGCTCCTGATGTCAAACCGCCGAAAATATAGGCGAACACTACCCGCTCGTCCCGCGCCAAAAGCGGGATCAGAAGCGCAATACGCTGCTCGATATCAACGGGTAACTTTTTTCTCTTGATCAATGCAATTCACCTGAAAATGAAAAAAACCGCTCCGGCCAGGCAACACCCCGCCCAGAGATAATCCAGCTTCAGCGGCACCCCCATGTAGAAGACCGCAAAGGGGACGAATACCGCCAGGGTGATCACCTCCTGGGTGATCTTCAGCTGGGCCAGGGTGAAGCTGCCGTGGTAGCCGATCCGGTTGGCCGGAACCTGTACCAGGTATTCGAAGAAGGCGATACCCCAGGAGACCAGCACAGCCACCAGCCAGTGGCGATTGCTCAGGTTCTTCAGGTGGGCGTACCAGGCGAAGGTCATGAAGATGTTGGAGAGGAACAAAAGCCCGACCGTCCTCATATGCTCCCCCGCTCCTCGTCCAACTCCTGAACCCAGCCGTTCTCAAGTCCAGCCGCCTCCAGCGCATCGCAGGCAGCGTCGTACTCGGCGTGGTTCACCGGCCGGTCCATGCCGGGGATTGTTGCCGCATTGCCGGCCGGGAAGTACTGGCTCATCAGGGCAACATGGGTCTCGGTGCCGAGGTCTGCCCCGATCCAGGGGAGGATCTCGCTGCTCCCCCCCCTCCCCTCCGGCAGCACCAGGTGGCGAACGATCAGGCCGCTCCGCGCGATGCCGAGGTCATCGACCTGGAGATGCCCTACCTGGCGGAGCATCTCGGACACCGTCAGCCGGTTCAGCTCCGGGTAGCCAGGGGCATTTGAGAGCTCCCTGGCCACTGTTTCGTCGGCATACTTCATGTCCGGCAGGTAAATCGCAACCACCCCGTCGAGGAGCTGCAGGGTATCGACCCGCTCGTAGCCGCTGCTGTTCCAGACCAGAGGCAGCCGGAGTCCCTGGGGAATCGCCAGCCAGAGGGCCGCCAGCACCTGGGGGAGGAAGTGGGTCGGGGTGACGAAGTTGACGTTATGGGCTCCCCGTTTCTGCAGCTGCAGCATCTTCCCCGCAAGCTCCGTTGTGGTCAGCTCCTCCCCGTTCCCCAGCTGGCTGATGGGAAAGTTCTGGCAGAAGGGGCAGCGGAGGGTGCAGCCGGTGAAGAAGATGGTCCCCGACCCCTTTGTCCCGGAGATGGGTGGTTCCTCACCCCGGTGCAGGTTTGCCGAAGCCACCCTGGGTTTCAAACCCGAGCGGCAGAGGCCGGTCTCCCCCTTGATACGGTTCACCCCGCAGTCGTGGGGGCAGAGGTCGCAGGCCGCCAGGCGGCGGTAAGCTTTCTTCACCCGCCGGAGCAGTTCACCTGAATTGTAAAGATCGATGTAATGCATGATCATTTGTAGGGGCGCGGTCACCGCGCCCGGGCGGGGGTACCCGCCCTAGGCAGACTTGTGTCTTTCCATGAGCTCGACGAACCGCCCGAACAGATACTGGGAATCATGGGGCCCCGGCGACGCCTCCGGATGGTGCTGCACGGAGAATATGGGGAGTTCGCAGTGACGTATCCCCTCGACGGTCTTGTCGTTCAGGTTCTCGTGCCCCAGACAGGCCACGCTCCCCAGGGAGTCCAGGTCAACGGCGAAGCCGTGGTTCTGGGAGGTTATCTCCACCTTGCCGGTGCTCATGTCCATGACCGGCAGGTTGGAACCGTGATTGCCGAATGGAAGCTTCACGGTCTTCCCCCCCAGGGCGAGGCCGAGGAGCTGATGGCCGAGACAGATGCCGAAAATCGGCTTCTTCCCCACGAACTGGCGGATGTTTTCGATGACTTCTGTGAGGGGCTCCGGGTCCCCCGGGCCGTTGCTGAGGAAGATGCCATCCGGGTTCATGGCCAGGGCCTCAGCTGCCGGGAAGGTGGCAGGGACCACGGTCACGTCGCAGCCGGCATCCACCAGGCAGCGGAGGATGTTGTACTTGATGCCGAAGTCGTAGGCCACCACCTTGTACTTGAGGGTTGAGGGGTCTACCTGGGGGTAGCCGCTCTCCAGGTCCCATCCACCCTCTGTCCAGTGGTAGGGCTTGTCGCAGCTGACTCCGCTGGCCAGGTCGAGACCGGCCATGCTCGGCAGTGCCCTTGCCTTGGCAACCAGGCTGGCAGTGTCAAGATCAGTGGTGGAGATGATGCCGTTCTGAGCCCCCTTGTCCCTCAGGTGGCGGGTGAGTGCCCTGGTGTCGATACCCTGGATCCCGACCACCCCGTTCTCCTTGAGGTAGCTGTCCAGGCTCATGGTGGCGCGCCAGTTGGAGTAGCACTCCAGGTACTCCTTGACGATGAAGCCGGAGAGGAAGAGGCCTCTGCTTTCGATGTCCTCCGGGTTGATGCCGGTGTTCCCCATCTGCGTATAGGTCATGGTGACCATCTGTCCGCGATAGGAGGGGTCGGTTAGGACCTCCTGGTAGCCGGTCATGGCGGTGTTGAAGACCACCTCGCCGCTGGCCTCGCCAGGAGCGCCGAAGGATTTGCCCACGAAGATGCGCCCGTCGGCGAGCGCAAGAATTGCTTTCATGATTGCTCCTGTTGCATGTATTCGGATGAATCTTCTGGCTAAAGGCTTTAGGCTAAGGGCTAAAGCTGAAACCTTACGCCTTGCGCCCTGCGCCCTTAGCCTCTTGTGTAAACCACCTTGCCACCCACGATGGTGCAGGCGGCAGCCCCCTGCATCTCTGCACCGAGCCATGGGGAGTTCTTCGACTTGCTTGCCAGAGCCGCAGGGGTAACGGTCCACCCCTTTTCCGGGTCGATCACGGTGACATCGGCGATTGCCCCAGGCCGGAGAGTGCCGCGATCTAGGCCGAGAATGGCGGACGGGCGGCAGGACATCCTCTCCACCAGTGCCGGCAGGGTGAGGACTCCGTCCCTTACCAGTCCGAGGGAGAGGGGGAGGGATGTCTCCAGGCCGATGATGCCGTTCATCGCCTCGTTGAACTCCAGGTCCTTCTCATCGATGTGGTGGGGGGCATGGTCGGTGGCAATGCAGTCGATTGTGCCGTCGGCAAGCCCTTCCCTGATGGCTGCCAGGTCGGCTGCCTCGCGCAAGGGGGGATTCATCTTGGCGTTGGTGTTGTAGCCGCGTACCGCGTCATCGGTGAGGGTGAAGTAGTGGGGGGCGGTCTCGCAGGTCACCCTCACGCCGCGGGCCTTGGCATCACGGATGATACGCACCGCCCCTTCAGTCGAGACGTGGGCGATGTGCACCGGCGAACCGGTGTACTCGGCGAGCATTATCTCCCGGGCGGTGGCAATGTCCTCGGCCACCCTCGGGATCCCCTTTAGCCCAAGCTCGGTGGAGGTGAACCCCTCGTTCATGGTCCCCTCCCCCACAAGTTCAAGATCCTCGGCATGGGAGATCACCATGATTCCCATCCCCCTGGCATACTGCAGGGCGCGGCGCATCAGCTCGGCGCTCTTCACCGGACGACCGTCGTCGGAGACCGCCACGCAACCGGACTCCTTCAGCTCCCCCATCTCGGAGAGCCGCTCACCACCCATCCCCTGGGTGATGGTGCCTACCGGGAATACGTTGCACAGCCCCTGCTCCTTCGCCTTGGCAATGATGTAGGAGGCGATCGCCTTGTTGTCGATCACCGGCTTGGTGTTTGGCATGCAGCAGACCGAGGTGAAGCCGCCGGCCACGGCGGCCCTGGCTCCGCTGACGATGTCCTCCTTGTACTCCAGCCCGGGGTCCCGCAGATGGACGTGCATGTCGATCAGCCCCGGCACCACGTACTTGCCTGCAGCATCGATCACCTCGGTACCGGCGGGAGCGGCCAACCCTGCGCCGATCTCCTTCACCACGCCGTTTTCCACCAGCAGATCCGCAACCTTGTCAATCCCCTGGCTCGGGTCTATCACCCTGCCCGCTTTTATCAACAGATTCATATGGTCACCTCAGTTAGAGATTTTAATGGGTTCAGCTCTAAAGGCGGTCATTTTTTCGTCATATCAAGGCTGTCGAGGGGATGCGCGGAGGCTTGAGCCAAGCTACGCCGCACAAGCAGAGCCGAAGACTTACGCAGATATGGCGGAAAAGTGGCCGACCATGCTACTCCAGCTCTCCACCGCAGACGTGATACAGCATGGACATGCGCACCGCCACGCCGTTCTCCACCTGCTTGAGGATGTGGGACTGGCTGCCGTCCACAACATGGGAGGACATCTCCACCCCACGGTTTATCGGGCCGGGATGCATGACCATGGCATCCGGCTTGGCCAGCTTCAGGTTCTCCGGGTTAAGACCGAAGTAGCGGGAGTACTCGCGGGTGTTGGGCATGAGGGTCTTCCCCTGGCGCTCCTGCTGGATGCGGAGCATCATCACCACGTCTGCGTCCTGGATCGCCTCCTTCATGGTGGAGCAGACGGTGACGTTACCGAGACGCTCCACCCCGGGGGGCATCATGGTAGGAGGACCGGCGAGAAAGACGGCCGAGCCCATCTTGGTCAGCCCCTGGATGTTGGAGCGGGCCACGCGGCTATGGGTTATGTCGCCGACGATGGCCACCTTCAGCCCGTCCAGGCGGCCGAAGCGGTCCTTCATGGTGAGCATGTCCAGGAGCCCCTGGGAGGGGTGCTCGTGGGCGCCGTCACCGGCGTTGATGATGGAGCAGCCCGGAAGCCTCCCCGACAGGTAGTAGTGGGAGCCAGAAACGGCATGGCGCATGACGATGATGTCCGGCTTCATGGCCAGGAGGTTAAGGGCTGTATCGGAGAGGGTCTCACCCTTGGTGGCCGAACTGGTGGAGGGGGAGATGTTTACCGTGTCGGCGGAGAGCCTTTTGCCGGCGATCTCGAAGGAGGTACGGGTCCGGGTGGAGGACTCGTAGAAAAGATTGATTATCGTCCTGCCCCGCAGGGTCGGCACCTTCTTGATCTCGCGGCTGTTGACCTCTCGCATCCCCTCGGCGGTCTCGATGAGAAGCTCGATCTCCTCTTTGCTAAGATCCCTGAGTGCAATGATGTCCTTGTGCTTGAATGCCTTCACGCGCTCCTCCTCTCACTTTTCCAGAACGACTTCCGTCGGGAGATAGTTGCTGTCGAATTTGACCGAAATATTCTCTTTGAGGCTGGTGGGTACGTTCCTGCCGACGAAATCGGCGCGGATGGGGAGTTCGCGGTGACCGCGGTCGATGAGCACGGCCAACTGGATACATGCCGGCCTGCCGTGGTCCATGATGGCGTCGAGGGCCGCACGGATGGTCCTGCCGGTGAAGAGAACGTCATCAACCAGCACCACCCTCTTCCCTTCGACGCTGAAGGGGATGTCGGTCTTCCCCACCGGGAGGTGGGCGGTCTGCCCCTTGATGTCGTCTCGGTAGAGGGTTATATCCACCTCCCCTACCGGCGGCCTGACCCCCTCGATCTCCTCGAGGCGTGCTGCCAACTCCTTCGCCAGATAGACGCCGCCGGTCCGGATGCCGGCAAGAACGAGATTTTCGACCCCCTTGTTCTTCTCCAGGACCTCGTGGGCAATCCTGGTAAGGGCTCTCCTTACCCCGGTAACATCAAGGATTACAGTGTTTTGCGCCGCCATGCACCCCCCTTTCGATGAAAAAAAAGGCCTCTCCGCGGCATGCAGATAGGCCTTTTTCATGGTCTGATAAATTCATCGGGCACCTTTGCTAACCTCACAGGGTTATCTTAAAAGGAAAAATTGTCAGGACAAATTACACCGCCCCGGAGAGCTCGTCAAGGCAAAATTCGGCAATGGAGGAAGAGCTCCGCTTCAATCCGCCATATGATGCAAACTGGGGAGCGGGCGCAAAAAAACAGTAACTCCGACTGGAGTTACTGTTTGATTTTGGTGATCCCAAGGGGACTTGAACCCCTGTTACCGACGTGAAAGGCCGGTGTCCTAACCGCTAGACGATGGGACCTTATCTGTTGCCTGACGAAGCGGTAGGCTTCGTGCGTCAGGAATTAAAGCTTATAGCAAAAGCCCCTCCCCCCGTCAAGCCCTTTTTTTAATTTTTTTCAGCGGGCGATCACCCTCATGAATTTCCACAGATAGTCCACCCCCGACCAGACGGTTATGAAGAAGGCGATCCAGAGATAGAACATCCCCACATTATGCATGTTGACGAAGAGAAGCGGATGACCGACAGAGAAGAACCAGCGGTAATCGTAGTGGAGCAGGAGTCCGATGATCGCCACGATCTGGAAGATGGTCTTGAACTTCCCCAGGTCGCTGGCGGCAATGACTATCCCCTCTGACGAAGCGATCCCCCTCAGGCCGGTAATTATGATCTCGCGGCTGAGAATAACCAGAACCATCCAGGCGGGGACCCGGCCGAAGGGGATGATCATGATCAGTGCTGCCATGACGATCAACTTGTCGGCAATGGGGTCGAGGAACTTGCCGAAGACAGTGACAATCCCCATCCTCCTGGCCAGATAACCGTCAAGCCAGTCGGTAAACGAGGCGGCTGAAAATATGGCCGCGGCCCAGAAACAGGAGTCGCGGGAACCGGACATGAGGAGCATCGCCATCAAAGGGATGGCGGCAATGCGCATCAGGGTGAGAATATTGGGGATGTTCCAGATTTTGTTGAAACCTGCTTCTGATTGAGCCATCGGTCGATTTCGTTCTGTTCAGGGGGTTGTCGATCAGTTGGACATGTAAGACTTCTGGTAGCCCAGAACCTTACTCACGTAGTTGCGGGTCTCCTCGTAGGGGGGGATTCCGCCGTACTTGGCCACCTTGGTAAGCCCCGCGTTATAGGCTGCCAGGGCAAGGGAGACGTCCCCTTTGAAGGTATCGAGGAGGAAACGGAGATAACGAACACCGCCACGAATGTTATCCTCGGGGTTGAATGAATCGGCCACCTTGAGCCCCTGGGCAGTGCTGGGCATTAGCTGCATCAGCCCGGTCGCCCCCTTGCGAGACACCGCATTGGGGTTGTAACCGGACTCTGCGTGGATAACGGCCTTCACCAGGGACTTGTCCACACCGAACTCCCTGGAGCAGGAGGAGATTATCCCTTCGAACTCCTCGGGGTTGCGCGCCAGCTTTCCCAGTCCGAAACTGGTACGCAGGCGACGGTCCTTCTGGATGTCGCGCATGAATACCCTGAAGCGCCGGTCCGTCGGGGCATCGGTAAAATGCACCACCCCATCCGCATCCTCGTACTTGTAGATATCGGCACGGGACTCCATGGGGGTCAGCAGAAGGATGGCGGCAAGCAGCTGAAGGCTGATGAGTTTATTATTCTTCATATTTTCACCGATCAAGGTATTATATAGAACAATAACCAGTGGATTTCAAGGATGAATCTCCCCACGGAGCCGCAGCGGCAGCCCAGGCCAAATAATATTTGACAAACCTGCTGAAGAATAATTAGATAATGCTCTGTTTACACAAGAACCTGTTAGAGACGGGATGAGGATGAAACCAGGCGAAGGAACGGACATGACATTTGACAAAAGTCGCGATTTGACAAATGAGGCGGAGGTATTGAAGGCGCTCGGGCACCCTGTGCGCCTCAAGATAGTCGCCGGGCTCTGCACCAAGGAGTGCAATGTCAAAAACATCTGGGAGTGCCTCGGCCTCCCCCAGGCCACCGTCTCCCAGCACCTGGCGCTGCTGAAGAACAAGGGGATAATCGAAGGGAAACGGGATGGGGCGGAGGTGTACTACTCCGTGATCCACCCACTCGCCCAGAAGATCGTCGCCATCCTTGGTTGAGCCACTCCGAGGAGATGATTCACTGCCGGCGTGTCCCGGCAGCGTAAATCACCTCGTAGGTGGCCGGCACGCCATCTGCACCGCCGTATTTCTCCCCGTACAGATCAATCATTGAAGCGGTAACTCTCCTCCCCCCCAACCCCCTCCCCGGGCCTGCGGAGGCGTTTTGAGCCCCGATCCCTTTCAGTGCCCGGAGCATTGCCGGCACGTCCCCATGCAGCTCAACCTCCAGCTCGCTGGCCACGGTCACTGCGGAAAATCCGGCCCGGCCGAGGGCTGAGGCCACATCCGCGCTGGAAGCGAAAGCGTGGCTTTTGTCCGTATCCTCGCAGCCATGCAACCTCAGGGCGCTGCGGTATGAATCCTTAAGCTCGAAAAGGGTCGCCTCGCCGAACATGGCAAAACAGAAGAGCCCCCCGGGCCGCAGTATCCTCAGCGCCTCGCCGAAGGCCGCATCCAGCGGCGAGAGCCACTGGTAGGTCGAAGTGGAGACAACAAGATCGAAGCTCCCCCCCCTGAAGGGGAGTGACTCGCCATCGGCGCAGAGAAGCGCGGTGTTCTCCCCCCCTGCAAACCTTGCGGCTGCGCTCCTCGCCATCCCCTCGGCCATGTCTACCCCCACTGCAAAAGCCCCAGGGAACCTCCAGCTCAGCTTTTCCAGCAGCCTGCCGGTGCCGGCTCCGACGTCGAGGAGAGATGACGGCTCGATCCCTGACGGAAGACAGCTCTCCAGGAAGCGGGCAATCACCCTCTGCTGCACCACTGCCAGGTCGTCGTATGCCTCGGCACCGCAGCTGAATGCCCGCCTCACCCTGCTTCTGTCAATCTGCGCCATGAACCTTCCTTAAGAATGCCGACAGACAATCGTTAAACTCGGCGGGTGAGGTAAGAAACGGCACATGCCCTGTGTCCGGCAAGATGCGCAGGGTCGAATCCTGCAGCTCGGCATGCATGTAGGCGGAGGCACCGGGGAGACAAATGGGGTCATCACCTCCATGAACGAGGAGCACCGGCTGCCTTACCCGGCGGAGCAAGGGGCGCAGGTCGCTCCCCACCAGCTCATCTAAGGCCGTCAGGGCAACTTCTGTCGAAGGGAGCACCCCGCCTATCTCCTTGGCCAGGAGGGTGGCAGCATCCCTGCTGATCTCGCCGGGCGAGAACATGCCAAAGAAGAAGTCGGCCGCGGCTTTGTTGAAGCTGCGCCTCAGCCGCATGGCCATGCTGCGCGCCTCTGTCCTGGGGAGGCCGTGAACGTACCCCTCCTCGGAGCAAAAGAGCGGAGTCCCTCCGACCAGAACCAGTGCGGCAACACGCTCCGGCAGGATGGCCGAGAGCCTGAGGGCGATCTGCGCCCCCATTGACCAACCGACCACAACAAGCCTCTTAAGTCCAAGGGAGTCCACGAGAGCAACCATATCCGCGACGCATGAGTCGTAACTGAAATCAGCACCGCCGGTTTCCCCGTGACCACGCAGGTCAGGACAGATAAGCCTGAACGAGTCGGCCAGGGGGTACTGGCGGCTCCAGACCCTGCCGGACATTAGCCAGCCATGGATGAAGAGGATTGCTCTACCCTCACCCTTGTCGAGGAAATGCATGGGGGAGCCCCCCCCGGCGGTGAGCAAACCCATATCAGATGACCCCCAGCTCCCGCCCAATGGCTGTAATCTTCTCTGCCGCGGCAACCAGCTCTCCGGCTTCATGGGTCGCCATCACGGTGCAGCGCAGCCGGCACCTACCTGCGGGCACCGTTGGCGGGCGAATCCCCTGGACGAACAGACCGGCATCCAAGAGCCGCGCGGAAAACTCCATGGTCATCCTTGCCTCACCCACAAGAATCGGCACTATCTGGGTTGTCGAACCCAGGGTGTCGAAGCCACTCTCCAGCAACATGCCTGCGAAGAGGCGAGTGTTGGCCTCTAGGCGTCGGCGCAGATCCCTCCCTTCAGGAGAAGAGACCAGCTCGACGGCGGCTATGGAGGCGGCCAGAACCGCCGGCGGCAGCGAAGTGGAGAAGATGAAACTGCGAGCCATGTTTTGCAGATACTCAGCCATCTCCGCAGAGCAGGCTGCGTAGGCCCCGAAGCTGCCGAGCCCCTTGCCAAGCGTCCCCATATGCACATCCACTTCCGCCGATACGCCGCAGAACTCGGCGCTCCCCCTCCCCCCATCGCCAAGCACTGCCGTGCCGTGGGCATCGTCCACCACCAGGAGTGCGCCATACTCCCTCTTCAGGGCGACGAGCTCCCTGAGCGGGGCCAGATCGCCGTCCATGCTGAAGACCCCGTCGGTAACGATCAGCTGCCGCCCCTTGCCGCGGTTGCTGCGCAGAAGCCTCTCCAGGCCATCCATGTCGCCATGCTGGTAGCGAAGAAGCTTGGCCCTGGAGAGGATCGCCCCGTCCACTATGCTGGCATGATTCAGGCGGTCGGAGTAGATGCTGTCACCACGCCCCGCAAGGGCCGAAATGATCCCCAAGTTGGCGGTGTAGCCGCTGTTGAACAGCAGAGCAGACTCCGTACCCTTGAACCTGGCAAGGCGCTCCTCCAACTGGCGATGCAGGGTCATGTTGCCGGAAACGAGCCTGGCTGCGCCGCTCCCAGTACCGAACCCCCTTACAGCCGTGACGGACGCCTCCTGCAGGGCCGGATGGGCAGCCAGACCCAGGTAATTGTTGGAACAGAGGAGCAGCACCTCGCGACCGTCTACGACGACACGCCCCTGCTGCGCCCCCTCAACCAGTCGCAGCGACCGGTGCAAGCCGCTGGCGCGCAATCTTTCCAACTCCTGCCTAAAAAAAGACATGTTAATTGCCTTGCATATTGTGATTTGTTAGATTTAACATAAACGACAGCGACTCGTCAACCTGATCCAACATACAGGTTGACGAGTCGCTGCAAAGATAAACTAACGGAGAGTGGAGACGATCAGTTCGTCATGGAGACATTGTGGCTCACCCAGTACCTGGAGCATAGGGTAATCATCTCCCTAAAGTCGGCGAAGTCTATCGGTTTCACCAGATAGCTGTTGGCGCCCAGCCTGTAGCATTCGCTGACGTCGCTATCCTGGCTTGAGGATGTCATGACAACCACCGGGACGTTCACCGTCAGGGGATCTGACCTGAGAATCTTCAGCACTTCGGGGCCGGTGAGCTTGGGGAGCTTGTTATCCAGAATGACTACCTTAGGCAATCCCCGCGAGTCGATGAGGCGGCCAGGAGCAAAAAAGTAATCGACTGCTTCCGCCCCATCCTTGACATGGAGAACCTTAAGGGACGGGTTGTCATTTTTCAGGGCGCGCAGCGCCAAAGCGGCGTCATCTTGGCTGTCCTCTACCAACAGAATGTCAATGCTCATAGATCCTCCAATCGCATAATATTTAGCAGCCACAACAGATATCTCCATGAGATTTTAACGACTTAAATATAGCTATTTGGCCGACAATGCCTCCAATTAATTCTTTATAGAGATTTTTTATCCTGTCGTTTTATATCTAAGCAATATTTATTCCAACAACGGGACCCATTCAATGAACAGCCGCGACACTTCGCCTGCACCAGCGGGAATAAGCCACATCGGCGAGAAGATCAAGCAGGTGCGCAAGACTAACAAGCTCACCCAGAAGAGCTTCGCCAGCTCCCTGGGGATCGCCCAAGGCTTCCTCTGCGCCATAGAAAAGGGGAGAAAAAAGCCGTCCACCACCCTGCTGATAGCCCTGCAGCACACCTACAACGTCGACAGCCAGTGGCTATATGACGGAGGCGAAACGGCATATAACCACCCACTGCTCCCTGGCGACAGGGGCGAAACCCCACTCACCGGCATCCCCCTCTTACACTCCGTCAACAGTGGAGGGCATGGCGCAGACACCAGAGCCAACATGGAGCGCATAGCGCTTCCCGGCCTGGAGAAAAACTGCTTTGCCATCATATACTCGGGGGACTTCATGTCCCCGACCATCAGGGACGGGGACATAGTCATCATCAACCCCGACGAGGAGCCTGCCCAGGGGAGGATAGTCCTCATTATCGGCAAGTGGGAGGAGCCGTTCCTGCGAAGACAGAGATCCAAGGGTGGGGAGACTTACTACACGGCGGACAACACCGCCTATGCCCCATTTAAACCAGACGAATCAACGCGAGTGATCGGCGTCGTGGCTTCGGTCTGGCGAAAGATAAACATCTGACACTCCACCCCGTAAGCCAGGGTCGAGCTTGCACTAGCGTCCGCGTATCCTCTCGTATATCAAGCTTTTTCTTGCCCCGACGGCGTGATTAGGCTATATTCCTATAATCTTGTTTTAATTTAGCAGAGGAGGAAGATTCATGCATTTGATGGATGCCATCAAGAAGAAGGCGGCAAAAAATATCCAGACGGTGGTCTTGCCGGAAAGCTACGACGAGAGGATGCTTTACGCCGCTCAGAAGATAGTGGAACAGGGTTTGGCCAAACCCATTCTTCTCGGCGAGACAGAATCCATCCTTGCAACAGCCAAGGAGAAGGGGATAGACCTGTCAGGGGTGGAAATCGAGAATCCAGCCACATCCCAACGGCTGTCAGGATACATCGATGCACTGGTCGAACTGCGCAAGAGCAAGGGGCTTACCAGGGAAGACGCGGAGAGGCTGCTTGTCGCCAAGGACAACCTCTATTTCGCCGGGATGATGGTCAGGCAGGGGGACGCGGGTGGAGAAGTAGCCGGCGCCACCAGCACCACCGGCAACGTTCTCAAGGCAGCCTTCCAGACCGTTGGCACAGCACCGGGAATAAAGACGGTCTCCTCCTACTTCTTCATGATCACCCAGAACCCCTCTTTCGGCGAGAACGGCATACTTCTCTTCGCCGACTGCGCCGTCAACCCCAATCCAGACCCACAGGCCCTGGCGGAAATAGCCGTGGCAACGGCCAGAAACTGCAAGGCATTCCTCGATGTGGAGGCAAGGGTCGCCATGCTCTCCTTCTCAACCAAGGGGAGCGCCAGCCATGGTGACGTTGACAAGGTCCTGAGCGCCATAGAGATCGCCAGGAAGATCGATCCATCCATTCAGATCGACGGCGAGTTGCAGGCAGATGCCGCCCTTCTCCCCAAGGTTGGCGAGAAGAAGGCGCCGGGAAGCCAGGTAGCCGGCAAGGCAAATGTTCTCATCTTCCCCGACCTGGACGCAGGCAACATCGGTTACAAGCTGGTGGAGAGGGTCGCCGGCGCAGAGGCCATAGGCCCTGTCATCCAGGGGCTCGCCAAGCCTGTCAACGACCTCTCCCGCGGCTGCTCAGTCGAGGACATTGTCAACGTGGCGGCAATCACCGCAGTTCAGGCGCAAGGATAGGCAACCGTTTATAAATGACCAACAAAAGAAGGCCGCCGGAGATAACTCCGGCGGCCTTCTTTATTGCATCTCCAAGACCCGCTATTTCCTGACGAATTCCGGACGGGAGAAGGTGTACTCGAAATTCATGTGGTCGGTGTAGGTTCCAGAGAGGATCGCTGCCACATCCTCGGTGAACACCAACTCCTCGTCGGTCGGTATTACGTATACCTTGACAGGGGAGTCGTCCGTGGTGATGAGCGACTCGCGCTTGCGCGTCATTGCCCCCTTGTTGCGCTCCCTGTCCAGATGAATGCCGAGATGCTCCAGCCCCTCGATTGCCTTCTCCCGAATCGGCCACCCCATCTCGCCGACACCTGCAGTGAAAACCACCGCATCCAGCTTGCCGATGATTGCCATGTATGCGCCGATGTACTTCTTCAAACGGTAAGCCTCTATATCCAGGGAGAGCTGGCACTTCCTGTCGCCGGCATTGGCGTTTTCAATGACATCCCTCCTATCAGTGAAACGCCCTGTTATGCCGAGGACACCGCTCTTCTTGTTGAGTATGCTGTCGATCTCCTTGGCGGAAAGGTTCTCCTTCTGCATCATGAATGCCGGTATGGCAGGGTCAATATCACCGCAGCGAGTCCCCATCATGGCCCCCTCCAGCGGAGTAAGCCCCATGGTGGTATCGACTGAAACCCCGTCTTTAATGGCGCAGTGGGATACCCCATTGCCGATATGCATGGTTATGATGTTGGTTTCACAGGGCTTTTTGCCGAGAATTGCTGCGGCCCGCTTGGAGACATAAAGATGGGAAGTTCCGTGGAAACCATAGCGACGCACGCCATGATTCTCGTACCACTCATACGGTACGGGATAGAGATACGAGTGTTCGGGCATGGTCTGGTGGAAGGCGGTGTCGAATATGGCTACATGGGGCACAGCCGGCAACACGGCCTTGGCAGCCTCTATACC
>Ga0209314_10000695_pt1 | contig 15110 bp, 12 predicted proteins | sample I19B2metaG_FD_184146 | JGI IMG/M metagenome (GOLD analysis project Ga0209314, IMG submission 184146) | Lake sediment bacterial and archeal communities from Gulf of Boni, Indonesia to study Microbial Dark Matter (Phase II) - ​I19B2 metaG... | ecosystem: Environmental > Aquatic > Freshwater >...
GCGGTTCTGCAGACTGCTTCTGCTATTGAAAAGGAGGTGGGAAAACATTTCTTTAAAAAAAGAATTTTCTGCACAGTGAAATGAAGATCGTTAGATTGTAAGCAAGAACAATAGCAAAAAGGAGGAAATGAAACAAGAATCTCAAGAGCACAATGAAGAATAAATCGATTGGATCTATTATGGTTAAAAAGTTATTATGACAATGATTAATCAACCTGAAATAAAATTCGGCAGGCTATCAAATGATACCCTGCTGGTGAGTCTTATCGGCGAGTGGACACTTCATAAAAAACTTCCTGTCTTTGAAGATTTCCAGAAGCAGATCGAATCAAGCCATAGTGTACAACGGATTCTCTTTAATACAGAAGCCCTTACTGCATGGGACAGCGGCCTTCTTATCTTCTTAACAAAAGCTATTGATTTTTGCTCACAAAAAAATATCGGGATTGAGAAAGAAAGTTTGCCTCTGGGCATACAGAAACTCCTGGATCTTGCATCGCCGGAATATCAGCGAAAAGGGATAACCCATGGAGTTTCGCATAAATCTTTTTTTGTTAAGGTGGCAGATGTAGCGTTTAATTTCATCCGTTCCTCAAAGGAAATGATTGCGTTTATCGGTGAGGCATTTCTTGCTTTTTTGAAGCTACTGCGCGGTAAGGCAAATTTCCGCCGCTCCGACCTTTTTACTATCATTCAGGACACAGGCGCTCAATCCCTTCCTATCGTTTCACTCATCAGCGCACTTGTAGGATTGATTCTCGCATTCGTTGCATCCATTCAATTGCAATTATTCGGTGCTCAGATTTATGTTGCTGATGTCGTAGGCATCGGTATGGTTCGGGTCATGGGTGCGATCATGACGGGAATCATCATGGCAGGACGAACAGGAGCTTCATTCGCTGCACAGCTCGGCACGATGCAGGTGAACGAGGAAATCGATGCGCTGAAAACATTGGGCATATCACCTATGGAATTCCTCGTTCTGCCTCGGATGCTGGCGCTTGTCCTTATGATGCCGCTGCTCTGTCTCTACGCGGATTTGATGGGAGTACTCGGCGGGATGTTTGTCGGTGTGACGATGCTTGATCTGAATGTCATGGAATATTACCATCAGACAAAAGCGGCAGTGACTTTGACGCATCTCTGGGTAGGACTATTTCACAGTGCTGTTTTTGGCATACTTGTAGCACTGTCAGGATGTCTCAGGGGAATGCAGTGCGGACGGAGTGCCTCAGCAGTCGGATATGCTACAACATCGGCTGTTGTGACCGGCATCGTAAGTATTGTTGTCTCAACAGCGATCATCACATTCAGCTGTCAGGTACTCGGGATATAGTGCAATGGAAGAGAAAAAAGATTTTCAGAAAGAAGTGAAAATAGAGGTTCGTGATCTTGATATGGGCTACGGGAGCTTCGTGTTGATGCGCAACCTGAATTTTACCATTAACAAAGGTGACGTCTTTATTATCATGGGTGGAAGCGGCTGCGGCAAAAGTACGCTCCTGAAAGTTATCGTGGGCCTTCTTCAGCCTTTGCGCGGACAAGTTTTCTATGATGGTGTAAATTTCTGGGCGGCTGAACCGCGGGACAGGGCTCGCATTATGCAAAGGTTTGGTATCCTTTACCAGAGTGGGGCACTGTGGAGTTCCATGACCCTGGCCGAAAATGTGACATTTCCGCTTGAGCAGTATACAACCCTGAGCAAAGATAAGATCGGTGAGCTGGTGTCGTTGAAACTCGCATTGGTAGGACTTGGCGGATTTGAAGAATTCTATCCCTCAGAGATCAGCGGAGGCATGAAAAAGAGGGCAGGTCTTGCGAGAGCAATGGCACTTGATCCCGATATTTTGTTTTTCGACGAGCCTTCAGCTGGTCTCGATCCTGTAAGTGCACGGTTGCTTGATGACCTAATCATTGAGCTGAGTGAGAGCCTCAGGACGACCATTGTGGTGGTAACCCATGAGCTGCAGAGCATCTTTGCGATAGGCACCAACTCTGTTTTCCTTGACACCGAGACAAAAACGATGATCGCGTCAGGGGACCCGAAAAGACTGCTTGCAGAATCAAAAGATCCGAAAGTGATTAGGTTCTTAACGAGAGGAGAGAAAACAGTGTATGGGCAGTAAATGCAGTGCTGCAGGCTGTCATCCTGAACAAAGTGAAGGATCTATAGTTCTCAGAGAAGCAATAAACGACGAGATTCTTCGCTGCGCTCAGAATGACAGTCATAAGTCGCCATGAACAGAGAGGAGACTCTACTGCGAGGTGTCATTCTGAACAGAGTGAAGAATCTAACAGGCTGTCCAAGATGAAAATGTTTTATCTTTATATCGTGTCAAACAGAAAACACGGCGTCCTCTATACAGGCATTACAAATGATTTAGAACGCCGCGTCTATGAACATAAGCAAAAACATATTCCGGGGTTTACCAGCAAATACAATCTCACAAAATTAGTATTCTTTGAAGAAACCCATGATGTGAATGCAGTAATTGCGAGAGAGAAGCAGATAAAAGGATGGATTAATAGAAAGAAGATAAGTCTCATTGAATCAATAAATCCTCACTGGAAAGACTTGAGTGAGAGTTGGTTTGGAAACGACGATATTCTTCGCAGCGCTCAGAATGACAAGGAGGGGAATTATGGGTAAAGAGGCAAATAAGACTCTTATAGGTGTTTTTGTGGTTGGAGCGATTGCTCTGATTGTCGCTGCCGTATTGATCTTTGGCGGCGGCAAGTTTTTCAGAAAAACATATAAGGTGGTGATGTTTTTCGAGCGATCGATAAAAGGCCTCAATATTGGTTCGCCCGTGATGTTCCATGGCGTAAAAATAGGATCAGTGACAGATATAAACCTGATTTTGAATGCCAAGGACCTGTCCCTCCAAACTCCTGTTATCGTCGAATTAGATCCTCAACGATGGACTCTTGTCGGCGGTGAACGCGGCGACGTGAGGAGAATAAAAGCTCTTATCGATCGTGGTCTGAGAGCACAGCTTCAGACGCAGAGTTTCGTTACCGGACAACTTTTAATAGCTTTTGATTTTGTTCCGGATAAGCCTGCACGATATGTTGGCCTCGTAAAAGAATACCCCGAGATTCCAACGGTACCGACTTCTCTGGAGGAGCTGTCAAAGACCCTCCAGGAGCTTCCGCTGAAGGAAATCGTAACGAAGCTGGAGCTCGCGATCGATGGCATTCAGAAGCTTGTCAATGCTCCCGAAACGAGGGCAAGTGTAGAGTCACTCAATCTTACTCTAAAAAATACTCAAAAACTTGTACAGCATATTGATGAACAGATAAGTCCATTGATGTCGAGTCTTACTAAAACTTCCGACGCTGCTCATGAGACTCTGAGTGAGGCTAAAAATACAATGTCTGTGTTCCGGGACGATGCAAAAGAAACCCTTGCAGATGTACGGGATACCTTAAAACAGGCTGAAAAAACTCTCGCTACTTTTTCAGATGATTCACGTCTTGTGTATGAAATGAATAAAACACTAAAGTCCTTGTCTGAAGCAACCCGCTCGCTCCATCTTTTATCTGATTATCTTGAACGACATCCCGAAACCTTGCTCAGAGGTAAGAACAGGAATAAAGGAGATTAAAATGAAGAACTTTTATGTTAACCGTTTGACAATAGTAAGTTTAAGTTTTCTCCTCATAGTAATAAGTGGATGCGGTAGTACTCCGCCATCAAAGTTTTACACACTTCACTCACTTGGAGATCTTGACACAAAACAGCAGTCCACTTCAGCAGTTCCCGGTATCTCAGTTGGTATCCGCCAAATTGAAATTCCCGACAATCTCGACAGACCACAGATTGTGACACGGAGCAGTCTCAATGAACTGAAGATTGCCGAGTTTGATAGGTGGGCAGGTTCTCTTAGGGAAAATATTGCATCTGTCCTGGCAGAAAACCTCTCACTGTTACTCGAATCAGACCGCGTTCTCTCCTATCCATGGGATTCCGCTGTTAAAATCGATTATTGGATTACTGTGAATGTACTTGGATTGGAAGGCATACCCGGTGATCATGTCTCATTAAAGGCACAATGGACAATCTCAAACAGCAAAGAGGATAAAGAAACCGTAATACGAATATCTGATCTTAGAGAAAAAATAAGTGAGAACAGTTATGAGGCAATGGTTGCAGCCATGAGTCGGACATTCGAGAGCCTAAGCCGCGAAATCGCTTCAGAGATCAATAAGAGAAAAGATCAACAAAGGCGGTAATAAAGAAAACCTAACAAGAGGGATCGCAAAATGAAGACTTCGGATTCCGGATTGTTTTCATCGTCTAAATAGAAAGGTTAAAACATGCTAAGGATAGTTTGCAAAAGGAGAATAACATTACCCTATCTTCTCTTAATCATCTGCACGTTCTTTTTTTCTTCATGTGCTACGACGACTGTAACCGATGTCTGGAAAGACAAGGACTATCAGGGGAAGGCACAGAAAATTGTTGTAATCATGGCTGCGAAAAGTCCGGATATGAGAAACATTTCGAAGACCGGTTTGTTGCCACACTCGGAATAACGCAATCCAGAGTTATAAAATCGTTACCATGGAGCAATTACCTGATAAGGAACTGGTGAAATCGAAAATAAAAAGCACAGGGGGCAGATACTGTTCTCGTTTCAAGGCTGGTCGACACAAAGACAATTGAGTCCTATATGCCCGGACAGATATATGTGGTTCCGAGTTTTTATTATGGCTGGGGATCATAACCGCGTACTGTTACCGTGACGGCAGATCTCCTGGTCATGTATTGATCTTCGACATCTCGACTGCTGCCAGAGCCTGCAATAATGTTTATTATGACTGCAATGGAAAATGCATAGGATGTTGTCATGATTTTGACTATGTCGAGTATGTCTGTGTCGACACATCCGGTCGCACTTTTCTGCGCTGAAAAGCAATGATTATCGGATAAGGCGAATTGTATGAAAATACTGACCACTCTGTAGTGATGGCCAGACTAACAGCGATTTCCCTGGCCGCTGCGGCGGATCCCATAATCGAATTTGAAAAGATCGCCTTTCTCTCCCGCTGGGTTCATTCAAGGAAAGTAACGCTTACTGAAGGCGAGTACCGCGAGCCTGCCGCACCGGGTCCTGCTAAAGAGATTGTAGGGGTTCTCTACCGGGGATTGAAGAAGAAATAAGCCAACGGCTGAATAAAAATAAATATTCTACCTTTGGTTTTTATCACCCGGTATAATCGGCTGTATTAAATGAACGGGCGCCTTAAGGGTTTTCTCCAGAATTCCTAATATACCAGAACCAATGGCCGATGGAGAGAGGCTGCTTACCTCAGGGTTTTCTAAATCGCCTGAGACTTTGATGGGTATGGCAACAAGGTTGCGGCCTGTTATGTTCCTGACAAGAGGGATCTTTCGCAGGACGGAATCCACGGTCTTGAAGGGCGCTACCAGTACCTTAATATCCATTTTTTTCTTAACGAGATCGACATCACCTGATCCAACTAAGTCCATTGACGGAGCATCAATGATTGCTTCTTTTAGTATGATTTTCCCATCTTCTATATCTCCTTGAAATGTGAAAGAACGATAGCTAAATCCTTCTTTTGTGAGGTCAGGAATTCCTCCCTGTAAAATTCCAGTGACATTGATCAGGGAAAGTATCTTTGATAGTATTGTAGCTTTATAAATTCTGCCATCTTTCGCACTGAAATTTATCTTTCCTTGAAGTGATTGAAGGAGTTGATCACTTTTTCCTTGTGCCATTAGGGTAGCATCAAAATCAAATCTGCCTGTAACGATTCTCTTGTTCTCAGAGAGGCAGGCAAGGGTTGGTTTTAATTCCAGTCCATGAGCATTCGGATTAAAATCACATTGCAGATTATCATGTGAAATTTTTATACTTCCCGGTGTTGGTATACCGCAAACCAAAGCCTTGGTTATGGCAATAGTTGCTATATCAGGAGTGAATGAAATGTCAGCATGCAGGGGACTTACGGTTAATTTGTCAGATATGAAATTGTTCGATTTCAACCGCAGCATTCCATATACTGGCAAGTTCCATGGATAATCTTTCTTTTTGGCATCTTTTTCTTTGCTTTCACTCTTAATCATTTTTCTCACTTGTTCCCATGTGAGTTTGTCGGCAGTGATATCCATGTCGGTCGCTACGCCTTTTTCCGTAAAGTTCAAACTTCCCCGGAGAGAAACTTCATTGTCGTCTAATTTGATTGAAGCAGATTCAACGTTAATGCGATTTGTATCAGCATTCAGAGAAATATTCTCTATGTTTAAAGGGACTTTTTCTTTCCATGGGATGACGATCTTTGCCCCTGAGAGATTGCCCTGAGCTGTTGATCTCAGGGATTTTTCACGATCAATTTCTGTACGGAAGTTTCCCTGAATAAATCCTTCAGGGATGTGTGATAGAGTTGTCAGTTTTGCAAGGGTTAAACTGTTCAGTTTTCCAACAAATGAAAGTCCTAATGTTTTCTCCCGGAGATTGAACGTTAATGTTGCACGGGATATTCCATCGTCGACAAACAATTTATTGATTGCCAATCCCTGGGGATTTTTGATTACATCAATAGAAACATCCGCTCCATTCTGTGTTTTTATATTTCCCTGGAAAAAAACATTCCCGCTTTTTTCCCATTGCAGATGAGACTGTGAAAATGAAAATCTCTGGTCAACTCTCAATGCAGGCAGCTTTATAGTATCTCTGAACCACTGTGCTGTCTGAGGCCCCATTGTACCGTTGAAGGTAATGTCTGCATTTTGAAGACCTTTCAGTGGATTTTTGAAAACACCCGATATGCTATAGGAAGAATCTAACATACTCGTCTGAGCATCCGTGAGAACCAACTGCTCTGGAGTTACTTCAAACTTTTTTGCTGTTATTGTAAGCAAGCTGGGCAGCAGGGATGAATCTATTGCAATATTCTCTGCAGAACCTATCGCTCTGAATCGCCAGTCTTGAGAATTCCGAAAAGGACCAGTAAAGTTTACTAAAGACAGTTTGACGTCACCTTTGAGAGTGGTGATGTCTTTGAGAGAGGTTTGCAGCTTGTTATATGATAAAAGCCAGCGATGAATTTCTTCAAGTGAAACAGAAGACTTTTTAGAGGTGATTTCCAGATAAGGAACATTCCCAAAAATCAGTCCAGCAGTGAGCCCGGAAAAAGTGGACCTTCCCACAGTGCCGCTCAGGTTTTTTACCTGAACTCTTTTCCCATCATACAAAAATTGTCCTCCCTTTATCTCGATAGAATAGGGGATTCGCTGATAGAGGGCTGACAGATTAAATTCTGACACTTCAACCTTCGGCTTAATCGATGCTAAACTTTCACCAAGTACCAATTTGCCCTGAGCATAACCGTTAATCTTCTGAATGCTATCCAGTTCTCTTATAAAGGCTTCATCTTTCACTACATGCTTCAGGAGATGAGACAGTTCTTCAAGATTTACCTTTGTGACTGTTTCGAGATGAAGGGGTGCATCTGCTCCTTTCAAGCCAACTTGCAATTTTCCTTTTTGCAATTGTGCATTATTGAGTTTCGCTTCTATTTTTTCTCCTTTAAGAATACCCTTTGAAATAACACATTCACTTTTGACATTCTTGAAATTGAATTGTGGTTTGGGAATGAAGATTTCACCCTGAAGCATCTGGCCTTTGATGGATATATTTTCAGTATTTCCTAAATCAGCAATCGAGCCTCCCTGGCTATGGAAAGTCATGAGTGGGACAGTTCCTCCTTTGATGTAAGTAAAAATCTCTTGCACTACGGGGGCATCAGCCAGAGAAAAAGCAGCATCCCGTGTTAAAGGGATATCAACTTCCCCGGCTTCAAGATCAAGATCGATGTCTTTAAAGGAAAGACCCTTTTGATGTAAGTGCCCTATGATCTTTATGCTTTTGGAGAAATTGGAGCTGCAGTTTACAGTAAGCTTTAATTCTTCAGGAGGGAAGACTATACGAGAGTCAATGTTCTCTAATGAGAGAAGTTTCCGATTGTTTCTGGAAAGGTTAACCTTGCCCTTTTTTATAAGGATGACAAGGTCTGGTGCATTCGATGACAGATTATTGAGTATGACGGAGATTTTTTTCTCAACCTCTGCTATCGAGGGAGCCTCTTCTTTTTTGGGAATAGTGAATGAAAAATCAGGTGATTCAAACTGGACCTTTTCAATCCTCAACTTACCAGAAAGCAGAGGGATCAATTGAGGAAAAATCTTCAACGATTTAATAGTACCTTCAGCTTTCTCCCGGAAGGATAGTCTTGCCTGCTGGATTATGACACGAGGTCTGGGAAAGACAGATAAGTCAACTTTCTGAAACTCAATCTGACCTCCGAGTTTCTGGGACAGAATGGTAACAATTGTATCCTTAACATACTCTGTCTTGATAAATCTCGGAGCAATGATACCAAGTGTCAAAATAAGAATAATGAGAATACTCAGTATTCCCGTGAACCACAAGAGTATCTTTTTTCGCCTGCTCATGAAGTCAATACTCCCTATATTGAGTCTGATTTATATCTGATTTATAAATGTATATAGTATAAGATTATCGATAATTATTGGTGCAGATAAATATCCTTGGTGTTGTTCAACGGTTACGTATGAACTCGAAATTCCCTATAGTCTTGTTACAGGGTTACCATATTCTTGTCATTCTGGCTTGTCCAGAATCTTTCTTAAAAAGGATTCCCGACAAGCGGGAATGACAACAACTACTTTCCCGTATAAAGCTGGATCACAATGTTTCAGTACCCTGAGGTCTTGTCACAGGGTTCTTTATTTTTATCTTAATAAAGAAGGACAGAGCAGGGCAGTTCTAAGGAATCTTTAAAAAATCGAGGATGCTGAAAACTGACTTCACTGCTTTGGAATCATCAGGAAGCTGAAAGATCGGTTTTCCACGAAGGTCATAATCGAATACCATGTTGTCCTGAGGCACAGTTCCTGCAACGGAAAGCCCTAAGTTCTCTGCGAGACTCTTCAGTTCCTCCCCCTCGTCTCCAGATACTCTGTTGATAATGAGAACTCGCCTGTTAATCTCAAGACCGAGTTCATCAATCAAACCATTAATCTTTTTAGCTGTCTGGATACCTCTTACTGTTGGATCACTCACAACTAAAAGTACATCAACCTTATGAGTTGTCCTTCTGCTCAGGTGCTCCATTCCAGCTTCATTATCTATAACAACATACGGGTATGTTTCAGAGAGCTTGTCTGTATATTTCCTCAGGATATTGTTTGCAGCGCAATAACATCCTGGCCCTTCGGGTCTTCCCATAACGATCAAATCAAATCCCTTTGACTCAATGATTGACTGCTGAACCTGATACTCTAAGAGCTGCTCCATTGACATGCCTCCAAGTCTCTCAAGCCCACTTCTTACTGCCTGGAGTGACTCTTCTCTCAATCTCCCTATCGTTGTAGGGACATCAATTCCAAGGGTTTCATTGAGGCAGCTATTGGAGTCCGCATCTACTGCAAGGATAGGTCCCTTTTTTCTCTCAATAAGATAACGCACCGTAAGTCCGGCGATACTTGTTTTTCCCGTGCCACCTTTACCAGCCAATGCGATGACAAATGCCATATATTTATTATAAACATTATTGAATTTTTTCATGTAATGAAGGAAAATAAAAGAGATGCAAGAAACGGTGAATTGGAGGTTTTCCCAATAGAAAATTTATTTAGTTTTTTCATGAAGCATTTGTTATACACTCTCACCATCCTTCTTGTGCCCTCTCTCATAAGTCCAAGTCTGAGTTTGGCTGAAGCGAAAAATAAAACACCCGGATATGTCGGCTCATTGGCCTGTAAAAGCTGTCATGAAGAGGAGTATAAGAGTTTTATAACCTATGCAAGAAAAAGCAACTCCTTTAAGAGCATTGAGAGGGTGAAAAAGGAATTAACCGAGGAGGAGATTAAAGGTTGCTATCACTGCCATACTACCGGCTATGGCAAGCCCGGAGGTTTCGTCAGTCCTGAAAAGACACCTCATCTGAAGAATGCTGGCTGTGAGGTGTGTCATGGACCTGGTGAGTTCCATGTTAAGACAAAGGATTCCCGGGATATCAAGAGGCGAATGACCAAAGAAGACTGCGAGTCCTGTCACACTGAGGAAAGGGTCAAGGCCTTCAGATACAAACCCATGATTCATGGCGGGGCTCATTAAAAGTGACAAGTGGAAAGATAAAAAGAAGAATGATCAAAGAGGGTTTAGTCGTTTTTTATCAGATAGGTTTTTTTCAGTGTTGATAACTAATCACTATTCACTGTTCACTGTTCACTAAAAAAGGAGATAGGGTGTTTGGTTTTATAAGAAAGCGGTTGGGCTATAAGATAATGGCTGCTATGCTCATTATTATATTGCTGGTTCTGGTGGCTGAAATCTATATGAGGATATACTTCGGGACCAAAGATAGGTTAGAGATAGCGTCCACGATTAGCAGGGAGCTAGCTGATTCAGTCTATGCAGGTATAAAATATCCCATGGAAAGGGGAGACAGTGAGGCTATTAAAAGAGAATTATTAGACATCAGGAAAAAGGCAAAAGATGTTGAGGTATTTATCTGTGATTTTGATCAGGAGATAGTCTATTCCACACATGAGGATAAGGTAAAGACCATTGTAGCAGATTCTATTCAAAATAAAGCCGCTTTGCAGACCTTAACCGAGACTTTAAAGACAGGGGTTGAACCACGCTTTGATCCACGGAAGCCTCGTGAGGATGTTGTAGCCGGGAGAAGATATCTTGTGGTCATCCTGCCCATCCTGAACCAAAAGGACTGCTATCACTGTCATGGTTCTTCCAGAAAGGTTATCGGAGGTTTGGTGATAAGGTATGATGCTGAGCGAACCTATGCTCAAGTTGTTGCCCAACGAAACCGAACTTTAGTGATAGCTATATCCCTCCTGCCTATCGCAGTTGTCCTCATCTATATCATGGTGACTCGATTGGTAAGGCATCCTGTGGAGAGTTTAGCTGAGAAGGCAAAGAAGTTTGCAGAGGGAGATATGTCTGTATCCGTGGCTGTAAAGACAGAGGATGAGATTGGTGTTCTCGGCAATACCTTCAACTATATGGTCGAAAGTGTCTCTTCCTACAGTAAAAGATTAGAGGAAGAGATTGAGAGAAAAACAGTCCTCTTGAATGAAAGGACCCGTCTCTTAGGTCTCTTGGAAAGGGCTAACAGAGAACTGAGGGAGCTGGATAGGCTGAAATCCACTTTCTTGGCAAACATGTCTCACGAACTCCGCACGCCCATGAATGCCATAATCGGTTACACAGAACTCTTAATAGACAGGATTGATGGTCCTGTCAATGAAGAACAGGAGAAAAGCCTCACAAGGGTTGCTACGAATGCCAGACATCTCCTGCAATTGATTAATGACGTCCTCGATATATCCAAGATAGAAGCAGGAAAGGTAGAATTAGCAATAAAGGAGATCGACCTGAAATGGCTCATCGATTCTGTCATCCCGACCTTTGAACCTTTAATAAAACAGAAGGGTCTTACCCTTACCATTAACATTGATGAGGGCTTGCCTTTAATCTATGGAGATGAGGACAGGATTAAACAGATTTTGATAAACCTCATATCCAATGCGATTAAGTTCACCCATCAGGGAGCGGTTACCATAGGCGCTAAACTTTCTGATCGGGGTATAAAACCTGGAGAGCTTCCGCTCTTTGCGGAGATCTGTGTGGAGGACACAGGGATAGGGATAAAGGAGGAGGATATCGGGAGGATCTTTGATAAGTTCGTCCAGGTTGATCTTACTACGATACGTCAGTATGAAGGTACCGGTCTCGGCCTCAGTATTACAAGGGGATTAGTGTCATTGCATAAAGGTATGATATGGGTGACGAGTAAATATGGTGAGGGCAGTAAATTCTGTTTTACCCTTCCTTTGAAGAAAGAGATACTGGAGAAGCCTGCTAAGCGAGTAATAGAACCAAAAATGGCTGAAGCCCTGGCTGAGTATTTTGGAATGCCTGCTGAGACCTTTTTGAAAGAGCCTGAATATGCTGGACAACCAATAAGATGCTGGGAATATGTGCGTTGTGGTCAGCCCAGCTGCCCTGCTTATGGAAGTAAAGAAAGCAGATGCTGGTTAATCCTCGGAACCCATTGTACCGGCATGAAAATAGCTGCCTATCCGGAAAAAGTAGATTTCTGTAAGGGCTGTGAGGTCATTAAGAGCCTCTTACTTAAAGCTGAAGAGGAATCTAAGATAGAAAAAGCTGAATCGCGCAAAGGGGAGGAAGTTACGAAAAAGACGATTTTAGCTATAGATGACAATCCAGAGTCTATTGATATCATGAGGAAATATTTAGGAGAGGATTACAATGTCGTTGGTCTTCTGAGTAGTGAAAAGGCAGTAGAGAAGGCAAAAGAGATTAGGCCTCTTGCTATTACCTTAGATATCTTGATGCCGAAAAAGGACGGATGGCAGGTGCTCAGGGAGTTAAAAGATACTCCTGAAACCCAGGATATTCCTGTCATCATACTCTCCATCGTTGAGGACAGGAAGTTGGGCTTTAGTCTCGGTGCAGCAGAATATATTTTGAAGCCAGTTGAAAAGGAGGTTTTACTGAGAAAACTCAGAACCCTGGAAAAGACAAGGAAGGTAAAAAGGGTTTTAATCGTTGACAATGAAGCAGTTACTGTTAGATTAATAGGGAATGTCTTGAAAGAAATAGGGTATCCAGTAACAGTAGCTTATAATAGCAAGGACGCTATCAAATCCATCCATGATTTCAGGCCTGACCTTATCATCTTAAATCTGACAATGCCAGAAATGAGTGGGTTCGATGTTGTTGAACACCTCAAGACAGCAGAAGGGATCAGGGATATTCCTCTCATCCTCCTTACCCATAAAGACCTGACGGAAAAAGAGATCGATGACCTGAACGGCATGATCCAAGGGATTTTAAACAAAGGAGTGCTTACCAAAGAAGACCTTCTAAAGGAAATCAAGGAAACAATCAGCAAAGTCAGTGAAGGGCAATGAAGGTTTTTTTCTTTTCCTTCTCCTTCTTTCTCTTTACATCAAATGCCTGGGGATATGTGCCCCACGAATATCCTGCAATTTACACTCAGCAGCTTGGAAGAATATTTCTCCTTCTCGCATTTATCTGCGTTGTTTGGGTTGTTGTCCGTAATCGTCTCTATAAACAGAAAGGCTGGAGATACCTTTTTCTCTCTGTGATTTTTTTTATCTTGTGGGATCTGGATGTGTTTATTGGCCGCACTGCAGAACTTATTAATCCGCCTCAGACAATAGGGAACATAGAGGGATGGCAGTATTTCACAAGAGATATAATAATTGAACGTCTGGTGTATCTTTATTACATTGGAAGGCTCGATTTTCTCTTATTGAATATCGCAATGTTGCTTTTTTATCTGGGGCTGAGAGAACTTTTGAAGAAAGGCGAGGAAGGGGAAAGATCCTCAGTTCCTGTAACTGCTGTGTTACCTCTGTTGCCAATTTTAATTAGCGATATGATAGGCAACATTGTCTTCATCGTGCTGTCAATAATGAGCTTTGTCACCAGTATTCAACTCTATCGAAAGGAAAGAGAGAATGTATTATGGAATTATATGGTATGGCTTTCTTCATCCTGGGTTATGTTTTCCCTTTCCAGGTCTTTCGGCCATATCCTGAGACATATCCTTATACCTACAGGAAACCAGGATATCTGGAAGTTTTTTGAGCCGATTACCGGAAGTTTTAATACTTTTGCTCTTTTCTTGGTAGGTTCTGTAAGTCTTTTCTTTATATGGATATACAGATCATATCTGGAGATATCCGATGACAAAAGAGAGTTAGAGAACCTTGTTGTAGAAAGAACGCAATTCATAGAACAATTAGAGAAAGATAAAATTGAGCTTAAGGAGCTGGACAAGTTAAAATCTTCTTTCTTGGCGAACGTCTCCCACGAACTTCGGACCCCTATGAATACTATCATCGGCTACACCGAATTATTATTGGACAGGGTTGATGGCCCTGTCAATGAAGAACAGGAGAAGAGCCTCAAAAAGGTTGCCACGAATGCCAAACATCTTCTTCGATTGATCAATGATGTCCTCGATATATCCAAGATGGAGTCAGGGGAGGTAGAGTTGGAGATAAAGGAGCTCGACCTGAAATGGCTCATCGACGCTGTCACTCCGGCCTTTGAACCTTTAATAAAACAAAAGGGACTGACTCTTACTGTTAACATTGATGAGGGCGTGCCTTTTATCTATGGAGATGAGGAGAGGATTAAACAGATTTTAATAAACCTCTTATCTAATGCCGTTAAGTTCACCCATCGGGGAGGGATTACGATAAGTGCTAAACTTTCCGAGCGGGGTATAAAACCTGGGGAGCCACCAATATTTGCAGAGATCTGTGTAGAGGATACAGGGATAGGGATAAAGGAGGAGAATCTCAGCAGGATCTTTGAGAAGTTCTTCCAGGTAGACCCCTCTTCAGTGCGCCAGTATGAAGGCACTGGTCTTGGCCTCAGTCTTACCAAGGGACTGGTTTCATTGAACAAAGGCATGATCTGGGTAACGAGTACCTATGGGAAGGGCAGCAGATTCTGTTTTACTCTTCCTTTAAAGGAAGAGATATTCGAGAAACCTGCTGAGTCAGCAGGAGAACTCAGCATGACGAGCAGGAACGTTTAAAGGCAGATGAAAAAAAATCCTAAATCTCAAATCCTAAATTCTAAACAATATCAAAATGTTAAAAAAGTTTAAATGGCAAAGCTCAAATTTCAAACGTTTTTGACATTTGGATTTTGAAATTTGGATTTTATTTGGTATATGGATTTGTTTTGGATTTAGAAATTAGAATTTAGAGTTTGGATCATCGTTTATAGTGTTATTATAGTATGGTATAAATGGCATAATAGGGAATATGGAAGATAGAGGAAAAGGTTTGCCAAAGAGGATACTGATAGTCGACGATAATCAGGATAGCCGGGAACTGGTAGTCAAGGTATTAAAGAACAAGGGTTATGAGATGATTGAGGCTACTGACGGGGAAGAAGCAATAGAAAAGGCTGTGGGAGAAAGGCCGGACCTCATACTGCTGGATATTTCTATCCCAAAGCTTG
>Ga0209314_10000697_pt1 | contig 15088 bp, 14 predicted proteins | sample I19B2metaG_FD_184146 | JGI IMG/M metagenome (GOLD analysis project Ga0209314, IMG submission 184146) | Lake sediment bacterial and archeal communities from Gulf of Boni, Indonesia to study Microbial Dark Matter (Phase II) - ​I19B2 metaG... | ecosystem: Environmental > Aquatic > Freshwater >...
GAGGTTTCATCCCCTTCGGCGCCACCTTCCTCGTCTTCGCCGACTATCTCCGCCCATCCATCCGTCTGGCCTCCATGATGGGGGTGCGCTTGATCTATATTTTCACCCATGACAGCATCGCCGTGGGGGAGGATGGACCGACACACCAGCCGGTGGAGCAGCTGGCATCCCTGCGGGCCATGCCGGGATTGACGGTGATCCGCCCTGCCGACGGGAACGAGACCGCGGTGGCCTGGCAGGTGGCCCTGGAGCGGCGGGATGGGCCGACAACCCTGGTCCTCAGCCGCCAGAGCCTGCCGATCCTTGACCGCTCTCTCCTCGCCCCGGCCGAAGGGGTACGCCGGGGAGGCTACATCCTGGCGGAGGCGGCAGGCGGCAAGCCGCGGCTGATCCTCATCGCCAGCGGCAGCGAAATCCACCTGGCCCTGGCTGCCCGGGAAGAGTTGCAGGGGGATGGCATCCCGACCAGGGTGGTCTCCCTCCCCAGCTGGGAGCTGTTCGACTCCCAGCCCACTCACTACCGGGATGAGGTTCTCCCCCCGGCTATAACTGCTCGGCTGGCGATCGAGGCCGGCAGCAGCCAGGGGTGGCACCGCTACGTGGGTGACGGCGGCGACATCCTCGGCGTCGACGCTTTCGGCGCCTCCGCTCCGGGTGCAGAGGTAATGGAGTCCTTCGGCTTCACCCCGGCAAATGTCCGCAAAAGGGGAATGGCCCTCCTGGAGCGGAGCGGAGAAAATGGGTAACCAGATGACAGAACCCTCCACCTGGCGCCTCATCGATACCGGCCCCCTCTCCGGCCAGGAGAACATGGCCATCGACGAGGCGCTCCTCACCTGTTTCACACCCGGGCTCTCCCAACCGGTGCTGCGCCTCTACGGCTGGGAGCCGGCCGCCTTCTCCTGCGGCCGCTTCCAGAAGGAGGAGGAGATTATCGATCTGGAGAGCTGCCGTATAGACCGCATCCCGGTAGTGAAGCGGATCACCGGAGGGGGGGTGATCTACCACGCGGAGGAGCTGACCTACTCCCTGGTCTGCCCGGCAGCGGCCATCCCCGACAGTCGCAGCGTCAAGGCGGCTTTTTTCCACCTCACCGCCTTCCTCCTCGACTTCTACAGGAGCCTCGGTCTCTCCACCCTCTACGCCGCCGAGCACTACCGGGACGGCCGCCTCCTGGGGGAGCGGACTCCGCTCTGCTTCGCCGGCACGGAGAGCTGCGACATCCTCATCAAGGGGAGAAAGATAGGCGGCAACGCCCAGAGGCGACTGAAGGAGACCATCTTCCAGCACGGCTCCATCCCCCTGAAGCAGATGACGGAGCAGGGGGGTCCCTATCTGCTGGAGAAGAGAGCAGACCTGCCGGAGAAGACCACCTCCCTGGGAGACGAGGGGGTAAGGCTCCCCAGGGGGGAGCTCGCCCCCCTGCTGGCCAGGGCATTTGCCGAGAGGATGGGGGTACTGCTGGTGGAGAAGGGGCTGAGTGAGACGGAGAGAAGGACGGCGGCCGAGATTATGGGACTGAAGGAGTCGCCCCCAGGAGAGGATTGATACTCCCCCTACCCGACGCTGGAGAAGGTATTCACCTGCGCCGGCCTGCCGATCATCCGGTATATCCGCACCTCCTCCCAGGGGAGGAGCAGGGGGCTATCCTCAGGCAGCTCTTCCCAGGATTCCCTGAGGATGCCGTCATGGATCGCCCAGCTCCTGCCATGGACGCTCTGCTCCATCCCGGGCATGCGGAACGGCGTGGAGCCGTCCAGACGTGAAAATAGCAGGCCGCCGGGGAGGAACTGGCGGTCTATCTCCTGCATGAGCAGCCTCCCCTTGAGATAATCGAAGCCGTAGCGTTCGTAACGTACCGCATTGTCGTAGGTAAGCGGCTCGGCCAGAATCATCTCCATACCGAGGGAGTCAACGAAGCGCTCGAAAAGGTTGAAGAACTCGCCGAACATCCGCAACCCCCGGCAGGTCTGGTTAGGGAAGAGACCGGCCTCCATCGCCCGTATCTCCTCGGGGATGTTCCTCCCTTGGGAGGTAAAGCAGTTGTCCCTCCCATGTTCGTCAAGGTCCACGTCGAAGCGGGGGGCATCCGGGTCGTTGATGATGCAGAAGGAGAGCTCCATCTGATTGAAGTGGGTTCCGGCTATGTCGAGAAAGAAGACGGTGCGCCGCTCATCCGGATGGCTGCGCAGCTCCATGCGGGCAAAGTTCATCCCCTCAGGCGCCGTGATCTTCAGCACCCTTTCGCCCCGGCTGTTGCAGCAGCTGCCGGGGACCATGCCAAGCAGCCCCAAAAGCCTAGCTGGGAGCAGGGGAGCATAGATGCGCTCCTTCTCTGCAGCCCCGAGGGAGTTGATATCCAGCAGGGAGAACAACCTCCTCCCCTCGGCTGAAAAGAGGGGCGAGTTGCGGGGAAGTATGGCAGTCTTTGGCATAGTTGCACCACGAGCGGTCTGGGAGTTGTCCAAATACTACCATGAAAACAGAACCGATGCTCCACTATTTCCCTGATCGGCGCCATCCGCTTAGCTCTTAGCGGCGTCTGTCCCGACAGGAGGAGAGGTGCTGGAGATAGGGTGACTGTACCGCTGACTACCCGGGTGTAAACGGTTCAACTAGTTGATACAGTGACGAATATTTATTGACACAACGCGCCGGATACTGGTACTTTCTTTTTTCGCAATCCATGTCCCAACGAACCGGATATGCTGGGGGAGCTCACAGGAGCTGAGAAGGGGCCGGCCGGCCCCAAACCCTTCGAACCTGACCGGAGTCCCCGGTGAGGGAAGCATCCGGACAGCAGACCAACCGGCCGCCTATGCGGCTTTTTTTTATGGAGGAAAGATGCAGATTACCATCAACGGCGAGCAGCGCAGCCTTGAGCAGCAGACCGTGCTGCAGCTTCTCCAGTCACTGGAGATCGATCCCAGGCGTGTTGCGGTGGAACTCAACATGGAGATACTCCCCAAGACTGAGTATGAAACGGCCCCCCTTGCAGACGGGGACAGGATCGAAATCGTCCATTTCGTCGGTGGCGGCTAGCCTGTAGTAGGGGAGCCAGCTGCCAATAAACAAGGAGCATACCTAATGAGCCAAAGCGATAAACTTGTCATAGCCGGAAGGGAATTCACCTCCCGCCTCATGGTCGGCACCGGAAAGTACGCCAGCAACGAGCAGATGCTGCAGTCACTGGAGGCATCAGGCGCCCAGATCATCACCGTGGCGGTGCGCAGGGTGAATCTGGACAGGAGCAAGGAGTCGCTTCTCGATTTCATCGACCTGAAGAAATATACTCTTCTCCCCAATACCGCCGGCTGCTACACGGCCGACGACGCCATCCGCACCTGCCGCCTCGCCCGCGAGGCCGGCATGTCCGATTTCGTCAAGCTGGAGGTCCTGGGGGACGAGAAGACCCTCTTCCCGGAGAACGAGGAGCTCCTCAAGGCGGCCAAGGTGCTGGTCAAGGAGGGGTTCACCGTACTCCCCTATACCAGTGACGATCCGATCATGTGCAAGAAGCTGGAGGATATCGGCTGTGCCGCCGTCATGCCCCTGGGTGCACCCATCGGCAGCGGGCTCGGTATCCGCAACCCATACAACATCAGGATCATCCTGGACACGGTCAAGGTTCCGGTTATCGTCGACGCAGGTGTCGGCACCGCCTCCGACGCGGCCATAGCCATGGAGTTGGGGTGCCACGGCGTGCTGATGAACACCGGCATCGCCGGCGCAAAGGATCCGGTTGCCATGGCCGAGGCGATGAATCTGGCAGTGCGTGCAGGCAGGCTCGCATACCTTGCCGGCAGGATCCCGAAGAAGCTGTACGCAACCGCATCCAGCCCCATTGAAGGGCTTGTGGAGTAAACATGTCTTTGGCAAAGCAGCTGGACTTCAATCTCTACCTGATCACTGACAGGAACCAGACAGGGAGTCTGCGCCTGCTGGACGTGGTGGAGGAGGCCCTCAAAGGTGGTGTCCGCTGCGTCCAGCTGAGGGAAAAGGATCTCTCCAGCCGGGAGCTGTACGAACTTGCCTATGACATGCGCAAGCTGACAGGCAGGTACGATGCCCGACTGATCATCAACGACAGGGTAGACGTGGCCATGGCAGTGGATGCGGACGGTGTCCACCTGGGGCTGAACAGCATCCCCATCCACCGCGTCCGCCGGCTTATGGGGGACAACAAGCTGATTGGTCTCTCCTGCCACAACCAGGTCAATGCCGTAATGGCACAGGAGAAGGGGGCCGACTTCATAACCTTCGGCCCGGTCTACTACACCCCATCCAAGGCCCAGTACGGCAAACCAGTAGGGGTGGAGAAGCTGGAGATTGTCTCCCACCTCCTGGAGATCCCCGTATTCGCCCTCGGCGGCATCAAGCGGGATAACATTCACGAAGTAATGGCCGCCGGAGCGGACGGGATTGCCCTCGTTTCCGGAATCATCGCCAGCGATGACCCGAAAGGGGAGGCCGCGGCGATGATCAGCATGCTCCCCCCCAGCCTTTCCCGGGAAAAATGAACAAACTGCCCGCCGGAGTACATCCGGATCTAAGAATAAACTCCTACGGATGGTATCTGCGCAGACGTTTCGGCTGCCGCGTCAGCAAGGTCAATGTGGACGCAGGCTTCACCTGCCCAAACAGGGATGGCAGCCGCGGTCACGGCGGCTGCATCTACTGCGACAATACCTCCTTTTCTCCCGAAGCCACCCAGGCGGACATCCCCATCGAGGAGCAGATGGCAGCCGGCATGGAGTACCACCGCAACCGCCTGGGGAGCGAAAAGTTCATCGTCTATTTCCAGAAGTTCACCAACACCTACGCACCGGTCGAGCGACTGGCAGAGCTCTACGGCAGAGCCCTGTCCAGGGATGACGTGATCGGCATCTCCATCGGCACCCGCCCGGACTCCGTAACCCCTGAAGTCGCCGATCTGCTCGAGGAGATCGCCGAGAAACATTACATATGCCTTGAACTGGGGCTCCAGTCCATGGATGACTCCATTCTGCAGATGATCAACCGCGGCCATACCCTGGATGAGTACGTCAAGGCGGTCGAGCTCCTCTCCGGCAGAGGGATAGAGATCTGCACCCACCTGATCTACGGTTTCCCCGGCGAGAAGAGGGAGAACTTCCTCCGCACCGCTGACCTGATCTCCGGACTGGGGGTCAATTCGGTGAAGCTGCACCAACTGCACGCCGTCAAGGGGACCGAGCTTGCCAGGCTCTACCAGAAAAGGGAGTTCGTCCCCATCCCCCTCAAGGAGTATGTCGACGCTGCCTGCGACTTCATCGAGCGCATCCCATCAAGGATCACCATCCAGAGGCTATACGGTTCGGCCCCCCTGGATATCCGGGTCGCACCGAATTGGGACCTGAAAAACAACCAGATGTGGTATGCTGTGCTGAACGAACTGAAAGCCAGGGATAGCTGGCAGGGTAAATACTTCCTGGAGGCGGCATGAACGGAACCAGGCCCCCAGTGGTGTTCACCCTGCTGATAGTCACAGGAATAGTCCTGGCAGGGCTGTCGACAACAGACCTGTGCAATTTCGGCGGATGTACCACCGCCCACACCTACCGCTTCTTCGGCATTCACCTGGCAGCCGTCGGGGTTGCTTTTTTCACCCTGCTGACCGCAGCGGCACTGGCAGTTCACCGCTTCCCCCGTGCGGAGACTGCCCTTCTCCTGATCCTGGCAGGCGGGACAGGAGCTGAGGTGGAGATGCTCCGCCTGCAGAAGTACGTAATCCAGGCATGGTGTCCGCTCTGCGTTGGCATAGCGGTTGTAGTGATCCTGCTATTCACCCTGCGCTTGCGCAGGCTACTGACCGACACAAGGAGGCACCCTTCCATGAACCGTCGCTCTTTCCTGGCCAAGCTCTTCCTGGTCGCCACTGCCATGGCATGCGGATTTCTCGTCAGCTTCAGCGGCATAAGGCAACCCGAGGCAGTTGCCGGACAGTTGGATCACCACCTGGGTAAGCAGAGCAGCAAGGTGGAGGTCTACGTCTTTTCCGACTGGCTATGCCCCATCTGCGTCAAGGTCGAACCGGCGATAGAAGCGGCGCTCCCAGCAGTGGAGAAGAAGGCTCGCGTATTTTTTATCGACAAGATAATCCACCAGGAGTCGATGAACTTCGTCCCCTACCACCTCTCCTTCCTGGTCAACGAGAAGCAGAAGTACATTCAGCTGCGCAAGTCTCTCTTCTCCCTGGCAAAGAAGACGAAGAACCCGTCGCTGGAGGATGTGAAAGGTGCCATTTCCCCCCTGGGGGTCAGCTACAAACAGTTGAGCTTCATGGATGTGACCCAGATGATGGCCAGAGCCCAGGCGCTCTCCACCCAGTTCAAGGTGAACGCGACGCCGGTAGTTGTCGTAACCAACAGCGCCACAAAGAAGACGAAGAGCCTCGTGGGGGGGAGCGAGATAACCCAGGAAAACATCCTCAAGGCGGTAAAGAGCATGGAGTGAGTACTGGTTGAGCGCATGCATGAAAAAAAGGGGGCCGGCAATTCTGCCGGCCCCCTTTTTCTTTATCGGGCAAAATAATTATTTGTGGGAGGCTACCACTTCTCAGGGAGGAAAAGACGGAGGCCGAAGCTCCCCTGGATCCAAGCGGGATCGTATTCATTGCCATTACTGATATCCCCCGATTTGGCAAATGTTCCGCGCAAATCGGCGCTCAGGGCGATCCCCTTGGTCAGGAACCAGTCCACACCTGCGTTGATGTGTCCCCCGTAGGTCCAATCCATATCGTAATTTCCGCCGCCAACCTTTTTCAGCCTGCCGTCCATAAAGTCCAGACCAGCCCCTACATATGGAACAAGATGGTTTTGCGGCATGAACCGGTACTGTAACCCCAGGGAGATATCCTTGATCTTGGCCTCGTAGGCCTTGGCGCTTCCTTGCTTCACATCCAGCCTGGGGAGGTATGAGACCTCCAGTTCGGACGCAACATTGTCATTGAATCCGTAGATGAATCCGCCGTTCCAGGCAGCCCCCTTTTTCGTATCTGAGGTGCCGTTGATGAATTCATCATCCATGAAGCCTGGCTTGACCGGTATGGCAAAACCAACCCGGCCGGTGAGGCCGAATCTGTTGGCAATGGTTTCGGCAGCTGCACCGGTTGCAAATAAAGTCAGGGCCAGGATTGAGCCAAGGATCAACTTACGCATAATACCTCCCTTGTTTTCTCTCTCAGATCACTTTCGAAATGTTTACTGACAGCAGAGTTCTGATCAGTGAAGTAAACCATACTATATGATTAATTTTTGTCAATTTCAGCAACGCAATCTTCTCCATCACGCATGGTCAGGAGCTTTCCACTTTGCCTGATTTCGGCTCTTCTGTTAAACTCGAATCAGTTCACCAAAAGGAGTAAAAATGGTCTCTGCACGCATCAGCAATGGCCGGGAGCTTCCCATAGGGAAGATCCTCTGCATCGGCCGCAACTACGTTGACCACATCAGGGAGCTCGGCAACGAGACTCCGTCGGCGCCGGTGGTGTTCATGAAACCGGCGAGCTCGGTAGTCGCTGACGGCGGGGAGGTCATTATCCCGGCCTATTCGGCAAACTGCCATCACGAGGCGGAGCTGGCCCTGCTTGTGGGCGAAAGGGGTAAGAACATCCCAGAAGAGAAGGCCCTGGCCTTCATTGCGGGGTATGGAGTGGCCATCGACCTCACCCTGCGGGACGTGCAGGACGAGCTGAAGAAGAAGGGGCTCCCATGGGAGATCGCCAAGGGGTTTGATACGGCCTGCCCCCTCTCCACCTTCACCCCGGCGGAACAGGTAGCCGACCCCCAGCAACTGACCATAACCATGCGGGTCAACGGGGAGGAGCGCCAAAAGGGGAGCACGGCGCTGATGATCAACCCGACAGCCAGACTCATCAGCCACCTTTCCACCATTTTCACCCTTGAGCCCGGTGACATCATTCTCACCGGCACCCCGGCCGGAGTGAGCAGGATAGTACCTGGCGACACCCTGGAAGCAGAGATCGAAGGGGTGGCCACCCTGAGAGTCAGCGTCAGATAAAAGGAGAATCCCATGAAGATGAGCGTAAAGTCAGCGGCAACCTACCTCGTCCTGGCAATGGTAGCCTCCCCCCTTGCCGGCTGCATGCCCCATCAGCAGGCAGGCAGTGCCACAGGAGCATACATGGGTGGCCTGGCAGGCGCGATACTGGACCAGAGGAACCCATGGCGCGGCGGAGTAGTCGGAGCAGCCCTGGGAGCCCTGGCCGGGGCGACCATCGCCGACGTCTCGGTATACGGGGCCAGGGAAGCTGCCTACGCCCAGCGGCCGGTTGAGTACAGCACGGACAATAGCCGGGCACGCTATCATGCGGAGCCTCTCGGCTACGACGATTCGCGCCGCTGCAGGAAGGTCAGGGAAAAGGTATACATTGACGGGGAGTTGGTGAAGAAGCGTACTGTGGTAATCTGCGATCGGGGGGCCTACGACCGGCCCAGCTATCGCTATGAAAGACATTACAACCGTTACGAGAGGGATGACGACTGAAAACGGCACGGCTTGTGCCGTGCCGACTCACAGGTTCACAGAGTGGTGATCGTTGGGCTTTCGCCGCAAACGGGGCAGCGTGGATTGCGCCGCAAGGTGACCTCGCGAAACTTCATGGCGTGGGAGTCATAGGTCAAGAGCCTCCCTGCCAGCAGCCCCCCCTCGCCGACGATGAACTTGATGGCCTCCGTAGCCTGGATGGTACCGATGACCCCCGGGAGTACCCCCAGGACACCGGCCCTGGAGCAGGCAAGGGCTACGTCGCTCTCCGGCGCCTCGGGAAAGATGCAGCGGTAGCAGGCTGTTATCCCCGGAGTGATGGTGGTCGTCTGCCCCTTGTAGCGGAGGATCCCGCCATGGGAGTAGCTCTTGCCTGCAAGTACGCAGGCATCGTTTATGAGAAACTTCGTCTCGAAGTTGTCCGTGGCATCGATGACGAAATCATAGCCGTCGATCAGCTCCATGATGTTTTCGGCAGTGACCCGCAACGGGTGGGTGACCAGGGAGGCATCCGGGTTAAGAGCCCCCAGTGCCCTGGCAGCTGAAGCTACCTTAGGGATCCCAATGGCCGGCGTGGTGTGGATGATCTGCCGCTGCAGGTTGGAGAGCTCGACGCAGTCGCCATCGACTATCCCCACACGCCCCACGCCGGCAGCAACAAGATAGAACAGGACCGGCGAGCCGAGCCCCCCGGCCCCTATCACCAGCACCCGGCCGGCAAGCAGCTTCTCCTGCCCCTCGGACCCGATACCCTCGAGAATGAGATGTCTGGCGTACCTCTCCTTTTGTGATTCAGTAAGCATTCTCGCTCCATAAAAAAACAGGAGGGATTAGTTCCCCCCTGCGGATTATTTCCGGCGCCCGCTGCGAGCGGGATACCCCATGAATCAGGCGGTCAGGGCATTCAGAACGACCGGCTCCAGGAAGGCGCGCATCTTCTTGCGTGCCCCCTCCTCGATCTGCCTGACCCTCTCCCTGGAGATGACGAAGTGATCGGCGATCTCCTGCAGGGTCAAGGGCTCCTCGGCGGAGAGACGCTTTTCGATTATGTACCGCTCCTTCTCGTTGAGCCGCTCCATGGCTTTGCCGATCTCCCTCTGCAGCACGGCGGCCTCCTGGTGCTGGGAGAGCATCTCCTCCTGATTGCTCCTCTCGTCGGGAAGCATGTCGAGCATGGTAAGACCTTCACCAGACTCCAGCTCGGCATCGAGGGAGCACTCCCCCCGCATCCGCTGCTCCATCTCCAGAGCCTCGGACTCCTTCACATCCAGCATCAAGGCCGCCTCATGGAGGGCATCATGGCCGATCATGCTCCTGATGGCGTTTTTTGCCTGGCTGAGCTTGAAGAAGAGCTTCTTCTGCGCCTGGGTCGTGCCTATCTTCAGCAGACTCCAGTTGGAGATGATGAAATTCTGCACATAGGCCCTGATCCACCAGACTGCGTAGGATATGAGACGTATCCCCTTGTAGGGGTTGAACTTGCGCACTGCCATCATCAGGCCGATGTTCCCCTCCTGAATCAGGTCGAGCATCTTCATGCCGTAGGCGCGGTACTCTGCACAAACCTTGACCACGAAGCGAAGGTTCGAGGTTATCAGCGTCTGGGCTGCGGAGAGGTTCCTATCCTCGTAATAGCTGATTGCCAGACGTCTCTCCTCCTCGGCATCCAGCAGGGGGAAACGGCGGATCTCCGCCAGATAAAGGGTAAAGCTGTCGGCTACAACAGGCAGATTCATTGTCATGATCCCACTCCGGATTCAGACATCACAAACAAAATTAGCACTCCAACTGTTGGAGTGCTAACAATATAACAACATATGCTCAGGCTTTCAAGGGGTTGTGCTATTTTTTCTCGTACATGAGCACGGTCATCTCCGGCCGCTTCGGCGCATAGGCAAAGGTTATCCTGATATCCTTTCCCTGCCAGCGATAGGTGACCATATGGGGCGCGCCGGACCTGTCGATGGTCCCCTGGCCATAACGCTTCTGCTGGGCGGCGAGGAGCTTCTCTATGCCGCTCTTCTTGACGTACTCCGGACTGTATGTCACGGAAACCGCCACCAGCTTATTGCCGACAAAGGCAAAGGAGCGCTGCTTGATATCCCTGCTTGGGGCGTCCTGCCTGTAGACATCCTGCGGCCCCATCTTCATCATCTTCCCCTTGGGATATGCCGATGCGACGGAATGGGCATCAGCCCCCCAGGGGATCTTACCGTAGCCGGCGAAAATCTGGGCAGCAGAAACCTCCAAGGCGAAGAGGAGAACGAAGACGATCAGCAGTAAAAGACGCTTTTCCATAATATCTCCAATGAATAAAAATCGACCAGACAACTCTACGAATTAATCCCTGCAATGTCAAGCAATAGGGCAAAATCCCTAAGGAATAGCTTGCCCCACGGCCGAATATTATGATAAATCTTGACCATCCTTCTTTCTATCAGTTTACGCAATAGTAAACCTTCAAATGCCGTCAGGACGCCAACACAAAATCCCCACAGGAGGTTAGCAAGAGATGCAGATTCAGGTCCTCCCCCTTCCCGAGGAGAAGATGAAAGCGAAGTTCAGCGATGAGAGCCAGCTCGGCTTCGGCAAACTCTTCACAGACAGGATGTTTATCGCAGAATGGAAGGCCGGACAGGGGTGGGTCGATGCCCGCATCCAGCCCTACGCCCCCTTTTCCCTCGACCCGGCCTGCCTGGTTCTGCACTACGCTCAGGAGATCTTCGAGGGTCTCAAGGCCTACAAGTGGCAGGACGGCTCCATCGCCCTCTTCCGCCCGGAGATGAACGCCCGCAGATTCAACCACTCGGCCGACAGGATGTGCATGCCCGAGGTTCCGGAGGAGCTCTTCCTCGACGGGATAAGGGAGCTTGTACGCCTTGAGAGGGATTGGATCCCATCTTCCCCCGGCACATCCCTCTACATCAGGCCAACGATGATCGCCGTCGAGCCGATCCTGGGGGTCAAGCCCTCCGACCACTACTACTTCTACGTCATCCTCTCCCCGGTCGGCGCCTACTACGCCAGCGGTTTCAACCCGGTGAAGATCATGGTGGAGGACAAGTACGTCCGTGCCGTCAAGGGTGGCACCGGTGAGGCCAAGACCGGCGGCAACTACGCCTCCTCACTCAAGGCGGGGCTGGATGCGAAGAAGAAGGGGTTCGACCAGGTCCTCTGGCTGGACGGCCTGGAGCGCCGCTACATCGAGGAGGTGGGCGCAATGAACATGTTCTTCGCCTACGGCAACAAGGTGGTCACCGCCCCACTTGACGGCACCATCCTCAACGGCATAACCCGCAACACGGTGATCAGCATCGCAGAAAAGCTCGGCTTCACTGTCGAAGAGCGCAAGATCAGCATCGACACCATCATGGCCGACATAAAGAGCGGCAAGATCAGCGAAGCCTTCGGCAGCGGCACCGCAGCTGTCATCACCCCCGTTGGCGCCCTCTGCTACAAGGATGAGACCGCGGGGATCGGCGACCGCGGCGTCGGCACCCTTACCCAGAAGCTCTATGACACCATCACCGGCATTCAGACCGGACAGATCCCGGACAGCTTCGGCTGGGTGAACAAGCTCTAACCAGATGAAACGGGCGCAGGTGGAGATAAACAGGCTGTGCAAGAGCTGCCGGCGTAAATGCAAGCAGCAGGCAGTTGCGCTTATCGCCTCCTGCCCCCAGTACTCCCCCCTGCCTCCCGACCTGCGCAATCCGTGGAAACAGATGGACCTCCCCCTTTGGGGGAAGCCGTGAGCAGATGCGAAAGAACTCCCAACCTTACCGATCCAAGACGATGCAGCGGCTGCGGCCGCTGCGTCTCCGCCTGCCCGCAAAGACTCTACACCCTGGAAGCAAGCGGACACCGCAAAATCTCCGTGAATCTCCAGCCTGAAAGATGCATCCTCTGCTCCAGATGCATCGGCGAATGTCCCCTCGCACTTCTATCCGACGGTGAAACAAACCGCTGACCCCCCCTTGACATGCAGACCACCCCTCCCTATGTTTTCTTCAGGAAACCATGGAGGAGACAACCATGCTACGCCCTGAAAAAATGACCATCAAGACCCAGGAGGCCCTGGCTGCCGCCCACGAACTGGCAGCTGCAAGACAAAACGGCAGCATCGAGCCGGAGCACCTCCTCCTCGCCCTCCTCGACCAGGAGGGGGGACTGACAGCCCCGCTCCTGCAGAAAATCGGAGCCACTCCCCAGACGCTGCGCAGCAGGAGTGAAGCAGCCATCAGCAGACTGCCAAGGGTGAGCGGCGAAACCGCCCAACTCTCCATCTCATCGGCAACGGGCCGGCTTCTCGCGGCGGCCCAAAAGGAGGCCGATGCCATGAACGACCGCTTCGTGGCAACCGAGCACCTTCTCCTGGCGATATCACAGGATCGCGGCAGCGAGGCGGGGAAAATTCTGGCCGAAAGCGGCATCACCCGAGCTGCACTCCTTGCATCACTCAAGGAGCTGCGCGGAGATGAGCGGGTTACTGACCAGAATGCGGAAGAGCGCTACCAAGCCCTTGCCAAGTACGCCAGGGACCTGACGGATCTGGCGCGCAAGGGGAAACTTGACCCGGTCATCGGCCGCGATGACGAGATCCGCCGGGTTATCCAGGTCCTCTCCCGCAGGACGAAGAACAATCCGGTGCTCATCGGCGAACCGGGGGTGGGGAAGACCGCCATTGTCGAAGGGCTCGCCAGCCGAATCGTCAACGGAGACGTGCCGGAGACCCTCAAGAACCGGCGCCTGGTGGCCCTGGACATGGGAGCCCTGGTGGCCGGCGCCAAGTACCGGGGCGAGTTCGAGGAGCGGCTGAAGGGGGTAATCAGGGAGGTGGAGAAGTCGGCGGGGGAGATCATCCTCTTCATAGACGAGTTGCACACCCTGGTGGGAGCTGGAGCCGCCGAGGGGGCGATGGATGCCTCCAACATGCTCAAGCCGGCCCTGGCCAGGGGCGAGCTGCACTGCATCGGCGCCACAACCCTTAACGAGTACCGCAAGCATATCGAGAAGGATCCGGCCCTGGAGCGCCGCTTCCAGCAGGTCTACGCCGGCGAGCCGGGGGTTGAGGACACCATCGCCATCCTCCGTGGGCTAAAGGAGCGCTACGAGAACTTCCACGGGGTGCGGATCAAGGACAGCGCCATCATCGCCGCCGCCACCCTCTCGGACCGATACATCACCGATCGCTTCCTCCCGGACAAGGCCATAGACCTGATCGACGAGGCCGCCTCCCGACTGCGCATCGAGATCGACTCCCTCCCCACCGAGATAGACGAGGTGGAGCGGAAGATCATCCAGCTGGAGATAGAGAAGCAGGCCCTCATGAGGGAGCAGGATACAAAGGCCATGGAGCGCCAGCAGAGGCTGGCCGACGAGCTGGAGGAGCTGAAGGTTAAGTCTGCCGGGCTGAAGAGCCACTGGCAGAGTGAGAAGGAGCTGCACAACCGGATCAGCGACCTGAAGAAGGCGCTGGAGGCCGGGAAGGAGGAGGCGAAGAAGAACGAACGGGAGGGGAATCTGGCGAGAACCGCCGAAATCCGCTACGGCGAGCTGCCGGCCCTGGAGAAGGAGATCGCCGCCTGCCAGGAGGAGCTGATCCGCAGCCAGCAGGGGGGGCGGATGCTCCCCGAGGAGGTGGACGCAGATATGGTGGCGCAGATCGTTGCCAAGTGGACCGGAATCCCGGTGAGCCGGATGCTGGAGAGCGAGACGGATAAGCTGGTGCGCATGGAGGAGCGTCTAGCTAGCAGGGTGGTCGGACAGGGCGAAGCCCTGGCACTTGTTGCCAATGCGGTGCGCCGGGCAAGGGCAGGGCTCTCCGACCCCAACAGGCCGATCGGCTCCTTCCTCTTCCTCGGACCCACCGGCGTGGGGAAGACGGAGACAGCCCGGGCACTGGCCCAGTTCCTCTTCGACGACGACCAGGCGATCGTGCGCATGGACATGAGCGAATACCAGGAGAAGCACACCGTGGCCAGGCTGATCGGCGCCCCCCCCGGCTATGTTGGCTACGAGGAGGGTGGGCAGCTCACCGAGGCGGTGAGGCGCAGGCCCTACAGCATCGTCCTCTTCGACGAGATGGAGAAGGCCCACCCCGAGGTGTTCAACGTTCTACTCCAGCTGCTGGACGACGGCCGACTCACCGACGGCCAGGGGCGGACGGTGGATTTCAGAAACACGGTGATCATCATGACCAGCAACATTGGCTCCCATTGGATCCAGCAGTACGGCAGCAGCGACTACCCCAGGATGCGCGCCATGGTCATGGAGGCCCTCAAGGAGAGCTTCAAGCCCGAGTTCCTCAACCGTATAGACGAGACGGTCATCTACCACCCCCTTGAGCTGGAGCGGATCAGGGAGATCGTCGGCATCCAGCTGCAGGGTCTGGAGATGAGGCTCTTGGAGAAGAACCTGAGACTAAAGGTAAGCGACAAGGCCAGAGAGTATATCGCCGCCGAGGGGTACGATCCCGCCTATGGGGCTAGGCCACTGAAGCGGACCATCCAGCGGCTGCTGCAGGACCCGATGGCGATGATGCTCCTGGAGGGGAGGTTCG
>Ga0209314_10000698_pt1 | contig 15087 bp, 11 predicted proteins | sample I19B2metaG_FD_184146 | JGI IMG/M metagenome (GOLD analysis project Ga0209314, IMG submission 184146) | Lake sediment bacterial and archeal communities from Gulf of Boni, Indonesia to study Microbial Dark Matter (Phase II) - ​I19B2 metaG... | ecosystem: Environmental > Aquatic > Freshwater >...
CGGCAGCGCCGGTACCTGGAGGAGGGGCCTGCGGCCCTGGTGCCGCTGACCCTGCGCGAGATCGGCCAGGAGCTGTCCCTGCACGAGTCCACCGTATCACGGGCGGTGGCAGGCAAGTATGTGCAGACCCCGCGAGGAATGAAGCCCTTGCGCTACTTTTTCGGCAGCGGCGTGGCCGGCCCTGGGGGAGAAGGGATTTCGGCCACAGGCGTCAAAAGATTGATGGAAGCGCTGATCCGCGGGGAAGACCCCCGCCACCCCCTGTCCGATGACGGCCTTTGCCGCCGGCTGCGCGACGAAGGCATCGCCATTGCCCGCCGCACCGTCGCCAAATACCGTGAGGAGCTGGGAATTCCGGCCTCCGCCAGACGGCGGCGGCTCGCCTAGGAGCACATCATTCGGTGCACCTCAAACGAGACCAGGCCATCATTTTCTGGGCCATATTCCTGTGGGCCATGGGCATGGGCCTCTATAACTATCTCTGGCCGGTGTACACCCGTCAGCTCGGCGCAGGAGACGTTGAGCTGGGTTTTTTGTATTCTCTCTCCTTCCTGATCACCACCCTGGCCACCATCCCTGGTGGGTCCCTGGCCGACCGCTTCGACCGCAAGTGGGTCATCATCGGGTTCTGGTGGATTGCCGTGCCGTCGCCGGTCATCTACGCCCTGGCCGGGGATTGGCGAGCGCTCATTCCAGGCATCCTACTGTTCAATGTGAGCAACGCGCTGAACCCGGCGCTGCAGGCCTACCTGTCGGAGACAACGGAGCCGAGGCGAATTGCGACCACATTCAACGTGGTCTTCGCCGCCTTCCCGCTGGGCATGGTCATCTCCCCCGCCGTGGGTGGCTGGCTGGCCAGGGGCTTCGGCCTCCGCTCCGTCTTCTGGGTCACCTTCGCTTTCTACCTGGTCTCCAGCCTCAGCCTTTTCTTGCTGACGCCCCAACCCCCGCGACGGGTTGTCCGGAGGGACAAGCCCGCCAGGGCCCCGGCCTCACCCGGCGGAGGTTGGTTGGCGGCGCCGGAAGTGCGGCCGCTGTTGCGCCTTAGCCTCTTTTTTGGGCTGGTGATGGGCCTCTGGAACCTGTACCTGCCCTTCAGCACGCCCTTTCTGGAGGATGTTGCCGGGCTGGACGTGTCCTGGGTGGGCGTTCTGGGTACGCTGGCATCGCTGGGCGCAGCAATCCTGTCGCCCCTGCTGGGGCGCCTGGCCGACCGCAACGGCCTGCCCAGAGTACTCGGCTGGAGCCTGGCGGCGCAGCTTGCCCCGCTGGGGCTGTGGCTGCTGTGGCCCACGGCCCTTCCCGCCCTGGCCGGCTCCATGTTCCTGCGCGGCCTCCAGGACGGCTCCCGCGGCGTGATGACCTCCATGGTGGGGCACCACATGACGGGGCCCAAAGCTGGCGACCGGCGCCAGCTGGCCGGGCGGGGGTTCGCCCTCTACGCCGTGGTCACAGGTCTCTTTCAGGCGGTCACGCCATACGTGGGGGGCTGGCTCTACCGGTACGGCGCTCCCGTACCCTTCCTGGCCGCCCTGGTGGGACTCGCGCTGGCCACCCTTTCCTTGCCTTCCGTCGTTGCCCGATGGGGTGACGGGAGAGTATAATCGTTTTGATAACGCATTCACAAGAAGGAGGAATCCACATGGCCGTTCGCGTTGGCATAAATGGGTTCGGCAGCATCGGCCGCCGCTTCTATCGCAATGCGATGAAGCGCAAGGATATCGAGATCGTTGCGGTCAATGACCTGACCACCCCTGCCACCCTGGCCCACCTGCTCAAGTACGACTCCAACTACGGCACGCTCGAGGCCGAAGTCACCTCGACCGAGAACAGCATCGTGGTCAACGGCCACGAGGTGAAGATCACGGCGGAGAAGGATCCCGGCCTGCTCAAGTGGGGCGAGATGGGCGTGGACGTCGTCATCGAGTCCACGGGCCGCTTCACCGAGAAGGACAAGGCCATGGCCCACATCGAGAAGGGCGGGGCCAAGAAAGTCATCATCTCAGCGCCGGCCAAGGGCGAGGACATCACCATCGTTCTCGGCGTCAACGAGGAAAAGTACGACCCCAAGTCCCATCGCATCATCTCCAACGCCTCCTGCACCACCAACTGCCTGGCCCCCGTCGTCAAGGTCCTGCACCAGAGCTTCGGCGTGGTCAAGGGCATGATGAACACCGTCCACTCCTACACCAACGACCAGGTCATCCTGGACTTCCCCCACAAGGACCTGCGTCGCGCCCGTGCCGCCGGCCTCAGCATCATCCCCACCACAACCGGCGCCGCCAAGGCCGTGACCCTGGTGCTTCCGGAGCTGAAGGGCAAGCTGAACGGCTTCTCGCTGCGCGTGCCCACTCCGGTGGTCTCGGTGGTGGACTTTACCGCTGAGATTTCCAAGAACACCACGGCGGAAGAGGTCAACGCAGCGCTCAAGGCCGCGGCCGACGGCCCCATGAAGGGCGTCCTCGGCTTCGAGACGGCGCCGCTGGTGTCCATGGACTACAAGGGCGACCCGCGGTCGTCCATCGTCGACGCGCCTTCCACCATGGTCATCGAGGGCAACCTGGTCAAGGTCATCGCCTGGTACGACAACGAGTGGGGCTACTCCAACCGCCTGGTCGACCTGGTCGAATACATCGCCGCCAAGGGCCTCTAGTACCAGCGTCCCGGGCGTCACACCGACCCCGCAGGGAGAAACCAGAGAGCGGGGCGCCCGTAGGGGCGCCCCGTCCTTTTTTGGCCGTGCTCCCGGCGGAGGTCCGTGCCAATCCGAGCCTCAGCCTGAGGAGGGTGCCTGTGAACAAGAAGAGCGTCAGAGACGTGGACGTCAGCGGCAAGCGAGTCTTTGTCCGCGTCGATTTCAACGTCCCGCTGAAGGACGGTCAGGTGACGGACGACACCCGCATCCGCGCCGCCGTACCGACCATCGAGTACCTGTCCGGCCGGGGCGCCCGGGTCATCCTGGCGTCGCACCTGGGCCGTCCCAAGGGCAAGGTCTCGCCCGAGTTCAGCCTGGCCCCGGCGGCCCGGCGTCTGGGCGAACTGCTGCACAAGAACGTGCCCCTGGCCGAGGACTGCGTCGGGCCGCAGGCCCAGGCGGCCGTTGCGGCCCTGAAGGACGGCGACGTCCTGCTGCTGGAGAACGTCCGCTTCCATGCCGAGGAGGAAAAGAACGACCCGGCCTTCGCCAGGCAGTTGGCTGACCTGGCGGACCTCTTCGTCAACGACGCCTTCGGCAGCGCTCACCGGGCGCACGCGTCCACAGCCGGCATTGCCGAGTACCTGCCGGCCGTGGCGGGTTTCCTGATGCAGAAGGAAATTGAGATCATGGGCAAGGCTCTGTCCAACCCGGAGCGCCCGTTTGCTGCCATCCTGGGTGGGGCCAAGGTCTCGGACAAGATCGGGGTTATCGAGAACCTTCTGGGCAAGGTGGACGCCCTCATCATCGGCGGCGGCATGGCTAACACGTTCCTGGCCGCCAAGGGCTACCCCACGGGTAAGTCGCTGGTGGAGACCGACAAGGTGGACCTGGCCGGTCAGCTTCTGAAGAAGGCCGAGGAGCGCCAGGTCCGTTTCCTCCTGCCCGTGGACGTGGTGGTGGCGGCTGAGTTCAAGGCCGACGCCGAGCACAGGACGGTCCCGGCCGACCAGATTCCCGCCGGCTGGATGGCGGTGGACATCGGTCCCGCCAGCATCGAGGCCTTCCGGAAGGAACTGGCCGGCGCGCGCACGGTGGTCTGGAACGGCCCTATGGGCGTGTTTGAGATGCCTGCCTTCGCCAGGGGCACCTTCGCCGTGGCCGACGCAGTGGCCGGCGTGAAGGGCACCACCATAGTCGGCGGCGGCGACTCCGTGGCCGCGGTGGAGCAGGCCGGCGTGGCCGACCGGATGACTCACATCTCCACGGGCGGCGGCGCCTCCCTGGAGTTCCTGGAGGGCCTGGAGCTGCCTGGCGTCGCCTGTCTGCAGGACACTGCCGCCGCACACAAGGAGTGAGGCACATGAGAAAGCCCATCGTGGCCGCTAACTGGAAGATGTACAAGACCATCGGCGAGGCCGAGACCTTCGTCCGCGAGTTTGCACCGCTGGCCGCCGAGTTCCGGGATGTGGAACTGGTCATCTGCCCGCCCTTCACCGCCCTGGCGGCGGTGGCCCAGGGACTGAGCAAGGCCGGGCTGAAGGGCGTCATCGGCGTGGGGGGCCAGAACCTCTACTATGAAGCCCAGGGCGCCTTTACCGGCGAAGTGGCACCGGGCATGCTAACCGATGCCGGCGCCACCCACGTTATCATTGGCCACTCGGAGCGCCGCGGCTACTTCGGCGAGACCGACGAGTCGGTGCGGCAGAAGGTGGGTGCGGCCCTGACCGCGGGCCTAACGCCCATCGTCTGCGTGGGCGAGAAGCTGGAGGAGCGCGAGCGCGCTGAGACCATGGACCTGGTCGCCCGCCAGACCCGGGCGGCGCTGGACGGCCTGACCGCTGCCCAGGTGGCGCGCGTTGTCATTGCCTATGAGCCCATCTGGGCCATCGGCACTGGCAAGGCCGCCACCGCCGCCGACGCGCAGGAGGTGTGCCGCCACATCCGTGAAACCGTGCGCTCCTTTGCTCAAAGCGCCGCTGACTCCCTGCGCATCCAGTACGGCGGCAGCGTGAAGCCGGCCAACGCGGCGGAGTTCATGCAGCAGCCGGACGTGGATGGCGCCCTGGTGGGCGGGGCCTCCCTGGAGCCCGCCTCCTTCGCCGCCATCGCCCGCGGCGCCCTGCGTACCTGACAGGGCGGCGGGCCCTGGGCTATAATGGGGGGTACCCATTAGCACAACCTGTCTCATCTGAGGTGTGTTTCATGGCAGAATTCAAGCCTCGCCGCCGGCCGGTCATGCTGATGATTCTGGACGGGGTGGGATTAAACCCCCGCAAGGAAGCCAACGCGTTGGCCCTGGCTCAGACCCCCCACCTAAACGAGTATTTCAGTAAGTATCCCTTCACCACCCTGCGCGCCTCCGGCGAGTCCGTGGGCCTCATGGAGGGTCAGATGGGCGACTCTAACGTCGGCCACCTGAACCTGGGCGCCGGCCGGATCGTGTATCAGGAGTTGGTGCGCGTCAACAAGTCCATCACCACCGGCGTCTTCGCCGAGAGCCCGGTGCTGCAGAAGGTGCTGAACGCCGCCAGGCAGCCTGGACAGGCCCTGCACGTCATGGGCCTTTGCTCGGACGGCGGCGTACACAGCCATATCGACCATCTCCTCGCCATTCTGGAGCTGGCGGCCACGCACGGCGTGGAGAACATCTACGTCCACGCTTTCCTGGACGGACGCGACGTGCCTCCCACCAGCGCCGGCCCCTACCTGGACCGCATCGAGGCCAAGCTGGCGGAGATCGGCCGCGGCCGCATCGCCTCCATCTCCGGGCGCTACTACGCCATGGACCGGGACAAGCGGTGGGAGCGGGAGCAGAAGGCCTATGACGCCCTGGTGCTGGGCGAGGCCGCATCCTTCCCCTCCGCCCGGGCGGCCCTGCAGGACGCCTACGACAAGGGCGAGACCGACGAGTTCGTGTTGCCCCGCGTCATCGCCGGGCCGGACGGCAAGCCCACGCCCTACAAGCCGGGCGACGGCGTGCTCTTCTTCAACTATCGCGCCGACCGTGCCCGCCAGCTCACGCGGGCCCTGACTCAGGACGGCTTCGACGCGTTCCTTCGCAAGGGCGGCAAGGTCCCCGTGGAGTTCGCCGGCATGACTATGTACGATGAAAGCCTCGTGGGCGTGCCGCGCATCTTCGAGCCTCAGTTCCTGACCAACACCATGGGGGAGATCGTCTCCAAGGCCGGCCTCAGACAGCTGCGCACCGCCGAGACGGAGAAGTACGCCCACGTCACCTTCTTCTTCTCCGGCGGCGAAGAGAAGGTCTTCCCCGGCGAGGACCGCGTCCTGGTGCCGTCCCCCAAGGTGGCCACCTATGACCTGCAGCCGGAGATGTCCGCCTACCAGGTGGCGGCTGAGGCGGAAAAGGCCATTGACTCGGGCAAGTATGACTTCATCGTCCTGAACTTCGCCAATGGTGACATGGTGGGCCACACCGGAGTGCTGGAGGCGGGCATCAAGGCCGTGGAGACGGTGGACGCCTGCGCCCATCAGGTGCTGGAGGCCGTGCGCCGGCAGAACGGCGCCGCCCTCATCCTGGCGGACCACGGCAACTGCGACCAGATGCGTGACTACCGCACCGGCAACGCCCACACAAACCACACGCTGTACCAGGTGCCTTGCTGCCTGGTCTGCGACGACTACATCGGTTACGGCCTGCGGGAGGGCGGCGTCCTCTCCGACGCCACGCCCACCCTGGTGGAACTGCTGGGCCTGGAAAAGCCGGCGGAGATGCTGCGCGAGTCGCTCATCCTGCCCCCGGGCGGCCACGGCTTCCCCGGCGGCCTGGCCTACGATCCCACCAAAGAGCCGGAAGACATGTCCCAGCCCACCTATGAGGGGACGCCGGTCGGCAAGTAGATAAACGAGGAGGATACCCCTGTGACCACCATCATCAACGTACATGGCCGTGAAATCCTGGACTCCCGCGGCAACCCCACGGTGGAGGTGGACGTCGTCCTGGCCTCCGGCGTGGTGGGTCGCGCCGCCGTGCCCTCCGGCGCCTCCACCGGCGCCTTTGAGGCTGTGGAGCTGCGCGACGGCGACAAGGGCCGCTTCGGCGGCAAGGGCGTTCTGCAGGCCGTCAAGAACGTCAACGAGATCATCGCCGCCGAGGTCGTGGGCATGGACGCCCAGGACCAGGTGGCCCTGGACCGCCTGATGATCGAACTGGACGGGACTCCCAACAAGGGCCGGCTGGGTGCCAACGCCATCCTGGGCGCCTCCCTGGCCGCCGCCCGGGCCGCCTCCGAGGCCCTGGAGGTTCCCTTCTACCGCTACGTGGGCGGCGCCAACGCCAAGGTCCTGCCGGTGCCCATGATGAACATCCTGAACGGCGGCAAGCATGCCGACAATAACGTGGATGTCCAGGAGTTCATGCTGGTGCCCGCCGGCGCGACCTCCTTCCGCGAGGCCCTGCGCCTGGGCGCCGAGGTGTTCCACTCCCTGAAGTCGGTCCTCCATAAGCGCGGCCTGAACACCGCCGTGGGCGACGAGGGCGGCTTCGCCCCCGACCTGAAGTCCAACGAGGAGGCCCTGGAGGCCATCGTCAAGGCGATTGAGGGCGCCGGCTACAAGCCGGGCAAGGATGCCTTCATCGCCCTGGACCCTGCCTCCACCGAGTTCTTCAAGGACGGCAAGTACGTCCTGGAGGGCGAGGGCAAGACCCTGGACTCGGCCCAGATGGTCGAGTTCTGGAAGAAGTGGGTCTCGGCCTACCCCATCGTCTCCATCGAGGACGGCCTGTCCGAGGAGGACTGGGAGGGCTGGAAGCTCCTGACGAAGGAACTGGGCGGCAAGATTCAATTGGTGGGCGACGACCTCTTCGTCACCAACACCGAGCGCCTCTCCCGGGGCATCGGCCTCGGCGTGGCCAACTCCATCCTCATCAAGCTGAACCAGATCGGCACCCTGACCGAGACGCTGGACGCCATCTCCATGGCCAACCGCGCCGGCTACACCGCCGTCGTCAGCCACCGCTCCGGCGAGACCGAGGACTCCACCATCGCCGACCTGGCCGTGGCCACCAACGCCGGCCAGATCAAGACCGGCGCCCCGTCCCGCACGGACCGCGTGGTCAAGTACAACCGGCTGCTGCGTATCGAGGAGGAGCTGGGCGACACTGCGCAGTTCCCGGGCCTGAAGGCGTTCCTGCAGCAGCGCTAGTCAGGCCCACCCAGAATATGTGGGAAGGCTCGAACCTCCAGCCGGAAGGCTGGAGGTTCTTTTGTGTATACTGACGAACCGGAGGCGGCGTTCTGAGTATTGCGGCTATGGCCCCGAGGGGCGCGTCCCACGCCTACTGTCCGCGGTCTGTGCACAGGTGAGGTATTACCCTCTTAACGTGGGGAAGGACTTTCCCTCCCCATGTCCAATAGTCACTAGAACCTCTCCCTCTTAAGAGGAGCCAATAGTGACAAAAGAGACACAAGGGGGCATTGCAGTGAGACAGAGAAGGACAGGAAGCACCGCAAAGTGGGTAGGCGTTTTGCTGCTGGCGGCCATGCTGGTGGGCGCGGGCTGCACGCCCCCCGGCGCTAAGGAGGCGCCGCAGGGGCAGAGCGGCGACACCGCCAAGGCCAAGACCATTGTCGTAGGCCTCCAGGCGGAGCCCACGGCCCTTGATCCGGCGCAGGTCTCGGACTACAACTCCAGCCGCGCCACGATGGAGATGTACGACTCGTTGCTGCGGTTCAAGGACGGCTCCACGGAACTGGAGGCCGGTCTGGCCGAGACCTACAACATCTCAGACGACGGTCTTGCCTACACCCTCAACCTCCGGAAGAACGTGAAGTTCCACGACGGCACGCCCTTCAACGCTGACGCCGTGATCTTCAACATTGAGCGGCAGATTGACGACAAGCACCCCTACCATGACACCGGCACCTTCGGCTACGCCGAGTTCACCTTCGGCAAGGTGGCCAAGGTGGAAAAGAAGGACGACTACACGGTAGTCCTCACGCTGAAGGAGAAATACGCGCCGTTCCTGGCCAACCTGGCCATGCACGCGGCGGCCATGGTATCGCCGGAGGCCATCAAGAAGTACGGCAAGGACATCGCCAAGAATCCGGTCGGTACCGGCCCCTTCAAGTTCGTGAGCTGGAACCCGGGCGTGGAGATCGTGGTGGAGAAGAATCCGGACTATTGGCGCGGCGCCCCCAAGGTGGACCGCATCGTCTACCGGCCGGTGCTGGAGGATCAGACCCGCCTGACGGAGCTGGAGGCCGGCAGCCTGGACTTCATCGTCAACATCCCGCCGGACGAGGTGGGCCGCCTCAAGCAGGACCAGCGCTTCACCGTGGCGGACCAGCCCGGTATGCACATCTGGTACCTGGTGATGAACACGCAAAAGCCGCCCTTCAACGACGTGCGGGTGCGGCAAGCCGCCAACCACGCCGTCAACCGCAAGGCGATCGTGGACAACATCCTCAAGGGCACCGGCGTGCTGGCCGAAAACTACATCCCGCCCGTGCTCTGGAGCTATGACACCTCAGTCAAGGCGTACGACTATGATCCGGAGAAAGCCAAGGCCCTGCTGCAGCAGGCAGGCGTGAAGCTGCCCTTGAAGGTTGACTTCTGGGTGCCGTCATCCGGCTCCGGCATGCAGCAGCCGACGGCCATGGCCGCCGCCATTCAGGCCGACCTGCAGAAGGTGGGCATCGAGGCCAACATCCAGACCTTTGAGTGGGGCACGTACCTGGACAAGGTCTTCGCCAAGAACCCGGCCGACGTGGCGCCCCTGCACGAGATGAGTTGGGTGGGCGACAACGGCGACCCGGACAACTTCCTTTACATCCTCAACTCCGGTCTGCAGTGGCCGGGCAACGGCTTCAACGAGGCCTTCCTCAAGGACGACGCCCTCGACAAGATTCTGGTGGAGGCGCAGCAGAGCAACGACCGGGCGAAGCGGTCCCAGCTCTACCAGCAGGCGCAGAAGATGGTGATGGCCGACGCCCCCTGGGTGCCCATCGATCACGAGACCCAGATTGTGGCCATGAACAAGAAGATCACGGGCTTTGTCCTTCACCCCACCGGCGTCTTCCGCTTTGACAACGTAGACGTCCAGCCGTAAGGGCCGGACCCGCCGCAAGGAGGCGCAACGATGCTGACCTACACCCTGCGACGCCTGCTTGGCCTGGCGGCGGTTCTCTTCGGTGTGAGCCTGGCGGTCTTTCTCATCATGCACCTGAGGCCGGGGGACCCAGCACTCATCATGCTGGGTCCCCATGCCACCGACGAGTCCCTGGCCCGGCTGCGCCATGAGATGGGTCTCGACCTGCCCCTCTACGTCCAGTACGGGAGATGGCTGGGCAACCTGCTCCAGGGAGACTGGGGCCGGTCCATCCAGCTCAAGCGTGAGATCCTGCCTCTGCTGCTTCAGCGTTTCCAGGCCACGGCCTGGCTGACCCTCTTCGGCGCCCTGCTGGCGGTGGTGCTGGGCGTGTCGGCCGGGGTTCTCTCCTCGACCCGCCAGTACTCCCTGCTGGACCGCAGCTCCATGGTGGGCATGCTGGTCGGTTTCTCCATTCCCGTCTTCTGGTTGGGCCTGTTGCTCCAGCTTCTGCTGGGGCAGCGGCTGGGCTGGCTGCCCATCTCGGGCATGCAGTCGCCGGGCAGCGCCAGCTGGGGCGACTTCTTCCTGCACGCCATCATGCCCGCCGTGGCGGTGGCCAGCGGGCCCGGCGCGGTCATCGCCCGCATGACGCGCTCCTCCATGCTGGACGTGGTGCGTCAGGACTACATTCGTACGGCCCGGGCCAAGGGCGTCATGGAGCGGTGGGTGATCTACAAACACGCGCTCAAAAACGCCCTGATCCCCGTGGTGACGGTGATTGGTCTGCAGGTGGGCTACCTGCTGGGCGGCGAGATGCTGGTAGAGATGGTCTTCAACTGGCCAGGCATCGGCCTTCTCATGGTGAACGGTATCCTGGCCCAGGACTTTCCCCTGGTGCAGGGCGCCATTCTGGTGGTGGCCTCCAGCTATGCCCTGGTCAACCTGACCGTGGACCTGCTTTACGCCTACCTGGATCCCCGCATTCGCTACCAATAAAGGAGGGACCGCCGTGACCGAACCGCTGGCGAAGGAACAGGCCGAGTGGGAGGAGGGGGTCCCTTCCGAACCGGCCCACGGCTCTTGGCGCGACGTCTGGCGCCGGCTGCGCCGCGACCGTCTGGCCGTGGGCAGCCTGGTCTTGCTCTTGCTGCTGGTTGCGCTGTCGGCCCTGGCCCCTTGGATCGCGCCGTACAACCCCAGTGACACGGACCTCGTCCACCGCCTGCTGCCACCGGGCAGCCCCGGTCACTGGCTGGGGACGGACCACCTGGGCCGCGACATGCTCTCGCGCCTGCTCTACGGAGGGCAGGCCTCGCTGGTGGTGGGCTTCACCGCCGTGCTGTTGGCCATGACCCTGGGCGTTCTCCTGGGCTTGCTTACCGGCTACTACCGGGGTATCGTGGACTCCGTGGTGATGCGCCTCATCGACCTGCTGCTGGCCTTCCCGGCGGTGCTTCTGGCCATCGCCGTCATCGCCGCCCTGGGGCCGGGCCTCATGAACGCCATGCTGGCCGTGGCGGTGGTGGGCATCCCGTACTACACCCGCATTGTGCGGTCCAGCGTCCTGTCGCTCCGGGAGAAGGAGTACGTTGAGGCGGGCCGCGCCCTGGGCCTGTCCGACGCACGGCTCTTGGCCCTGCACATCCTGCCCAACTGCCTGTCCCCCATCCTGGTGGCGGCTACGCTGGACGTGGGCTGGATGATCATGGCGGCCGCCGGCATGAGCTTTCTCGGCCTGGGGGCCCAACCGCCCCAGGCAGAGTGGGGCGTGATGCTGTCAGAGGGACGCAACTTCATGCGGGTGGGCCCGCACGAGTCCGTGCTGCCGGGCCTGGCCATCTTCCTGGTGGTGCTGGCCCTGAACCTACTGGGGGACGGCCTGCGGGACGCCCTCGACCCACGCCTGCGGGCCTGAATAAGGAGGAGACCGTCTTGGAACGTCTGCCGCGCTTCGTCAGCACATTCTCCATCGTCGGCTACGACCCGGAGGCCGGCGAGTGGGGGATCGGCGTCCAGTCCAAGTTCCTGGCCGTCGGCGCCGTGGTGCCTTGGGCTCAGGCCGGGGTTGGAGCCGTCGCCACCCAGTCCTTCGCCAACACCGCCTTCGGCCCGACCGGCCTGGCCCACATGGCTCAAGGCCTTTCCGCCCAGGAGACGATGGAGAAGCTCCTCGCCGCCGACCCCCACCGGGAGCACCGGCAGGTGGGCCTGGTCGACGCTCAGGGCCGGTCCGCCACCTTCACCGGGCGGGACTGCTTCCCTTGGGCCGGCGGCGTTGCCGGCCAGAACTTCGCCGCTCAGGGCAACATCCTGGTGTCCGAGGCCACCGTCGCCGCCCTGGCTGAGACCTTCCAGGCCGCCAGGGGCAGCCTGGCCGAGCGTCTGGTGACGGCCCTGGACGCCGCCCAGGACGCCGGCGGCGACCGGCGCGGCCGGCAGTCGGCGGCTCTGCTGGTGGTCAAGGACAAGGGTGGGTACGGCGGGCTCAACGACCGTTATGTGGACCTGCGCGTGGACGACCACGCCGAGCCCATCAAGGAACTGGGGCGGCTGCTGGGCCTATACAAGCTCTACTTCTACAAGACGGACCCCAGGGACCTGATGCCCATCGACCAGGGCCTGGCCCGGGAACTGCAGGGCATCCTTCGGGTTGCCGGGTATTATCAGGAAGAGCCTACCGGCGCCTACGACGAGGCCACGAAGAAGGCGCTCCTGGCCTACATCGGCACAGAGAACCTGGAGGAGCGGCAGCGCGAAGATGCGTTCATCGACCGGGTGGTACTGGACTACATGCGCCAGCACCGGGCTCGTCTGGGCGCCTGATCGGCTCACGGCCGCCGCCGATGGGCGCTGCAACCACCAAATACCCTTCACGAGGCTGAATTTATTGCCCAAGCCTGGCGCTTGTGCTACAATACAGGAGCGTGTTGCGGGGAGGTGCAGGAAAGGTTGTACGCGTTCCTCATCGTTATTCATGTTCTGGTGGCCTTTGGGCTCATCGCCACCGTACTCTTGCAGTCCGGTAAGGCCGCAGGTTTGTCCGGCGCAATCGCCGGCGGGGCCGAGCAGGTTTTCGGCAAGAAGAAGGGCATGGACGAGATTCTAAGCCGAGTCACCACCGGTTTAGCCATCGCCTTCATGGTCACCTCGATATCGCTCACGCTCATTAAGGGCTAACTATGCACAGCTAGGCGCCGGTCCAACAGGACCGGCGCCTTTTTGTCCAAGCTTGGCCGCGGCCAAGGGTAAAGCAGGGTAGGAAGCAAACTTGGCGAAGGGGGTTGTTGAGCTGTTGCAACCCAGATAATGGCAGGCGTGTAAACTGCCATTTTGTTTTGGCCGGTCGCCCCAACCTGTCCACCGCTCACGGATAGGTTCTTGTGTTTCACTGGAATGGACCTTACCATATCACGTGCCTTCCAATACCTGCTGGGGGAGAGAGCATGAACTTGGTATCCCTGATCCCGCTTTCCGGCTTGCTCGCTCTGGTCCTGATCGGGTACCTGATTTGGGACGTAACCCGGCGAGACACCGGCGACGCCAAGATGCAGGAAATTGCCGGAGCCATCAAAGAAGGGGCCATGGCATTCCTGGCCCGCCAGTACAAGACCATCTACGGCCTGTCCGTAGTGGTGGCCGTCATCCTTTTCTTTACTTCCAAGCCCGGTGAGGGGGTTTACACGGCTGTAGCGTTCATCACCGGTGCCGTGGCCTCCGGCATTTCCGGCTACATCGGGATGTACAGCGCCGTCAACGCCAACCTGCGCGTGGCGGCGGGGGCCAAGAAGAGCCTCAACGACGCATTGCAGACGGCCCTCCGCGGCGGTGCCATCACCGGCTTTGCCGTGACCACCCTGTCCCTCCTGGGTGTCTGGGGCCTGTATGAAGTGGTGGCCAACGTCCTGGGCCGGGGGCCTGAGCACGCCCCAACCCTGATTGTCGGGTTCGGGTTCGGCGCCAGCTTCGTGGCCCTGTTTGCCCAGTTGGGCGGCGGCATCTTCACAAAGGCTGCTGACGTGGGTGCCGACCTGGTGGGCAAGGTGGAGGCGGGCATCCCCGAGGATGACCCGCGCAACCCGGCCGTCGTGGCGGACCTGGTGGGCGACAACGTTGGCGACTGCGCCGGCCGCGGCGCCGACCTGTTCGAGTCCACCGCCGCCGAGAACATCGGCGCCATGATCCTCGGCGTCGGCCTCTTCCCGGTCTTCGGCGTGAACGGCATCCTCTTCCCGCTGGTGGCCCGTGCCATGGGCATCATCGCTTCGGCCGTGGGCATCTTCACCGTGCGCGTCAAGGGCGATGACGACGACCCCATGGCCGGCCTGAACCGGGGCTACTTCGTGACCTCGGTGCTGATTGCCATCGGCCTCTACTTTGTGGTCAACAGCATGCTCACCGGCCCCGGGGTGAAGACCCTCTACTTCTACCTGGCGGCGCTCGTCGGCCTGGTGATGAGCTACATCTTCGTCTGGCTGACGCAGTACTACACGGAGTACCGCTACCGCCCCGTTCGTGAGATCGCCCAGGCTTCCATCACCGGTCCCGCCACCAACATCATCGCCGGCGTGGCCGTCGGCATGGAGAGCGTGGCCCTGCCGGTCATCGTCATCTCGGCCGCCATCTATGCCGCCTACTGGCTGGGCGGTCAGGCCATGCCGAACGGCGGACTATATGGCACGGCCGTGGCGACCATGGGCATGCTGTCCACCGTTGCCTACATCCTGGCCATGGACACCTACGGACCCATCACCGACAACGCCGGCGGCATCATCGAGATGTCCGGCGCTCCGGAGGAGATCCGCCGCCGCACCGACCGGCTGGACTCCTCAGGCAACACCACCAAGGCCCTGACCAAGGGCTACGCCGTGGGCTCCGCCTCCCTGGCGGCCTTCCTGCTGTTCTCCGCCTACATTGACGAGGTGAAGCTGTACATGGCCGGCGGCGATGCCGCCAAGGCCGCCGCCACCTACTTCCCCATCGACATCGGCAAGCCCGAGGTCTTCATCGGCGCCTTCATCGGCGCCATGCTGGTCTTCCTCTTCAGCTCCACGGCCATTCGCGCCGTGGGCAAGGCGGCCCAGGTGGTGATTCAGGAGGTCCGGCGCCAGTTCAAGGAGATGCCCGGCATCATGGACGGCACGCAAAAGCCGCTCTACGGCCGCGCTGTGGATATCGTCACCCGCGGGGCCCTGAAGGAAATGGTGCTCCCCGGTCTGCTGGTGGTCATCACCCCGGTGGTGGTCGGCCTGGTGCTCAAGGCGGAGGCCGCTGCGGCCTTCCTCATGGTCGCCACCATCGCCGGCGTCATCCTGGCACTCTTCCTGAACACCGGCGGCGGCGCCTGGGACAACGCCAAGAAGTACATCGAGACCGGCGCCATGGGCGGCAAGAAGTC
>Ga0209314_10000699_pt1 | contig 15087 bp, 11 predicted proteins | sample I19B2metaG_FD_184146 | JGI IMG/M metagenome (GOLD analysis project Ga0209314, IMG submission 184146) | Lake sediment bacterial and archeal communities from Gulf of Boni, Indonesia to study Microbial Dark Matter (Phase II) - ​I19B2 metaG... | ecosystem: Environmental > Aquatic > Freshwater >...
CGATGGCATCGGCTCCAACGAATCCTGCTACGCACGGCATCGTATACACGTATGCTCCTGTGTTGATGCGAACCCCAAGGCTTCTGGCTTTTACGTTCAACGAGCCCCCGGTGACCGCCGGAAATGGTGCCAAGGAGACGTATTTCGGGTTTAAGTTCAAGAAAATGTGGTGCATGGCGGTGTTGCCGACGACAACCATATCATAAACCTCTTCAGGCTTGACGTCTGCCTTCTCACAAGCCTCTAAGATCAACTTATTGATTCCACCGACTATACACCCTTGCAACTCTGCTAGATGCTGGGCACTTTCTGAGGAGTAAGCGATCCTTGAGATAACATCTTCACCATAGGATATTTGCGGGTTAGGCGATGACGTTGTTGCCAAAATTTTGCCCGTGCTTAAATCAACCAAATAGCATGCAAGCTTCGTCGTTCCGATGTCGACAGCTACCCCGTATAACCGATGGGAGGTAGACCCCGCTTCCACGCATATCACCTCGTTACCGCCCCACATGGTTACGGTCGCTGTCCAATCCCCATCACGAACAACTTGGGGTAGCGTTTTCAGCGCTTCGTAGTCCAGATGCGTTTCCTCGATTTCCCACGATCCCTTTAATGCTTCAATCAGCCTCTCCATGTCCGGCATTACATCGACTAACGTGGGCTTTTGCATCTTCACCACAAACTTCTTAACAACGGGCGAAAGCTCCGTGGGGACCTCAATACCTTCCACAAGGAGCCTATGCCGGCCAACACGAGTCTCTATAGGAATGTCAACGATTATGGAACCTGCTCTGATTATTAGCGCAGAGCAAGCAAGGCGATAACCTGTTGCCAGCTCGGCTTGAGATAAGAACTTAAACTCGGGTTCTGATACCGGGCTCAGGAGTTCACTTCCCTGTCTCATGACAACGGTGCATTTTCCACAACGTGCTTTGCCACCGCAGATGGACTGTACGCCCGCTCCCGCTTTCCTAGCCGCCTCGATTAGCGAGGTGCCTAACGGCACGTGACTTCTAGTTCCTTCAGGCTGAAAGGTTACGCTTGCCTTTGTCTTTATTCCTCGTCACCTCGTTTAGAACCATAGGTTTCAACAGCTTTTATCATGGCCCCAACGGTTGACATCCACTGACCCATGAGTTTTTCTCCGAAATTCTTCAAGGCTTAAGACGCTTCTTCGCTTCTTAAATATTACTCTGAGCAGTTTTGACTCTTACCTAAAGCATGACGCGCGTTATTTTTTCAAAAGATTGTTCTGTACGTTTCCAGTTTGAGACGGCGTTAGTGGCGATTTTTGAGCAAGTAGCATTCTCCAACCGCTCATCCCTGAAGACAGGGGTCATTGTTTAGGCTTTTATCGCTTGGGTTGTAGCCCCGCATAGGTGATGGAGGCGTAGGGGATCACGGTTACGGTAGAATCCCTTCCATGCTGGTTCAGTGAGGTCTCTAAGGCTTCCTCGATGGTGGGGGCATGCTCCATCCCTATCTCCTCTGGGCTGTCGGGCTCATGCATCCCAGTTGCGATGATGACCACCACGTTTTCATCCTTGATCCTGAACTGCCGTAGCTCATCTATGAGTATGAGAAGGATCTTACTGTTTCGGGGTTGGTCGTGTGCTGTCAGTTACGGCTATGGTCACCTTGTCTGTGCGCTTTAACGTGGCAGACAGCTCCCCCTCGTGTATAGCCTTGATGATTGCCTCCCTAATGCTACGTTTTTCATCCTCCACTGGGACCCCGGAGGGTGGCTTAGCGATGGTTAGCAGGTTCCTCTCTGGAACCTCACACTCAAGAAGGCGGCCGCCATAAGGGAGAGACACATTTACAGCATCAGTCATATTTTTTTACCTCGTGGTTTCTTTACAAGTTCTCTCTCAGCTTTCCTCACTATCTCCACCAATCTCTGCTTTATGTCTTTAGGTAGCGGCTCTGGATAGTGCTCCTTCAAAATTCCTTTCACTTTCTCCTTAGCTACCTCGCGGATGGACTTGGGACTTGACCTCGGAGACATAGTCATCCTCTTTAAAGTCAACAAGTTGAGCATACACTAAGGTGTTGTTGATGCTTCGCGCTCTAGCCTCCTCTTAAGTGACTTCTTCGTTAGCTCGCTGAAGAATCCGCTTCTTGATTTGCCTATGAATCCCGGAGCAACGGTTTCATAGCTAATGTTATTTTTCACATAACATTGGGAAACGTTGATTCGAAATCCAACTCGGCAACATTTTCATGCAGCTCCACCATTGGAGAAAGAATTAGCCTCCCCCGATCCCCGAAAATCGCTTCTTTTGCTGTCATAGTATATTTCGAAGACTGTTTATTTTTGGAATTAAGATGTCCTTTTTAACACTTTAAAGCATTGCCCTGTCAATCGTTCTTCCAGCAGGCCATTTTGCGGCTAATCTTGGTGGAGCCAAGTAAATCTGGGCCTTTTCATCTCCAAAATATTTGTTTCTTCCTCCCAAGCTGGATGTTTAATCCAAAAACTTTTCCTTTCACGCGCGCGACTATGCCGAGATTTCAGTCATGTAAGGGCTTGAGGAAGGGGTGCTAAGTTTCCCAGGTAAATGGTAGGGGCGGATCATGTGCTGGAAAATGGTGACGATTAATACGTAGTATTTAACCCCCGATTTTGACGTATAATCCGATCCCCTCAAGCTTTTCTTTGATGTAGCTCAACTTCTCTTCAGAGGGAGCTGTGTGGACTTTCATTTTGTATTTCTTCCCAAGTCTACTATATTTTTCACCTATGTCATGGAAGGGCAGTATGTCGATTTCATTTATCCCTTTCAAGCAGGAAACAAAGGTCAAAAGCTCGCTGACGTTCTTTTCTGTGTCTGTTATTCCAGGAATTACTGGAAAACGGAGGATGACGTTCTTTCCCATACCTTTCTCTATAAGGGTTATCAGGTTTTTCTTGATTACTCTGTTTGAAACTCCTGTGTACTTCTGATGTTCTTTATTATCTAGGAACTTCAAATCATAGAGGAACAAGTCAACGTACTCTATAATCGATTCGAACACTTTTGGAGAAGCATATCCAGAAGTGTCTAAAGCTGTGTGAATATCCCACCTTTTGCATTCTTTTAAAGCTTCTCTTAGAAACAGTGGCTGAAACAGTGGCTCTCCCCCTGAGAAAGTGACTCCACCTCCTGAGTAATCGTACAGTAAAACATCTTTCTCGATTTCCTTCATTAACTCTTCTACGTTAATTTCACGTCCGACGAGCTTTAAAGCTCCTGTAGGACAGGCTTCGGCGCAGATTCCGCATACGCTTACGCAAGCGGCTTGAGGAATGATCAATCTATCTCCTTCAAAGGCGATAGCATTGACGGGACAGACGTGAACGCATGTTCTGCAGCGAATGCATTTATACTCAAAATACATAGGATCCTTTGAACTCGATATCCCCTCTGGATTTTGGCACCACCAGCATCTTAGGGGGCATCCCTTTAAGAATATTGTTGTTCTAATGCCTGACCCATCGTGAATCGCGTATCTCATAATGTCAAATATAATTCCCTTTACATCATTTTTTGACACTGTAATCAACTTTAAGCCTTTAATAAACAAAAATAAAAATGCTATAGCTCTTTATGCTCGGTTCTTGCTATTATCTCATCCTGGAGTCCTTTCGGTAGGTTCACAAAGTAATCGCTATAGCCAGCAACCCTAACCATCAAGTCTTGGAAGTCCTCAGGACGCTTTTGGGCTTCACGAAGCAATTCAGCGCTTACAACATTGAACTGAACATGATGACCTCCTAATATGAAGAATGTCCTTATCAGCTGAGACATTTTCTTGATATTTTCCTCGCCAATTAGCAGATCTGGGGTAAGTTTTTGATTAAGCAGTGCACCGCCCGTTTTGTCCCAATCAATTTTTGCAACTGATCTAAAGACCGCAACTATGCCTCTTCTATCCATTCCTTGTACTGGAGATACTCCCTCAGACAGAGGCTTACCTGCTTTTCTTCCATCCGGAGTTGCCTCAGTGACCGTTCCAAAGTATACGTGGACAGTAGTTGGAAGGAAGTAAGCCCTGCGCGAGGCCTTTCTTACTGGCGTTGGAGGATGACTCTCTATTATTTCAACGGTAACGTCCACTATCCCCTTTGCAATCTCATCAACATAATCGTCATCATTTCCGTATTTTGGTGTCTTGTTTACGAACATTTGCCTCATTGTTTCATATCCTTCGTAATCCTTCCTTAAGGCGTTAAGAACCTCTTCCATTGTGAAGAGCTTTTTCTCAAATACGTTGTATTTTAGAGATGCCAAAGAGTCTGCAAGGGTTCCTAATCCAACAACTTGAATATAGCTGGTGTTATATCTAGCTCCGCCAGCATTGTAGTCTTTCGCTTTTTCTACGCAATCTTCAATCCAGAGAGATAAGAACGGTACTGGCAAATATTTTGCATATAGTGCTTCTATAATATCGTTTCCCCTAGTCTTTGTCTCGATGAAGTACTTCAGTTGCTTTACGAATGCCTCAAATAGTTCCTCAAAGGTTGTAAAGTTTCTCGGGTCTCCCGTCTCTATGCCTATCTTCTTCCCAGTTCTGGGGTCAACACCGTTGTTCAATGCGATCTCTAAAATCTTTGGCAAGTTTAGGTATCCGGTCAAGATATTTGCTTCTTTTCCGAAGGCCCCTGTTTCTATGCAACCGCTTACTCCACATTTGCGAGCATCTTCTAAGGATTTTCCTTGCCTCAACATTTTAAGTAAAGCTCCGTCAAAATTGAAAAGCGGTGGTTCCCCGAACCCTGGAGCCACGACTTTTAAAGCTTTTATGATGACGCGGTCTGGATTCTTATTGCTTATGAGAACAGCTGTGTTGGGCTGTATCGTTCTCACTTCATCTAAGACTTCTAGGATTAAATAGGAAAGTTCATTAACGGCATCGGAACCGTTTTCCTTTAGTCCCCCAATATTGATCTTGGAGAAGTCGTTGTATGTGAAGCTTTCTTCAAAGGTTACACCAACTTTGGGGACTGCTGGTTGGTTATTAATCTTAATCCAAAATGCTTCCAGAAGTTCTTTTGCCTTTTCCTTCGTTAGGCTTTCCTCTTCCAGGTCCCGCTTATAAAATGGATAGAGATGCTGATCTAAACGCCCGGGAGTGAACGAATCCCATGGATTCGTTTCGTAGGTTATACCAACGTGGATGAACCAATAGTGCTGAAGAGTTTCCCAAAATGTCCTTGGTGCATGTGCGGGAACCCAGCGGCATATCTCTGCCATTTGCCTTAGCTCTTCCTTTCTGCGTGCATCCTTCTCTTCTTCTGCCATCCTTTCTAACTTCACAGCATAGCGTTTCGCATATATCATGATGGCATCCGCCACAATGTTCATTGCCTTCAGCTCTTCCACCTTATCATAGTATTCCGGATCGCTTGGGTCTAACTCCTTCATTCTCTTTTCGATTTCTTCCTTTATGTCTAAAAGACCGACCTTGAAGATTCTTTCCCCTCCGGCAGTGTGTCCTGGAGCTCTCTGCTCCATGAACTCAGTCCATATGCCTGCCTCATACGCGTCTTTCCATTCCTGAGGTAGATGATCAAACATTATGTCTCTCATCGATCTGCCTTTCCAGAAAGGAATGACCTCATTCTTGTACAGCTCTCTAGCTTTTTCGTCCACTTTATAGGGCATATTCTTCCTTGAATTTAGAACCTCTAAATCCTCCAGAGTGTGAGTACATATTGCCGGATAAGTAGGGACTTCTTTTGGTCCTGTACCTCTTATGCCCACTATGAGTTGCCCATCTTCAACAGGAAGACCCACGTGCTCCATTAAGTATTTAAATGCCAGCGGACGCTGCACTAGAATGGATTTTCCTTTGGCTGCTTCACTTTTATAAAACTCAGTTATGAGCCTTGCCCTCTCAACAGAGACTTTAACTTCAGAACTAACGCTCTCCTCCCTAAGCTTCGCGATTCTCCCACTCATAGGCCTAACAGCAGCTCTTCTTCTGTTTTGCTCCTCCACTCTTTTATTAACCTCTGCATAACAAACCTCAGGCACAACGGTTCCTCCACAACAAACCATCATTTTTTAAAGAAGAATAAAAGTTATTAATCTTTCGTTCTGAAAATGAAGCAATAAGGAGAAACGGAAATGCGGACAGCAAATGTCATCATCCTATAAGTATGCCTGTGCCATTGACCAATATGATTTTCTGGGGAGCTTAAAACATCTTACACAACGAAGTTTACAGATGAAACTGAAAAGCTTCGAGGTGCCCTAACTACCCATGTAGAGAAATCGCCAAATGAAGTATGTTATGCGCCTCGCCTTCCTTGACTTGCATGTCTTTATGGGTGCTTTAACTATGAACAGAATGGTAAGTATGGCGTATGAGAGCTGCGCTGCTGCGTCCTTAGCCCCTTATTGGAGTTATTTTGCCTAGGAGGGTTGCAAGCCTAAAGTTCAGTCTCTCCACCGAGCCTTCGAGCCTATAAAGCCCCTAAGCTTCATGAATTCCCTCTACTTGGCGGCTTGAGCATTGCCTGTCGCGAATACGGCCTCAACCCAACCCTCTCAGTCGCTTCGCTCAACAGGGCTGCAGCGTGAAGCCAACCCTGCGCTTTGGGAACCATAGTCCCTCAAAGCCATAAGCATCCATCAACATGTCCTCAATGCGCCTAAGGTTCACCTAAACAAAACTTCAAGAGACTAGTACTCTACACCATCCACTAAACACACCTATGTTCTACAAAAGATTAAACCTAATTTTGAAAACAAGCATGCGCGTTAACAAAAACACGAAGCAAGTAAGTTTAATATATTGAACTTTATTGAATTTTTCACGCGCACATTAAACGTGTTCATTAAAATAAGGGTAAGATAATAAAAATAAAGGTATTCTTTAGCTCCCATTGCTTAGACCCTATAGCCCTGTATAGGTGATGGAGGCATAGGGGACCACCGTTATAGTGGATTCCTTTCCTTGCTGGCTCAGCGAGGTCTCTAAGGCTTCCTCAATGGTGGGGGCATGCTCCATCCCTATCTCCTCCAGCTCCTCCCTTGACATACCATCGGTCACCACCATTATCGTGAAGTGTTGCATCATCCACACAAACGTGTAGCTTACACACGATTCAAAGGATGGTATCTTTCCAATCTCGGTCAGATCGAGAACTTCTTCAGGGTCTCGGTACTGCAGTAGGGCTCTCCTAAACTCCTCCCTCTCGATGCCCTCGTATATCCCCTTGTAGCAAGAAGTAACTAAAATAATGGTGCCCCCCTTCTTAATCAGTCCCTCCACCGCCGCGAACATCCTTGAACCGGACTGGTAAAGGCTAACCTCGTGGGTGTAGACACCTGGGCTCACCACTACTATGTCTGCCTTCTCCGCGACAGACGTCGTCATATCCTTTCTAGCATGCGCTAATGCTGCCCCATAAGCCTGAAGTAGATCGCCAGCGTAAACCCCCGAAATCTCCTCCTTTACGTTTTGGACCGCATTTATGACGAGGCTTACTCCAACCCTTTCGGCGTAATCGTCTATGTCTCGCCTAACCCAGTTATCCTCTATGAGCCCAAACATCGCCCCTCTCTTCGCCTTTCTAATGTTCCTAACGAATAGCCTATGGTTTTGATCGATGCTGTGTCTGCTTGATACACCGGGCATCACGGTCTTCCCTCCGCCGGTCCATCCGACTAACATGCATGGTGCCACCGTTCCTGTAGTTACTCGGACATCTGCGTGGGCAAAGAGCTTGTTAGCCTCTATATCAGTTCCAAGCTCAGTCCTTCCGACATTCACAAGCAGCTCTTGATCGTCGGGGTTATGATTTACCACTCTTACTCTTCTCAAAGCCTCATCGCCCACGTTTCGCCTAATCTCCTCAGGACTGTCCGGTTTATGCATCCCAGTTGCGACGATGACGGTCACGTTTTCATCTTTAATTCCGAACTTTCCAAGTTCGTCTAAGAGAATTGGGAGAATCTTACTGTTCGGAGTTGGTCGTGTGCTGTCGGTTACGGCTATGGCTACTTTGTCTGTGGGCTTTAACGTGGCAAATAGTTCCCCTTCGTACATGGCTTTGGTAATTGCCTCCCTGATACTTCGACGCTCATCTTTCACTGGAGCCCCGAATGATGGTATAGCGATGGTTAGCAAGTTTCTCTTTGGAACCTCGCATTCAAGAAGGCGGCCACCGTAAACAAGGGGTACCTTGACGGAGCCTATCATATGTCTGACCTCCTCTTCTGCCTCGATGTCCATCTGTGCTTTGTCCATGAAATCAAATTTGAATAAGCTTTAAGTATTTGTGCTTATCTGAGAGGGTTTTGAAGAGGGATCTGAATACATCTCACATACATCAATGAGCCATTCGCGTAAAAGAGGTTACGATTCTATTGCGTGACTGAAGACGCTAGTGGATGCCCATGGCTTTTGCAACAAGTTCAGCTACATCATAGATCTGAACCTTCGACCCTTTCCGTTTAGCTGCTTCCAAGAATGCAGTTTCACAGAACGGACACGCGGTGACGATTGCATCTGCTCCGGTCTCTTCAAGTTCTTGAAGTCTTCGCAGCGCTATCTGCATGGCAAGGCTTGGGAAGGCGGATAAGAGCCCACCTCCGCCGCCGCAGCAATGTGAACTATACTTGTTAAAATGTGCTTCTGCTAACCTAACGCCAGGAATATTTTCAAGAACCTTCCTAGGCTCCTCGACAACCTTCATGTGGCGGCCCACGTGGCAGGGGTCATGGTAAGTAACAAGCATGTTAACCCTTTCTTTGAATTGTAGACGGTTTTCGTCAACTAGCTTAGCGAGAAGCTGAACTCCATGCGAGACCTCCGGTTTAAAGCCTTCGGCATGCTCATGGTAGTCCGCTGCGAGGGTTCGGTAGCAGCCAGCGCACATGGTTATAATTCTCTTAGTCCTGGCTTCACTAAACGACTTAACGTTGTCCTCCACCTGTTTTTCAAATTGAGACAGATGGCCCGTTCTATGCATCCAGCTTCCGCAGCAGTTTTCTTTCGTTCCAAAATAATTCATCTCCATGCCTGCTTTAGTGAAGACAAGCGCACTAGTTTTTGCTACCTGAGGATAAAGAAAGGAGAAAGTGCAACCAGCGAAAAACAGCGTATCCGATCCAGACCTGAATGGAATCCCATTGGCCCATAGATCACGGTTCTCAGGCTTGGCCTCCCTTTTATAATAGGGGTTCTTGTATTGAACAGTCCATTTTATAAGAGACTCGTGTTCAGGAATTGCGAGGCCAGCGTCGACGAGGTCTGCTCGTAAAGCTTCGATAAGCTCGATGTTGTTCAACGCGCACTTATATTTGCAGAAGCCGCAGGTCGTACATTCATAGATGGTCTGAGCGAGCTTTGATGATAGCCCGTAAAGGTTTTCTAGGAGGCCTCTCGCCACTATCATTTTGCCTCGACAGGAGTAGGATTCAAAGCGGAGCTCCCGATAGACTGGGCAATCCTCTCGGCAAAAACCGCATCTGGTGTGGTTACATGTGTAAATATCGTCTCTAAACTCTGAAATTCTCATGGTTTCACATCCCTTCAGGTTTAACCCACTTTGGCGGTCCAAACTTTTTCATGGGATTCATGATACCGTTGGGATCGAGAATGTTTTTGATCATCTTCATGTATCGGTACGCTTCACCGTGCTCGTGCCGGCAGAAGTCACCAAATTTTTCCCCGTCACCCTGATACGAGGTCATCGAACCCCCCACCGAGACCGCGTATAAGGCCATATCCCGCACATATTCATAGAAACGTTGAATCTGACTTAGATCCTTATCGTCAACGTAAACAGCGAAACTTATGCTCGTATGAACTGCGTAGGGAACCTGAACATAAATGTTCATTCCAAGAACTTTAACCCCGTGCTTCATCGCCAGCTCCTGATATTTTTCGAAGGCTTCGTCCAGCTTTCCCTGCGGGATGCTTACGTCGGCTGCTCCAAACCGTGTGATACGTTGAGTGTCCGGCCAGCTTTGCTTAAAGGGCTCAAAGGCTAGGGTATGTTTATGCGTCCACCAAGCATCAACGATTTCACGTTCCTCGATGCGCGAACCACCGAGCTCCTTACAGATTCTAAGCGCATAATCTCTCGAGAAGCTTACAACGTCAGGGTCCCCGTTAATGGTTATACCTAAAACTCCTCTCGCCCATTCAGGCACCTTGGCTTCGCGTCCGTATTTGATTTGATACTCGTGGGTATAGTAGTAAAAACGGTTTTTGCACATGATGTTGGCCGACTCCACGGATATACCTGCCTGAATTATTCTGTTAAGAGCTTGAACGGCCTTCGTAAGGCTTGGAAAAGCTGTCATTTCCGCAACCCTGTCTTTTGGTTTTGGAAAAACCCGCAGAGTGGCCTCGGTTACGATGCCTAGGGTCCCTTCCGAGGCGATGAGAAGCCAGTGAAGCTTATAGCCGGATGAAGAAACTAGAGTTTTTCTGTGCCCAACCCTTATTATTTCGCCTGCCCCTGTCACGATAGTGGCGCTTATCAGTGATAGCTCAATTTTCCCATACTTCACGCCGAAGGTGGTATCGTTTCGGCAGGCGATGGCTGCCCCAACTGTCGAAGCTAGTTTGCTTTCTGGGTCGTGGGGAAACCAAAGGTTATGTTTCTCAAGCTCTTCGTTCAGCTTCGCTACGGTTATCCCGGTCTGTACGGTTACGGTCAGATTGTCCTCGTCGATTTCAAGAACTTTGTTCATTCCCTTCGTGTCGACTAGGATTCCACCATGAGTCGCGACAGCTCCGCCAGCCATGCCGGTGAGGCCACCGCAAGGGATCAGTGGCACCTTGTATTTATTTGCTATTTTAACGATCTCAGCGACGTCCTCTGTGGATGTGGGTCGGATAACGATGTCGGGGAGACAAGCGTCAGAAGCTGGTCTCACACTCCAATCTCGGCTGTAAGACATCCTTTCAAATACTTCCGTTGCAACCTTATCAGCGCCTAAAAACTTTTCTATTTCCTTGGCAATGGATACGTAATCAGCTTGAAACATTTTGACTTACCTACACCGTTATTTATAATTCATCATACTTGATCCTAATTTAATAACTGTTGCCTTTTAACATGTGGAATAAGGGTACCTTATGTTGTTTAGTCGCCTTCGAAACGATTGGTGACAGAACAAATTTTGCAGGTATGATTAAAAGGTAAGAAAATCTGAGTTACAAAGAAATGGGAACAAATTCAAAGACGTTTTAAAGAGCCAAAATGTCTGCCTGGCGGCCTTACCTACGCCACTGGATGCTTCGAACCATGCTTTCTATATAGACCGCGCGTTGAGGTTTGTCACCTAATTTATCACCGATCCCACGAACCTTCTCCTAGTACCTCCAGTAATGCAACCTAGTAGATGGAAAGAGAAGTTTATGACCCTCCCACCAGCCTCCTTATCGTTTTGATCTTCTTTGATCATAGTAAATGTGAAAAGATTCAAACCCTCGCGCTGAGGACCTAAGGGACGAGAACCCTTTACATGCCCACAGATCTGCTCTACTGTCACGAATTGATCCATGACATACAAACGCGTGTTTTCGTACACGGCCGTCAGTTGTGATAAGCGAAAAGCTTAAAATGCAAATGCAGAATTCTCTAATGGATTAAGTATGTCAAGAAAAAAACTTGGTAATCGAAAAGGAGATGAAAACTTAGACCCTCCGGAAGAGGAAAGGAGGGACTACCTAAAGACCGTGGGAGCCCTTGTGGCTGGCCTTGCCGTCGGTGGAGCGGCTGCTTGGCTCGGTAAACCAGCAGAGCGAGTTGAGGTGCCCGGTCCAAAAGAAACGGTGACGAAGACAACCACAACTACGATTACACCCCCTCCAGTGACGACGACGGTTACGGTCACACCAGGAGATACCGTCTGGGCCGGCGTCGTGGAAAGAGGCAAAATCAGAATTGGAAGCTCACCTGACTGGCCTCCATACGAATATTTTGACCCAGCGAAACCTGGGGTGTTCACAGGTTTTGAGGTTGAGCTAGTGGAGATGGTTGCCGAACGACTGGGCCTTAAGGTCGAATGGATTGAAATGGGCTTCGACCTCATAATACCAGAAATTAATAAAAAAGCAATAGACCTAGGAGTAAGCGGTTTCTCGGTAAAAGCGGAAAGGCTGGAAGTAATACAGTATACAATACCCCATAGCATAACAGAAGGCCAAATAATAATGCTAAAGAGCAGACGCGACAAACTAGGCATAACCGAAATCGATTCTCTCAAAAAACTGGATGAACTTGGCCTAACGTGCGGAGCGCAGGTAGGTACAACGCAAGAGTCCGAACTAATGGAACAGGCTCCAAAGGCTCTAAAAACCTATAGGGACTATCTCGCTGCACTTGACGACATGAAAAGAGGCGCACTCGACTCTGTTTATGCAGAAACTCCTGTAACATCTTGGTGGATACTAGAGGCAGAGAAGGCGGGAGAAGAGCCACTGGTTGTCATCTATAAGAGACCCTACTACCCCGTGGCTTGGGTGGCCAACCTAGATGCCGACATACTCGTCGCAAAAATAAACGGCGCTCTCGCGGACATAACAGCTGAAGGCAAACTAGACGAATTGAAGGTAAAGTGGAGATGCTGACAGACTCGTGGTGAAAAGTGGACCCCGTTGACAAGCTGATCTTCATATTAGGAGGGTTACCTACAACTTTAGCCATATCAATCCTCTCTTTTTTATTAGGATTCGTCATTGGGCTTCCTCTAGCGTTTATACGGGCATACACGAGCAAACCTTTCCAGATTATAATCGATGGGTATGAAAAAGTTCTCAGGGGGGTCCCGGAAATAGTGACTATGCTGTTTCTCTACTTTGGTGTAGGTGGTATAGATATACCAGTGTTCAAAATCTTTGGAAACGCGTTCTTCGCGGCAACTTTTGCCCTAGGATTAAGGAGTGGGGCTCACCAATCTCAGGTATTCAGAGGGGCGATAAGGGGCATAGGAGAGGAACAGATGGTGGCCGGTAGATCCCTGGGGCTTTCCAGACTACAGGCAATAATTTATGTGATGATCCCTCAAACCTTTATCATCGCAACTCCAGGTTTGGGCAGCGAATACGCCCTCTTAGTTAAGGACTCCTCATATGCTTTTATTCTTGGAGTTGTCGAGATTATGAGGAAGACAGACACGGTGAGAAAGACAACCCTTGACACGGTATTCCCTTACTTCGCAGCCGCCTTCCTCTACATATTGCTCACCTTCCCGCTTGCGACCTACTTAGACATGTGGGGAAGCAGAAAAAAGAAGCAGCTGGGAGTTTAGGAGGAAAAGGATGGCAGACATAGTAATGGAATGCAAAAATCTATGGAAAATCTACGGGAAAATAGTCGCAGTGAGAGATGTTTCCCTAGAAATCAAGGAAGGCGATATAAAGCTTATATTCGGGCCAAGTGGATCTGGAAAAAGCACACTCGCAAGATGTTTAGCAATGCTGACCACGCCCACCAAAGGAGACGTTTTCCTTAGAGGAGAATGCTTAACCAGATCGGGCGTGAACCTCAATAAGGCAAGAGCCAGAATAGGATTTGTGTTCCAGCATATCTGGCTTTTTCACCACCTAACCGCTCTTGGAAACGTAGAACTGGGACTAAGACGCGTGCTGAAATTACCTAAAAAAGAGGCCAGAGAACGTGCAATGCAAGCTCTAAGAGAAGTAAAGATGGAGGAATGGGCCCATCATTATCCAGCCCAACTATCTGGAGGACAACAGCAAAGAGTTGGAATAGCTAGAGCGTTGGCAAAGAATCCAGACATCACGCTACTTGACGAGCCGACTTCAGCTCTTGACCCAGAGCTAACCGGAGAAGTCATAGACACGTTAAGGGACTTAGCAAAGAAAGGAACAACCATGCTTATAATTAGCCACGAGATGCCGTTTGCTCGTGAAGTGGCAGATGAAATGATTTTTTTTGATGAAGGAACAATTGTTGAGAGAGGCCTACCAGAGCTATTCTTTACAAATCCCTCCAGTGATAGAGCGAGAAGATTTATGGCGCGATTGATTAAGCGAACGAGAAGGGAGTAGAAGGTGATAATGGATTTTTTAGTTAAGTATTTACCTCTAATTCTTGAGGGGTTCCTTACCACCGTTCAGGTGACCTTGTTCGGAGTATTAATGGGCCTTGGATTAGGAATTCTTCTAGCAATAGGCGACTTGTACGGAGGAAAGACGATTTCGACAATAATCAAATTCTACGTGGAATTCTTCAGGGGAAGTCCAATTATCATTCAGCTTTTCATATTTTATTTTAGTATACCTACACTGCTTAATATGCTGATAGATCCCATCACGGTCGGTTTTATAGTTTTTGGACTCAACAGCGCAGCATACCAAAAAGGCTACATAAAAGGGGCGATGGAATCAGTGTATGAAGACCAAATGACAGCCGCCCTCTCCATAGGGCTTTCAAGGGTTCAAGCAATCATGTATGTGGTGCTTCCTCAAGCCTTAAGAATAGTGATACCCCCCTGGGGCAACGAATTTTGCTCTTTGACCAAAAGCACAGCGGCCCTACTTCTAATCAGAATAAGGGACCTCACATCCGCTGGCGTATCAATAGCCTCTTGGACGTGGAGAGTCCTGGAAACATACTCCTTCATAGCGTTAATTTACCTTCTCTGGATTAGCATTATGATGAAAATCCTAGACATATTATACAACAAAGTGAAAATACCCGGAATAGAAATAACCGCTTAAGCTTTTCACATCTGTCAGTTCAGTAAGGTTTGTTATGTGAAATCTGTAAACTTTGCTCAGAGAGGACCGTATTTAACCTCCAGGTGCGCGAGATAAAGAAAACTAAGAATCGCCATCATCTACCGTAAAAATTGCCGTTAAGCTTGGCTTCTCTAATCTACGCGCGTTCCCTCTTTGAGATATTTTATCATCTGCTCCTTTGCGAGGTGCTCGATTCCCATGTCTTTCAGCGATCTGCCCTCCTTGAGGAAATCTTTTTTGCAGATGATTGAGCCTAAACTTATCAACGACTCTATGACAGGAACCTCCACTCCGAATTTCTTGGCGAAATTGTAGTACGCAACGGTTCCTATTCCTATGTCCTCAATAAAGTAGCGATCCTGGGTT
>Ga0209314_10000700_pt1 | contig 15083 bp, 15 predicted proteins | sample I19B2metaG_FD_184146 | JGI IMG/M metagenome (GOLD analysis project Ga0209314, IMG submission 184146) | Lake sediment bacterial and archeal communities from Gulf of Boni, Indonesia to study Microbial Dark Matter (Phase II) - ​I19B2 metaG... | ecosystem: Environmental > Aquatic > Freshwater >...
GTACTTAACGGTCGAGAAATAATTGATCTGGGCTGGCAAGTTTGCCTAGCTTCCCATTTCTTCAGAAACTCTTTTACTTTCTTTTTTTTGAGCCGCGCTATTCGTTACGTTTGTATAAAAGCGCAAATGATAAGAATTGAAACAGAAGAGTTAATTATAAGCGTGAAACTTCGGTCATTGTCTGATTGAAATTTGGTAATGAGGAGAGTGTATGGAAATTCAGTCTGAGTGGAAGGGGAAGGCAGCTTTGGCATGTTATGTTGCCTTGTTTGGGGGGGTTCTGGTGGGTTCCATAGTGTTGGCGCTTGTGTTGCTTATTATGCGGGTAGATTATCAGACTTTACCTTTTCCACAGGCTTTCGTGTCTGTGCCTGTTAATGAGGCCGTTGTCCTGGGGGTTACGCTTTTGTTTGCTAGGTATAAGGGTGCAAGTTTGGAGAAGCTGGGCGTGAAAAAGGTGAGCCTTAAGGTCTTGGCGGCTGTTTCTGTTGTTGCGGTGCTTCTTGTCTTGCTATCTTCGGGTGTTGAAGCTGTTGAGACGATTATTTTTGGTCCTGATCCTTTGACGGAAGTATATTTAGAGGCAGTGAAGCCTAGAGACTTTCTTCAGCTGGTTGCTATGATTGTCCTCTTTCTAGGCGTTGTTGGGCCCTGCGAAGAGTTGGCTTTTAGAGGTTTTGTTCAGAAGGGTTTTGAAAACTCTTTGGGCAAGGTTGGTGGTCTGTTGCTTACATCTGTTCTGTTTGGGCTCTGGCACAGTCTCAATACTCTTTATGCGATCGTTCCCACGTTTGTTGGCGGTCTAGTGTTGGGTTACGTGTGGCAGAAGACCGGGGGAAACACAGTGGCTTTAGCTTGGATGCATGGAGTGTACAATACAGTTATAGCCTTAGCAATGTTTTTTGTTCCTGTTTGATCTGTCATTGTGCGCTGCTTTTGCTCTGTATGTGACAACCGGGGGTTATCTTTTAATATTTTGGAATTACAGTATTATTTGATGCGCCATGTTTGAGGGTGAAAAGACTTCTGTTTTTTGGATTGGCCTAATCCTTCTGGGGCTAGCGTCAATAGTCCTTTTCACTATAATTTGGTTCAATGCCCTCATAGCTTTGAAAATCTATCCTTATGCTGCTGGGCCTGCCATCGAATTTCAGGTGCCATTCATCGTGGCTGCCATAGTTTTCTTTCTGATCGGATTATACATGATGAGGTCCGGAGTGAAGAAGACATAGGAGAAAGAACCAAGAACCAAACAGACGCGAATTTTGGCTCGTGATTGGGTGGACGTTTCATGCCTTTCTCTCTTTAAGCGCACGCTACGATGGGCATTTATTTGCTATTTTTTTTGTTTTGCCTTTTTCCAGTAGTTCCACAACTTCATCAACGTAACCGAAGTAATCTGGATTCCTCATGTGGTTTGTTCGAGGTCTTGAGAGTTCGATTTTTACTTCGCCGATGATTTTTCCAGGGCGGGGCGACATGACTATGACTCTGTCTGCCATGTATACTGCTTCTTCAACGTTGTGGCTTACCATTATGAAGGTGTTCGTTGGCAGAGTTGGGTCTCGCCAAATGTCAAGCACTAACTCTCGGAGGGTCTTAGCCGTAAGTTCGTCTAATGAAGAGAAGGGTTCATCCATTAGCAAGACTTCAGGCTTTAATGCGAGTGCTCTTGCAATTCCAACGCGTTGTTTCATTCCGCCTGAAAGGTCGTGTGGATAGGTTTTTTCGAAGCCTTCCAATTCGACCATTCTAAGGTATTCTTCGGCCATGTGTACTCTTTTTTGTTTTTCAAAGCCGAGCACTTCAAGGGGAACTTCGACGTTTTCCAAGGCTGTTTTCCATGGTAAGAGGCCGAACAGCTGGAAGATCATTGTAATCTTCGGCGTGGGGTGGATGACAGGTTCTTCGTGGAATAGTATTCTGCCAGAGTCAGATTTTTCCAATCCGGAGATTATCCTGAGCAGGGTTGATTTTCCGCAGCCTGAAGGGCCAACTAGGCAGACAAATTCGTCGTAGTCAACCGAGAAATTTACGTTATCCAAGACTGGGATTTTGGTTTTTTCTTCCGTGAATGTTTTTGTTATGTTTTCCACTTTGATAACTATCATGGTTTAGACTTCCACATGGTATTTTTCGAATTTTCTAAGTAGGCGTCTCCAAACGAATGCTTCCATGGAGAGTACAATTGCCGCAACGATGATGAGGAGAAAAATGAGCACTACGGTGTTTCCATATTCGTATCCGGCCTTATCTAGTAGCGATCCTAAACCTGGAACTGAAAGCGGCGGGATCGCGGGTTCTGTGGATGGCATGTATTCTGCAAATATTATCGTGTTCCAGCCGGTTCCCCAAGAAAGTACGCTTCCCGTCACTATGGATGGGAGTATGGATGGAATGACAATATGCGTTATCCTTTTTAGGCCTTTGAATCCGAAAATTTGGCCGACATCCCTTATCTCTGTGGGAATATTCTTCACCGCGCTTACTATGTTTAGGAACATGTACCATATCATGTCAAGGACTAGCATTGTAATGCATGTAAGCTCAAGGGCGAGTCTGGGGGCTCCGAGGAGATCATTTAGTCCAAGGAAGAGGACTGGGAATAATGCAAGAATCGGTATTCCTTGCCCAATGTCATAAAGTGGGTAGAAGACGGTTGCGAATCTTTTGTGTTCTGCGGCAAGGACTCCCATGGCAATGGCCACTATTAGAGAGATTCCGTAGGCTGTTGCGAGCCTTCCAATGGTCAAGGCGATCAGTATGGGCAAGTAGGCAAGTTCTTGTGCAGGTGGCTCGCGGAATCCGCTTCGAATCAGTGCTAATGTTGGGAATCGGCCGAATACAATGTACAGTATGATTATGATTGCGCAAATGGCCACGGCCAAAGCGATGATCTTTTCTATGCGGGTGTATTTTCTTAGGCGTTGGGAGACTATGGAGAAGGTTTTGGGCCAGTGGAGTCTTCCGAAATGTAGCCAGCTTGAGGCTCTGATTATTCCGAGTTTTCCAACGCCGGAGAGGTCCATTCTGAAGACTGGTTTGTAGGTGCCTGTGCTGGCTCTTTCCATGAGTTTGTGCCAGGTGAGGGTGTTGAAGTATAGAACGATGAATGTTATGAATATTAGGAGGATCACTGCAACGTTCATGTCTTTGTACTCGTAGGCTGTTTTTGCGAGTAAGTATCCTAGTCCTCCAGAGGGCGGATACTTGACTGCTCCTTGGTATTGGATGTATTCTGCGGCGATCATGAAGAACCAGCCGTCGCACCATGCTAGGTTGGCGCCGGAGACCACGGCAGGAGTGATTGCGGGCAGTACCACGTGTCTGATGTATCGCCACCCTGTTAGGCCGAAGCTTTGGGCTGATTCTGCAACGTTTGCTGGGATGCCTCTGACGGCGCCTACGACTCCGAAGAAGATGGCCCAGGCCATTGATGTGAAGAGGAGGAAGATGACGGATAGTTCTATGCCGAAGGGGCCTAGGGCGAATAGGAAGCCTATGACCATTGGGAAGTATCCTAGTATGGGTATTGACTGTAATAGGTCTATGAAGGGCGTGAGGATGTAGGATGCTGCCTTGTTTGTGGCGGCTAATAGTCCGAAGGAGATTCCCCATGCCACAGAGACAATTAGTGTAATTATGATTCTGGATATTGTGCTGAAGGTGAATAAGGGCAGGTCTTTAAACTCTGGGTACTGGACTAGAGTCATCATTAGCCAAGCCATTATTGATAGAATGACTAGTCCACCGATGAAGCTTATTATGTACCTTCGCAAGCTCCATTCGCCCTGCTTGACCTCTGTCTTATTTGGCGAAGTGTTTGAAGGGCGATTTAAGACTATCGCGTGTTAGCCGCTTGAAAATGCCTAAGGCGTAGGCTATTCTCTGCGCCAGATGTTGTATGGGCACTGGTTCCAGCAGTAGCGACTTCTCTGAAAAATGCAGTTTTTACACTCGGGTCTGTCAAAAAGCCTCGTTCTTCTCATGAAGTTTCTATACTCTAATAGCACTCTCGGTTTATTTAAGGAGTTGTACACAACGAGTTTATTCTAAAATATACGCTGAGTATATTGTTTTCAATGTGAATTCAATTTGTGAGGCTGAGGGTTGCGCGCTTCGATCTTCGAACTAGCGTGAGCGTCGAAGCAGTTTTCGCAGAAATTCGATTGTGAAATCGGTTGCCGAGGCTGCAATTCCCCGCTTAGGGGCTCAGCCGTTGCGGTGTGGGGTTTTCGGTTTTACGCATATTTTGTTGGGTTCTTGTCGAATTCTTTCTTGCAGCCTGGTGCGCAGAAGTAGTAGGTTTTTCCTTTGTATTCGCTCTTGGATTTTGCGGTTTTTTCGTCCACTTTCATCTTGCACACTGGATCAATTGCCATATTAACCATCATCAGAAGAGTTGATTTTCTGTGGATATAAATTTTTGGCGGGCATACGAGTTAGGTTGGTTCTGGTTTTTCCTGTGCTTTTGGCACTTCGTATAGGGTTCCTTCGTCGGATAGTATAAGGACGTTTCTGCATTTCAAGCATCTGTAGTAGCGATTGACTCCTCTTGCGCCTTTTTCTTCGCCTAGAAGTTCAACCTTTTCGTGGGCGCATTTTTCAGACATTCGGCATCCCGAACTTTAGTAGCAGATTAGAAGATTTAGTATATTTAGATTACGTGGATATGTTTGTTTTTTGCCCTGACTTTAGCGCTTGCAGACGCGCGTGCTCGATTAGTTTACAACTTTACGCGTGCGCTGAAGAAGGGTCGATCTTGTATCTCTGCAGTATTGTTGTGAGCAGGAGTTTCTATTACAACTTCTGAAGGTGGTGGAGGTATGGCCAGTCAAGTTAGGATTCTCATGATGTACTTTGCGGCTCTCTCTCCAATGGTTTGTTTTAGGAATTGGAAGTCTTCTTGATTCAGTACTTTCAAGGTTCTAATCAATGTGATGTAGATTGTGGCCCCGATGAGAACGTAGAGTGGCAGTAAGTATTTGTTATAGGATATTTGTTCAAGAATTAGGATTATGGTAGCCATTGTTGCCGAGGCTGTTAATGCTTTGGCGAGTGCTCCTTTGTCTATTTGGACTTTCACAGTCTTGTTTATGAAATAAGCTGTGAGGGCCAAGCTTAAGGCAAGGCTTGCGCCTCTAATTATGGCTAAGCCTTCTAGGCCCAAAATCCCAATTAACGGCAACAAAGTTAGGCTTAAGATTGTTGAGGTTAGACTCAAGACTAGGATTGTTTTTGTTTTGCCGTAGATTAGGAGGAGATTGCTTAGGGCTGGCGTTATTCCATAGGTTAGGCCGAAGATTGATAGTGTAGCTAGTACTGCCCATCCTGTTTCGTATTGTTGCCCTGCGAAGAGGGCTAATGTTGGTTTTGATGTTGCCATCAACCCTAAGGTTAACGGAAACATTGCAAGTATCGTGTATTTGCTTACGCGTTTTATGCCGAGTCTTATTGCTCTTTGGTCGTTTCTGCCGTGGGCCATTCCGTAGTATGGAATCAGAGCCGAGCCTAGGGCTGTGGCTATTGTAACTAAAACTGAGAATGCCATAGATGCAGTGTTGTATACGGCTAGATCTGAAAGCGGCAGATATGCCAAAACTATTGCTTTATCATACCATGCGTGGAGAAATGAGACTGCTGATGCTAAGTATAGGGGTAACGCAAATTTCAGGAGTGACGGAATTTGCTTTGCACTGTTTGAAAGGCGTTTTCTGAATTCTGCAAACCTCGCGACCACCAACGCTAGCATTATGAGTAGTGCTCCATCCCCAATAATCCAACCCAACACTATGCCGTCCGTTCCTTTGTCAGCCAAGAGGAAAGCTGTTACGGATAGCCATATTACCGAGACAGAGGCTATGCCGAAAATGGCAATCTCCTTCAGTCTGCCAATTCCCAATAGGATACCGTTGAGCAATGGGCTTATAGACAATATAACCGCGTCTAATGACAGCAGTCTAATCGTGAATGTGTAAGTGTCTGTTCCAAATACAGTTACTGATATGTTTGGCGCCATGGCAAATAGGATTGCCGCTGGGACGAGGCAGATGACAGCCCTGAAAGACACTGCAGAGGTGACTATCTCAGAAAAGTCTTGACCCTTGCCCCTAGATTCTGATACGTGTTTGGCTATTGACGAATTTAAGCCGAAATCCGAGATGAACTGAACCAAAGATGCTAAGAGGTTGAACCCTGCGATGGCCCCCATCTCGGCCTGCGTTATCCTCCTTGCCATGAAAGCGAAGCCCAAAATGCCGATTAAATTGGAGAAAACGTTTTGAAGCACTAGGTAAATGGATCCAGTGGCCACCCTTGCAGCCGTTAACTCAGTCTTGTCCTCCATAAAGACCCATCGCGACAGAGATGCGGTTATCAGGTTACGACGCGATGGTATTCATCTATATTTATAGCTTTTGAAAAAATCTTAAGAATTGGAGCATGGCGCGTGCTTGCAGGTTGCTTGATCGCTCAGAGTTTCATTTTAAATAGCGGATCAAGGCTGTTTCAGGTTTTGCAGTCTTTGTTGTCTTCTTTTGCTTTGCACTGGGGGCAGAGGTATAGCCTCGGCCTGAGCGACTGCTTTGCGTGGATGTACATGGGATATTGGGTGCAGTTCTTGCACCAGTGCCAATTGTCATGGTTGCTTCCCTTTACATACCCCACCGCTGGTTTAACTGTCACTGATTCGCCTTTTGTAACTTTAAGGGCGCGTTGTATTCTAATTGGGATTTGTATGACTTCTTTCTCTGCACTTTCCATAGGCTTAACTTGACAAATTACCATTCGTATGCTTTCTCCGTCACCGGCTTCAACTTGAACTTGCTCAATTTTTTCGCCCCAACCTGACAGTACTTCTTTGTCTATGCGAACCGTGCCAGACCACAACGAACCCCACATGCTGAGAGTCTCAACTTTCAACTGACGTTCTGCAAGCTCTTGACATTGGGGCGCCATCTGGCTTTCATTGTTTAAGGTTCTTAAGGGCTCTTCCTTCTCAGTCTCCTGAGCGGCCTTCTTATCCTGCTCTGAGACTTTGGATCCTGTTTCTATAGTAGCTGCCTCGCTTTCGGCAGGGATATCGGAGGCTTCCTTCTTCTGACGAGTGACGGTTTCAACGTCAGGCTTGAATGTCCTGCATTCCAGAAGTTTCGCGCATGTCATGCATGCTTCCGGTAATTCTTCTTCTCTTGGACGCTGACTTAAGTATCCGAATTGATGCGGGCATTCCTCTGCCATAGTAATTCCTCATTTGTAACACTGCGTTTAACTCTTTTATTCTTGATGAATTGAGACTCAATATTCTCTTTCAGTCACCTAGAAATAGCGCGCGCCTTGAATAGGGTTACCTCGTGTCTTGATAAAGCAGTTATTCTGAAAGCAACACACTCGCCTTGTGTGATATATTACGATACAGAAATACTCCTTTAAAACTCGCGTGTCATACTGCATTTTCAGAGAAAGGAGAAAGCCATTTGAACACATGGAGTAATCTGTTCAACCTCGGACTATACTTTCTGATATTTCTGCTAGTCGCAATCGTGGTTTATGGATTTATCTGGGCTAAATACGGTAAATAGCCTGATAAACAAAGTTTTTGGCACAATGCAGCAAGATTACACCAAAAGATTGACGCGCGCGCTCTACGCATATTGCGTGCCCTAGACCTTCTGCGGGCATGTTCCAGAGAATAAATAAACACACTTGCGCTACATTTTCGTTTTCATCTGTGCCCTCAGCCATTCTGCTGCTTGAATTAGGCAGCAACTGAAGAGCACCTAAACTTGCCCCTGAACCTGCCTAACAAGCGCGCGCTAGTTATTATTAATGGTAAATTACCAGTAATAGTAACTTTCCTACGGCATTTAGCTTCGTTTGAGATACTGGATGAGGATGGGATCTACTATTACGTACTTTCCTCTATTCTCTTTTGAACATAACCGTATTCTAATAGCCGTGTTGGATAGAGTTGGAGGGCTTTTGACTCGGAAATAGGTTTACCGCGCGCGCATGTTCGGCAAAGGATGGGCCTTTGCCAGGTGCTTTTGCGGCTGCGTCTCTGGAGCGGCTTGCCGCAATCTTCGTACTGGTGAACTGGAACGCTCTTGCACAAGTGGAACCGAAAAGGCTCGACAATGATTTCTGTTGCGGTTTACCACACTCCGAAATGCCGGGCCACTTGCTCCGGCGTCGGAATCCGATGCTGACGCTTGAACCACACGCCCCGCCCAAAACGGCGTTTGCCAAGCCTGAACTTCGGTTTCTCCTGTATCCAAACAACACAAATAATAAAGGCAGACTGAAGAGATAAAGTCTGTTTTAGCGACTCCTTTCGGATCTTCTGAGAAACCCAGGCGAAGAATAGTCAAGTGTCCAAGTTTGAGAAATCCAAATTGCCTTGAAGCAGTCTTTATGATAGTAGCTCCTAGGGTTTCCAGAATTATCCTTAATTGTAATCTCCTGATTCTGCTCTATTCCTTTGCCGCACTCAGAGCACACTATTGTTTCCTTTTGGTTTATTGCGTGCATTTCCCTTAGTGATTCGCACTGTGTTCTTATTTCGGCGATTTTGCCTCTTAGAACCTTGAGTCTAACCAAAGCAGCTTCAACTTTATCTTTCTGCTCAACCGAGTTAAGATTGTACTGAATTTTGTTTACTTCCATTCTTGAAACGTCTCTTTAATTGCTAGACAGCTAACAAAGAAAACTGCAGTTGGTAGATAATACTTTATTTCGTTCCGCGAAATATTCCGAAACCATACTTCAAGAACTCGAGAACTTTGAGGCGCGCGCGCTAACATTTCTGATTACATGGATACTTGGATTTAAGTAATCAATGCGATTAACCTTAAGCTCAGAAGAAAGTTTCACTCGTTTTCCAACTTTCCCTATCTTATAATGTAAGAAAAAGGGAGGAAATGGTTGCTTTTTTTGCACTAACTTGATGGGGAAATGACCATATCGTCAGAGTTAAATCTTGATTCGCTCATGCGAATAAATTTTGCCAAAACAAGCCAGCCGTTATTCTGTACTCCAAAATTGTAAAAGTCCTTTGAACCGGGATTACTCGCGTTGTCAATCACCCCCATAAAAGTGCCCCAGCCAGACTTTGTATTTGCCTCTATCTCAATGCCAACGTTGTTCCCAAAAATGTTGCCGTGAAATTCGTTTCCTTCCATAAATGGGCTTTCTTCGAGGCTTGCAGCTCCTTCAAAGAAAATGGCTTTGTTACATCCTTCAAGATTGTTGAAATAAAACTTGTTGTCGTTTTGGGTTGTTGAAGCTCCACCTTCTTTGCTAAAGAAAATTCCAGCCCAGCATTCGCCTATCCTTCCGAAAACAAAAGTGCATTGTGCACAATTAACCAAATGAATGCCACGACCGATAACTGGCGGAGATTGCTGATAGGGTCCTTGAATGGATGTTACGTGGACAAATAGATACTTTTCAACGAGATTTTCTCTGTCTCCAATTCTTAAATAGGCGAAATCTCCCGTTATTTTTGCGTTTCCATAATGGCAATAGGTTATCGGTTTTAAAATTTCGATTTCATCATTAAGATCTATGTTGCCAAGTATAACTATGCTTTGAGCCTCGGACATAACGTTGATCGTGGACTGTATTACTGTCCTTGCATCTGTTCCATTATAAACTATTTTGCCGTCGTACCTTGTTGCCCAACAATTCGATCCATCAGTGTTAATAGCATAGGTAGCGCCAGATGCTCCCGCAGGGCCAGTCGCGCCTGTAGCTCCTGTTGCTCCTGCTGGTCCTGTGGGTCCTATTGGTCCTGTAGCTCCTGTTGCACCTGTAGCTCCTGTTGCTCCTGTAGCTCCCGTGTCTCCCTTATCTCCTTTGTCGCCTTTCTCTCCCTTTGGTCCTGCCAATCCAAGCATAGAAGATAATCCCACCGAGATGACACTTGCGGCAAGTATCGCTACAATCAAGCCAACAACAAATATCGCTGTAGTTATTCCTCTAGAAGTTGGTTTTTTCATCAGTTCACCATTTGTTGGTGAGCCCTGTCAATTTATAAGACTTGTTTCAAACGGTTTGACAAGGTCATAGGAACTTTCTCATCGTTCTCGGACGCGCGCGCTGAGTTGAAGGACAGAAGCACAAGTTCAATTCAAGCCCAAATTAAAGCGCATGACGAAGCCATAGCCAGAAGTGGTTTCTGTGTGAAATGCAGAAGAGCAAACGGCAAACATGACGCGGTTCCGACTAAGGGACAGCTATGAGAAAAGCTCTGAGAGGCATGAGAGGAGCTAGGCTTGAGAAGCGTGTGGTTTATCCGTATGTCTTGGTGAAAGATGAGAGGCCTAACAGCGCTAGGCTTGTCATGGGCTTCGCTACCGAGAACCCTTGACGCATGAAGGCCAGCTTTTGTTTTGGTTGCAGATATGTTCCCCAGCTTATCTGCGTTCACCATTTTGACCGTAGGCTCAGGCTTTACGGCTGTAGAGCCAACAGGTATAACTGTGAAAACTTGCTGATCAAAGTGGCAAAAATTGAAGAGGTCCTAAACGGCGCGCGCTAAACCTAATTAGAAATAGAACCTAAAAAAGTGTAAATACGAAAAAGATTCAAAATTGAGTCGGTGAGGAGTTTCAGCAATGAGATATAGAAAGTTTGGTAGGCTCAACTGGGAAGTATCAGTACTGGGGTTCGGTGCTATGAGATTACCACTTGTCAGTAACAAACCAGAAGATGTAAATGAAGAAGAGGCTATTAAAATGATAAGGTACGCAATAAAGCATGGGGTCAATTATGTCGATACAGCATATCCGTATCATGATGGAAAAAGCGAGGTAGTGGTTGGAAAAGCACTCCAGGATGGATATGGCGAACATATAAAATTAGCGACGAAGATGCCCACATGGCTCGTAAAATCTCAGAGTGATATGGACAAGTTTCTTGAAGAACAACTTGGAAAATTGCAAGCTAATCATATCGACTTTTATCTGCTTCACGGCCTTGACAAGGAGAGATGGCCTAAGATCCGCAATTTAGGGGTTTTCGACTGGGCAGAAAACAAGATCGCAAAAGGGAAGATCAGATATCTTGGATTCAGCTTCCATGATGAACTACCTCTTTTCAAGGAGATCGTTGATAGTTATGACGATTGGTCATTCTGTCAGATTCAATACAACTATATGGACACAAAATTCCAAGCTGGAACGGAAGGACTTAGATATGCCGCTTCTAAGGGACTAGCAGTTGTGATAATGGAACCAATCGCAGGTGGCATGCTTGCAGTGGAACCACCAAGGGAAATACAAACAATTTGGGACGAAGCGAAAATCAAGAGAACACCAGCAGAGTGGGCTCTTCAATGGGTCTGGAACCATCCTGAAGTTTCTGTGGTTTTAAGTGGAATGAGTACTATGGATCAAATCATACAGAATATTGAAAGCGCTGATCACTCGGGCGCAGGAACGCTCACTAGAAAAGAGCTGAACATAATCTCTAGAGTGAAAGAAAAATATTTGGAGTATGGGTTTATCGGATGCACAGGGTGTAGATACTGCATGCCTTGTCCACAGGGAGTAGAGATACCAGAAATATTTTCTCTGTACAATCAATATTTTAAAGAGACTAGGGAAGGAGGGCAAGGAAAAGAAATAAGCAAAAAGTATAGTGAAGTGATTCCTGCGGAAAAGGGAGCTAAGAGATGTGCTCAGTGTGGCCAATGTGAGGATAAGTGCCCTCAACATTTGCCTATACGCGAAGCGTTAGACAAAGCACTTTGGGTATTTGAAAACAAATAGATTCAAATCCCGACCGTCATATTGTGACATTTCCACGTTAGACGTAGCTCTTGCTTTTTTGCCTTCTTAGGCGCGCGCGACAATACCCTAATCGGACTGGCATTACTGGCAATAGCTATAGGAGGCATAATTGGTAGCATAGCAATCATTAAGACACGGAAATCCAAACAACCTGCTCCTCCAGTACGCAGCGCGCGCTAGAAAGAGTCAGACTGGGAGCTCTCAATTGATTTTAACGAGTAGGGTTTTTTGAGCTTTTAGGTGGCCTTTTTGTGTTAGAACTGTTAGAGAATCTTACTCAGTCTTTACCTGTTCTAGCGCGCTTGCTGCACTTTGTCAAGAGCTTTGCTTATCAGGCTTTTTATAGTATTTAGCCAAGACAAATCCATAAATCATGGTTGCGACTAGCACAAACATCAGAAAGTATATTCCGAGGGTGAACAGATTACTCCACATGGCTTTCTCTCTTCTCTGAGTATGTCATTTGGAGTTTTAAAGGAGTATTTCTGATTTCGTAATATATCATGCAAGGCGGGTGCGCTCTTTCAGAGTAACTGCTCTATTAAGGCGCGCTGGTCCGTGCAGTCTAGTTTCCTAACCAATTTGGAAACCTCCTATCACGTGTTTCTCTCCGTTTTTGCGCGCGCGCTCGCGTGCGCGTGACCCAAAAAATAATATGCTGTGGACTGATAGGATAGTTAGGCGCGTGCACGCGCTAATTGTAAGGAGATAGGTTGAATGGCAAGATTTTTGGTGTTGTGGCGTAGGAGCCCAGCAACATGGCCTGCGGATCCTGCTGAAAAGTCAAAGCTAATACAAAGGATAGCGACGGAGTTCCTAGACGAAAACATAAAGAAGGGCAAAATAAAGGAGCACGGCCATTTTCTGGACGGAAATTCAGGATACACAATCTGGGAAGTAGAAGCCACAGACCTCTTCAGAAACCAAAGCATGACCTGGCCCTATTACGAATTCGAGGTTCATGAGATAATACCATATGAGAAAAGCGGTAAAATCTTGGGAGAAGTTTTCAAGATCCCTGCACAAGAAGCAAAGAAGTAGCTGCTCTAAAATTTGCTTAATATCCTCCCTTTTTTTGCTGCGTGGCCTTTGTCAGACATTTGTTTTTCTTGCGCGCGCACTCTATGTGGGGCTTAGTGAAGAAAGAAAAAAGAGAGGGTTATTTTTTTATCATTTTCTCCATTTCTGCTAGGGCTTTCTCCATCTTAGGCATGGCATCTGCAGCTTTCTCGACTGGGATGATTTCGGTATCCCAACCAATCATGTTCATTTGCTCACATGTAGGTATCACGTTGTCTATACTAGGAGTATCCACAAGACAGATGATAAGCCCATAATTGCGGGCAACATATGAAGTGCCTCCCTTCGCAATGATCTGTTTTCCAAGTTCCATAGCCGCTTTCAAAAGCTCAGGCCCAAGTATACCTCTTGGTCTGTGTAGTAGCAGAACCTCCATAACTTCTCCCCATTCTTAAACTACGGGGTTATTCAAGGTTCAAGTTTTCCGAAAATTGAATGCATACATGAATTGCTTGGCACTTCCTTTTGCATGGCCGGCAACTGCCACTGCCAGCATAGCGCTCGCGTTTACTCAAAGACCAAATGGTTGTCCAACCGAGAGAGGCATTTTGCGCGTTTAGGGTAACCTCTTCCAGTTAAAAAATGTCGCGCGCGCGAAGAAAGAAAAGGGTATGCTTTGAGAAAAGAAAGAGTATTGTGCTAAAGAAAGAGATAGGATATGCGGAAAAGCTATAGATGAACTTGGAATGATTACTAAGAAGGATGGACTGAGGGCAATCATCATGAAGGTTGGATATCCTGAAATTGGAGTCTGTGGTCTTTCTTGTAGGCTTTGTCCAGCCTATCATAGAGAAACTGCGAGTAAATGTGAAGGGTGCAAGAGCGAATCAAGAATGATTGTTGGATGCACATTCATCAATTGTGCAGTAAAGAAAAAGGGAATCGAATTCTGTTGGTTATGTAGGGAGAACGAAACTTGTGAGAAATGGGGAAAACATAGAGAACTGGGGAAACTGCACGATAGTTTTGTCTGCTACCAGAAACTTGAAGATAATATCTCTTTTATCCAAGAGCATGGGATTGCAGAGTTTGAGAAACAGCAGAAGAGTAGAGAGCGGTTGCTCGGTGAAATGTTGAAAGAATTTAATGAAGGGCGTTCAAAGACCTACTACTGCATTGCGGCAACTGTTTTAGAGATTGGAGATTTGGAAAAGTCGCTAGCAGAAGCAAGAAAACAAGCAAGTGGACTAGAACCTAAAGAGAAGGCTCGAATTCTACATGCAATCCTAGACCGAGTCGCTGATGGAAAGAAATGCTATTTGAGGCTGAGGAAATAAGCCAGTTTTTGGTTTTGCGGAAAAGTTAGCGCGCGCTAGCTGAACCAAATCAGCGCGCGCGGATTAAGGCTTTATCTGGAGAAGCTAGCTTGCTAATTTAAGGCATGTAGCGACTACAACGTACGATGAGGAGTGAAAACAGAAAGAATGGTGGACCCCTACGAGGAACTCTCAAGAATGATGACGGGCAAAATCAAGCTTACTTTTTGGCAACGGCTTGAACTATTTTTCTCAGGTCATACTTTCCTAGAGTGGGAGAAGCCTGAAGGAATCTATGAGGATTATCCAATATATGTGGTCAAGTGTAAGTTGCATGGACTGTTCAGAGACTATCCTCATGGCCACCATTACTACCACTTCGTTTGTCCTAAATGCCATGAAGAGTCGGGCCGGAATAAGCCCATAAATTCCTATGTGCCAAACGATTGGCCATGAACCAAAGTCATAGGGTTTCAGCGAAAATGGGAACTTCTACACAATGCATCACTTTCTCCTAAGAATAACGAAAAAGACAAGGACTAGCAGGAATAGGCATAACCCAACTGGAATCCAATAGTAAGGAAAGGTGTTAGAGAGTGCAAGATTAAGACTGATAATGAAACAAGAAAGAAGAAGCGTTATGAAGACAATCTCTCCTGTGTCAAGCCTCTTATTCATCTGAGTTTTTACCTTCTATTTACATCTCCGCGTACGAGAATATTTAAGTTCATTACATTTCTTTAAAAGCGCGCACTAGTTGTCTGAGAATTCACTTTTTGGCGCGCGCAGTTATAGTACTAGCTTTCCTTGAAATAAAACTTGCGATTCAACATTCGCGAGCGCTAACTGGATTGAAGAATAGGAATTCTAGGAAGCCACGTTTCGCTTTCATCTCTCAAGCGCGCGCGCTTGCAAAAGAAACATCAGTAGCATGAACATGCCGGCCATTCCTGTG